>Ga0315271_10000432_pt1 | contig 22724 bp, 23 predicted proteins | sample C3_top_MG_FD_204664 | JGI IMG/M metagenome (GOLD analysis project Ga0315271, IMG submission 204664) | Sediment microbial communities from Yellowstone Lake, YNP, Wyoming, USA - C3_top | ecosystem: Environmental > Aquatic > Freshwater > Lake > Sediment | place: USA: Wyoming | collected 2017-08-01
TGACGACGACCTCACCCGTCTCCGGATTCACGGCGAACTGGACGTTGCTGCCGCCGGTATCGACGCCGATCTTGCGGATGATCGCCTTGGAGGCGTCGCGCAACTCCTGGTACTGGGCGTCGGTGAGCGTGAGCGCCGGCGCGACGGTGACGCTGTCGCCGGTGTGCACGCCCATCGGGTCGATGTTCTCGATGGAGCAGATGATCACGACGTTGTCGGCGTGGTCGCGCATGACTTCGAGTTCGAACTCGTGCCACCCGACGACGGACTCCTCGAGGAGCACCTGCGAGATCGGGCTGAGCGACAGCCCCTGCTCGCAGATGCGCACGAAGCTGTCGTGGTCGTAGGCGATGCCGCCGCCGCTGCCGCCGAGCGTGTAGGCGGGGCGGATCACGAGCGGGAGGCCGAGCTCCGCGCAGGCGGCCTCGGCCTCGTCCATGGTCTCGGCCAGCATGCTGCGCGGCGTGCGCAGGCCGATCTCGTCCATGGCGGTGCGGAACTCGAGGCGGTCCTCGGCGCGGTGGATGGCCTTCTCGTCGGCGCCGATCATCTCGACCTCCCAGAGGTCGAGCACTCCGGCGGCCTTGAGCTCCATGGCCAGGTTGAGCGCCGTCTGCCCGCCGAGCGTGGGCAGCAGGGCGTCCGGGCGCTCGACCTCGATGATGCGCGTGAGCGTGGCGAGGTCGAGCGGCTCGATGTACGTCCGCGTCGCGAACGCGGGGTCGGTCATGATCGTCGCCGGATTGCTGTTGACGAGCACGACCTCGAAGCCCTCGTCGAGGAGGACCTTGCAGGCCTGCGTGCCTGAGTAGTCGAACTCGCAGGCCTGCCCGATGACGATGGGCCCCGAGCCGATGATGAGGATCTTGTGGAGGTCGTCGCGGCGCGGCATCAGACCTCCCCTCCCCGCTTGAACCGGTCGATCTCGTCGCGGAACCGGTCGAAGAGGTAGAGCGAGTCGTGCGGCCCCGGGGTGGACTCCGGGTGGTACTGGACGGAGAAGGCGAAGCGGTCGGGAGAAGCCACGCCCTCGACCGTGCCGTCGTTCAGGTTGACGTGGGTGATCTCGGCGCCGGCCACGGCCTCGTCGCGGACCGCGAACCCGTGGTTCTGGGTCGTGATCTCGATGACGCCCGTGCGCAGGTCCTTGACCGGGTGGTTGGCGCCCCGGTGGCCGAACTTGAGCTTGAACGTCTTGAGACCGAGCGCCTGCGCCAGGAGCTGGTGACCCAGGCAGATGCCGAACACGGGCACCTTTCCCAGCAGGCGCTCGATGGCCTTGACGGCGTAGGTGACGGCCGCCGGGTCACCGGGGCCGTTACTCAGGAACACACCGTCCGGCGCCAGCTTGAGCACCTTCTGGGCGCTCGTGTTGGCCGGCACCACGGTGACGCGGAAGCCGCGGCCAGCGAGGTGGCCGAGCATCGAGCGTTTGATGCCGTAGTCGTAGGCCACGACGTGGAGGTCGGGCGCCGGCGCCCCTGCGGGAGCCGGCGCCTCGTAGGTCTGCTCGCAGGTGACGACCTTGGCGAGGTCGAGGCCACCCATGGCGGGCAGCCCCTGGGCGGCCTTGCGCAGGTGCTTGACGTCCTGCACGTCGGTGCTCACGACCGCACGCAGCGCGCCCCGGTCGCGGATGTGCCGCGTGAGGGCGCGCGTATCGACGCCGCTCACGGCCAGGACGCCGTGCTCGGCCAGCCAGTCGAGCCACGTCTGTCGCGACGCCCGGTTGAAGCGGTAGTTGGTGAGTTCCCGGGCGATGATCGCCCGGGCGTGCGCCTTGCCGGACTCGTCGCGGTCCGCGTCGGCGCCGTAGTTACCGTTCATCGGGAACGTGAAGGTGATGAGCTGGCCGCAGTAGGACGGATCGGTGGCGATCTCCTGGTAGCCGGCCATGCTGGTGTTGAAGACCAGCTCGCCGCCCACGGAGCCGGAGCCGGTGAGCGCCTCGCCGGCGAAGGTGACGCCGTCCTCGAGGACGACGACGGCCGGGCTAGGCAAGGTCATCCCAGGCGACGCGACCGGCGGCCACCGTGAGGCGGACCTTGCCGGTGAGGTCCTGCCCCAACCACGGGGAGTTCCAGGAGCGCGACTGCAGGGCTTCCGGCGTGACCGTCCAGACCGCTGCGGGGTCGACGACGCAGAGGTCGGCGGGGGCACCCGCAGCGACCGTCGGCGCCTCGAGGCCGGCGATACGGGCCGGGGCCGCGCTCATGCGCGTGACGAGCGTGGCCAGGTCGAGCTCGCCGGCCTCGACGAGCTCCTTGTTGAGCACGCTGAAGGCGGTCTCGAGGCCGATGCACCCGAAGGGCGCTTCCTCGTAAGGTACGTCCTTCTCCTCCGAGACGTGCGGCGCGTGGTCGGTGGCGACGCAGTCGATGAGGCCGCTCTTGAGCGCCTCGACGAGCGCCCTGCGGTCGCTCTCGGCGCGCAGCGGCGGGTTCATCTTGAGGTTGGGGTCGAGGGAGGCGATGCGCTCGTCGTTGAGCGTGAGATGGTGCGGCGTGACCTCCGTCGTGACTCTGACGCCCGCCTCCTTGGCGCGCGCGATCGCTTCGAGCGACGCCTCTGTGCTGACGTGGCAGACGTGCAGGTCGGCGTCCTCGTAGGCGGCGATGTCGAGCGTCCGCGAGACGTCGAGGCTCTCGCAGAGTGACGGGATGCCGGTGAGGCCGAGACGGGCCGAGGCCGGACCCTCGTGCATCTGCCCGCCCTTGAAGAGCGAGGCGTCCTGCGCGTGGATGGCGATGAAGCGCTTGCTCACCTTGACGTACTGGAGGGCGCGCCGGGTGATCGCCGCCGTGGGCAGCGGCATGCCGTCATCGCTGAACGCCATGGCGCCGGCGGCGCCGAGCTCGCCCATCTCGGTGAGCTCCTGGCCCTCGAGCCCCTTGGTGACCGCGGCGAAGAAGCCGACCGGGACGACCGCGTCGACAGTAGCCTGCAGGGCAAGTCCCTTGAGCAGGCCGGCGTTGTCGATCACCGGGTCGGTGTTGGCCATGCCGAAGGCGGCGACGTACCCGCCGGCCGCGGCGGCTGCAGAGGCGGTCGCGATGTCCTCTTCGTCCTCGCGACCCGGCGTGCGGAAGTGCGCGTGCAGGTCGACGAAGCCCGGCAGCACGAGCATGCCGGCGGCGTCGACCACGCGCGTGTTCTTGCCGGCCTTGAGGTCCTTGCCGACCTCGGCCACCTTGCCCTGTTTGACGAGCACGTCCTGGACGGCGTCGACGCCGCTCTCAGGATCGACGACGCGGCCGCCCTTGATCAGCAGTTCGGCGGCCGGGAGGTGCTTGCACCACGTCCGTTCCATCAGAGCACCTCTCCACTCGCAGCACCGTCGCTGTAGCCGACGATGGTCCGGTACAGGATCGCCATACGCACCGCGAGGCCGCTGAAGACCTGGTGGGCGATCAGGTTCTCGTCGTCGTCGGCGATGTCCGACGCGATCTCGACGCCGCGGTTGATCGGGCCGGGGTGCATGACCCGCTGCCCCGGCCGCAGCCGCGCCTGCGAGATGCCCCAGAGCTGGCTGTACTCGCGCAGCGAGGGCAGGTAGGCGGCTCCGGGCTTGATGCGCTCCTTCTGGATCCGGAGCAGGTAGATGACGTCGGCGTCCTTGAGGTTGGCGAGGTCGTACTCGACCGTGACGCCCATCTCCTCGATGCCGCGCGGCATGAGCGTCGGCGGCGCTACCAGCGTGACGTGCATGCCCAGCATCTGGAAGCCCATGATGTCGCTGCGCGCGACGCGGCTGTGCAGGATGTCGCCGATGATGAAGACCTTGAGACCGTCGAGGTCACGCCCCAGGTTCTGGCGCATGCTGAAGAGATCGAGCAGGCACTGCGTGGGGTGCTGGTGCTTGCCGTCACCGGCGTTGATGACGCTCGCCTCGGTGTTGGCGGAGAGCGTCTGGCAGGCTCCGGCGGAGGGATGGCGCATGACGATGATGTCGGGCGAGTAGGCGCTCAGCGTGATCGCCGTGTCCTTGAGCGTCTCGCCCTTCTCGACGGCCGAGCCGCTGGCCTTGAGGGCCAGGGTGTCGGCCGAGAGGCGCTTGGCGGCGAGGTCGAAGCTCGACGACGTGCGCGTCGAGGCCTCCCAGAACAGGTTGATGATGGTGCGCCCGCGGAGCGTCGGGACCTTCTTGATGTCACGCTCCAGCACCGGCAGGAAGCTCTCGGCCGTGTCGAGGATGAGCTCCACGTCCGCGCGAGACAGGTCTTCAACGCTGATGAGATCTCGTTTGGGCACGGTCATGCCTCCTTTGCGCGCACGAGGACGACCTCGTCGACGCCGTCGCATTCGGCGACACGCACCTTGATCCGCTCTTTGGGAGCCGTGGGCAGGTTCTTGCCGACGTAGTCGGGCCGTATGGGGAGTTCGCGGTGGCCGCGGTCGACGAGCACCGCGAGTTGCACGGCGGCCGGCCTCCCGTAGTCGAACAGCGCATCCACAGCGGCGCGAATGGTGCGGCCGGTGTAGAGCACGTCGTCCACGAGGATGACGCGGGCGCCGTCGACGAGGAAGGGCAGGTCGGTGTCTCTGACCACAGGATGAGGCGTGGATGGGATGACTCCCACGGCGCCGCGAGCGGCAACGTCGTCGCGGTAGAAGGAGATGTCGAGGTTCCCGGCTGCGTAGTCGCCGCCGGAGACCTCCGAGAGAAGCTTGCGGATGCGCGCGCCGAGGAAGGCGCCTCGCGTGTGGATGCCCACGATCGCGAGCCCGCCTTCGCCGGGGTTTCTCTCGAGGATCTCGTGAGCGATGCGCGTGATGGTGCGCGACATCTGCTTGGCCGTCAGGATGACGACCTCGTTGGCAGGATCTGCTTCAGACATACAAAAGCGCCGCCGTGGGTTCGGTCGCGTACGGCAGCGCTGCACCCCCTTTCCGTCTCTCAGGACGCGGTTAAAGGTCGGTAGTCAATCTAACAGCCTGCGGAGCAGGCAGCAAGGCGAGCCGCCGAGCCTTCGGCGGGTGGCTTGGCGCTCTCAGACGGGCGGGACGGCGAGCGCTTCGGGATCCTGGTGTTGCGAGAGTCGATCGCGCGCGTGCTGTGCGTCACCCGTCGACCGGTGCGCGCACGAGTACGACTTCCTCGGCGCCATCGGATTCGGGAAAGCGGACGCTGATGCGCTCCCGCTGCGCCGTGGGCACGTTCTTCCCCACGTAGTCAGGGCGGATCGGCAGCACGCGGTGGCCGCGGTCGACGAGCACGGCAAGCTGAACGCCGGCGGGGCGTCCCTGGTCGAACAGCGCGTCGATGGCTGCCCGGATGGTGCGACCTGTGTACAGGACGTCGTCGACAAGGATGATGGTCGCGTCCTCGACGGCAAACGGCAGGTCTGAGCCCTTGACCACCGGCGCGATGGCGATGGGCGCCACCCCCGTGGCACTCTCGCGACCCACGTCGTCGCGGTAGAACGTGATGTCGAGGTTGCCCGTCGCGAACTCCCGGCCGTCCGTCTCGCACAGCAGGGCGTGGACGCGCTCCGCGAGAAAGGCGCCCCGGGTGTGGATGCCGACGATCGCCATGGCATGCCGCTCCGGATTCTTCTCGATGATCTCGTGGGCGAGCCTGGTGATGGTCCGCGACATCTGCTCTGAGGTCATGAGGACGATCTCATTGGCGCTTCTGGGTTCAGACATGGACGAGCGCCGCCGTGGCCTGCCGGCGTGCGGCGGCGCACACCCCCTTTCCGTCTCTCGGGACGTGCTTAAAGGTCGGCGTACCCTAGCATCCGGGTCGCGTGGCGTACAAGCCCCGAAGCGGCCGCGCGAGTCACCCCCGCGGGACGAACTCCACGGCGTCCCGGTGCATGCCCGAGGTGACGGGAGCATCCACGAGTCCGGTGCCTACGCAGTCCCACACAGGGCACACGTGTCTGCAGAGCAGACAGCCGACGCAGCGTTCGTCGTCGACTTCGGCCTTGCGCGTGAACGCGTTGAATCCCATCGCCTGGTTGGCGCCGTCATGGCAGACCACGTGGCACAGGCCGCAGCCGATGCACTTCTCGGGGTCGACCTTGGCGACAACGTGCGCGGTCTGGTGGTGTTCGGCAGGATCGACGATGGATCTGAGGCTCTTCCCCACCAGTTGCGTGACCGACTCGTACCCGAGCGTCTCGAGATAGTCCTCCAGCCCCTCCTGCATGGACTCGACGATACGATAGCCGTAGTGCATCACGGCCGTCGTCACCTGCAGGTTCGTGGCGCCGAGCAGCAGGAACATCGCGGCATCACGCCAGGTCTCGATGCCGCCGATCCCCGAGACCGGCAGGTCGACCTCAGCGCTCTGGCCGAGCTCGGCCACGAAGCGCAGGGCGATCGGCTTCACGGCGGTCCCCGAGTAGCCGCTGATCGAGCCTCGCCCCTCGATCGACGGCATGGGCGAGAATGTCGCGAGATCGATCTCGGTGATGGACCGGACCGTGTTGATGGTCGCCAGCGCGTCGGCGCCGCCCCGCTGGACGGCGAGCGCCGACGGCAGCATGTCGGTGACGTTGGGGGTCAGTTTGACCATGACCGGGATCGAGACGTGCTCCTTGACCACGCGCGAGTATCGCTCCAGCAGTTCGTTGTCCTGCCCCACTCTGTGACCGGCTCCTTCGCACGCCATCTGCGGGCACGACACATTGAGTTCGAGCATGTCGGCTCCGGCCGCTTCGGACCTCGTCGCGAGTTCGATCCACCCCTCATCGCTGTAGCCCATGATGCTGGCCACGAGGACGCGGTCCGGGTAGTGCTTCTTGAGCCAGGCGATGTCCTCGAGGTTGTCCGCCAGAGGACGTTCGCTGATCTGCTCCATGTTCTGAAGACCTATGAACCGCTCGTCGCCGTTGTTCAGCGCATTGAGCCGCGGTGTAGGGTCGATCACTTCGAAGTCGGACTCCAGGTTGAGCGTCTTGTATACCGCTCCGCCCCAGCCGGCGTCGAACGCCCGCGCGATCATCTCCGCAGTGTTGCCGACCGGTGACGACGAGAGGAAGAACGGGTTCGGGCAGTGCACGCCGCAGAAATCGATCTCGAGGCTCGGCCTTGAGGCCGCGGGGGTGGTCGCAGCCGCACGGAGAGGGAACGCCTCGGCGATCGCCGCCGCCGCCCTCTTGCCGTCACGCACGCTCGCCGCGACGGTCTTCCCGGCAGCCACCAGGTCACCTCCGGCGAACACCCTCGCGTCAGAGAGGCGCATGGTCCGGTCGTCCGCGCGAGGCCGGCCCTTGTCGCTCTCCAGACCGCTCAGCATCGCCGAAAGCTCCGGGGAGAACCCCGTGCCGACCGCCTCCACGACCACGGAAGCGGGGATCGAGAACTCGCTGCCGGGAACGTCCTCGGCGTTCTGGGGCACGAAACGGCCCGGCTCGAGCCAGCGGATCTCGACGCCGTGCACGGCATTGACGGCGCCGTCTCGGACCGCGATCTTCGTCAGGCGTCCGTTGGGCTTGAAGCGGATGCCCTCGCGAAAGGCGAGGTCCTTCTCGTCCTCATCGGCCGGCAGTTCCTCCATGGACTCGAGCGAGACGGCATACACGCGATCAGCCCCCAGGCGCTTCGCGGTCACCGCGCAGTCCATGGCGACGGCGCCGCCGCCGACCACCACGACGCTCTGCCCGGTCACTGCGGCGGCCAGCGCACGGCGGGCTTCGGGGTCCTTGCTCGAAGCGAGGAAGTCGCTCCACGTGTACATGCCCGTCGATGCGCCGTCTGCGAGCCCGAGAGAGTAGGGGCGATCGTAGCCCGGGGCGAGGAACACGGCGTCGAACCCTTGTTCGAAGAGCCCTTGCAGTTCGGCCTTTGTAGAGATCGGGTGCTCGCACTCGATCGCGACCCCGAGGCCCCGGACCAGCGCGATCTCGTGGGCGACGAGGTCGGGAGACAGCCGGTGATCGGGGATGCCGTAGCGAAGCCGGCCTCCAGGCTCCGGCATCTTCTCGAAGACCACCGTCGAGTAGCCCGACAGGGCGAGCGTCGCGGCCGCGGACAGGCCGGCGGGGCCTGCCCCTACGATGGCCACCTTGCGGTCGCCCGGCTCCGGGGCGCGGAGCACCTGCATGTCGTGTTCCCGCTCATAGGCGGCAAGGAAGGCCTGGATCTCCGAGATGCGGATCGTCTCATCGATCCCGCTCCTCGCGCAGCCCTGCTCGCACAGGCGGCAGGTGGGACAGACCTGGGCGCAGGTGGCAGCCAGGACGTTGTTCCTGCGCATCGTGCGGACGGCGCCCTTGATGTTCCCCAGACGGAGTTGCCGGATAAAGGTCGCCGGATCGTTGTCGGCCCCGCAGCCTGCGTTGCAGGGCGCGTCGTGACAGAGCAGGCAGCGCCCGGCCTCCTGAATGGCACCCTGTAGATCCATCCGTCCCACCCCCGTTTTCCGAGATGACGCGAGATCGCCCCGCAAGATCCCGGCCTGACAGTCAAACTCCGGAGCGACGCGAAGACTACCTATTGACTGTAGCGAACCACTATTCTACGCCATCGGTCGCCACGGTGTGCTCGAGCGCGATGCCGGGCCGCTCAGGGCCGGTGGTCGTGGCGATGGCTCCCTGCGGCGACAGTCGTGCGACGCGCCGCGGCATCACAGCCTGGCGGCGCGCTCGCGACGCTTCTTCACGATCTGTGAGGCCGAAAGGGCGACCACCAGGGCGCCACCGTAGAACACGTTCTGCACCCAGGTCTGCACACCCAGGATCGCGAGGCCGGTGATGCCGGTCACGAGGAAGTACACGGCGATGAACGTGCCCCAGGGGTTGAAGCGGCCCGGCGTGATCGCCGTGCTGCCGAGGAACGCCGCGGCGAACGCAGGGAGAAGGAACGTCTGTCCCGAGGTGGGGTCCGAGGCTCCTGCCGTGCCGGTGTAGAGCACGCCAGCGGCCGCGGCGATGACACCGGCCGCTATGAAGCACCCCCAGCGCACGCGTCCCACACGGATACCGCTCAGGCGAGCGACGTTGGTGCCCCGCCCCACGAACAGGATGCGCCGCCCGATCGCCGTGTAGTCGAACACGTACCACAGGAGCACGCAGAGGAGCAGGCCATAGTAGAACTCGTAGGAGATGCCGAAGATGCGGTGCACGACGACCCAGCTCGACAGCCAATCCGACACTCCGCTGATGGTCTGCGACGCGCTGATCCACAGGGTAAGCCCCAAGATGATGGTGCCGGTGCCCAGGGTCACGATGAAGGCGTCGATCTCGAAGTAGATGATGAAGAATCCGTTGATGAAGCCGATCAGGGCACCGGCCGCGATCGCGACCGCGATGGCGACGCCGATAGGAACGCCGTGCTGCGCGTTGAGTACGGCGACGACCATGCCGGAGAACGTCAGCGTGGCCGCCACGGAGATGTCGTAGTCCCCGGCCGTCAGAGGGATGAGCAGTGCCAGGGCCAGGATGACGAGGGTGGTCTGCGTGCCGAACATCGTCGTGAAGTTGCGCACGTTGAAGAACGTGTCCGGCGCCAGGACGCTGAACACGACGATGACGACGAGCCAGGCGATGACGAGCGCAAGGCGCTCGACGTAGTCGCCGAGGGCGAAGCCCTTCCTCTGGCGTTGAGGCTCGCCGGCGCTGGGCGGCAGCAGCTCGCCGGGCGCGCCCGGGCTGGACTGGTTCATGCGTGCATCCTCAAATCCTTGTCGGGTTTGAGCGTCCGAGCGCTCATGTAACATTGTTCGGTGATGCGATCCTTGGTGATGTCGTCGCCGACGAGCGTGCACATGATCTCGCCGCCGGCAAAGACGAGCACCCGGTCACAGATCGCGGCGAGCTGCTCGTAGTCGGAGCTCGCGCACACGACAGACATGCCTTCCGCGGCGGCCTGCGTGACCGTCTGAAACACCTGCAGCCTCGCCCCCACGTCGACACCTTGGGTGGGCTCGTGGACGAGGAGGACTTTGGGCGCGGCCTGGAGCCACTTCGCGAGCACGACCTTCTGCTGGTTGCCGCCGCTCAAAGCCTGGAAGTCCATGGTGGGCTCCGGAGGACGGACGTCGTACTGGTGCAGCGCCTCTCGTGCGGCCCTGAGATAGCGCCGGCGGTCCAGTCGATACGGTCGGTAGTCGTCGATGACCTGCAACATCACGTTGTCGCGCACGGACAGCGAGCCCACTCCGGCGGCGCCCTGCCGGTCCGCAGGGATAAGGGCCATCCCCGCCTTGATCGCGCCCGATGGAGTCATCTGCGCAAGCTCGTACTCGTGTCCTGAGATGGTCACGCGACCACCCGCAGCTGGCTCAGCTCCGAACAGGAGGTAGGGGATCTCCTCAAAGCCGCTGCCCACGAGCCCGGTGAGGCCCAGCACTTCGCCCTCGTCCAGCGCGAAGGAGACATCGTCGATGCTCCCACCGCGCACGCGATCGACGGTCACGTGACCGCTGTCTGCGACGCTGTGCGCCTTGTGAGCCGCCTCGAACGCCTCGAGGCGCTTACCGATGATCATCTCTACGAGCTGGTCCTTCTCGGTCTCGGCACTCACGACGGTGCCGGCGACGCGACCGTCACGAAGTACGGTGATGCGGTCGGTCACGGCAAGGGCCTCGTCCAGGTCGTGCGAGACAAAGAGAACGCTGGCACCGTGTGCGACGCTCCTGCGGACGACCTCGAAGAGCCTGTCCCTGTCGGTGCGCGGCAGGAAGACCGTCGGCTCGTCCAGCACCAGCAGTCCGCCTCGCGAGTCGTCGTCCTTGGTGTACTCGGAGAGGTCATCGAGGGCGCGGACGATGGCCAGCAGGGCGCGCTGCACCGCAGGCAGATCGGCGACCTTCGCGCGCGGATCGAGATGCAGGCCGAACCGGGCGAAGGCCTTCTCGGTCCGCTCCCGCTCCCTGCTCCAGCGGATGAGCCACTCCGACTTCGTGGAGATCGTCCAGGCGCGGAAGTTCTCCACCACCGTCAGCGACGGCAGCAGCCCCAGGTCCTGGTGCACAAAGCTCAAGCCAAGCTCCGAGGCGGATCCGGTGCGCACCGGAAGCTTGATGGGGCGGCCGTCGATCTCGAGTTCGCCGCCCGGATCGGGGTGATGGTAGCCGGCGAGGATCTTGATGAGGGTCGACTTCCCACACCCGTTCTGGCCGACAAGGCCGTGGACCTCTCCGCGCCGGATGCTCATGCTGACTCTGTCCAGCGCACGCTGTCCGCCGAACGTCATTGACATGTCGCGCACGACGACGGTGTGGTCCACGGCCTTGACTCCCCTGTTTGCTACTCGATCTGGTTTGAACGAGGCGTGGCTACTTGACCTGCCACAGCGTGAGGTACTGGTCTATGAAGTCGCCGTAGCCCTTGGAGAACTCCGCCGGCACGCCGGCCTCGGCGGCGTTGGCCTCCGTGAACAGGCGGAACGGGATGTTCATGCTCTCCACCTGGCCCATGCCGCCGATGAGCCGCATCTCGGCGTCGGCGATGGCCATGCCGGCCCAGTTCAAGCTCTCGCCCAGGTCCATCTCGACCTTGCCCTCGCGGACCAGGTCGAGGACGAACGGCGTGCCGTTGAAGCCGATGACCTTGACCGTGCCCGCGGAGTTGGTGGCGTCGATGGCCGGCGTGACGAACTGCGACATGCTGTCGTAGATGCAGACGACATACGTCAGGCCGGGGTCTGCGACGATGGCCGACTGCACGGAGGGCTTGATCTTCGTGCCCCATTCGGGGATCGGCACGTTGACGAAGGAGTACTGGATGTCCGGGCCGCCGTAGGTGTCGAACTCGGAGGAGATGCCGTCACGCATAGCCTGCGTAGACACGATCTCGTCGGACACGACCACCAGCACGTGCGCCTTGGTGTCTTTGGTGATGACCCAGTCGGCCAGCAGCTGACCGGCCTTCTTGTAGTCGATGGGCAGGTTGTTGTCGACGTTCGGCACCGTCTGCTCGAGCCCCGAGAGGTGAGACGAGACGACCAGGATCCCGGCGGCCTGCGCCTCGTCGATCTGCGGCTTCAGGGCGTTGGGGTCCGGACCGGCGAGCAGGTCGATCAGCGAGACCTTCTTGGTGATCGCGTTGGCGAAGCCCTGCTGATACTGGGTCAGCTGTCCCTGGTTGTTCCACACGTTGAACGGGTAGCCGACCGCGTCGGCGGCGAACTTCATTCCCTTGTTCATCTGCACGTAGAACGGATCGCTGCCCGTGCCGGGGATGCTCTGGATGGACTTGCCGGCCATGACGGACTTGGCGTCGAAGGCCGGGCCGGGCGCCTTGAACGTCGGCAGGGCGTCGAGCCCGTTGAGCTGCTGCTGCGCGTAGGCCTGGTCCGCCCCGCCGGCGGCCGAGCTCGAGGCTGCGGGCGATGCTGTGTTGTCGGTCGATCCGCCACAGCCGATCGCCGCGAACGCGACGATCAACAGGCCGATCATCAGTACGGCCGCGAGAGTTCCTTGATGCCTGCGATTCATACCCGTCCCCCTGTAAAGAAGCTTCGGCACGAGGCCACCGGTTGTGACCGCCCGCCCACACGATTCCGCTCACTAGAGCATCTGCCATGGTAACAGTCAACGCGCCGCCTGCCGATTGCCGTCCCGTGGTCGCCGGATCTCCCCGGCATGCCGAGGAAGCGGTCGACAGCCTTCCGGGCGACCATCGGCGTGGACTCGCCAGCGCGGCCCGAAGGCGTCCGGGGGCACCACCAGCGGGCAGTGAGTCCTTGGCGAGTCGTTGACACCACCCGCTGCTCAGACGTATGTTCCGCTCGCTTGTCGTTCATCGGAGTCAACTCCCCCGCCGGCCCGGCTCACCGGCAGGCGCCGTGGCCGATCGTATCGAGGACAAAGGATCAGCTCATGGACCTAGACAGGTTGCGGGTCAACGGTCAGCGCCTCAGGAGCAGTCTCGAGGCGATGGCCGAGATCGGCGCGACCCCCGGTGGGGGCGTGCAGAGGCTCACCCTCAGCCCCGAGGACAAGCGGGCGCGAGGCGTCCTGGTGTCGTGGCTCGAGGAGCTCGGCCTCGACGTGATGGTCGATGAGATGGGCAACATCTTCGGCCGCCGGCGGGGAAGGAACGACCGCCTGCCGCCGGTGATGGCCGGCTCTCATGTCGACTCCCAGCCCAAGGGCGGCCGCTTCGACGGCATCCTCGGCGTGATGGGTGCGCTGGAGGTGCTGCGCACGCTCCGGGAGCAGAGCATCGAGACCGAGCGCCCGGTGATGCTCGTCGACTGGACGAACGAAGAGGGTTCGCGGTTCGCGCCCGCCATGATGGCTTCCGGGGTCTGGGCGGGCAAGCTCGACCGCGACTGGGCCTGGCAGCGCACCGACGTGGACGGCATGGTCTTCGGAGAGGAATTGGAGCGCATCGGCTACAAGGGCGCGCTTCCCTGCGCCCGTTGGCCCTTCCACGCGTACTTCGAGCTCCACATCGAGCAAGGACCAATGCTCGAGCGAGAGCTGAAGACGATCGGGGTGCCTCGGGGCATCCTGTGCCTGCATTGGTACGACATCCACGTCGACGGCGAGGCGAACCAGGTCGGCCCCACGCCCATGGAGGGGCGACGTGACGCTCTGGTCGCAGCCGCCGAGATGATCCAGAGGGTCCGCGACCTCCCCGGGAAGATGGGCGGCAACATGGTCGCCACGGTCGGCGAGCTGCACAACTATCCCAACTCGCGGAACATCATCCCGGACCGTGTCCATTTCACCGTCGACATCCGCTCGTGGGACGACGAACTGGCCCTTCGCGCCTGGTCCCGGATCAGGGACGAATTCGCTGCCGTCGCCACCGCGCACGGTTGTGGGCTGCGCGCAGAGGAGACCTGGCGCGTCGGGCACAGCGAGTTCGCTCCCCATCTGGTGGAACAGGTGCAGACGGCCGCGGAGAGCCTCGGCTACCCGACGCTTTCCATGGTCAGCGGCGCCGGTCACGACGCGAGCTACGCGGCCATGGCCGGTCCGACGGCGATGATCTTCGTCCCAAGCATCGGCGGCCGCAGTCACGTCGAGGTCGAGAACACCACGTGGGAGGACTGCGAGGCAGGAGCCAACGTGCTGCTACGCTGTGTGCTGCAGGCGGCGAATGAGACCAATCCCTGAGGCGCCGCGCCGCCGCTCCGTGCCGGCGCTGCCGGCTCACTTCCCGCTCAGGTTGAGGGCGATCGACAAGGAGGCCCACGGGTGAAGACGATCATCACAGGCGGGACAGTGGTCAACTCCGAGGGAGAGGTCAAGGCCGATGTCCTCGTGGATGGCGGTCGCATCGTCGCCCTGGGCGTGGAACTCCCCAGAGACGGTGCTGAAGTCGTGGACGCCTCGGGCGCCTACGTCCTCCCTGGCGGCATCGACGTGCACACCCATTTCCAGATGCCGTTCGGCGGCACCGTGAGTTGCGAGCGGTTCGACACCGGCACCAAGGCCGCCGCCAGCGGAGGCACGACGATGGTCGTGGACTTCGCCATGCAGGCCCCGGGCGACTCGCTGATGAAGACGTACGCCGACTGGCGAGCGATGGCCGATGGCCACGTCGCGGTCGATTACGGTCTGCACATGGCGGTCACCGGCCTCAACGTCGACACGCTCGCAGAGATACCCGTGCTGGTCGACGAAGGCGTGACCAGCCTCAAGCTGTTCATGGCCTACAAGGGCGCGATCATGGTCGATGACGCGACACTCCTGCAGACGCTGAAGAAGGGCAAAGAGTGCGGAGCCCTGGTGTGCGTCCACGCCGAGAACGGCGACGTCATCGACGTGCTCGTCAACGCACACGTCGCGACCGGCAAGACGGCTCCGAAGTACCACTACATCACCCGCCCGCCGGCCGCCGAAAGCGAGGCGACGAGGCGAGCCATCGTGCTGGCCGAGATCGCCGGCGCCCCTATCTACATCGTCCATGTCAGCTGCACCAGAGCCCTGGACGAGATCCGCGCGGCGAGGGACCGGGGCCAGGCCGTCTACGGCGAGACCTGCCCGCAGTACCTCGCCTTGTCGGTCGACGATTTCGACGTGCCCGGCTTCGAGGGAGCCAAGTTCATCTGCTCCCCGCCGCTTCGTGACAAGGCCAATTGGCCCGGTCTCTGGGCGGGACTGCGCACCGGCGACCTGGCCGTCGTGGCGAGTGACCACGCCGCGTTCAACTACGCCGGGCAGAAAGAGATGGGCCTGGCGGAGGGCTTCCACAAGGTCCCCAACGGATGCCCGGGTGTGGAACATCGTCTCTTGATCCTGCACACGCTCGGTGTAGTGGGCGGGGAGATCGACATGCCGAAGCTGGTGGAGGTCTTCAGCAGCGCGCCGGCGCGGCTGTTCGGGCTGTATCCGCAGAAGGGCGTCATCGCACCGGGCAGTGATGCGGACATCGTCGTCTTCGACCCGTCGGCGGATGCTGTCATCTCCGCCGCCACGCAGATGCAGAACGTCGACTACACCCCCTATGAGGGACTGCGCGTCAAGGGCGCCGTGAAGACCGTGCTCAGCAAAGGAGAAGTGGTCGTCGCGGATGGACGCTGGGTCGGCAAGGACGGCGCGGGCAGGTATGTGAGCGCGCGGCCCTTCGTCGCCTGAGGCCCGCCAGCTCGGGTGATCCCACGCGTCGCGTGACCTCAGGGGCGCCGGTCAGCGCGCGCTCTCGAGGACGTCGCGCAGGTGGTCGCACGTCCACGCGACATAGGCCCGGCAGGATTGGTCCTTCCCCTCGGACTTGAACCTCTCGTAGGCTCGCGTCGTGTCGGTGCGATAGCCGACCAGTTCCGCGCAGGTGGTGGCTCCGAACTCCGCGTCAAAGCCCTGGAACAGCAATTGGAGTTGCTCTACGGCGGGCGACGACCTGTCGGCCCAGGAGAGCCCGAGTAGCCGGTCGCGCAGTCCCACGGAGAGAACCGCGCCCGACAATGCTCCACAGACCTGGCCCATGCCGGCCATGCCCCCGCCCATGTAGCGCGCCAGCACGACCGAGTCCTGGCTGGCGCCGAGCAAGGCGGCGGCATAGCTGACCACCGCCTGGGCGCAGTTGAGGTGATCAGGTCCCCCGTCGGCGAAGCCGGCCAGGGCGGCGGCTCTGGCAATCGCATGGGTCTCCATCATCGCCCACTCCTCTGGTGCGGGTTGCGCAGGCTCTCTGTGGAGACGCCCGCGGAGATGAGTCTAGCGTCCGGCGGCCCGCAGCGGAGGGGGGATGCCCGGACAAGGCCCGCCGATCCCGTCTGCCTCGCGTGAGTCGAGGCGGCGTCCCCGGTCGCGTCAGGCCGGGGGCTGAGCAGGCAAGCCGAGCCCCTCGAGGAACCCGGCCAACTCGGGCGGGAGCGCGCTGGTACAGGCGATCTCGCGCCCGTCCTCAGGGTGCGGGAAGGCGAGGCGCGCGGCGTGCAGGAACTGCCGCGACAACCCCTCCGGGCGCGGTGGCCGGCCGTACTGGACGTCCCCGGCCACCGGGTAGCCGAGCGCCGAGAAGTGCACCCTGATCTGGTGGGTGCGGCCGGTCTCGAGGCGCACCCGCGCCAGCGTGAACCCAGGCGTCCGGCCGAGGACGTCGAAGTGCGTCACGGCGCGCTTGCCGGCGGCCGTGTGCAGCGACATGCGCTTGCGGTCGCGGAGGTGCCTGCCGATGGGCGCGTCGATCGTCCCCGCGTCCTGAGGTAGCCGCCCGCTGAGCAGCGTCAGGTAGGTGCGGTGGATGTCGCGGCGCTCCATGGCGGCGACCAGGGCCTGGTACGCCTCTTCTCTGCGCGCCACGATGAGCAGCCCCGAGGTGTCTTTGTCGAGCCGGTGCACGATGCCGGGGCGCGACTCGTGCCCGCCGCGCGCGCCCTCGGCCACGAGCCCCTGCGCGAGCGTGCCGTGCTCATTGCCCGGCGCGGGGTGCACGACCACGCCAGAGGGCTTGTCGACCACGAGCAGCCAGTCGTCCTCGTAGACGATGGTGAAGGGGACCGGCTCCGCCGTGAGTATCGCCGGCGGCGGCGGAGGGACCTGCCACACCACCTCCTCGCCGGCGCGAAGGACGTGCTTCTTGCGCGCCGGCGCCGCGTCCACCAGCACGAGGCCGCCGGCGATGAGGCGCTGGGCGGCGGCCCTGCTCAGACCGGCGTGCGCGGCGAGCGCGACGTCGAGCCGCTCGCCGGCGTCGCTGTCCCCGGCGCGGAACGCGTGCGGCTCAGTCGCGCCGGCCAACGACCACCTGCAGCGCAAGGAAGATGGTCCCCACGACGATGGCCGCGTCGGCGACGTTGAACGACGGCCAGCCGTAGAACCCGATGAAATCGACCACGGCCCCGTCGAAGCGCAGCCGGTCGATGAGGTTGCCGATCGCCCCACCCAGGATGACGCCGAGCGCGGGGCGATACCGTGGCGGGCTGAACACCAGCGCGACGGCGACCCCGGCGGCCACGACCGCCACCATCACCACGACGATGCTGCCTTGGCCCGCGAAGCGGCTGAAGGAGATGCCCGAGTTGTAGGTGAGCTCGAAGTGCAGGCCAGCGACCAGCTTGAACGGCAGCCGGTGGGCCTCCGCACGGATCAGCCACTTGCTCAGCTGGTCGGCGACGACGATCACCGCCGCCAGCACCAGAGCGAGCGCGTATCCCTGCTTACTTCTTGCCACGCGGCTTGGGAACGCTGTCCAGTTCCTTGACGTCGGTGTGGCCCATGGGGCAGGTGGGCTCCTTGGCCTTGCCGCTCCGCCCACCGTCGCTCACGACGATGTTGAGGGGATACGTGGCCTTGCAGCGCTTGCAGTAGGCGAGCTTCGCCATAAGTACTCCTTTGCTCAGTTCAGAGGCCGAGTCTACGCCTCGCCTCGAGAAGGGTCACGCCACGCAGGTGCAGGAGCTTGCGTCTCGACTTGCCGCCGGCGACCACAGTGACGTCGTCGCGGCGCAGGCCGAGCTCCCGCGAGAGGAACCGTATCAGTTCGTCGTTCGCCCGGCCCTCGCGGGCCGGAGCCGCCAGGCGCACGCGGAGCCGCTCGTCGGCCACGCCGACGACCTCGCTGCGGCGAGCGCCCGGGGTCACCCAGACGGTGAGACTCAGGCCGCCCCGGGCCTCCGCGAGCGGCCCGCTTTCACCACTTGAACTCGTTCTCGTTCACCCCGGTGTCCACGTCGGCGAGCAGGTCGTCGCTCTCTCCGAAGTGGATGCGCTCGCGGCGCCTCGGCTGGTCTTCGTCGGCCGCGTCAGGCTCGTCGCCGGGCTGCGCCGCCTGGATCTCGGGGTCGTCCGCGGTGGGGCGAGCCGGCTGGCTCATGGTGTCTTCCGGCGCGGGATCCGCGTGCACCCCGGCCTGGACGCCGCCGCGCCCGCGCTCCGCTGGGATCGCGGGCCTGTCCGGCATCGGCGCCCGCGGAGCCTCCGGCTCAGGCTCCGGAGCAGGCGCTGCTGCCCGCGGTTCGGGCTCCGGCGTCTCAGTACGGTCGGGCGTCGCCGCGGCCTCCGGCGCCGACTCGCGGGCGATGGCGTCTTTGATCGCCTCCGCGTGGCGCGAGAAGTCGGTGGCTGCTGCCGCCGTGGCGGCGGCCGTCGCGCTCACCTCCGGCGTCTCCTGCAGCTGTCGCATGTAGCCGTCGAGCAACTGGCGGAACTTGAAGCGGAAGTCCTCTTCGGCGCTCTTGAGCTTGGCCATCGACTGCTCGATGGACTGGCGTTCCGAGTACGCCTCGTTCACCAGTTGGCGCGATTTGAGCTCGGCGTCCTGCAGGATGAGCTGCGCCTGCTTGTTGGCGTTCTGCTTCTGCTCTTCGGCGCTGGCCTGTGCATTGACGAGCGTCTTCTGCAGCGTGTCCTCGATGCGCTTGTAGCCGGCCACCTTCTCCTCGAGCGCCTCGACCCGGTCCTGCAGGTCGATGTTCTCCTTGAACAGGCGCTCGTACTCGTCGGCGACCTCGTCCAGGAACTCGTCGACCTCGACGTCGGCGTAGCCGCGCATGCCGCGCTTGAACTCCTTGTGGCGGATGTCGAGCGGTGTGAGCTTCATCTTCTCCCCTCTCGTCGCGCGGTCTCTGCCGCGCGTCGTCTCCTGCTCTCCGGTGCGTCCGTCTCGGGGCCCTTCGGGCCCGGCGGCCGCTCAAGTGCGCTTCGTTCTCTTCGTGAGCCTACGGGCATGAGTGCGACGCGGCTACTTGAGTTCCTTGGCCCGTTCGGCGGCCGCATGGACGGCCATCGCGACGGCGTCCGCGATATCTCTCTCTTCGAAAGCGGTGATGGCGGCCGCCGTCATGCCGCCGGGCGTGGCCGCGGAGGCGATCACCGCATCCGGATCGCCCGCGCGGGCGATCACAGCGGCGGCGCCGTACACACCGGCGATGGCCAGCCTGCGGGCCACCTCGGCGTCGAGCCCGCGGCGCTCCGCAGCGCGGGCGAAATCGCGTACGAGCATGGCCAGGATGCCGGGCATGCAGCCGGCTACGGCCGTGGCCGAGTCGAAGTGTTTCTCGTCGAGCACGACGACGTCTCCTGCGAGCGCGAAGAGATCCTCAGTGGCGCGTTCGAGCTCGCCCAGCGTGCCGGGCACGAACAGGAACACGCCGAGCCCGAGGGCGGCGGCCACGTTGGGCATGACCCGCCCCACGCGAGCGTCCGCCGGGAGCGCCGCGCGAAGCTCGTCGAGTGAGACGCCCGCGGCTACGGACACCAGCGCGCGGGCGCCGAGCAGCGGGGCCGCCTCGGCGAGCACGCCGGCCACCTGCTGCGGGCGCACCGCCACGATCACGACGTCCGCTGCCTGGATGAGATCGGCCAGGCTCCCGGCGAGGGCCGCGCCGGTGTCGCGCGCGGCCGTGGCGGCCGCCTCCGCGGACACGTCGAGGTAGGTCAGCTCCGGCGGGGCGTCGAGTCCCGGCCTGCTCCAGCCCTGGCCCAGCGCCCTGGCGATGTGCCCGGCGCCGATGAACCCGACCTTCATGACGGCCTCACGGCGCTCATCACGGCTGGTCCACCACAGCGAACGAAGGCGCGCCCGGCGTCAGAACTGATTGAAGAAGCCCTTCTCAATGAGCCTCGCGCGCTCCTCCGCCGAGACCTCGACGTTGCGCGGGGTGAGCAGAAAGATCTTCTCGCCGACCCGCTGCATGCCGCCGTCCATGGCATAGGTGAGTCCGCTGCAGAAGTCGATGAGGCGCTTCGCGAGTTCGGTGTCGGAGCCCTGCAGGTTGATGATGACCGGGACGTCGACCTTGAACTTGTCGGCGATCTGCTGGGCGTCGTTGAAGTTCTTGGGGATGACCAGGTGGACCTCGACGCGGGCCGGGCGGGCCGGCTCGAGCGCGCGCACGTTCTGCTGCGACGACGACGCGGTGCGGCGGCGCGGCTCGTCGGCGAAGATGTCGTCGTAGTCGTTGCGACCCTTGCCGCTGTTCAACTTGCGGACGTTGGGCCGCTCCTGATACGAGCGTTCGAGCTCTTCGTGCGGCGCAAGAGTCTCATCCTCGTCGTAGTCATCCTCGTCATCGGCGATGCCGAAGTAGACCGCCACCTTGTGCCACGAATCGCCTAGGCCCATCAGGTCCCTCCCTACAGGTCAGAAGAGCACGCTCCCGACACGGACGATGGTCGCCCCTTCTTGGACGGCCACGTCGTAGTCGGCACTGGTACCCATCGATAGCTGGTCGAAAGTATACGTTCCGCTCCACGTAGTAGAAAGCCGTTGGGCCAACTCGCGCGCGCGCACGAAGTAGGGGCGCGCCTCCTCGGCGTCGTGGAAGAGCGGCGGCATGCACATGAGGCCGGTGAAGCGCGCCTTGGGGCACGCGGCGGCCTCCTCGAGGAAGGCGTCGACCTCAGCGAGCGGCACGCCGCTCTTGCTCTCCTCCCCCCCGATGTTGACCTCCAGCAGCACGTCGGTGGCGTGCGCGGCTCGTGCCTCTATCTCCTGCACGACGCTCATGCTCCCCACGGAGTGGATCAGGCTGACGATCGGCAGCACGAGCTTGGTCTTGCGACTCTGCAGGTGGCCGATGAAGTGGTAGTCGAACGCGTCGCCGTACAGCTCGTGCTTGGCCACGAGGTCCTGGGCGCGGTTCTCGCCGATCAGCTGGACGCCGGCGTCGCGCAGCGCGCCCAGGTGCTCTGCGGCCACGTATTTGGTGGCGACGAGCACGCGCACGCCGGCCGGGTCCCGCCCGGCGGCCTTGGCCGCCTCAGCGACCCGGCCCTCGACCTCCGCGAACCGCTCACGCACCTTCTCGACATCGGGAACGAACTGTCTGACCACGTCTTCCTCCTCGGCGGCCTTCTTCTGGAACCGCTCTACGCTTCCTGCCGCCATGCTACCGCCAGATGTCGTCCGGTCGCTCCCGCGTCCCGGCGGTGGGAGAAGAAGCGCGCGTCGGAGGCGGTGCAGAGGCCGGCGACGGAGATCGCTCCGGCCGGCACTCCCGCCGCGTCGAGGTCCATCCGCGCACAGCGCCAGAGGTCGACCGTGCCGGCGCCGGCGGAACCCGGGAACCGGGCCTCGAACCGGCGCCGCAGCTCTTCGTCCACCGTGAAACAGCACGGGCCGATGCTCGGCCCCACCGCGGCGCCGACGAGCTGGCGGCCCCTGGCGAGCTCGGCGGCGGCCATCCCGGCGATGCCGGCGATCATGCCGCGCCACCCGGCGTGCACGGTGGCGAACGCCGGTCCCTCTTCCCCGTCGGCGACGATGACGACCGGCACGCAGTCGGCGTAACTGACGACCAGGCCGAGGCCCGCGGCCCCCGTCAGCAGGCCGTCGTGCTCCCTGATGACACTCGGGCTGTCGAAGGCGCCTCGCCCCGCCTCGGCCTCACCGACCCACGCGAGTGTGGTGCCGTGGACCTGCCCGGGGACCACCAGCCGTTCCTGGGGCAGCCCGAGCGCGCTGCAGAGCCGGCGCCGGTTCTCGATGACATCCTCCGCCCGGTCGTCCACCGACAGACCGAGGTTGAGGCTGTCGAAGGGCGGCGCGGAGACGCCTCCCGCCCGCGCCGGGAAGGCAGCGGTTACGCCGCCGGCTTCCCACGCGAGCCAGCTGACGCCGTCGCGCTCTCTCCACTCGAAGCCGGAGCCGGCCACGATCACCCGCCCGGCAGAAGTTTGCTGAACAGGTCGAGCACGGCGCCGAAGGTAGCGTCGTAGAACTGCGGCACCGCGACCATGAAGACGAACAGCCCCATGAACACGAAGTTGCCGTAGCGGTCCAGATCGGCCCAGCGCTTGTAGGTCGCGCGCGGCATGAACCCGCCGATGACGCGCGACCCGTCCAGCGGTGGGAGCGGGATGAGGTTCAGTGTCCCGAGGATCACGTTGAGCACGAACAGCATGTACAGGAGCTGGGCGACGAAGATGCTCGACGAATACGTCGCCCAGATCAGCCCGATGGCGATGAACGCGAGGGCGAAGTTGGTCAGCGGTCCCGCGGCGCCCACCCAGGCCATGCCGCGCTGCCCGTCCTTGAAGAAGCGCGGGTCGACCGGCACCGGCTTCGCCCAGCCGAAGAAGAAGCTGCCGCCCGATCCCAGGAACGTGACCGCCAGCATGATCGTGCCCCACGTGTCGAGGTGCTTGATCGGGTTCAGCGTGAGCCGGCCGTGCGCCTTGGCCGTGGGGTCGCCCAGAAGATACGCCACCCAGCCGTGGGCCAGCTCGTGCAGCACGAGGCTGACCAGCAGCAGCGGAGAGATGATGAGAAAGCGGATCAGCAGGCTGGAGTCAGTCACCCCGGCTCACGCATCCCGGCCGCGGCCCTCAGTTCCTCGTCGCGGCCGCGGACCACCCCGTTCACCTTGAGGTGCAGCACGCTTCGCAGGACCTCGCCCAGCTGGGGTCCGGAGTCGAAGCCGAGCTCCAGAAG
>Ga0315271_10000433_pt1 | contig 22713 bp, 16 predicted proteins | sample C3_top_MG_FD_204664 | JGI IMG/M metagenome (GOLD analysis project Ga0315271, IMG submission 204664) | Sediment microbial communities from Yellowstone Lake, YNP, Wyoming, USA - C3_top | ecosystem: Environmental > Aquatic > Freshwater > Lake > Sediment | place: USA: Wyoming | collected 2017-08-01
CGTGGTTCCTGGCGTCGGGGAGGTCTTCTACATCGCGAACCCCGGTTACGGCGTGGGTAAGAACCCGCTCGGTTCTCAATTCCCCTCGGTGCCCAAGGTGCTCAGCAAGTACGACGGAATTGAACTCGTCCTCCGCAAGCGCTTCAGCAACAACTGGCAGGCCACTTCGAGTCTTCTGTACAGCCGTGCCTATGGCAACTACGCAGGACTCGCGAATTCCGATGAAGGCGGGTCCGGTACCGCGCGCCAGTCGCCGAATGTCAGCCGCGCCTACGATGGCCTGTACATGAACTTCGACCAGAAGGGCAACGTAACCAACGGCAACCTGAACACGGATCGACCGATCCAGTTCAAGCTCCAGGGCTCCTACACGGCGCCGTGGGGCACCAACTTCGGTCTGAACTTCTTCGCCCAGTCCGGATTGCTGTGGTCGTCCACCGTGACTTACGCGGGTGTTCCGGTCTTCTTCAACAACCGAGGTGACCTGGGTCGCACGCCCATGGTAAACCAGACCGATCTGCAGGTAGCTCATGATTTCAAGATCAAGGGCAACGCCAAGTTCAGACTTCAGGCGAACGTCACGAACCTGTTCGACCAGGACACGGTGACGGGTATCGCGATTGCCGCCTACCGGGACGCCCTCACCATTCCGGGCTTCCCCGGGAACCCCGGCGGGGCTTTCTTCCAGTCCGGCGGATTCAACACGGTGGCGCTCCAGGCGGCGGCCAACGCGGCGAGTGCGACCACGGGACGGCCCAACCCGCAGTACAAGCTGCCTAATGCCTATCAGGGCGCGCGGGCGATTCGCGTCATGGCGCGGATCTCGTTCTAGCGCGAAAGCCGTCGATTCGTAGCTGAGCCGGGCGGCGAGACGTCTTCGCCGCCCGTTCTTCGTCCTTCGCCGATCGCGAGTTCCGCGGCTTTCCTGCTCGGCCAGCGGGCGTTTCCGCCCGTGCTACTCTCGCGGCCATTGGCCAGATCCAGCTCCATTCGTCGCTCCGTTCATCGAGCCCCCGAACCGTCGGCTCCATTCCGGTCGCCAGCCATCACCCCGCTGGCGGCGCTGTTGATCCTGGTGGCCGGGATCGCCGCCTATTCCAATAGCTTCGCCGGCGTCTTCGTATTCGATGACGAGCCCGCCATCGCCAACAACCCGAATCTGGGACTCCGCTCGGTCGCCGCGGCCCTGAGGGCGCCCCCGGACACGACTCTGTCGGGCCGTCCCGTGGCGACGCTGAGCTTCGCCATCGACCACGCGCGGTCGGGCGGCTCGCTGGCCGCGTACCACACGACCAATCTCCTGATTCACCTGGCCGCTGCGCTGCTGGTGTTCGGGATCATGCGCCGCACGCTTCTCACCCCAACGCTCGCCGGTCGCTTCGGCTCACGGGCCACGACTCTGGCCCTGATCGTTGCCCTCCTTTATTTGGTCCACCCTCTTCAGACCGGCTCCGTCACCTACATCGTGCAGCGAGTCGAATCCCTCATGGGCCTCTTCTACCTGGCCACGCTCTACGCCTCCATCCGCGCGCTTGCCGCTGCCGGGCCGCCCCGGATCTTCTGGATGGCGGCGGCGGTTCTCTCCTGCGCCCTGGGGATGGGAACCAAGGAAGTCATGGTCACGGCGCCGCTCATGGTGATGCTGTGGGACCGTCAGTTCGCGTCCGACCGCGCCGGTTCGCGAAGGAAGTTCTACGTGGCGCTCTTGGCCACCTGGGTGATCCTGGCCGCTCTGGTCGCCGACGGGCCCCGATCGGCTTCCGTCGGCTTCGGCTTCGCGGGGTGGCCCTGGTGGCGCTATCTGATGACCCAGGCGGAGGTGGTGGTCCACTACCTGCGGCTGGCGCTGTTCCCGACCCCGCTGGTTCTCGACTATGACTGGAAGGCGGCGACGTCACTGGCGGAAGTGATCTGGCCGAGCGCCTTCATCAGCGTCCTCCTCATCGCCACGACCTGGGGTCTTGCCCGAAGGTCCCCGGCTGCGTTCGCCTCCGCCTGGTGCTTTCTGATTCTCGCCCCCACGTCCAGCGTCCTTCCCATCGTCACCGAGGTCGCGGCCGAGCACCGCATGTATCTCCCGGTGGCCGGCGTCATCGCCCTCCTGGTTCTGGGTGTGTTCGAGGCCGGGCGCAGGGCGTCTGAGACCACGGCATTGAAGGGCCAGGGCATCCTGCGTCCCGCGGGTCTGATAGCCGCGGCCGCCACCGTCATCCTCTTCGCCCGCATGACCTACGAGCGGAATGCCGACTACGAGGACTACGATCGCATCTGGTCGGACACCATCGCCAAGCGCCCTCTCAACGCGCGCGCCCGCAACAACTACGCCACGTCCCTTCTTTCGAAAGGACGGTTTCAGGAGGCGGAACGGCATCTACGAGTCGCGGTCGAGGAAAGGCCCTCTCTTTCAGGGGCGCGGGCCAATCTGGGTGTGGCCCTGTCGGCGCAGGGAAAGCTCGACGAGGGCGCCGAACATCTACGGCGAGCCATCGAACTGAAGCCCGACGACGCGGAGGCCTACCGCAACCTGGGTGAGACCTACGCCCTTCAGGGCCGAATGGCCGAGGCCGCGGCGCAGTATGCCAGGGCCCTCGAGCTTCTGCCCGACGACGTGCGCCTGCTGAACCGGGCCGCGTGGATCCTGGCCACCTCCGGCGATCCCCGCGCGCGGGACGGGGCTCGCGCGCGAGCCTTCGCCGAAAGAGCGGTCGAGCTCACTCGCAGGCAGGACCCGGATTCGCTCGACTCGCTCGCGGCTTCTCTCGCCGAACAGGGCGAGTTCGATCGCGCGGCGGGGATCGCCCGCGAGGCGCTCAGCGCCGCCCGGGTGAAGGGCGACTCGAATCTGTCTCGCGACCTCGAGTTGCGGGCCGCTCTCTATGCGCGCGGCGAGAGGTTCCGAGAACAATGATGGGACGGGGAAGGCCAACTTAGAATCCCCTGATGTCACCGAGCCTGCGGCGAGGTCTTTTGTCCGGCGCCCTGGCCGCGAGCGTCTCCGTGCTCAGCCTGGGCGCCTACTGGCTCACTCACGGGTCCGGTCCGTTCTGGCAGGACTCCGGCCTTTTTCTCGCCGCGCTCCATGTGGGCGGCGGACTTCTTCCGCCCGGTTATCCCGTCTATCTCCTGCTCGGCCGGCCCTTCGTGGCCGCGTTCGAGATGCTGCTCCCGGGTCGCGCGTTCGCCGAAGCTGGGAACATGTTCTCGGCGATCTGGGCCTCCCTCGCGGCGGGCCTGACCTGCCTGTCGATCCTCACGCTGCGGCAGCCGGGCTACCGGTTCTTCTCATCTGAGCCGTCCCGGGCCGAGCCCGTTTCCAGGATGGGTTGGTTCGGAGCGTGGCTCGGCGGCCTGCTCACCGGGCTTTCGTATTCGCTCTGGTTCCAGGCCTTGACCGCCGAGGCCTACGCGCTGAACGCCTTCTTCTCGGCGGCCTTCCTGTTCCTGGCGATCCGATTGGGTGCCTTAGGCCCCCTCGGGCCCGCGCTCTCGTCCCGACAGAAGCGATGGGCGATCCTTCTGCTCATCGCGCACGGCCTCTCCTTCGGGAACCATCCGGTCACCGTGGTCTTCCTTCCCGCGATCCTCTGGCTCGGCTGGAAGGCCAGAGCCGCGCTTCGGGATCGGCGTTTCCTCGGACTCGCGGTTTTGGCCTATGCGGGGAGCGCGCTGCTGCCCTATCTCTATCTCCCCTACGCGGCGAAGGCCTTCCCGCAAACACCCTACAACGGTGTGATCAGTCTCTCGGGGCTCGCGGCCCAGGTCAGCGGCTCGCAGTGGAGCACCGATGCCCGGAACTATGGCTGGTCTTCAGTCCGGTTCGCGGACCTTTCGGTTCAGGCCTGGCAGGAGATGTTCGGGATGGGTCTCATGGGCCTCCTGCTCGGAATGAGGTGGCTCCTCAAGGAACAGCCCGCGCTGCTCCGCTTTCTCACCCTGATTCTCGCCCCCGCCCTTCTCCTGCCCCTCGTGTACCTGCGAGGAGGGGAATACGACTTCTGGCTGCTGACCGCCTACATGGTCCTGTTCGTCGTATCGGGGGCCGGCCTGTGCGTGGCGACCGACCTCATCCTTGGCTCCGCGCTGCCCCGCGGGCTCGCGGTCGTCTGCCTCCTGGTTCTCGCCGCCCTCACCGTGACGCCGCCGCTCTCGATCAATCGAGCCCTGGTGGACCGAAGCGACTACTTCGTCCCCGAAGACTTCGGCCGCAATCTCTATCGGCATCTCGAACCCGGCGCCGTCTTCATCGCGGTCTCGGACCAGGAGAACGCTCTCACCTACTACCTGGATGCGGTGGCGCACGAACGCCCGGACGTGATCCGGATCGATGCCGGTGTCGTGACCTCTCCGTGGTTCGCCGACCAGCTCAAGAGCCGCTATCCGGCTTTCGAGTTCGAGGACATCTCGAAGGGGCGCACGACTCCTCCCTCCACCGAGGAGTGGGTGGGCGCACTGATCCGATCGAGCCTCAACAGCCACGCCGTGTACATGACCACGCGTCTTCCCGCGGATATCCCGGCAGGCGCGCAATGGACTCCGGCCGGGGGGCTCTGGAAGCTCACCGCCGGGCCCGCGGCGGTGAACATTCGCGACTGGGACTACGAATACCGGAATGCCGATCCTTTTGCCCGGCCGGCCCGCGATCACGCGCCGCAGAAGATGCCGGACGGCTCGATACGCCGCGAGCCCTATATCGCCCAGATCCGCCGGTTTCATGCGCAGGCCTGGACCAACCTCGGGGACTGGAGCCTCGACCGCGAGGACTTTGCCCGCGCTGCGACGGCCTATGCGAAAGCACTCGCCACCGACCCGACGCTCGACAACCCCGGAATCTTCTTCGGGCTGGGCAAGGCTCTGTTCGTTCAGGACCGGCCGAAAGAGGCGCTGCCTTATCTGGAGCGCGTTCAAGAGCGACTCGATCCGCCGCTCGTGGCCGAGACCGCCTTGTATCTGGGGCAGATCTACGCCGGCCGGGGCGACATGAAGACCGCGAACCGGTACTTCGACACCGTCCGCCGGCTGGCTCCCGAGGTGGGGGCGCGTCTCCCTCCACCCGCCGAAGAGAAGCGGTAGGGAAAGAAAAAGGGGAGCCCGTTGGGGCTCCCCGGAACATCTCAGGGGCGCGGCTAGGACCGCGCTCCCGCTTTAAGGCTTAGAAGGAGAACTTCGCGCCGAGACGGATCTGGCGCACTCCCTGATACCCGTTGTCCTTGAGGAACCGAGGATCGTTCGGGATGGTGGCAGCCAGAGCCGCGATGTTGACTTTGCCCTGGTAGAAATCCTCCTCGGAGAACCGTACGCCCTGTCCGGACGCGCTCTGCGTGGAGAAGTAGTTCGTCGCCGTCTTCGAGTCGAGCAGGTTGAGCACGTTGGCGCTCAGCACCAGACGCTTGTTGCCGCCCATCTTCAAAGTATGCTGAATGAACAGGTCGGCCTGGTTGTAGAAGGGCAGACGGCCATCGCTGGCCCGACCCAGGTACTGAACCGGGAAGTTGTTCGGTGGAATGACGGCTATATCGCGGGTCCGCGGAATGCCGGAAGCACCGAACCAGTTGATGCCGAAGCTGGTTCCGAACTTCGCGTCGTAGACGAGCTGCAACTTCAGCTGATGCGTACGGTCGGTGGGCAGGTTTCCGTAAACGGCCTTTCCCGCAGTGTCGAACATCATGATGGGATAGTCGTACGATCGACCCACGTTGGGGCTCTGGCGGCCGTTTTCGTCCGCCTGTCCGAGGCCGGAAGTGTTGCCATAGAGCTTGCTCCACATGTAGGAAGCGCGGCCCGACCAGCGCTTCGCCATGCGCTTGTTGAGGCTTATCTCGACCGCGTCGTAGTCGCGCTTCGGCTTCGGCAGGGGAATCTTGGTTCCGCTTTTCAGGGTGTAGCCGGTGGTGAGAAGCCCTTCGCTGGGATTTCCGATCACGTAGATTTCGTTCTGCTGCGCGTCCAGAGCACCCGCGTCCTCGACGATCCGGTCGAGCTGCTTGTGGACGTAGCGGACGCCCACCGAGAGCACTTGGGTGAGCTCATGATCGGCGCCGAAGACCAGTTCCTGCGACTTGTAGGGCTTGAGGTTCGGCTCCAGGTAGTCCGCGCTGAATGACACATGACGGAAGTCGATCGGTCCCTGGATGAGCGTGCCCGGGCACGCGGGAGGGCAGCTCGCGGTGTCGAGGTTCGGCCAGTCGGGGGTGTTGAGCGTGTAGTAGTACTCGAGCCACTTGTCGCCGCCGAAACTGCCGCGGGGCAGTTCCAGCTTCGTGATGTCGTAGAAGATGCCCCAGCTGCCGTAGACCTTGGTCTTGCCGTCGCCCTTGATGTCCCAGGCGAATCCGGCGCGCGGCGCGAGCTTGTCCTTGAAGCTGAACTTGATCGCCGTGGCCGGGAGGCCGTACGACGCGTCGGCGAAGCTCGGGATGTTCTCGTTCTCCGAGCGGAGGCCGAGGTTGATGGTCAACTTGTTGTTGATCGTCCACGCATCCTGCAGGAAGAGGCCGATGTTGTTCGAATGGATGTTCCCCACCGTGATGAAGCCCTGCTGGGGAAGGACTCCGTTGCTGCGCACCTGATAATAGCCATAGGGGCCGCGCTGCCCGCTCAACGACCGATCCCACCAGATGCGAACCAGGTTGCCGGTTTCGCCGCTGAGCACGTCGTTCCCGATGCGGTCGAACTGCACTCCGGCCTTGAACTGGTGCTGGCCGGCCGCGGTCGCAAAGTAGGACACGTCGAACTGGCCGCCGATCCGGTTCTGGATGTCCCGGGTCTGGGCGTTGTTGGTGGGCACGTTGCTGGTCCCCACCGCGGCTTGCAGGTTCGAAGGAACGCCGGCCTGGCCGATGTTCGAGGCGCAGAAGACGTAACGGGTGCCGTTATAGATCCCTTCGGTGTAGGAGTTGGAACGGTAGTAGGTGCCGCGGGCGTGCAGGAAGAGCTTGTTCGAAGCCGTGTAGTCGAATTCGAGGGCGCCGCTGACGTTCGGGGTGATGGTATTGACGGCGTAGTTCGCGGTCGGGCTGGACGTGCCGTCCTGCGCGGGCAGAGCGCCCTCCTGCTTGTTTCCGCTGGACGTGAAGGCCAGGCGCGCCCGGGTCTTCTCGTTGAACTGGGACGTGATGTTCGCAGTGAGGTTCTGGCGGGTCTGCTTCTGGGTTTTGGTAGCGGACTGGCCGTTGGCCCTAAAGGTCATCGTTCGGTCGAGGGGGTTGAACGAAGGGTTGTAGCCGATGAAGAACCAGGCCTTGTCCTTCTTGATGGGACCGCCGATGGTGAGACCGGGCTCGAGGGTGTGCTGCTTGTCCTTCGGATAGGTGATGTATTCCGCCGCGTTGCTGTTCGTCGGAACCAGGCGGAGGGTGGGCCGGGGGTCCGAGTTGAGCGAGCTGCCCGAGTAGTAGGTGAACAGGTCGCCGCGGATCTGGTTCGATCCGGAGCGGGTGACCGCGCTGATGACGCCGCCGGTGGCGCCGCCGAACTCAGCGGTGTAGCCGGAGGACTTGACCTGCACTTCGTCCACGAAGTCGGTGATCACGATCTTGCCGGAGATGCCGCTCTGGAGGTTGGTGGTCTCGGCGCCGTCTACGATGTAGCGGTTCTCGCCGGGGGCGGCGCCATCGATCGAGATGCCGCCGAACTTGCTGGCCTCCTGGTTGACGCCGGGGGCCTGGGTGACGAGCGACGTGTAGTCGCGTCCCTTCGGCATCTGGGTCAACTGCTCGTCACGGATGCTGGTGGCGCGGGCGCTCTGCTTGACGTCGATGAGCGGCGCCTGGCCCGTGACTTCCACGGTTTCGGTCATGGCACCGAGCTTGAGGCTCAGGTTGACGGTCATCAGCTTGCCCAGGGAGACGTTCACGTTCTCCACGCGGGCCGGGGAGAATCCCGCGAGTTTCGCGGTTACCGTGTAGGTGCCTCCCGGCAGGGCCGGGAAACGATACGTTCCGGAAGCGTCGGTGGTAGCGGTAAGGCTGCGGCCGCTGCTGCTGGTGGCCTCGACGGTGGCACCGGGGACGGAGCCTCCCTGCGAGTCCTTGACTACGCCGGTGATGGCGCCGGTCTGTTCCTGCGCGGCCACGGGCAGTGCCATGAGCACCGCAATGGCAAACGCCGCTAGATTCCTAAGTCGCATAAATATCCTCCTCCTGAGGGGACGGGTAAGGCTCTTGGTTAACAGCACATTCACGATTTTGAATGGCGCACGTACAGATCAATTCGTCCGGTAATGGGCGAGTTTAGCAAAATTTGCGCCGGATGAATTCAACACGTTGGATTCGTCTTGTGAGAGTTATGTCACCGAAGTCCATACAGGGTCAATGATTCAAATGACCCACCGTTGATCATCCGGGATTCGGCCTCGTTGAATGGTCCCAAAGCCATGCCGGCGGCCGCCCAACCAGAAGCATCCGGGCGGTTCGGACAGCCGATTGAATGCGGGAGCCGCATTTTGGGAATATCAAGTTTCTCCCCTCGACACCGGCTTGCGAACAGTTCGCCTTTTGCTACACTTCGTGCCGGACTCCCCGAAAGGAAAAATACTTACCATGAATATTGTTGAGCGCCTGGTAGGCGACGTGACCATCATCGACCTGCAGGGCAAGATCATGATCGGCGAAGGCGACGAGGCCTTGCGCGATGCCGTGAACAAGGCCATCGATTCCGGCAAGATGAAGCTCGTCCTCAATCTCGCCGAGGTTCCCTACGTGGATTCGGCAGGCCTGGGCGAACTGGTCCGCTGCTACTCCACGGTGAACAAGAAGGGCGGCAAGCTGAAGCTCCTCAATCTCACCAAGAAGATCCAGGACCTTCTCGCCATCACCAAGCTCCTCACCGTTTTCGAGACCTTCGACTCGCAAGACGAGGCCGTCAAGAGCTTCGCTTGAGAAGCGACGGCCCTTGGTGGCCGGAGTCTTAGAAACCTCTGGAGAACCCGCGGGACGGCCGCGGGTTTTTCTGTTTTCTGGGCTAGTGTGATCGCTCCTTCATGACTGCATTCCTCCGCGCCCTCCGTCCGCACCAGTGGACGAAGAACCTTCTCGTCTTCGCGGCGCTGCTCTTCTCGAAGCACCTGTTCGAGCCCGAGCCCTTCCTGCGGACGCTTCTCGCCTTCGTCGCTTTCTGCGGTCTCGCCGGCGCGGTCTACCTGTGGAATGACGTCGCCGACATCGAACAGGACCGGCTTCACCCGAAGAAGAGCAAGCGGCCCCTGGCGGCGGGCGAGCTGTCCGTCCGCACCGCCACCCTCGGGGCGATCGCCCTCGTGGTGGGCGCTCTCGCGCTCTCGTTCTGGCTGGACGGCAGACTGGGCCTTTGCGCCTCGGCCTATCTGGGCTTGAACCTCGGCTATTCCTTCGGCCTCAAGCACGTGGTGATCGTGGACGTCTTGTCCCTGTCTCTCGGCTTCGTGCTCCGGGCCCTCGCCGGGGGTTTCGCCATCAACGTCCCCGTCACTGAGTGGCTCCTGGTCCTGACCCTGCTGCTGGCCCTGTTCCTGGCTCTCGCCAAGCGGCGGCACGAGATCACCTCGCTGGGCGAGGGCGCCCCTTCGCACCGCGCGATCCTGGCCGAGTACTCGCCCTATCTCATCGATCAGATGACCTCGGTGGTGACCGCCTCCGTGGTCACGGCCTACACGTTCTACACGCTGTCCCCGGAGACGGTCGCGAAGTTCGGCACCGCGAAGCTCTCCTGGACGCTTCCTCTCGTCCTGTACGGGATCTTTCGCTATCTTTACCTCGTCCACCAGAAGGACCGGGGCGATTCGCCGACCGACATGCTTCTCACCGACCGGCCGCTTCTGGTCACCGTGGCGTTGTGGGTGGCCCTGGTGATCGCGATCGTCTACACCGCTCAAGGGGTCGCCACCCCGCTCGGAGTTTCAAGATGAGTATCGAGATCGAATCGAAGGACGTCGACGTGCGGAAGATCATGTCCGAGATCCGCGAGCGCATCGCGGAGAAGAAGCGGGGGCTCTACACCGACGAGGAGATCCGCGAGATCGCCGAGCGCAAGCTGGAGGCGGTCCTCGAGACGCGGCAGTTCAATCCGGATTTCCTCAAGGACTTCAAGACCAAGTCCGAGATCTGGAACTACACGTTCAATCCCGAGACCATCTACAAGACCAGCCGCGGCGGCGTGGGGGGCCTCTTGGGCACGATCCGGAACGTGCTGAAGCCCATCCAGAAGCTCTTCTGGAATCCGACCCCCATGATCGCCGCCCTGTCGCGCCAGTCCGACCTGAACCTCTACACCGTCCAGATGCTCCACAACCTCACCCTGGAGCTGACCCGCCTCAACCTCGAAGTGCAGGAATTGCGGGCCCGCCTGCAACAGACGGACGCGAGCCTTGAAGAACTGAAGAAGCGGGAGCGGGCGCTCGAGTCCCTCGCGGTGTTGAAGGATCAGCCGAAGTCCACGTCCTGAGGCGGCCGAGGAATCCGCCGAGGCCGCATCGACCATGACCGGAAAACTGAAGCTCGGTTTCGTGGTCCAGCGCTATGGCGTGGAGATCGCCGGAGGCGCTGAATACCACTGCCGCCTGATCGCCGAACTGCTCAAGGACCACGCCGAGGTGGATGTCTTCACCACCTGCGCGCTCGACTATGTCGAGTGGAAGAACCACTACCCGGAAGGCGAGGCGATCCTCAATGGGGTGCGGGTGGTCAGATTTCCGGTGGCCCGAGAGCGGGACATCCTGCGCTTCGCTGCCATCTCCGAAGCGATCGAGTCTCCACAGCACACCACGGCCGACGAAGAGGGGTGGATGGATGAGCAGGGTCCGTATTCCCCGGCCCTTCGGGATCACGTTCGCCAGATCGCCGATGCGGGGCGCTACGACGCGCTCATCTTCTTCTCCTACCGCTATTGGACGACCTGCCGGACCCTCCTGCCGTCGCGCACGCCCAAGCTCCTGGCACCCACCGCCGAGGACGATGGCCTGTATCGCCTGCCTCTGTTCCGCCCGATGTTCGAAGCCACGACCCAGTTCGTCTTCAACAGCGTCGAGGAGCGGCTCATGCTGGAGACGGCGCTCGGGCACCCGCTTCCGGGCGAGATCGTGGGTGTCGGATCCGCGCTGCCCGCATCCATGGACGAGGCCGCCTTCCGGCGGCGGTATGGAATCGACGGTCCGTTTCTGCTCTACGTGGGCCGGATCGATCTGAACAAGGGCTGCCCGGAGCTTTTCGACCACTTCCTGCGCTACCGGAAGGAGACGGGTTCGAGTCTCAGCCTCGTCCTCATCGGGCGAGCCGTTCTCCCGATCCCGCAGGATCCTTCGGTCCGGGCGATCGGCTTCGTCGAGGACGCGGACAAGTGGAACGCGCTTGCCGCCTGCATGGCCCTCGCCATTCCTTCGCGGCTCGAGAGCCTGTCCATGGTGACCCTCGAGGCCTTCTGGGCCGAGCGGCCGGTGGTGGCGAACGCGAACTGCGCCGTGCTTCGCGGCCAGTGCCGGCGCTCGGGCGGGGGGCTCTACTACACGAACTACGACGAGTTCCGGGGCATTCTCGAAACTCTGGAGCGCGACGCGCCGCTCCGCGCGCGCATGGGGCGGGCGGGCCACGCCTACTTCGAGAAGAACTACGCCTGGCCGGTGATCCTGGGAAAGTACCTCCGGCTCATCGCCGCGGCGCGTCAGGTGAAGGCCGCATGAAGCCGAGAGCCATTCATCAGGTGCTCGCCGCTCTGGCCTATGGCGATGCCATCGGGAACGAGGCGCTCGCCATACGCGGCCAGCTTCGAAAGCGGGGCTACGCGTCGGACATCTTCGCGGAGAAGGTTCACCCGCAGATGGCGGGCCTCGCCCGCCCGCTTTCCGAGTATGAGGATGCGGCCGGTGCCGAGACGCTCTGCATGTTCCATTTCTCGATCGGCAGCGCCGCCTCGTCGCTCGTCTATCACCGCACCGATCCGCTCATCTGCGTGTACCACAACATCACGCCGCCCGAGTTCTTCTTCCCCTTCCACCCGCATCTGGCGAGGCTGTGCTATCACGGCCGGCGGGAGTTGAAAGCGTTCGCGGAGAGGTCCGTGCTCGGTCTCGGCGTGAGTGAATTCAACCGCAAGGAGCTCGAAGCCGCCGGATTCAAGCCCACGGGCGTGCTCCCCATCGTGGTGGACTGGAGCCGGTACGACGAGACTCCTAGCCCGGTCATGCTCCAGAGGCTCGCGGGATTCGACGGCCCCACCATTCTCTTCGTCGGCCGAATCGTGCCGAACAAGAAGATCGAGGATCTGATCACCACCTTCGCGGCCTTTCAGCGCCATCATTCGCCGAAGAGTCGGCTTCTCCTCGTCGGAGATTCGGTGGGTCACGAACGCTATCTCCGCCGTCTCCTCGAGACCGTCCACGACCTCCGCGTCCAGAATGTCGTGTTCACCGGGCAGGTCACCCAGGGCGATCTCATCGCCGCCTATCGCAGTTCGCAGGCCTTCCTCTGCCTCTCCGAGCACGAGGGCTTCTGCGTGCCGCTCCTCGAGGCGATGCACTTTGGTCTCCCCGTGCTGGCCTACGATGCGGCGGCGGTGAGCGAGACCATGAACGGCGGCGGGATTCTCCTGGACGACAAGGATCCGCGAATGGTGGCGGCGGCGCTCGATCGCGTGCTTACCGACGAGGCCTTTCGGGGCGCGGTTCTCAGGAGCCAGGCCCGGACGCTCGCGGCCGCGAAGGCTGTCGACTTCGGGGCGTTGCTGGAGCGGCACGTCGAGACCGCCCTCGAATCCGCGGGGGTGCGCGCGTGACCTTCAAGGAGGTGCACCAGGTCGTGGCCGCGCTTTCGCCGGGCGACGCGGTCTGCAACGAGGCCTTCGTCTTCCAGCGCCTCCTGCGCGAGAGGGGCTATGCGAGCGAGATCTACGCGGGCGCCATCGCCCCCGAGATGACCGGTCTGGGGCTTCCTGCCTCGGACTATTCGAACCGAAGCCCCAGCTTCGAGGCGGCCTCCATCTTCCATTTCGCGATCGGGAGCCCCGTGGCCGAGAGGGTCCTTGTCCGGAACGAGCCGCTCATCCTCCGCTATCACAACGTGACGCCCTGGGAGTTCTTCATGGGATTCAGCGGGCATCTGGTGGGGCTCACCTATCACGGGGCCCGGGACCTCGCGAGGTTCGCGCCCCGGACCTCGCTCGGTCTCGCGGTGAGCGAGTTCAACCGCCGCGACCTCGAAGCGGCATCGTTCACGCCCACCGAAGTTCTTCCCCTGGCCATGAACGTGGAAGCGCTCGACGAGACTCCCGATCCGGTCGTCATGTCCCGCTTCCAGGACGGCCGGAAGAACCTGATCTTCGTGGGCCGCGTGGCTCCCAACAAGAAGATCGAGGATTTGATCCGCGTGTTCTGCGCCTACCAGCGCTACGTGGAACCCGAGAGCCGCCTCTTCATCGTGGGCGACAGTCGCGGCTTCGAGCATTACTCGCGGCGGCTCGCCGAGATGGTGAGCCATCTCCGGATCGACGAGGTGGTGTTCGCGGGTGCGGTCACCCAGAGCGAGCTCAACGCCTACTACCGCCTGGCCGACGTCTTCCTGGGCCTGTCGGAGCACGAAGGCTATGGCGCTCCCCTGATCGAGGCCATGCGCTTCGGCCTGCCCGTGGTCGCCTTCGATGCGGGCGCGGTGAGGGAGACCCTTCAAGGCGGCGGGATCCTGCTCACGGAAAAGCAGCCCGAAGTCGTGGCCGAGCTTGTGGGCATGGTGACGGCGAATGGGGCTCTTCGCGACGCGGTGCTCAAGACCCAGGCCGCGGCTCTTGCGAGAATCCGCTCCGTGGATATCGGTGAGCGGCTCGATCACGTCCTTCGGCTCGTGGAGGGATCCAGATGACCGATCATCCCCCCCTCGACGTCGCGAAGATCGTGAACGAGATCCGCGAGGAGATCAGAAGTCGCCGCGCCGCCGGGGACCTCACCACCGAGGACATCGAGTGGCTTCTGGAGCGCCGCTTGAAGGCGAGCATCGCGAAGGCCCGGATCGATGAGAGCCTCGCCGCCCGGCTTCTCCACGAGAGCCACGACTGGAATACCGACACCGGCTATGAGATCCGCACCACGCGCCAGGGCTTTGCCGGCGCTCTCATCCGTGCCGCCAAGATGATGGTCCGGCCCTTCGTCCGGCTCTACACGGACCACATCCTGAATCGCCAGGCTCAGATCAATCTCGCGATATGGCATGTCCTTCTCGACTCCGTCGAGCACGGCACCGCGCTCGAGATGGAGATCTTGAAGCTGCGGAAGGAAGTCCAGGACCTGAAGGATCGCGCGTGAAGCTCGCCATCGTGATCCACCGCTACGGTGACGGTGTGGCGGGCGGCTCGGAAGCGCACGCCCGGGGACTGGCGCTCGCACTTCGCAAGACGCACGAGGTGGAGATCCTCACCACCTGCGCCCGGGACTACCTTTCCTGGCGCAACGAATTCGAACCCGGGGAAACCACGGTGGACGGCCTCCGCGTCACCCGCTTCCCGGTTCGGAAGACGCGCGACCTGGGCCGCTTTGCCGCGGTATCGGATCACGTCTTCAACGAGTCGCACGAGCGCGACGATGAAGAGCGATGGGTCGCCGAGAACGGACCGTTCTGCCCGGACCTCGTCGCCTGGATAAGCGCCCGTTCCGACATCGATTTCTTTCTCTGCTATTCGTACCGGTACTTCACCGGCATCAAGGGCGCCCTGGCCGCGGGCCGCCGCGCGATCCTGGTGCCCACCGCGGAGGAAGACGATGCCATCCGGCTCCAGGTCTTCGCGGATCTCTTCCGCTCCGTCCGCGGCTTTCTCTATCTGACCCCGGAGGAGAAGGAGCTCATCGAGAAGGCGGCGGGGAGGATCACCGCTCCATCGCGCGTGATCGGAAGCGGTCTCAATGTGCGGCGTGCGGGCCCCGAGCCGCGAAAGCGCCTGGGAGCTCCCGACTCGTATGTTCTCTACGTCGGCCGGATCGATCGGAACAAGGGCGTCGACACATTGTTCCGGTACTTCCTCTGGCTGCTCGATGAGTGGCCCGAAGGTCCGCCGCTCCTTCTCGTGGGACACCCGGTTCTCGAAATCCCCGCTCATCCGAAGATCCGTCACCTGGGTTACGTGAGCGAGGATGAGAAGTCGTCGCTGATCGAGGGCGCGGACGTCGTCCTGATGCCCTCCCGCTATGAGAGCCTGTCCATGATCGTCCTCGAGGCGTGGGCGCTCGGCCGGCCCGTGCTCGCGAACTCGGCCTGCGCGGTTCTCGAGGGCCAGTGCCGGCGCAGCAACGGGGGACTGTACTTCCGGGACTACGCCGAGTTCCGTCTCATGCTCCGAAGGCTCATGGGCGACCCGGGCCTTCGCGCCGATCTGGGCGCCCACGGCGAGTCGTACGTCGCCGCGAGCTACTCCTGGGAGATCTCGGCCGCGCAGACAAACGACCTCCTTCGCGAACTCTCGACCGGGGGCGCTGCATGAGCCGCCGCGTGGATCAGTGGGTGCCGGCGCTCCATCGCGGCGATGCCATCGGCGACTCGACCCTGCTCATGCGGGAGGCACTGAGGTCCTTTGGCTACGTCTCGGACATCTACACCTACAACCAGGACCCGGGTGTCTCCGCCATTCCCTTCGACCAGTGGTGCGAAGGGAATCCTTCCGACATCGTGATCTTCCACTACGCCCTCATCTCCCCGATGAACGAGGCGTTCGGCAAGCTCGGTGGCAAGCGCGTCCTTCAGTACCACAACATCACCCCGCCCGAATTCTTCCTGCCCTGGGACAGCGAGATCCACAAGATCCTGAGCCAGGGTCTTCAGGGTCTCGGCCCGCTCGTCCCGGTGACGACACTGGCCCTCGGCGACAGCGAGTTCAACCGCGCCGAACTGGCGCGCCTGGGATTCGCCCGCACCGGCGTCCTTCCCATCGCCATCGACGTCGACCGGTACTTCGAGCCCCCGAATCCGGTCTTGAAGAAGCGTCTTTCCGACTCGCGCACCAATCTCCTGTTCGTTGGCCGCATCGCTCCCAACAAGAGACACGACAACCTGCTGCGCGTCCTCGCCTACTACAAGAAGAACATCTCGACCGGCGTCCGGCTGCTGGCGGTGGGGAAGCACCCGCGCCGCGAGACCGGCGTCGGTGTGCCCATCGAGGCTCATTATCTCGACGCGCTCATCCGTCTCTATTCCGAGCTCGGAGTCGAGCCCGCGGATGTCCTCTTCACCGACGGGGTGTCGCACGACGAACTGCTCGCGTACTACGAGAGCGCCCATGTCTTCATCTCGATGTCCGAGCACGAAGGCTTCGGGGTTCCCCTCGTCGAGGCCATGCTGAAGCGCGTGCCCATCGTGGCCCTCGGCGGCACCGCGGTCACCGAAACCCTCGGCGGCGCGGGTGTTCTCTTCGACCACGCGGACATAGCCGAATTTGCCGAGACCGCGGCGCTGCTTGCGAAGCCCGGGCCGGCCCGCGACGTCGTGCTGCACGGCCAGGACCGGCGCGTCCAGGACTTCGCGACGAAGGCGACGCTTCAGAAGCTCCGCGACATCGTGGAGGGTGTCTAGATGGGCCGGAAGGTCGCCATCGTCGTCCAGCGTTACGGCACAGACCTCGTGGGCGGGTCGGAGACGCTCGCGCGGGAGTACGCGGAACGCCTCATCGGCCGAGGCTTCGACGTCACCGTCTACACGAGCACGGCGCGCGATTACGTGACCTGGCGCTCGGAATACGCGGCCGGCGAATCGATGGAGCACGGCGTGCGCCTCCGGCGCTTCGTGCCCGAGCGCGAACGCGATCTCGTGGCCTTCAACGCGCTCGCCGAGCCGATGTACGTCCGAGCCACCACCGCCGAGGACGAGAGGGCCTTCCTCGAGGCCCAGGGTCCGTTGGTTCCGGGTCTCATCGCCGCCCTCCGCGCGGATGCCAAGGAATACGAGGCCGTTCTCTTCTTCACATACCTCTACTACCCGTCGGTCGAGGGCATCAGGGTCGCAGGCGATCGCGCGGTCTTCATTCCCACCGCCCACGACGAGCCGCCCCTGCGCTTCGCCGTGTTCAAGGCGGCGTTTGAAGGCGTCCGCAGCTATGCGTTCTGCTCGGCGCCGGAAGCGCGTCTCGTCGCCTCGCGGTTCGACATCTCGAAGTGCTCCCAGGACGTGGTCGGCATCGGGGTCGATCCGCCCCAAGCCCCGGACGTCGAGGAGTTCAGGATCCTCCGCGCGATCGAGCGCCCGTACCTGCTCTATGCGGGCCGGATCGACGCGGGCAAGGGCTGTGACGAGATGCTTCGCTTCTACGAGCACGCGCAGGCCGAGATCATGGGCTGCCCCGACCTCTTCCTGATCGGGAAGCTCGCCATGGACCTTCCGAAGATTCCGCGGCTGCGGCATCTGGGCTTCGTGTCGGAGGAGGACAAGCGCGCGGCCATGGCCGGAGCGGAAGCGCTCATCTGCCCGAGTCCCTACGAAAGCCTGTCCATCACCCTCCTCGAGGCCATGTCCTTCGGCACGCCCGTGCTCGCCTCCTCGCGATCGGACGTCCTCGTCGATCACTGCCACAAGAGCCAGGCGGGTCTCGCCTACGGAAACCCCGAGGAGTTCACGGAGTCGGTCCGGCTGATGGTCCTGGACGAAGAGCTTCGAAAGGCGCTGGGCAGAAACGGGAAACGCTACGCCCTCACCGAGTTCTCCTGGGAAAGCGTCCTGGACCGCCTGGTCCGGCAGATCGACGTCGCGGCGGGGAGGCGGGCCTAGGGGTCTGCGCGGCAGAAAGGAGACAGACCCCAGACGGCGATTTCGGGCGCGACCCACGCGCTGGAGATCGACCCGGGAAGCGCCACCGCCCGAAAGGAGCTCGACGTGGCGCTCGGCGCCCGGACGGGCAGGCAGGCTCGTTGGTAACCCGATTGCGCCGGAGTTTTGCCTGCGCAGGCAGGTGGACGGCGTGATCCGTCGTTCAGCGGCCCCGGGCCAGCAGCTCGCGCAGCCGCGTCTGGCTCGGGTCGAGGGCAAGCGACTGCTCGAATGCGCGGCGCGCCTCGGCTGGTCGCCCGAGGCACATCAGGGCCGAGCCGGCGAGGCCATGCGCCACCGCGAGCCCCGGCACCGCTCGGCGGGCGGCGTCGAAGTCCTCGTAGGCTCCCCGGCAGTCGCGACTCTGGATGCGGATGCGTCCCCGTGCGATGCGAAACCGAGCATCGCCCGGCCGCTGTTCGACGGTGCCGTTCATCAACTGGAGCGCGCGGGGCAGGTCGCCCTGGCCCAGCGCCGCGACGGCGATCTCTTGGACCAAGTCTGCGTCGAAACCGTCGGCCAGGGCGCCGAGGAGCAGGTCGTCGGCCTCCCGGGACCGTCCCTCCTTCTCGAGGACCGCGGCGAGGTTGTACTTCGCCCAGGTCAGGTGCGGATCGAGGCGCACGGCCTGCTCGAACGCGGTGCGCGCCTCGGCCGTCTTCCCGGCTTCGAGCAGCAGCGAGCCCTCGTTGTTGAACGACCCGCCCGTGCGCGTGCCCGAGCCCGCCGACTCAGGACGCGTCGCCGACTCGCCGCTCCCCACGTATCCGAGCGCCTTCAGGCGGTCGATGGCCTCGTCGGGGGGCGCGCTGCCGGCGTTCACGTGGCGGGGCGAACGCACGCCGTAGTTCTGCGCCGGCAGAACCTCCGCCACACCCGCCAGCGCCGGGCCCTCGCTACCGGCCGCGCGCGGCAGCCCGAGCAGGCCTAGGATCGTGGCCGCCACCTGCCCGACCCGTCCGTCGCCCTTGGTCGCAGAGGGCTCGATGCCCTTGCCCCACAGCACGTAGATCCCCTCGTCGCGATGCCAGAGGCCGGCCGTGGCGCCCGCGAGGCCGCTCGTGCGCGGACGTCCCTCGCTCCACAGGAACCCGTGGTCCGACACGACGAGCAGTGCGGCCCCGGTCTCCTTCGCCAGCGCCCGGTACTCCCCCAGCAGGCCGTCGATCTCCCGGAAGTAGGTCCGGGGCACCGACTGGTAGCGCTCGAAGTCGGCCGGGTCGATGCCCTCCTGTCGCGGAGGAACGAACGAGGCGAAGACATGGCCGATCGTGTCCGTGCCCTCGAAGTACGCGATGGAGAGCGCCGGCTGTTTCCGTCGAATCCAGTCGACCGCGAGCCGATGGTAGAGCCGCGTCTCGGTCAGGATGCGCGCGAGCGCCGTCGCGGGATGCGCGTACGGGTTGCCGCTCGCCTCGAGGCGCTCGAGCTCGCCCGACGTCAGCCACGGGAGATACGCCTGGAGCGCGGCGAGCGACACCTCCTGCTCCACCTGCTTCCGCGCCTCGACGACGCGCCCCTGCTCCTCCGGGGGGAAGACCGCTCCCGCCGGCGCCCGCTCGCGGACGTAGAACGCGAACAGGCGGTCCGACACCATCAGCCCGCGCACGGCCTCCGCGGGGTGCGTGGCCCACATCGCCACGACGGCGACGTCCTTCCCGTGGTCGCCGGCCATCTCCCAGACGGCCTTCTCGAGCCGCTCGTCGGAGGTGATGGGCTCCCGTGCGCCGGTCTGTGGGTTGAAGCGCGTGAAGTCGAGGATCCGGTGCCGCAGGGGGCTGACGCCGGTCATCATCGTGGTCCAGACGAGCGGCGACAGGTGCGGCTTGAACGCGCGGAGAACGCCCGAGCGGCCCTCCCGCACCAGCCGCTCGAGGTTCGGCATCGTCCCGTCCGCCCGGTACGCGTCGAGCAGCTGCCAATCCGCGGCGTCGAGGCCGACGACGATCACTCGGCGGGGAGAAGACCGCAGCCAATACACGCCGGTCGCCACCACGACGCAGACGACGGCCGACCCGAGGAGTCGGACGATCCATCGTCTCGAGACCCACCGCGTGTCGGATCCGGCCTCCGCCGACTTTGGCTTCGACGCTGCAGACATCAGGGGGCCCGACTCTAGCATCGGGCGTGCGACACGCTCGTGGCCGGGTCGGCGGAGCCGGTTCCGAGTGCCCAGGGCCTCGGACGCAAGACTGTGCCTGGCACAGATGCCCTATCGCAGCGAGAACCCGACCTCCCGGGCGTCCGGCTATCTGAGTGTGAGCGGCCAGGGAGCCGACGTGGCTCTCCGTCAGATCGACCTCAATCCCGAGCCACAAGGCCAGGATCCCGGCGCCGCGAAGTAGGTTCGTTCTTGTACTTCCGCGACGGTGAAGCCGCCGGTTTAGCGGGCGGCGCGCAGCCTCTCGAGGACGATGTCGGTGGCCTGCGGTCCCTTGAGGATGGCCGCGGCCGCGGCGATCTGCTGAATCGCCTGCTCGAGGACCTCGACGCCCGCGCCGCGTTCGAGGGCGAGGCGGGCGGCCACCACGTGCTTCTGGACCACCGCTTCGCCGCCGGCGCCGAGCAGGGCGTTGGCGGTGTCGCGAATCTTGACCAGCCGTTGAACCAGTTCCATGGTCGCCGGGCTCAGGGGACTCGGAGCCATCGTGGTCTGCCGGGGCAGGGGGGCGTTGGCGGGGCGTCCGGTGGGCCCGGTAGGGGTTCCCTGGTGTGCCGAAGGGGTCGAGGCCGAAAGGGCGGGCGCCTGTGGGGCGGCAGGCGGCGCGGGGCGTGGGGCAGGCGCCGAGGGCGGCTCCTTGAGCCGGATCAGATTTGTGGCGATGAGGCCGTAGAGAATCTTGCAGGCCTCGAACGTGGAATGCGAGGACGCGTTCGCGATGGCCTTGATCGAACGGCGCCCGTCGATCTTCGAAAGGATCAGCCACTCGCTGGTGTTGAGGTTGATCTGACCCTCGCGCCCTTCGGGAATCACGAACTCCGGGACCAGTTCCATCGACGGAACCTTCTTCTGGAGGACCCGCCACTCATCGAGGCGGCGGGCCGCCTCCATCAGGAGGTTGGTGTTCGTCTTCGTGATGGTGTTCGCGGCCACCGACGCGCCGGTCTCGAAGAAGAACTCGCCGCGGCTCCAGATTGCGAGCTGGTAGACCGCCTCCTCGCCCGAGAGGTCCTCGACCTGGGCGTGAACGATCTTGCCTTCCTGGATGTAGATCTGTCCCTTGACGTCGCCGTCGGTCAGGTGAAAACACCCCGTCTTGCCGGAGGACGAGACGAGCTGAATGACGTCGGGCAGCGGGAGTTCGGAGAGGGAGCCTTGGAAACTCATCGAGAGTGATTCTTTGTGACGTTCGTGAGACTGGACGCGGAAATCAGGCTACAAGGCGGCTTGCGGGGCTGTCAAACCTGGCGGGAATTTCAGGGTCGACCGAAGGTTAGAGCACCCGCGAGGCGAGCCACGACGATGTCCTGGCCGAGAGTCTCGAGGAGGTCGAAAAGCGGCGGGCCGACCGAGACGCCGCTCGCGACCGTCCGGGAGCCGTTGATCAGAAGCCCGGCCTTGATGCCGAGTTCGTCGGCCAGCTTTCGCAGTTCGACCTCGGCGGTTTCCTTGTTGAACTCGGGGAGGGCCTTGAAGCGCGAGGCCAGTTCGACCAGCCACTGGCGCACGCTCGGATCCTTGTCGACGTTCTTCTCCATCGCCACCGGATCGATGTCGAAGGTCTTGTCGAAGAAGGCGCGGCCCGCGCTCGAGAAGTCCTTGAGGGTGATGAACCGGGGGCGCAGCAGGTCGACGGTTTTTGCGAACCACTCGTGGCGGTTCCAGCCTTTCGCCCAGGATTCGTCCCAGAGCCCGGCGCTCTTGAGCTCGGCTTCGACCATGGGAAGCAGATTCTCGAGCGGCATCTTGTTCATGTGCTCGGCGTTCAGGTGCAGGGCCTTGCGGTCGGTCCACTGGCGCGGATCGGTCTCCGAGAAGTTCACGATCGCGTTGCCGCGCGACACCCCGCTCAAGGAGAAGGCCTCGATCAGTTCGGCGGTGGTGAAGAACTCCTTGTCGGTGCCGGAAGACCAGCCGATCAGGGCCAGGAAGTTCCGGAACGCCTCGGGGATGAAGCCCTTGTCGCGATAGGTGGTGACGGACACGACCTCCCCGTGCTTCCGCTTGGAAAGCTTCGCCCGGTCGGGAGCATTGATCAACGGAAGGTGAGCGAATTCGGGGGGCTTGCTGCCCAGGGCCTCGTAGATCAGGATCTGTTTGTGGGTGTTCGAGAGGTGATCCTGGCCGCGGATCACGTGGGTGATCGCCATGTGGATGTCGTCACAGACCACCACGAAGTTGTAGAGCGGCGAACCGTCCGGTCGCAGAAGAGCGAAGTCCTCGGTGTCCTTGTGCTTCCGCTCCTGGGTGCCGTAGACGCCGTCTTCGAACACGGTGGCGCCCTCGTCCTCGGGAACGAGGAAACGGACGGTGAAGGGCTCGCCTTTCGCGGCGCGCGCGTCGGACTCCTCCTTCGAAAGGAGGCGCGACGGCACGTCCCGCTGCCAGGGCCGCTTTTCCGCGTCGGCCTGCTTGCGCTGGGCCTCCATCTCGGCCGCGGTGGCGAACGAACGGTAGGCCTTCCCCGCGGCGAGGAGTTCGGCCGCGACCTTCTTGTGGCGCTCGACGCCATCGCTCTGGAGGAACGGACCTTCGTCCCAGTCGAGCCCGAGCCACTTCAGGCCTTCGAGGATGCTCTTCGTGTTGTAGTCGGTGGATCGTTCCTTGTCGGTGTCTTCGATCCTCAGGATGAAGGTGCCGCCGTACTTCTTCACATACAGCCAGTTGAAGAGCGCGGTGCGGCCGCCGCCGATATGGAGATACCCGGTCGGCGAGGGCGCGAAACGGACACGAATGGCAGGTGAGCTCATGGGTTCAAGGCCATTTTAGCGGTCGTCCCTGATTTCACCCGACCCGGACGCGGGAAAGCCAGCC
>Ga0315271_10000434_pt1 | contig 22702 bp, 25 predicted proteins | sample C3_top_MG_FD_204664 | JGI IMG/M metagenome (GOLD analysis project Ga0315271, IMG submission 204664) | Sediment microbial communities from Yellowstone Lake, YNP, Wyoming, USA - C3_top | ecosystem: Environmental > Aquatic > Freshwater > Lake > Sediment | place: USA: Wyoming | collected 2017-08-01
GGGTGAGCTCCACCGTGAAGGACCTCACCGCCGGCTCGGGCCTCGCCTTCGAGGACCGGGGCGAGCACGAGCTCAAGGGCGTGCCGGATCGCTGGCGGCTGTACCGGGTGGTTGCCGGGTAGCTGGGTGCGGTGATCCCCAATCAGGGGTGTGAACAACGACCACCCGTGGCGTGACCCCGTGCGTCGTGCAAACGGGTACACGGGACGATCCTCCTTCCATCAGCACCGCACAAGCGGAACGGAAGGAGCCCAGGAATGAACCCGACGATCGCCCAGATGGTCATCAAGTCCAACCAGCGGGACATCGAGGCCGCGGCCGCTCAGTCGTATCTCGCCGCCACCGCCAAGGCGGCGAGCCGGCCTTCCCCGACCAGCGCACCGACCGGAACACGCCGGCTGGTCACCAGCCTCGCGTTCCACCTCGCGGCCGTGGTCCGCTGATCCGTCTTCGACAGCCCCTCTGATCGAGAGCGAGGCACCCCGATGCTGCAGGCCACCTCCTTCGCCAACCAGGGCAAGCTCGCCAGCGCCTACCGCGCGGCCGACATCCACCGGGCGGCGACCGACCGAGCCGTGGCCGAGGCGAAGCGCTCCGATGCCGTCACGCTCGTCGAGATCGGTGCCCCGCGCGTCGCTGTCCAACCCATCTCGCGGCTGCTCGCGCTCCTTCCGCACGCACGCTGATCGCTCGCCGCGGCGAGCTTCGCGCACCTGTGAAGAAGTACCACCCGGGCTGTGAGCCACGCCCTCGGTCACCAGGCACCTGCCGGCGCATCGTGAACGCACCGCCGAAAGCGGAGCGAGAGCGAGACAGGAGGCCCGAAATGCAGCCGATGAGCACCAGGTACGTCGCCAAGTCGATCCAGGACGACCGGCTGGCCGTGGCCGCTCGCGACCGCCGGCTGCTGAGCGTCGCGTCCTACGACCCCAATGCCACGCACGCGGGCATCCGCATGGCGATGTCGTCGAGGTTCGCCGCGCTGGTCGCCCGGGTCGTTCCGGCGACCCCGCACTGACCTTCGCGGATCAGCCGGCCCGCAACCTCAGCCCGTCCAGATCCCGGACCACGAGGTTCCGCCCGTCCCTGCCCACGAGGCCGGCCGCCTCGAGTTGCGCCAGCGCCTTGTTGACGGCCTCCCGCGACGAGCCGACCCACCCCGCCAGCTCCCGTTGCGAGAGCGCGAGGTCGATCCTGATCCCACCCGGGACCGGCTCGCCGTAGGTCCCTGCCAGCTCCACCAGCCGATGCGCCACCCGGCCCGTCACGTCCAGGGTGACGAACTCCGCGCGCTTGTGGTCCGCGTCCCGCAAGCGCGCGATGACCATGCGCAGCAGGACCACCGCGAGGCCCGGCTGCGTCTCCAGCGCGGCAACGAAGCGGGCCGCCGGCTGGACGAGCGCCTCGCCCGCCTCCACGACCGTCACGGTCGCGGCGTGCTCCTCGCCGTCGATGGCCGACAGCTCACCGAGCACGTCGCCGGCACCGCGGAACCCGTAGACCGTCTCCTGGCCCTCCTCCGAGACGGTGGAGACCTTCACGCGCCCCGACAGCAGGAGGACCACCCGGTCGGAGACGTCGCCCTCGCTGAACAGCGTCGCCCCCGGCTTGAGGCGCAGGCGGCGGGCGTCGCGGAAGGCGTCATCAAGCGGGCTGCCGGGAAGGTCAGGTCCGTCCGCGGGAAGTGGGTCACGGCGGTCAGCGGTCATGAGCGGAGGATAGACCTCAGTGCGGTGTGAGCAAGTACCAGCCGGGCAGTGACCGGCTCCCTCGAAGCGGGTCGCCTGAACGGCCACAGTCATCCCATCAGCACCGCACCAGCGGACGCGAGAAGGGAGCCAGAGATGAACCCGACGATCGCCCAGATGCTCATCCAGTGCCGCCATCAGGACATCGAGGCCGAAGCCGCGCACACCCGCCTGGTCGCCTCCTCGAAGCCGGCGTCGCGGACCGCATCCGCCAGCAACGGCACCACCGCCCGCAAGCTGGTCGTCGTCCTGGTCGGCCTCCTCGCGGCCGTCGCCCACTGACCCCGATGACAAGGCTCCAGCGCCACGACCTGGACCGGATGCTCCCGAGGAGCCCCGATCAGTTCCGGGCGGGTGCGCGAAGCATGTCCACACGGATCGCGGGATAACCGCCCATGTTGCAGCGGTCGATCCGGCCGTCGGAACAGCGGGAGAAGACGAGCGGCTCCCCGCCGGGCCTGCCTCCCAGGATGGTGAAGGCAAGCGGATCGCCGGTCGGGACCAGTTCGTGGGCCGGATCCTGTGGCGTGGCGCCCAGGAGCACCAGCCTCCCGTCCCGCCACTCGATGACCATGTCATCAGCGAACTCGGGATCCCGGTAGGCGCCGAGCAACTCCCGGTAGGCCTCCGGGGCCGGCACGATCGCCGGCACCTCCGCCCGGTCCCCCGCCTCGCGGACCGCGGGCAGAAGAATCTCCACCAAGTCCCGGGCCAGTACCTTCGCGCCGCCGATGCCGTTCAGCAGGACGATCGCGCCCACCTTCGCCGTGGTCGAGAACGAAACGTTGGTGATGAACCCCCAGAGCGCGCCGCCGTGCCCGACAAGCACTGTCTCGCCCGATCGCGTCCCATACCAGCCCAGGCCCTGCGCCGTCCTCCAATCGCGATCGGCGACGAAGGAGGGCCGGTGCATCTCGGCCAGGGTGGCGCCCCGCAGGACCTGACCCTCGCCGCGATCCAGCGCCGGAGCCGACCGCAGCTGCTGGTCCGGGTGCCTGCCGCGTCGCTCGCCCGGAGCATAGGCCCACGAAGGCCGATCGGAAGAGCCGACTGACGGATCGGGAGCGCGTCGCACCGCCGGGTCGCGGCGCTGTCATCCTTACGCGCCATGACTGGTCGTCTCCGGGTTGTCGCCACGGTCGCGCGCGAGCCAGTGCTCGCTCGGATCGAGGTCGCGTACCTCGGCTTCAACATGAGCGAGTACGCGACCTGGATCGCGATGCTCGTGTTCGCGTACGGGCTGGGTGGAGCGGCCGCGACCGGTCTGGTCTCGATGATCCAGCTCATTCCCTCGGGCCTCGTTGCCCCGTTCGCGGCGTTCGCCGGTGACAGGTTCCGCCGTGATCACGCCCTGCTGGCGGGCTACCTCCTCCAAGCCATCACCCTCGCGGTCACGGCCGCCGCCCTCCACGCGGATGCGCCCGTCCCCGTGATCCTCCTGGCGGCAACGCTGACCTCGATGACCTTCACCATCACGCGGCCGACCCAGGCCGCCATCCTGCCCAACATCACCCACGCGCCGGAGGACCTGACTGCCGCCAACGCCGTGTCGGGTCTCGCCGAGAACGTGGGGACCTTCATCGGACCGCTGGTGGGCGGCATCCTGCTCGGCCTCGCCGGACCTGCAAGCGTCTTCGCGGTCTTTGCCGTCGTGACCCTCGTCAGCGCCCTGCTCGTGGTCAGGCTGCCCATCGACCTGGCGGCCACGACGCCGGTGGTCCCGCTCCGCGCCGTGGAAGTCCTCCGCGAGTCCTTCGGTGGCTTCGGCGCCCTCCGCCGAGAGCGCCCGGTGCTGCTCCTCGTCCTGATCCTGTCGTCGATGATCGTCGTGCTGGGCGCGATGGACGTGCTCGTCGTCTCGGTCGCCATCGGCCTGCTGGGCCTGGGCGAGGGATGGGCCGGGTTCCTCTACTCCGCCTTCGGGCTCGGCGGGATCGCGGGCGCGCTCCTGACCGTGGCCCTCGTCGGGCGCCGTCGCCTCACGCCGTCACTCGCTGGCAGCGGCGTCCTCTTCGGGCTGCCGATCTCGGTGATCGGCGTCGCGCCGGCTGCGATGACCGCCCCGCTGCTGTTCGCGGCCAGCGGCGTCGGCTACAGCATCACCACCGTGGCGGGTCGCACGCTGCTCCAGCGCATCGCGCCCGAGGCCGTCCTGGCGCGCGTCTTCGGGATCCTCGAGGGCCTGGGGATGTTTGCGCTCGCGCTGGGCTCCGTGGGGAGTGCGGTGCTCGTCGAAAGCCTCGGCATCCAAGTGGCGCTCGTCGTGACCGGCCTGTTCGTGCCTGCCATCCTCGCGCTCGCCTGGATGCGGCTGCGCGCCCTCGACCGCGACGCGAAGGCGCCCGACCCGGAGGCGCTGGCCTGCATCCGCCACCTGCCGTTCTTCGCGCCACTCTCCGCCCCGGCGATCGAGCGGATCATGGCCGAGCTCGTCCGCCTCGACGTACCTGCCGGCCACGTGCTCATCCGCGAGGGCGATCCGGGCGACCTGTTCTACGTGATCGTCGAGGGCGACGTGGACATCAGCCAGGCGGGCGTGCAGATCGCCACGCGGCACGCGGGCGACCACGTCGGCGAGATCGCGCTCCTGCGGGACGTCCCACGCACCGCCACGGTCACCGCGTCGACGCCGCTCCGGCTGCTGGCCCTGGGTCGGGCGCCGTTCCTGGAGGCGATCACGGGGCACCCCCGAAGCCGCGAGAGCGCAGAGGCGGTCGCCGCGTCGCGGATGCACCCGAAGGGCTGACGGGAGCGCCATAGCTCACCCGGCCGGCCGGGGCTCCGACGGCACGACCTGCGCTCAGTCGGGCGCCTGAACAGCAGTCTGATGCTAGCATCACGCATCATGACTCACCTTCGCAGGACCACCGTAAGCGCGCCGCAAGAGGCACTTCGTACACTCGAAGCGGAGGCAGAGCGTCGGCAGGTTTCCCTCGCGACCCTCCTCCGTGAAGCCGTGGAGGACAAGGCGATGGAGCTGCGCACGCGTCGGCGACCCCGGGTTGGCGTGGCACGGTCCACGGACGGCCGCAGCGCCGCGGAGGTCGCGGCGGAGCCGGTCGCGGAAGCGCCCCGCTGATCGTGGCGCTGATCTGCGACACCGGTCCCCTGCTTGCTGCGCTCGACGCTGCCGATCCGGATCACGCGCGCTGCGCCCGGCTGCTGACGACGTCGGACGAGGACCTTGTCGTGCCCGCGCTGGTCCTTGCGGAGCTTGACTACTGGTGCGCGCGGCGACTCCCACCCAACGCCTGGCTCATCTTCCTCGAAGACGTGCTCGCGGGCGTCTATCGCGTCGAAACACCGACGGGCGCTGATCTTGCCCGCTGCCGCGAGCTCCAGGCACGCTACGCGGATCTCGCCCTCGGTGTCGTCGATGCCAGCGTCGTAGCCCTGGCGGAGCGCCTGGGCGAGCCGAAGATCGCAACGCTCGACGTGCGCCACTTCCGGACGGTGCGGCCCGCCCACGTGGAGGCGTTCGACCTCCGGCCGTGAAGTGACCGATTACCACCCGGGCCGTGACCGCGTGCGTCGTCCGGAGCGACAGCCGGCCCCATCGTGATCCCCATCACCGGCGCCCGACCGGGCGCCGCGAAAGCGGAGGGAACCACGATGACGAGCCTGTTCCTCGGCCAGATCCTCGCGAAGATGGCAGACGTGACGCCCGCAACGAAGCCCGAGACGACGCTCGAGCCCATCCGCCCCGGCGCCTGGGCCGCCTGGGCAAAGACAGCCCGCGCCCAGATCGCGACCTCGAACCCGGTCCCGCAGAAGCCGCGCTTCGCCGCCCTTGCGAGCCACCGCTGACACCGCGCCTCCAACGCTGACGCACCGCGCGCAACGAGGCCGACCATGATCCCCGTCCGCCAGGCACAGCCCGTCGTCACGCGCGGCCTCCGCTCGCCCGATGACTACGAGGACATCGCCGCTGTCCTGGCGGCGAGCATGGACGCAGACGGCTACGACACGACGCGAAGCGCAGGCCAGCTGGAGGGCGGCTTGTCGGCGCTCCCGGGCTTCGACCCGGCCGAGGACGTGCGCATCGCCGAAGTCCAGGGGAAGGTCGTGGGCTTTGCCTACGGGGCGCTCGACGGCGACCACCCGGAGCTCGGGCGCATCCTCTTCCACAACGGGTCGGTGCTTCCCCGCTGGCGCGGCCAGGGGATCGGCCGCCGGCTGCTCGCGGAGGCCCAGCTCGCCGCCGCGCGCCACGCCGCGCGGAGGCCGGAGCCCGCGCCCGCGACGACCACCCTTCGCGCGTTCGTTGGCGAGACGGACCACGACGCCCGGCGGCTGCTGGAGCACGATGGCTACGGGATCGCGCGCTACGCCTTCTCCATGGTCCGCCCGACGCTCGCCGATCCGCCCCGGGTGAGCCTCCCGGAGGGGATCGAGCTCCGGCAGGCGACCCGCGCGGAGAGGCTGCCGATCGGCCGGGCCATGAACGAGGCCTTCGCCGACCACTGGGGAATGGCGGCCTACTCCGACGAGGACGCACGCGCCTTCTTCGAACACCCGCTCTTCGGGCAGGTGGACGCCTGGCAGGTGGCCTGGGATGGCGACCGGCCGGTCGGCGGAGTGCTTGGGTTCGTCAACGAGGAGGAGAACACCCTTCTCGGCCGGCGCCGCGGCTACACGGAGAACATCTGGACGGTCCGCGAGTGGCGGGGCCGCGGCATCGCCACCGCCCTCATCGGGGCCAACCTGCGCTTCCTCGCGGCCCGGGGCATGACCGAGGCGGCCCTGATGGTGGACACGCAGAGCCTGACGGGTGCGCTCGGGCTCTACGAGAAGGTCGGCTTCGAGCAGCAGCACACGAACCTGATCTACCAGCGGCGCGCCTGATCGCGACCGATCACAGCTAGGCGCCGTGGCACTCCGATCCACGGGGCGGCGGTCTACCCCGGCAGCGCCTCGAGGAACGCCCGGGCGCGCCGGATCCCAACGGCGTACTCCTTGCGCTCGAACCGCTCGAGCGCATCCTCGGCCGAGGCGCGGGCATCCTCGGGGCGGCCGGCGAGCCGGAGGACCTCGGCGCGATCCAGGGCGACGTTGCCCTGGAGTAGCCTGAAGTCCATCGGAGAGACCATCGCGAGCGCGTTGTCGGAGCAGCGGAGCGCCTCGGGAATGCGACCCCTTCGGGCCTCGAGCAGGGAGCGGATCGAAAGGGACTCAGCCGCGAAGATGCTGTCGCCGCTCGGACAGTGCTCGAGCATCTGCAGCACGCCCCACACCTCTTCGTCGCGGTCGAGCTCGATCAGCACCCGGGCGAGGTCTGGAGCGATGAAGCCAGGGTTGACTCGGTCGTCGATCGCCTGCAGCGAGGTGCAGAGTTCCAGCCACGACGCGACCGCCGTCTCGAGGCGACCCTGCCACCGCGCCACGTCAGCGTTGACCCAGTGGGCCAGGTGCCAGAGGAAGTTCGAGCCCATGTCGGCAGTGATCGCCAGACCTGTCGCACTGGCTGCCGCTGCCGCGTCGGGTCGGCCAAGGAACGCGAAGAGGAAGGCCCGGTCAGCATGCAACTGGGCTTCGATCCACCGAACCCCGGCGAACCTGGCGAGCAGCTCGTCGGCACGCTCCAGCGCAACGGACAGCGGGGCCGGGCCAAAGTGGAGACCGTTCATCAGGTTCCCCAGGTTCGCGGAGGCACCGATCCCATTTTCGATTGCCGCAGCGGTCTCGAGCCCCTCGGACGCCCGTGCAATAAGCGTGGCGGCATCACCACGAAACCAGGCGCAGTTCCCCAGCCATTGGAGCGCTTGGGGTTCGAACGATCTGGCCTGGTTGGCCCGGTAGGTGCGAAGGGCCTCGTCCGCCAGCGCTTCGACGAACTCCAGGGTGTAGGTGTCTGGACGGTCGAAGTACGCGGGAGCGAACGCGAGGAGCCTCGCCTGCATCGTGAACACCGGGTCGCCGACTGACGCGGCCGCGGCCGCGAGTTGGGCGACGACAGTGGCGGAATCCTCTCGGGCGCCGATCTCGAAGAGCGCACTCGCACGATCGCAGAGGATCCGGAGCGCGGAGCGGTCTCCTTGGACAAGATCGGCCGATGGCGTCAGGAGGTCGACGGCGGCGCGCAAGTTGCCGGCATGGAGCGCCCGGGCACCGGCCGCTCCCAGGGCCCGTCCCGCCCGCAGCCGCAGCTCGCGGTCCTCGGGCAGCCTCAGCTCTTCCCGATATCGGTAGGCCCGCTCCAAGTGGTAGCCGACGATCTCCTGCTGCTCGGCGACCCGGTCGCCGGCCACGCCCTCGAGCCAGTCCGCAAAGACACGGTGGAACTCCGAACGGGCGCTCTTCGGGATCGCGTCGTAGGCGGCGTCCCGGATCAGCAGGTGCCGGAAGCGGTAGGCGTCCTCGCCGGGGATCGACGAGCGCTCGGGAGTGACCAGTTCCTTGCGGACCAATGAGCGGAGGTTGACGGCGAGGTCCGCTCTGGCGGCCTCGGGGAGAAGCGCCGCGACCGCCCCCCGGTGGAACTCCTTGCCGGCGACCGAGGCCGCCTCGACGACTGCGCGCTCGCCGTCGGAGAGCCGGTCAAGCCGGGCTGAGAGCAGCGCAGACACCGTCGGTGGCACCGTCACGTCCACGAGATCGTCGGCGGCCACCCACCCGGCGCCGTGGCGGACGAGGCGCCCATCGTCCACGAGCATCCGGAGCATCTCCTCGACGAACAGTGGGTTGCCCTCGGCCACCTGGGCGATCCGGGAACGGATCTCCAGCGGCAGGGCGGACGACCCGAGCAGGCCGTCGATGAGGGCGTCGGTCTCGGCCGGGGTTAGCGGAGCGAGCGAGATCGTCGTCGCGTTCGTCTTGCCACCACCCCAGGTGGGCCGCACGTCGAGCAGGTCGGGCCGCGCCATGCACAGCAGCAGGATCGAGGCGTCCCGGCTCCAGTCAGCGAGGTGCTCCACGAGGTCGAGGAACGCGGGCTCCCCCCAGTGGATGTCATCGAGGACGAGGACGACGGGTCGATCGCGGCCGCGGGACTCGAGAAACCGGCGAATGGCCCAGGTGGCCTCCTCGGGGCTGCCAGCCGAGCCCGCGGCGAACAGTGACGCCAGATTGGACTCCAGGGCAGCAGCGTGCTCCTCGCCGGCGACGGCCTCGCTGATTGCAGCGCGGACCTCCTCAACCTCGGCGAACTCCGGCAGGCCAAGGGCACCCCGGAGCGCCTCGGTCACCGGGTACCAGGTGATCCCGTCGCCGTACGCGAGGCAGCGACCCCGCAGGACATCGGCGTCGGCGCCCTCGTTGGCGCCGAGGAACTCCTCGACGAGCCTCGACTTGCCAGCGCCGGCGCTCCCGAGGACCGTGAATAGCTGGCAGGCGTGGTCGGTGGCGGCTCGTTCGAACGCGTAGGCGAGGAGCGCCGACTCGCGCGTCCGGCCGACCATCGGAGCGTCGAGACGGCGGGTCCGCATCGGCGAGAGCGAGGCCACCTGCCGGACCACGTACGCGACAACGGGCGCCGCCTTGCCCTTCAGCGCGACGGCCTGCAGCGGTTCGGCGACCACGGCATCCCGCACGAGCCGGAAGGTTGGCTCGCCGATGATCACGCTCCCGGGCTCCGCGCCCGACTGGAGGCGCGCCGCCGTGTTCATCGCGTCGCCGATGAGCGGTCGCCCAGTGCCGGGTGCCAGGACCTCGCCGGTGTGGATCCCGACCCGGGCGGCGAGGGGGACGGCGCTGGTAGCGGCGAGGTCCGCGAGCCCGGCCTGGATCTCCATCCCGGCGCGGACCGCGCGGAGGGCGTCGTCCTCGTGGACGGCGGGTAGGCCGAACACCCCGTTGACGGCATCGCCGACGTACTTCTCGACCCGGCCCCCGTGGCGCTCCACAATAGCCCGCACGAGGTCGAAGTACCGCTCCAGGACGCCGCGCAGGACCTCGGGGTCGTGCTGCTCGCCGAGCGTTGTGGAGCCGACGAGGTCGCAGAACAGTGCGGTGACCGTCTTGCGCGTCTCGTGCGCCGTGGCGGTCGCGCCCAGCGGCGCCGCGCAGCCCATGCAGAATGAAGCCTCGGGTGGGTTGGCGCGGTCACAGTCGGGACAGGTCAGCATGCTCGGCCCATGCAGAAGCTGGCCCCATCGGGGGTCGCCGCACCGCAGGCTGCGCAGACGGGCATCGCGGCAGCATAGGCCGGTAGACAGGGCGTCGTGAACCGCTCCGGACCCCCGCCCCCTTGGGAGTGACCGATTACCAGCCCGGCTGTGACCGCGTGCGTCGTCCGGAGCGCCAGCCGACCCCATCATGATCCGATCACCGACGCCCGATCGGGCGCCGCGTCAGCGGAGACAACCACGATGACGAGCCTGTTCCTCGGCCAGATCCTCGCGAAGATGGCAGAGGTGGCGCCCGCAACGAGGCCCGAGACGACCCTCGAGCCCATCCGCCCGGGCGCCTGGGCCGCGTGGGCCAAGGCAGCCCGCGATGCGTCAACCCGCTCGAACCCGGCCCTGCGGAAGCCGCGCCTGGAGGCCCTCCCGAACCACCGCTGACACAAGGTTGGCGGGAGCGCCGGCTTTCCAACGGCCCGGCGGGACAGGCAGCCCGGCTGGACTACAGCCCGGCGCCCTCCGTGGACAGGTCGCCCGCGCGAGCGTCCTCGTGGGCCTGCGCGTCCGCCTCGGGTCCAGGGCCGACGGCCGTCAGCTGCGGCTCCACGCCGTTGCGGATCGCCAGCGCCGTCGCCACGAAGCCGTGGAACAGCGGGTGGGGGCGCTCCGGGCGAGACTTGAACTCCGGGTGGAACTGGCTGGCCACGAACCACGGGTGGTCCCGGAGCTCCACGATCTCCACGAGGCGGCTGTCCGGCGACACGCCCGAGAGCAGCATCCCGGCCGCCTCGAGAGTCTGCCGGTACCGGTTGTTGACCTCGAAGCGGTGGCGGTGGCGCTCGTAGATGACCTCGGCGCCATAGACCGCCCGGGCCTTGGAGCCGGCGAGCAGCTTTGCCGGGTAGAGACCCAGGCGCATCGTGCCGCCCTTGTCCTCGAGATCCCGCTGGTCGGGCATGAAGTCGATGACCGGGTTCGTGGTGAACATGTCGAACTCGGTGGAGTTCACGTCCCCGGTGCCGATGACGTGCCGCGCGAACTCGATGACCGCGCACTGAAGGCCCAGGCACAGGCCGAGGTACGGGAGGCGGTGCGTCCGAGCCCAGTTGGCAGCGAGGACCTTGCCCTCGATGCCACGGTGGCCGAAGCCGCCGGGGACCAGGACGCCGGCCACGCCCGCCAGGCGCTGCTCGACGTTCTCGGCCGTCAGCGCCTCGCTGTCCACCCAGCGGACCTTCGCGTCCACGCCGTTCGCCCACGAGGCGTGGCGCAGGGCCTCGGTCACGGACAGGTACGCGTCCGGCAGCTCGATGTACTTGCCGACGAGCGCGATCTCGAGCGTGGGCTTGGGCGCCTTGATGCGGGCCACCAGCGCCCGCCAGCCATCGAGGTCCGGCTCGGCATCGGGGTCGCCCAGGCCCAGCTCCCGCACGACGAGGCGGCCGAAGCCGAAGGCCTCGAACTGGAGCGGGACCTCGTAGATCGTGGATGCCGTGGGGGCCGGGATGACCGCGTCCACGTCCACGTCCGTGAACAGGGCGATCTTCTCGCGGATCTCGTCCGGGACGTCGCTGTCCGAGCGCAGGACGATCACGTCCGGCTGGATGCCGATGCCGCGCAGCTCCTTGACCGAGTGCTGCGTGGGCTTGGTCTTGAGCTCTCCGGTGGCGGCGAGGGCCGGCAGCAGCGTCACGTGGACATACAGGACATTGTGCCGCCCCTGGTCCTTGCGCATCTGGCGGATGGCCTCGAGGAACGGCAGGCTCTCGATGTCGCCCACGGTGCCGCCGACCTCGACGATGACCACGTCCGGGTCCCCGTCCCGAGACACGCGGACGATCCGCTCCTTGATCTCGTTGGTGATGTGCGGGATCACCTGGACGGTGCCGCCGAGGTAGTCCCCGCGCCGCTCCTTGGCGATGACCGCGGAGTAGATGCGGCCGGTCGTGACGTTCGAGCCCTGGGTCAGGTTCTCGTCGATGAACCGCTCGTAGTGGCCGAGGTCCAGGTCCGTTTCGGCCCCGTCGTCGGTGACGAAGACCTCGCCGTGCTGGTACGGCGACATGGTCCCCGGATCCACGTTGATGTACGGATCGAGCTTGAGGATGCGGACCTTGAGGCCCCGCGCCTTGAGCAGGCGGCCGACGCTGGCGGCGGTGATGCCCTTGCCCAGGGAGGAGGTGACTCCTCCGGTCACAAAGACATACTTCGCCATGGGTCGCGCATCCTCCGGGGGTTTTTCCAATGCTACCGAATCCGGAGGTCCTCGGACAAGGCATCCGGGGTTGCGATCCGGTGTCGGCGAACCTGATGTGCTTGACGGCACGCGGAGTGCGCCATAGCCTCATGCACAGATCGTGTCAGGATGTGTAGATGAACCGATGACGAGCGAGCCGAGCACCCGCTTCAACGTGCTGCTCGATGACGAGCACGCCGCGCGACTCCACCGCCTTGCGGCAAGGACCTACCTCAATCCGGGGACGCTTGCGCGATCGCTGCTGTCAGCGGCCCTTGACCAGGCCGATCCCGAACCGGCGACGATCACCGTGCTGCTGGACTCGATCCCCGGTGCCTGGGAACGGGCCCAGGAGGGCCTCGCCGACATCGCTGCTGGGCGCGTGATCCCCCTCGACGAGTTGTAGTCGGGTGGCGCGCGTCGTCGTCACGGTGTCGGCGCGGGCCGATCTCCGGTCGATGATCCACACGCACAGCCTGCCGCCTACGACGACCGACCGCGTGCGCGCATCGCTCTCCACGCTCGCCGAGTTCCCCGAGCTGGGTCCTGCGCTCGAGGGCAGATGGACGGGTTTCCGGCTCGTCCTAGGGCCCTGGCCGTGGATGCTTATCGTGTACGTCTGGGACGAGGATGCGGGCGTCGTTTCGGTCGTCACGATCCAGGATGCCCGGTCGGCGAGCGCGGCGACGAGCGATCGGTAGGCTCCACGACCTCACGGGTGCCGTCGGCAGGTCAGGCGGTTCGATGCGCGCCGGAGCCGGGCCCGCGAAGCGCGGACCCGGCGATCGACTCGACGGAGCTGAGGATCAGGGGATGAGCGGCGCCGTCCCCCAGTCGGGCTGGTGACCCTCCACGTGATCGGCGCCGATGAAACGTTGGTCTCCTTGGGGGATGCGGGCCGCGAACGGCTGGTCCGCTCGATTTCAGTAGAGCGCGGCGCACAGGGGCTGGAGCGCCGAGGCATTCCCGTTCACGAAGTAGTCCCGGAACGGGTGCGGACCACCCTCGTGGAGCAGGTCGCCGGTGGCGAAGTCCTCGAGGATCGTGCCCGCGTCGAGCAGGATCGAGCCGCCGCCGGGCAGCCAGACCCGCGTCATCAGGCCGGTGGTCCTGATCGTGCCGCTGGCGACCTCACCGGGGATCGAGAGGTTGTGGATGATCGTGTCGTGCTGCTCCCACGGGAGGCTGTTGCCCGTGTCGGGGTTGGTGAAGGTGCCCGACATCCACTCACGGAAGTGGCGCTGGGCCAGATCCCCATTCGCGTCGTAGTAGCGCTTGCCAACCACGGAACGCTCCTGGGAGAACAGGAGTTCGGTGCCGCCACAGACGATGCCACTGGGCTCGTCGGCGATCGGGTCATCGCTGAAGTGAAGGCTGCACACGGTGCCGCCTGCGCCCTCGTAGCACTCGGCGTTGAAGAAATCGGGGGGCGGTGGGTTCAGGGTGGCGGGATCGACCAGCGTGCGGGCCGCGGCAGGCCCGGCGAGCGCGAGGAGGCCGATGAGGGTGGCGAGCGTGGCGCGTACGATCGCGCGGCTGCGAGACGGGTGAGGCTGGGACGCCATTGGTGAGTTCCTCCGCTGGCTGATGCGCCGGAGCCGGCTGCTTGTTGCTGAAGGGACGTTGCGAAGCGGGACCGCGATGTCTCGACGCCGGGCCCCGGAGGCGCGGGGCCCGGCGTCGAAGGTGGTCAGCCGTCGAGGGCCGAACACAGTCCGTCGAGCGCCGCCGTGTCGCCGGCGAAGAAGTCGCTCAGGTCGCGCCGGCCGGTGAGCTGCAGGACCTCGTCGCCGGTGGCGACAAAGCGGCCGTTCTCGACAAGGACGGCACCTGAGCCGGGCACGACCGCAACGAGCTTGTTCTCCGAGTACAGGGTCGCGCTGTCGAGGTCGCCCGGGATGGCAAAGACCTCCTCGTCGCGGTCGCGCTGGCTGTAGCCGACAGACCGGCCTGACAGCGGGTCGCTCAACCTCGCGTCAAGGAACGTGTGGGCGCGGATCCGCTTGACGAGGTTGCCGTCACGGTCGTACCAGCGCGTCGCATCGACGACGTGCCTGGCCTGATCGAAGACCTCGAACGGGCCGGCGGCACCCTGGCAGATGATCCCGGTGGGATCCGGGCCGTAGGTGTTGGTGATCACCGCGTGGCAGATGGCGCCGTTGCCAAGCGGCGTACAGGTGTAGAAGTCCGGCGGGGGCGGGTTGAGGTCCATCGCCGTGGGCTGGCCGGCGGCCACGCCGGGGGCCGTCACGAGCAGGAGGGCGAGCGCCGGGAGGAGGGCAAGACGCCGGAGGCGGAGCGGCATCGACCGCGTGTCGAGCCGCGAGCGAGTGGATCCGGGCGTGGCGAACATCGCTGGGGTCTCCTTGTGGGCTGGTGCCGCCGCGTGCGGCGGTTCAGGGGGTGGTCGGCAGGCGGTCGAGGAACCGCACCGACCCGATGATCTGGTCCTCCAGGGCGTGCGGCGCCGGCAGCACCTCGAACATCACGGTCGAGTCGGGCAGCTCCACGATGACCAGGCTGTCGAAGTCGCCTGGGCGCAGGAACCAGTGCAGGTCGTTGGTGACGGCCTTGGGTTGCCACTCGGCGAGCCGCCCATCGGGGCAGCTCGCGTCGGCGTTTGCGTGGACGACGAGACGGACGGCTCGGTGGCCATCCACCCGCTGCTCGGTCACCGAGTCGACGGTGAAGCCGGGCAGCTGCCGGAAGTACGCGACGATCGCGTCGGCGCCGGGTGCGATCGCCCGGCGACCGCCGCCGACCGGGTCGCATGGGTCGTTGAACCCCTGGGGGTCCTGGAACGCGAGGAACTGGAGCTCCGGCACGGACTGTGCCACCGTGATCGCTCCGGGGGCGCGGTCCACGGAGTAGCTGCCTGCAGGCAGCTGGACGGTGAACAGCGGGTTGAAGGCGTCGACGACCTGGAGCCCGCCGCCGGTGGCGACGCCCGCCGACCGGGTCCAGGTCCTCGCAAGGACGGCGGACCGGGCCGGGCACCGGTCGTCGAGCGGTTCGAGGTGGAGGGTGAGGCCGTCTGACGACTTCTGGACCGCATAGGTGCCCGGATCGCCGGCCGCGCAGCCGGGGACGGTGGCCCCGGCGACGGTGACCGGCTCCGTCGCACCGCGCGCCGTGAATCGGAGGCGATCTGCGGCCGGTGCATCGATGGTGGCGAGCAGATGCTCGACCGGTCCGCCCGGCGCAAGGACGAAGCCCTGGTTCCCGTTCGCGTCAAACACGAGCGACAGCCGGCCGCCGGCCGGCGTGGCTCCGAAGAAGAGGTCGTCGGGCTTGGTGGAGATCCACGTTCCGACGAGCGAGGCGTCCACGGAAGGGGGCGCCACGGCTGGCGAAGGGACTGCGGTCACCGCGGCGGTCGGTGACGGGACTGCCGGCGGCGGAACCGCCGGGGTCGGGAGGGGTGTCGTGGGGCTGCCGCCGGCCAGGAGCACGGCGCCACCGAGCAGGGCGACACCGAGCAGGACCGTCGCTGCGATCAGCAGCAGGCGGTCCGTCCGAGGGGACGTCCACGGCATACGGACCAGCGGGCGGCGCGCCTGCGGGGTGAGCGCCACGTCCTCGAGGATCTCGTCCACGACCCGATCCGGTGCCTTGTCGGGCATCAGGTCGAGCCATGCCACTGCGATGCGGTCGAAATCGCGGTCGGTGGTCATGCCATCCGTCCTTCGCGGACGACGGGCGCTGCATCGGCCTCGATGGCCGCGCGGAGCGTCCTGGTCGCGTAGTGCAGGCGTGAGCGGGCGGTCCCCGCCGGGATGCCGAGGGTCTCGGCGATCTCGACCAGGGGCAGCCCGAGGTGGTGGTGGAGGACGAAGACCGCGCGCTGCTCGACGTTCAGGCGCCGGAACGCCCGGTCGAGCGCGTCGCGATCGGAGACGCCGAGGATGTCGTCCGGGCCCGTCGGTCCGTCGATCGGCAGGGCACGAACGTTGGCCGCCCACGAGGTGCGACGCCTGGCCTCGGCGTAGCAGGCATGAACGACGAGCTTGCGGACCCAGGCCTCGAAGCGGTCCGGGTCCCGGAGGGTGGGGAGCTGGCGCCAGGCCGTGACGAGGGCGCTCTGCAGGGCGTCCTCGGCAAGGTGGGTGTCGCGCAGGATCCGCGTCGCGACTGCGTACATCCGGTCACTGGTCTGGTTGACCAGCCAGCCGAACGCCTCGCGGTCGCCGCGCATCGCCTGTTCGACGACGTCTCGCACCCGGTCCTCCCGCGGTTCCGCGCCAGGGGGCGACGCGGTTACACCCTATGAGTGAACGCGAGGTGTCAAACGTTCACCGCGATTGTCGGCAGCCTGACCCGCTGGTCACGGTGTGGGCCGCAATCGCGGGTGCGTTCCCTTCAGGAAGGTCGCGCCGGCCGCGGGCGCGAGACCCGTGCCGTCGGCGTTGATCGTCGCCATCGTCCAGCCGGGCCACTGGGTGCCGACGGTCTGGACGAAGACGATCGAACGGCCGTCCGGAGACCACGTCGGCTGCGAGGAGAGCGGGCCGCTCGCGGTGCGATTGCGGGTGAGCTGCGTCTCGCTCGGGTTGTGGGTGAGCTGCTTGACGCCGCTTCCGTCGGGCCGGATCGTGTACAGGTCGCTGGGCGGCGACGGGTCCTCGAAGCTGCCGCCGTCCCGCTCGCCGAGGTCGTAGGTGCTGAAGACAAGGAGCTCCTGGGTGGGACTCCAGTCCGGGTAGGCGGCGAACATCGCCCAGTCCGTGAGGCGGCGCGGCTTCGGCACCTTGGCGGTCAGGTCCACGATGGCGATGGCTGTTCCGGTGACCCGGCTGGTGTCGTTGCCGGTGTCGGGCAACCGGTCCAGCTGCACGACGATGGAGCGTCCGTCCGGCGACCAGCGGGCGCCGTTGGCGTACTCGGCCCCTTTGGTGTGCACGAGGTCCCGGATCGCGCCCGTCGCGACGTCCACGGCCTGGACGACGGAGCCGGGGTTCTGGCCGTCAACGAGGTCGATCCGCGTATAGGCGACCTCGGAGCCGGCGGGTGACCAGGCCGGCTGGTTGAGGTCACGGCAGGGCGCCACGCAGGCGGCGAGGCGGTGCAGGTCGCTCCCGTCCGCGCCGGCGACCCAGATCCCGCCGTCCATCTCGAAGGCGATCCGCGTGCCGTCCGGGGACCAGTCTGGGTGGAGCTGCTCGCGCGCGTCGTCGGGGAGCAGCAGGTGCATGCCGGTGCCGTCCGGGCGAATGAGCCGCAGGTGGGCCTCCTGGTCCCAGTACTGGTAGACGAGCCACGGCTCTGCGGGCATGACGGCGGTCGGCGTGATTGCGGGCGTGGCCGTGAGTGGCGCGGTCGGCGCGAGCGCTGCCTGCGTTGGCGCTGCCGGCGTTGGCGCCGGGTTCGTGGCTGCGGCGATGGGCGACGACGCCGGCGATGGCGAGGCGACCGAGGCCGGAGCCGGCGAGCTGGAGCACGCCGCGAGCAGGCCCAGGATGGCCAGCGAGGCAACACGGGACGCGGGACGGATCACGGGAGGCTCCTACCGTTCGCCATGGGAGAAGGGACGCCACCGGATCATCGGAACCGCTCCGCGCTCTGGACAGGCCCCACCGCGCCCGGGCCATTCCACCCGCCCACGACCAGGATCGATCCGTCGGCGAGCGTCTCGACGGCGGGCGAGACCCGGGCGTCGGCCATGCCGGGTCCCGGCGCGAACCTCCCGGTTGCAGGGTCGTAGATCTCGGTGGTGCGCTCGGCGGAGAGATCCGCCTCCGGGAGCATGCCCCCGGCGATGGCCCGGCTGCTGCCACCGGCGATGAGGACGCGGCCGTCGGCCATGAGGGCGGCCCCGTGCATCCAGCGGGGCTGGAGCAGCGGCCCCGTCGGGGCGAACGTTCCGGTGGCGGGGTGGAACCGCCAGGCCATGGTGGACGGCGTGGCGTCACTCGCGGTCGCGTCAGCGGCAGCCCCACCCACGAAGAGGACGGTGCCATCAGGCAGGAGGGTCGTCGAGAACGCCATTCGGGCCGCTGGGAGCGGCGCGACCGACGTGTACCGGAGGGTCGCCGGGTCGAAGATCGCGACGGCCTGCCGTACGGGCAGTGCAGGTGTCCGCATCCCCTCGCCAAAGTCCTGGATGAGTAGCACGCGACCGTCGGCGAGCGCGACCGAGGCGCCGACGTACCCGCCAAACGGAGGGTGCTCTGCCCGCACCTCTGACCCGTCTGCCGGGTTCACGATGGACACCCGGTCCAGCCCATCCTCGAAGATGACGAACCGTCCGTCTGGGAGCGGGACCGGCGCGACGAGCGTTCCACCCGGCTTGGCGACGAGCGTGGACCGCCCGGTCCGCGGGTCGAAGATCTCAGCCGACACCCACGGGGAGGCGCCGATGGCACCCTGTCCGAGCACGAGCACGCGGCCATCCGGCATCGCCGCGACCTCGTCCGGCGGGACGATCGTCCTGCCGCCCTCGTTGATCCGCCCGGTTGCCGGATCAACGACGCCAACGCGGACGGCGGACCCACCGTCGGACATCCTGAACACGAAGGTCCGGCCGTCCGGCAGGCGCAAGATCCGGGTTCCATCGGCTGCCGCCGCCGGCACCGGCGGTTCGAAGACACCGAGCACCAGCCTGGAAGGCTGCAGGCGCGACCCGGCCGCGAGCATCACCGCCGCGACCACTCCGACGCTCAGCAGGCCGAGCAGCACGACGAGCGGCAGGCGATGCCGTTGCCGGCTGGCAATCGGTCGAGGGCCGAGCGGGAGCAGGAACTGCCAGCGCGGCCGCTGCGGCGTACGCGCGGTCTGCGCCAGGACATCAGCGAGATAGTCGGGGCGTCGGGGCTCGGCGATCTCGTCGATCGCGGCCGTGATGCGCTGCTCGAACGGGTCGAACCGGTCGATGGTGGTCATGACGGCCGAGCTCCTTCCAGCTCCGGGATCGTGCCATCCACGACCATGGTCCGGCGAAGCCCCTGCATCGCGCGATGGAGCCGCGACTTCGCTGCCGGGAGCGAGATCCCGAGCGAGGACGCGGCCTCGGGCAGCGGGTAGCCGAGGTAGTAGTGCAGGACGACGAGCGCGCGGTGCTCCGGGTCGAGGCGAGCGAGTGCCCGTTCCACGAGATCGCGGTCCGCGAGTCGGTGCGTCGTGTCGCCCGTCGCCGGCTCGTGGAACGGCTCGATCTCGACCTCGATCGGGCGCCGACGGCGCCGACGCGCCTCGTCGAGGCAGCTGTTGACGAGGAGGCGATGAAGCCACGCGTCGAACTTGTCCGGGTCGCGAAGCCCGGGCAGGTCCCGCCAGGCGCGCACCAGGGTGTTCTGGACCGCGTCGCGCGCGAGCTCCGGATCCCGCAGGATGAGCCGCGCTGCCGCGTCCAGGCGGGTGGCGGACGCCGTCGCAAGCACGGCGAAGGCGTCGTGATCGCCTCGCCCTGCCCGCTCGACGAGCTCCCTCCGGTCCACGGTCCCTCCGCCCTCGCCCATGGCCCGGCACATCCGGCCGGGTCTGCAGGGTATGGCGTCGGCGCAAGCCGAATCGTTTCGCGGGCTCTCAGCGGGCGGCCGTCGGGACGAGGCCGAGGGGTCCAGGCGTCCCAAGCCGATGCAAGCGTGCCTGTCGGGGTCTGTCGGGGCGTGCCGGGGCTCGCCTGGTTCGGGGAGCAGGCCCCCGCGTTTCCGGATGATCCGAACGTGGTGGCCCTGACCGTGGCCACCGAGGCGGTCCAGTGGGCTCGTTTGCGCAACTGGACGCCGGATCCGAGCGCGACCGAGGTTGTGCAGGCGATCGGCGGTGCCGCTCGCGGGCTGCAGAGGGCCTGAATGCGCCGACGCGTTCGGGTGATCCGAAAAGCGGGCGAACGCCGTCAGGCGCCGCGCACCCTCACCCGCACGCGCCCCGGCAGCAGGGCCCGCCGCCGGGTCAGCCAGATCCCGAGCACGATGATCGCGCCGCCCACAAGCTGGGCCGGCCCGATCGGCTCCGAGAGGAACAGCGAGCCCAGGATCACCGCGCCGAACGGGACCAGGAACTGCGACGCTGTGACCCTCGTCGGGCCAACCACCCGGATCGCGCGGAAGATGAGCACGTTGGCGATCCCGGCCGCCATGGCCCCGGAGTAGAGGACGGCGACCACGGCCGCGATGCCGATGACGGGAGGCGCGGGAGCGTTGAAAGCCTCGAACACGCCGAAGGGCAGCAGGAAGAGCGCGCCGCCGAGGACGGACCAGGCGGTCGCCTGGAGCGGGTCCACGCCCCGCCGGAGAAACCGGGTTCCCAGCAGCGTGTAGATGGCCCAGCACACGGCCGCTGCGAGGGTGAGCAGGTCGCCGACGAGGGATGCCCCCAGGGTGAGTCCGCTCGTGGAGGCCACGACCACCGCGACACCGCTGAAGGCGACGAGCGCCCCGGCGAGCCTCGGCGGTGTCAGCCGGTCCATCCCGAGGACGCCCGCGAACAGCGCGACGAGGACCGGGGATACCGCGACGATCAGCGCCGAATCACCGGCGGGGATCCGCGTGAGGCCCAACGACCACACCAGCTGGTACATCCCGAAGCCGACCACGCCGAGGAGCATGAGCTGCACCCAGGTGCCCTCGGGCCGCCGGATCGTGCCCGTTCGGAGGCGGATGATGAGGAACAGCGTGGCGACGGCGATCAGGTACCGGAGGCTCGTGAAGGTCAGCGGGCCGAAGACCCCTATGGCGACCTTGACGACCACGAAGTTGGCCGACCAGATGAGGACGGTGACCAGGACGCCCGCCTCCGCCAGCCGCCGGTCCCGACGGGACGCAGGGTGGGACGCGGAGGCGGAGGGGGACGCGGAGGGGGACGCGGAGGGGGACGCAGACGCGGAGTCCGTCGCAGACGCGGAGTCCGTCGCAGACGCGGAGACGCCCGCCGGCTTGGCGGGCGTCGTGTGCGGGTTCGAGGTCCCGGGGTCTTGTGCGCCCCCCGGGGAGGAGACGTCGATCAGGCGCCTTCCTGCTCGAGCTCCAGGGCCTCCTCGTCGTCCTCCTCGGTCAGCTTGAGCCAGACGAAGAGTCCGGCCAGCACGACCATGGGGATGACGATCAATGCGCCCAGGGTGACCCCGAGCGCGACGGCAACGGTCCGCAACGCCTTCATGGCTCGGGCCTCCTTCGCTACGACGGTAGTCCGCTGATTGTGCCCCCTGCGGGGCGCCCTGTCACCCCGCGGAGCCGCCTCTCAGTCCGCGCCGATGGCTCGGGCGCGCAGGTTTGGGGCCTGGGAGACCAGCTGCTCGACATCGTCGTGCGTGAACTCCGCGAGCTGGTGGTGCGATCCCACCTGACCGGCCAGCAGCAGCCGGATCACATACGCGCCGTCCTGTTCGAGCAGGAAGATGTCCCTGGGGTGCTGCTCGTCCATCCAGCGGCCGACGACGCGCAGGGCGCGCTCGTAGCCCGGCTTCATGGCCGCGATGTCACCGGAGCCACGGCGGCCGACGCACTCCTCCATGAACTTGGCGATGTCGTCGTCGAGGAACTGGAAGGTCTCCTTGGAGACGGTCCCCACCGTGTCCGACCATGCGCTGGTCGAGCCGCCGGCCGTCACCAGCCCCTGGACAAGAAAGCCGTCGGGGATCTCGACCAGCACGATGTCCCGCATGCCGTGCCCGTCGATGAAGGCGCCGATGGAGCGGAGGACCTCCTCGAAGTCCTGGCGCGGGCTCCCTTCGTAGATCCGCATCGTCGTCCCTCGCTATGGCGTCTGGTCGCTCCCCGGGTCGTCGCGAGTGTAACCAGCGCCCCGGTGCCGAACAAGGCGCCGACGACGGTCACCCCGGCCGACACCAAGGAACCGGTGCCAGCGGGCGACACCGCCAAGGCTCACGATGTCGTGCGGGAGGCTGGACAGATCCTCGTCGCATGGTTATTCTCACGTTGTCGTCTAACTAGCCCCAGTTAGTGCGGATATGAGTCAAACCGGCCGCGGGGGCCGTTGTACGGAGAGGACCACAAGCCCGTGCAGAACCTCATCGTCCTCGCGGTCGTCGGCTTCATCGCCCAGCTCGTGGACGGATCCCTGGGCATGGCCTACGGCGTCACGTCTTCCACGCTCCTCCTGGCGGCCGGAGTCACGCCCGCCGCGGCCTCGGCAGCGGTCCACTTCAGCGAGCTCGGCACGACGGTCGCCTCGGGGATCTCGCACCACAAGCTTGGCAACGTGGACTGGCGGACCGTCCGGATCATCGCCATCCCGGGCGGCATCGGGGCCTTCGCCGGCGCCACGCTGCTGTCGAACATCGACGGCGACGTCGCCAAGCCGTGGGTCGCGATGCTGCTGCTGGGGCTGGGCCTCTACGTGATGTGGCGCTTCCTGGCCCTCGGCGGGCGCCGGCCCACCTTCCAGGGCGCCGTTTCAGGCTGGTTCCTCGCGCCGCTGGGTCTCGTGGCCGGCACGATGGACGCGATCGGCGGCGGCGGCTGGGGTCCCGTCGGCACCACGACCCTGCTGTCCACAGGGCGCATCGAGCCCCGCAAGGTGGTGGGGTCCATCGATACCTCCGAGTTCATCGTCGCGCTCGGCGGCTCCGTCGGGTTCCTGCTGGCGCTCGGCAGCCAGGGCATCAACTTCGGCTACGCGATCGCGCTCCTGGTCGGCGGTGTGATCGCAGCACCGTTCGCGGCGACGCTCGCGCGCCGGATGCCAGCACGCGTGCTGGG
>Ga0315271_10000436_pt1 | contig 22682 bp, 23 predicted proteins | sample C3_top_MG_FD_204664 | JGI IMG/M metagenome (GOLD analysis project Ga0315271, IMG submission 204664) | Sediment microbial communities from Yellowstone Lake, YNP, Wyoming, USA - C3_top | ecosystem: Environmental > Aquatic > Freshwater > Lake > Sediment | place: USA: Wyoming | collected 2017-08-01
GATCACCGCATGCCGTATGACATGCGCGCGGTGCTGGGCACCATCCTCGACGGCAGCGCGCTCGACGAGTTCCAGCCGAACCACGCCAAGGAGATGATCTGCGGCGATGCGCGCATCGAGGGCACGCCGGTGGGCGTCATTGCCAACCTGCGCGGCCTGCTCAAGGGCGACGCCGGGCATCCCGCGCGCTTTGGCGGCATCATCTATAAGGAAAGCGCCGAGAAGGTCGCGTACTTCATTGCCCGCTGCGATCGGCAGGGCATCCCGCTGCTCTTCGTGCAGGACGTGTCGGGCTTCATGGTGGGCAAGGACGCCGAACATTCCGGCATCATCCGCGCCGGTGCGCATTTCGTCGAAGCCATGGCCACGGCGAGCGTCCCGAAGATCACGCTGACGCTCAACCACGCCTCGGGCGCGGGATACTACGCCATGGCGGGGCAGGGCTTTGACCCCGACTTCATTTTCTCGTGGCCCACGGGTCGCATGGGAGTCATGGAAGGCGAGTCGGCGGTGCAGGCCGTGCACGGCGCCGCACTCGAGAAGGCGAAGCAGGCGGGAGGCGACGCCTCGGCCGAGGTGCAGGCTTCCATGAACGAGATGCGCGCCGACTACGAGCACCAGCTGTCCGCGAGCTTTGCCGGCGCGCGTGGCTATCTCGACACCTTGGTCTATCCTGAAGACACCCGCACGGTGCTTGGCATCGCGCTGCGTGCCGCGTGGCAGAATCCGGGGCCCCATCTGGGTCCCTTCGTGTTGCCCAGCCGTATTGGAGACGATTCGTGAGCAAGACCGTGCGTGTGGCCGGGGGCCAGGGCTTCTGGGGTGACTGGCCCGATGCGCCGCGCCGCCAGGTGGATGGCGGCCCGGTGGACTACCTGATGCTCGACTATCTGGCCGAAGTCACGATGTCCATTCTGCAGAAGCAGAAGGAACGCGACCCGGCCATGGGATATGCGCGCGACTTCGTCGGCGCCATGGAAGGCGTGCTCCCCGCCGTCGCCGAGCGCGGCGTGAAGGTGATTGCCAATGCGGGTGGCGTGAATCCCGAGGCGTGCGCCGCCGCCGTGCAGTCCATGGCGAAAGCCGCGGGCCGTCCGGATGCGCTGCGCATCGGCATCGTGACGGGCGACAACCTGCTGCCGCGCATTGACGAGCTTCTCGCGGCGGGACACGAACTGCGCAACATGGACACCGGCGAGCCGCTGTCGGTGGTGCGCGACCGCGTCATCGCCGCCAACGCCTACATCGGCTCCACGCCCATCGTCGAGGCGCTCGCCAAGGGCGCCAACGTCGTCATCACGGGTCGCTCCACCGACACCGCGCTCACCATGGCGCCGTTGCGGCACGAGTTCGGCTGGGGCGCCACGGACTGGAACAAGCTGGCCGCCGGCATCATTGCCGGGCACATCATCGAATGCGGCGCGCAGTGCTCGGGCGGCAACTGCCTGCACGACTGGCGCAACATTCCCAATCTCGCCGACGTCGGTTACCCGATCGTCGAGGGCTCGGCCGACGGCACGTTTGTCGTCACCAAGCACCCGGGCACGGGCGGCCGCGTGAGCGTGCCCACCGTCAGCGAACAGCTCGTGTACGAGATGGGCGACCCGCATGCGTACATCACGCCGGACGTGGTGGCCGATTTCACGTCCATCCGTCTGGAAGACGCCGGCCCCGACCGCGTGCGCGTGTTCGGCATCACCGGCGCGCCGGCCACCGACAAGCTCAAGGTCTCCATTGCGTACAAGTCGGGCTACAAGGCCGTCGGTTCGCTCGTCTACGCGTGGCCCGATGCGCTCGAGAAGGCGGAGCTCGCCGACCGCGTGCTGCGCGAGCGCCTCGATCGCATGGGCCTGAAGTTCGAGAAGGTGCTCAGTGAGTTCGTCGGCGCATCGGCCACGCATGGCCGCCTTGCCGGCGACGCGGGGCGCAGCGCGCCCGAGGTGCAGTATCGCGTGGGCGTGCGTGACGCCGACCGCAAGAAGGTGGAGCGCTTCACGCGCGAGATCGTGCCGCTGGTGCTCAATGGCCCGCCGAGCGTGACCGGCTTCGCCGGCGGGCGCCCGAAAGTCGAGGAGATCGTGGCCTACTGGCCCGCGCTGGTGGACAAGACCGTCGTGCAGACGCAGGTGGAGATCCGCTGATGCGAGTACGCCTGATGGACATCGCGCATGCCCGCTCGGGGGACAAGGGCGACACGGCCAACGTGGGCGTCATTGCACTCAAGCCGGCGTGGTACCCCGTGCTCAACACGCACCTCACGCGTGACCGCGTGGCCGCGCACTTCGCGGGCATCATCGAGGGCGGCGTGGATCGCTTCGAGCTGCCCAACCTGAACGCGCTGAACTTCCTGCTGCACGGCGCGCTCGACGGCGGCGGCACGCTCTCGCTCAAGACCGACGCGCAGGGCAAGGTGTACTCCACCGCGCTGCTGCGCATGGAGCTGGATGTCCCGGACGAGGAGGCCCGCGTGGCGGGACTTCCTGCGGCGCCATGAGCGACGAGCCGCGGCTGCACATCGGGATCTTTGGGGGCATTGGCCGCGCCACGATTGCGCGGCCGGCGCACCAGAACGCCATCGACCGCCAGACCGCCATCGAACTGCGCCACGCGCTCGAGGAGTTCGAGGCCGACGGCGACGTGCGGGCCGTGCTGATTGCCGGTGAGGGCGAGAATTTCAGCGCCGGCAACGACCTGGCCGCGCTCGCGGCCATGCTCGACAGCGAGGACCCGTCGGACGGCGGCGACGCCTGGGTGCTGGGCCGCGTGTTCCTGGCCATCCGGCAGATGTCCAAGCCCGTGGTGGCAGCGGTGCAGGGGAAGGCACTCGCCGGCGGCGCGGGGCTGGCCACGGCATGCGACCTCGTGCTCGCGCGCGACGATGCGCAGTTCGGATATCCTGAGGTGCGGCTGGGCCACATCCCCGCCATGGTGATGTCCATGCTGCGGCGCTCGGTCGGCGAGAAGCACGCGTTCGACCTCGTGGCGAGTGGGCGCACCATCAACGCGGTGGACGCCGAGCGCATCGGCCTCGTCAGTCGCGTCATTCCCGCAGCGGCGTTTGCCGGTGAAGTCGAACGCATCGTGCTCGGCATCGCCTCCCACTCCACCACGGGCATGGCCTACACCAAGCAGCTCTTCTACGCCCTCGATGGACTCGGCTTTAAGGAAGGCCTCGACGCCGGCGTGAAGGCCAACGAGGCGGTGCACGGCGCACCCGACGAGTTCGGGGGCAACCCGCGACCCGCGCCGCGAGGCTAGCGTGATCCTCATCTACGGCGTCACCGGCTACACCGGACGGCTCGTGCTCGAGGAGTGTCTTGCCGCGGGGCTACGTCCTGTGGTGGCCGGTCGCGATGCATCGGCGGTGCGCGCCATCGCCGAGCCGCATGGGCTCGAATGGCGCGTGGCGTCGCTCGACAATTCTGTCGCGCTCGATGCGGCGCTCGCGGGCGTGACCGTTGTCATTCATTGCGCTGGCCCGTTCGCGCGCACGTCGCGGCCCATGGCCGACGCATGCCTGCGCAACAAGGTGCATTACCTCGACATCACCGGTGAGATTGCCGTCTTCGAGTCGCTCGCGCGGCGCGATGCCGAGGCGAAGGCCGCGGGCGTGATGCTGCTGCCGGGATCGGGCTTCGACGTGGTGCCCAGCGACTGCCTGGCAGCGCACCTCAAGGCGCGGCTGCCGGCGGCGACATCACTGGTGCTGGCGTTCTACGGCGGCAGCGGCCTGTCGCGTGGCACGGCCACCACGATGGCCGAGAACGCCGGTGGTCCCGGCGCCATCCGTCGCGGCGGCCGCATTGTGCCGGTGCCGCCCGCCTGGCGCACGCGCGTGGTGGACTTCGGGTCCAGGCAGCGGCTCACGATGACCATTCCGTGGGGGGACGTCTCCACCGCGTTCTACAGCACGGGCATTCCCGACATCGAGGTGTACGCGGCGGTGCACCCGTCCAGCGTGCGGATGATGCGGCTCTCGCGGTTCATCGGGCCGGTCCTGCGCACCGCGTTTGTGCGCCGCCAGCTCGTGAACGCCATCAACCGGCGGCCGGCGGGGCCCAGCGCCGAGGCGCGCGCTCGCGGTCGCGCGCAGTTGTGGGGCGAGGTGCGCGATGCGGCCGGCAACACGGCCACCGCGCGTCTCGAGACGCCCGATGGATACACGCTCACCGCAAAGACCGCGGTGCTCGCGGCGCGCGCAGTGCTTGAGGGGCGCGCCATGCCGGGGTACCAGACGCCGTCGCGCGCATTCGGCGCCGACTTCATACTCGCGGTGCCGGGCACGACCCGCACCGACCTCTAGCGTCGCCGCCGCGCATGCCCAGCCGCACCACCATCAAGCTCACGCTCGCGCTCGCGGGCATCGCGCTGTTTGGCGCCGGCATTCGCCTGGGCAACAACTCGCTGCGCTGGGCCGGCCTGGCCTGCGTGGCGGCAGCGTGGTTTCTGCGGTTCTGGAAAGACCGGACGTCCGGCCCCGTCGAGTGACCCGATGGCACGAGAGCCCGGCGGACAAAACGTCCGCCGGGCTCTTCAGTTATCTGGCAGGGTCCTATGTGTGCCGCGCCGTTACGGCTTCAGCTCGTAGCGCCCTTCGCGCACGTCACGCGACCCGGCCGTTACGCCCATGCCCACGCTGAGGCCCACAGTCAGCGCGGCGCCGATGCCAAGGTGCACCAATGGCAGGATCGAGATGACGCTCGCCACCGGTATGGCAAGGAGGAAGGTGGCCACGCCCGCGATGAGGGCCACGGAGGGCTTGTGTGCCCCGTCCACGAAGCGCAGGCGGTCACGGACAAAACGGCGCGCGGTGCCATAGCCCAGCAGGGCTCCCACTGCGACCACGGCGAACGAAATGGCGAAAGAGATCATGGCCTTCCTCCGGTTGCGATCACTACGGGCCAGCCAGGGCAAGGTTTCAGCCGCCGGATGCCGGCCCGATCCGGCCCTTTACCCGCTACCTTTCTCGCATGCCGGTCAAAGCCCCCGAACTCCTCTCGCCCGCAGGCAGCCTCGACGCCGTGCGCGCCGCCGTCGCCAACGGCGCCGACTCGGTGTACCTGGGCGCCTCGCGCTTCAACGCCCGCGACGAAGGGGCGCAGCTGTCGCTCGACGAGCTCGAAGTGGCCTGCCAGATCGCGCACGGGGGCGACGTGCGCGTCTACATGACGCTCAACACGCTGGTGAAGCCCGGCGAGCTCACTGACTGCCTGACGTACCTCGGCGAGTGCATTGACCGCGGCATTGACGCGGCCATCGTGCAGGACGTGGGGCTGGTGCGCCTCATCCAGCAGGTCTACCCGGGCTTCGAGATTCACGGGTCCACGCAGATGACCGTGCACGACACCAGCGGCGCGCGCGTCATGCAGCAGCTTGGCGTGGAGCGCGTGGTGCTGGCCCGCGAGAACACGCTCGACGACATCCGCGCCATTCGCGCCGCCGTCCCCGGCCTGGGGCTCGAGACTTTCGTGCACGGCGCGCTGTGCATCTCGTACAGCGGCCAGTGCTTCATGTCGGGCATGATCTCCGAGCGCAGCGCCAACCGCGGCTCCTGCGCGCAGAGCTGCCGCAAGGACTACGTCCTCACCGACCTCGACTCCAAGGCCGAACTCGACCGGGGCTACCTGATCTCGGCCAAGGACCTCGGCGCCTTCGATCACCTCGGTGAGATCGCCGAGGCCGGCATTGGCTGCCTCAAGATCGAAGGGCGCAAGAAGAAGCCCGAATACGTGGCGACGGTCACCAAGGGGTACCGCGAATTCCTCGACCGCGTGGAACGGGGACAGTTCACGCCGCCGACGTTCGAGGAGACGCGCCCGCTGGTGCAGATCTTCAGCCGCGGCTTCACCGGCGGCATGTACGGCGGCCGCGCGGGCCGCGACTACATCACGCGCACGCAGCCCGACAATCACGGCTTCGAGCTCGGCGTGGTGCTCGGCACCGAGGACGGCGAACTCATTGTCGAGGTCAATGCGCCCATCACGGTCGGTGACGGCCTCGGCTTCGAGCCGCCCGAGGGCGGGCACGCCGAGAGTACCGGTTTTACCGTGAGCGACGTGCGCACTATCCGGCAGCGCGACGGCCTCTGGCGCCTGGCCATCAAGGGACGGTCGCGCGTGGCGGCTGGGTGGAAGGTGTTCCGCACCGCGGACGTGCAGTTGCTGGCGAAGGCGCGGGCGTCCTTTGCCGCGCTGGCCACCGCGGGCTCGCTGCGCCACGTGCGGCTCGACGTGCGCGTGTTCGGAGCGGCCGGCGGGCCGCTCAAGGCCATCTTCATCGCCGACGGCGAGGAGACGACGCAGCAGACCGACGCCGCGCTCGTGCCTGCCAGCAAGCGCGCGCTCGACGAGACCCAGCTGCGCGAGCAGCTCGGCCGGCTTGGCGACACGCCGTTCGTGCTCGGCGACGTGGACTGCTCGGGACTGGCCGACGGGCTCTTCCTCCCGGTGTCGGCGCTGAATCACCTGCGACAGGGTGCCACCGAAGACCTGATCCTGCGGCGCGACTGGGCACAGGGTGCCGTCGTCGCCGAGCGGGCGGAGCGCATTGCCAGCGCGGTTGTGTACGAGCCGCCGCCGGCCGCTGCCGATGCCTCCTTTGCGCTGTCGGCCGAGGTCTTCGATCTCGACGATGCGCGCCGCGCAGCAGGCGCCGGAGCCACGGAGATCGTGCTCGATCCGTTCCTTCGCCATCCGGCGCCGTCGCGCGCCAAGGTGAAGGCGCTCGCCGAGGAACTCGCGGGGCAGGGCATCACGCTCCGGCTGCGCACGCCGAGCATCGTGCGCCCCGAGGACCGGAAGGACCTCGACAAGTGGCTCGACCTGGGCCTCCCGCTGCTGAGCGGCCACCTGGGCCTCGTCGCCGAGCTCGGCGGCGCCGGGCGCGACGTCATCGCCGACTATTCGGTGAACTGCTTCAACCAGCACACCGCGCGCGAGTACTTCGCGCTCGGCGCGCGGCGCATCACGGCGTCCATTGAACTCACCGCCGACGAGATCACCCAGCTCGTGGCGCCCTGGAGCGGGGCGGGCTTCGACGTGCTGCTGTATGGACGCCCCGAGGGGATGACGCTCGAGCATTGCGTGCTGTCGGCGGCCTTTGAGCGCGAGCCGACCACCTGCCGCGACCTCTGCGTGCAGAAGCACACCAACGTCGAGCTCACCGATCCCACGGGTTACGCGTTCCCGGTGGCGACGGACAGCGCGTGCCGCAATCGCCTGCTGCATTCGCGCCCCATTGACGGCGCGCAGTACCTGCCGCGCCTGTGGAAGGCCGGCGTGCGCGGCTACCGCGCGGTGTTCAACGTGCGCGGCGACGACGTGGCGGCCATCATCGGCGCCTACCGCCGCATGCTCGACGCCCTCGCCACGGGCCAGCCGGCCGCCACCGATGCGGTGCGCATCATACTGGGAGACCGGTACACGCGCGGGCATTTTGCCCGCGCGGTCTGATATGTTGTAGCATCTCGGCGCCTCGCCGAATCACGGAAGCGAACCCCTGCGGCGGCCCAGACCCTGGGCGGGTGTGCGATGGACGACAGTCTCTATTTCAACGAACAGCACCTCGCCGTGCGCGAAATGGTGCAGGCGTTCGCCCGCGACGAGGTGGCGCCCATTGCCGCGCGCTTCGACGAGTCGCAGGAATTTCCGTGGGCCACCGTCAAGCGCATGGGCGAGCTGGGCCTGCTCGGGATTCCGTGGTCCGAGGATCTCGGCGGCAGTGGATTCGACCTCATCGCCTACGCCGGCGCCATTCACGAGATGGCCAAGGTCTGCGCCTCGCACGCCATCACCATCTCGGCGCACACCACGCTCGGCACCTCGCCCATCGTGCATTTCGGCACGCAGGCACAGAAGGAGAAGTACGTGCCGCTGCTCGCCTCGGGCACGGTGCTCGGCGGCTTCGGGCTCACCGAACCGAACGCCGGCAGCGATGCCGGCGGCACGCAGACCACGGCCGTCAGGAAGGACGGCTACTACGTGCTCAACGGCAGCAAGCGCTTCATCACGCACGGCGGTGTGGGTGAGATCTTCGTTGCCACGGCGGTCACGGACGCCTCCAAGGGGTCCAAGGGCATCAGCTCGTTCATCCTGACCAAGGAGACGTGCGACCTCGACGCGGCGCGCGTGGTCGGGGTTGGTCACAGTGACGCACTGACGCCGATGCCCGGGTTCCGGTCGGGCAAGAAGGAAGACAAGCTCGGCTGGCGCGCCTCCGACACGCGGGAGCTCATCCTCGAGGACGTCGAGGTGCCCGCGGAGAACCTGCTTGGTCACGAAGGCATGGGCTTCGTGAACTTCATGCGGACGCTCGACGCCGGTCGGGTGGGCCTGGCGGCGCTGTCGCTGGGCATCGCCGAGGGCGCGCTGGCCGCCGCGCTCACGTACAGCGCCGAGCGCAAGCAGTTTGGCAAGCCCATCGCGCAGTTTCAGGGCATCGCCTTCCAGCTGGCCGACATGGCCACCGAGATCGAGGCCGGCAAGCACCTCATGTATCACGCGGCCTGGCTGGCCCAGCAGGGCAAGCCGTACGCCAAGGAGGCGGCCATGGCCAAGCTCTTCTGTTCGGAGCTCGCCATGCGCACCACCATCAAGGCGGTGCAGGTGCACGGCGGCTACGGCTACACCAAGGACTACCCGGTCGAGCGGTACATGCGCGACGCCAAGGTGTGCGAGATCGGCGAGGGAACGAGCGAGATCCAGCGCATCGTCATTTCGCGCCAGCTGCTCCGCGAACTGTCGGTCTAAACCCCGCTGCCCCATTGCGTTGGGGCCATCCGGCGGTTACCCATCCAGTGACGGGCTTCGGCCCGTTTCAGGCCCCCCGGAGCCGGCGACCGCGTGCCCCGGGATATCACCCCCTCTCGCGTCTGGCGGAGAATGATGGTGCCCGATCGCAGGCGAGGCCGAACTTTCCAGCACCGTGCGTTCCTGCCGCTGCTTCTTGCAGCGGTCGCGAATGGGCACGACCTGCTGGCGGCCTTCGTTTGGACGATCGCGCGCGCTGAGGGAACGCTTTCGACTGTTGTGCGTCGGGGAGAGGCCGTCACGGTGACGGCGCCCTCCCTGAGCCACGCCACCCTTTGGCCACGCCGCCGTGCGGCGCGAGTGCGGTCGCTCTCGCGCTGGAACGGCACGTCCATTCATGAAAAGAGAAATCCTCATCTCGGCGACCCAGCGCGAAGTGCGCGTCGCCATCCTCGAGGACGACCAGCTCGTTGAGCTGCAGGTCGACCGTCCCGAAGCACGGCGGATGGTCGGCGACATCTATTGGGGCAAGGTCGAAGCGGTGCTGCCTGGACTCCAGGCGGCCTTCATTGACATTGGCACCGACAAGAGCGCCTTCCTCCACAACTCCGACCTCGTCTACGACGAGGGCGACGATGACGACGAGGACGACGTCGCCGAGCCCGGCGAAGAGCCGGCCGACGTGGAGCAGCCCGACGGCGTCGCCGACGAGTCCGCCACGGCTGCTGCTGCCGCGGCCGCTCCCGCGCCCCGGCGCGGCGGTGGCGGCCGTCGCCGTCGCAAGGACCCGCCGCAGATCCAGGACGTACTCAAGAAGGGGCAGGAGATCATCGTCCAGGTCTCCAAGGAACCCATCTCCACCAAGGGGCCGCGCGTCACCGCGCAGGTGTCCATGGCGGGACGCTTCCTGGTGTACATGCCGTTCGCCGCGCGCGTCGGCGTCTCGCGCAAGATCGGCGACCGCGCCGAGCGCCAGCGCCTGCGCGGGCAGGTGGAGAGCGTGATGCCCAAGAACTCGGGCGGCGTGATTGTGCGCACCGTCGGCGAGGACGTCACGCAGGAGACGTTCGAGCGCGAGCTGACGACGCTGATCAGCCAGTGGGGCCGCATCAACAAGAAGACCAAGTTCGTGGGCAAGCCGCCCAAGCTGCTGCACCGCGAGACGTCGCTTACGCGCGGCATCATCCGCGACCTGTTCTCCACCAAGGTGGACAGCCTCACGGTGGATTCCAAGCAGCTGCACAACGAGATCCTCGAGTACCTGGGCGGCATTGCGCCCGAACTCGTGGAGCGCGTGCACCTGTACGAGGACAAGAAGGGGCTGTTTGACCACGCGGGCGTCGAGACGGAAATCCGCGACCTCTTCAAGCGCCGCTGCGACCTGCCGTCGGGCGGCTACCTGATCATCGAGCCCACCGAGGCGCTCGTCTCCATTGACGTGAACTCGGGGCGCTACACGGGCAAGAAGGATCCCGAGAAGACGATCCTGCGCACCAACACTGAGGCGGCGCGCGAGGTGGCGCGCCAGATGCGCCTGCGCGACCTGGGTGGCATCATCGTGGCGGACTTCATTGACATGGAGACCAAGCAGAATCGCGACAAGGTGCTGCAGGAGCTGCGCACGCACCTCGGCCGCGACCGCGCGCGCACCAAGGCCTTTGCCGTCAGCGACCTCGGCCTCATCGAGATGACGCGGCAGCGTGTGCGGCAGAGCCACCTGCAGAACATGACGGAGCCCTGCGAGGTCTGTCACGGCACGGGGCGCGTGTTCACCGCCGAGACGATCGTGCGTCGCATGGAGCGCTCGGTGCGCCGCATCGCCGCCGAGGGACGCCGCGACCACCTGGTGGTGCGCATCCATCCCGACATCGCCATGTACGTGCTGGAGCAGGAATCCGACCTGATGAAGAAGCTCGAGAAGGGCGTCGGGTTCGGCGTCGAGATGCGTGACGATCCCCTGCTGCGCCCCGACGAGTTCCGCCTCGTCGTCAAGGGGGCCGGGCGGGACATCACGCAGCAGTACGCGGTGGCGTAAGGTGCGACGGCAGGCGGTGGTCCTGGTGTCGCTCTTTGCCCTCGGGTGCCGCACCGAACGTGCCGAGCAGCCCCGCCGGGTGCTGGGTGGCATGGTCACGCTCGTGCCGGCGGCGCCCGCGCCGCGTCTCGAGAGCGACACCGCGGTCTTTGCGGTGCCGCCCGATTCGCTGATGCCCACCGATGCGCTCGGGGTGGCCATTCGCCGTGGCCGCGCCATCGCCGTCAATACGCGCGACTCGCTGAACCTCGACCGCACCGGCGCCATGCGCTGCACCAGCTGTCACCTGGACGCCGGCACCAGGCGCGGCACGCTGCCGTGGGTCGGCACGTATGCGCGCTATCCGCGCATTGACGCGCGCGGCGGCGTGCTCACCGTGCACGAGCGCATCAACATCTGCCTCCGGCGCAACATGCAGGCGCCCGAACTCCGGCCCGATGAGCCGCGCATGGAGGCGCTCGTGAGCTACATCGCCTTCCTGTCGCGCGGCGTGCGCCTGGGATCGCTGGTGGAGGGGCAGGGGGATGACACGGTTTCGGCGCGCGCCGGTGATTTTGCGCTGGGCCGCGCGGCCTATGCCGCGAGTTGCGCCGGTTGCCACGGCGCGCAGGGGCAGGGCACGCCCAAGGGCGGGCCGGTGTGGGGCCGGCGCAGCTTCTCGGCGCGCTCCGAAATGGCCAGCTGGGCCACCTTCGCCGGCTTCCTGCGGGGCCACACCTCGGGCGGAGGGCGACGCAGCACCCTCACCGACCAGGAGGTGGCCAACGTGACCAGTTATGTGCTGCGGCAGGGTCGGGGGAAGTAGGGGCCGGCACTTGACTCCCAACCCCAAGCAGAGTATCATTTTAGGCTCGAACGTAACTCAGGCTTTTCCGAGTCTTTCCATGTCCTACGCCATCATCCGCACCGGCGGCAAGCAGTACCGTGCTGAGCCGGGCAAGTCGCTGCGCATTCCCTCGCTCACGGGCGATGTGGGAACGCATGTTGAATTCAACGAAGTGCTCCTCGGCTCCGACGGCACGTCGGTCCGGGCGGGCGTGCCCACGCTGATCGGCGCCAAGGTGACGGCCGAGATCACCAAGCAGGGGCGCGGCGACAAGATCGTCGTCTTCAAGTTCAGGCGTCGCAAGAACTACGCGAAGAAGCAGGGACATCGGCAGGGCTTCACCGAAATTAAGGTCCGCGACATCACCCTCGGGTGAGCGGCAACACGAGAGGATATTATGGCTCATAAGAAAGGCGTCGGTTCCTCCCGCAACGGCCGTGACTCCAACAGTCAGCGTCGCGGCATCAAGAAGTTCGGTGGCGAGCAGGTGGTGGCCGGCAACATCATCGTGCGCCAGTGCGGCACGAAGTGGCACCCCGGCAACAACGTCGGCCTCGGCACGGACTACACCATCTACGCCCTCATTGACGGCGTGGTGACGTTCGAGCACAAGAGCAAGACGCGCCAGAAGGTGTCGGTGTACCCGGCCGCGTAAGTTCAGTCGCACAACGCAGAAGCGCCCGCCGAACTCGGCGGGCGCTTTTCGTTTGTCGTATGGCGTAGCACGTAGAGCGTACGGCGTAGAGCGGCTCTTGTTCAGCTGCCGCTGTAAGCTCTACGCTCTACGCTTTACGCTCTACGCCAACGGCTCGTACGGCTCCATGTGCACCAGCACCCCCAACACCCGTGGCTGCGCCATCTTGATGGTGCTCTTCACCAGCCCGCCCAGCGCGTGCGAGTCGTGCAGCGACAGCGCGGGCGCGGCCTGCACGTGGATCTCCACGTGGTACGCCATGCCGGCGCGCCGGATGTTCAGCTTCTCGATGGCGCACACCCCCGGCACCGCCTCGGCGGCCCGGCGCACCGGCAGGGCGATCTCCGTGCCCGGGTGCCGGTCCATGAGGTCCCGCACCGCGCCGCGCAGCATCGAGCCGCCGTTGTAGGCAATCACCACGGACGCCGCCAGCGCGGCCCAGTCATCCGCCGACTCCCAGCCGGCGCCCTTCCACACCGACAGCCCGATGCCGATGAAGGCGGCCGCGCTCGTGAGCGCGTCGGACATGTGATGCCACGCATCGGCCTGCACGGCCGAACTCCCCATCTCGGCGCCGATGGCGCCGTTGCGGCGGTACAGCGCGGCCTTGATGACGAACACCGCCACGAGGACGATCAGGGTCCACGGGGCCGGCGCATGATGCGGGAGCTGAATTTCACGCACCGCCTCGATGGCGATGCCGATGGCCGCGCCGAGGAGCATCAGCGACACGGTGGCGCTGGCGACCGTCTCCGCCTTGCCGTAGCCGAACGGGTAGTCGTCGTCGGGATTCTTGCTCGCGATGCGCAGCCCGCCCCACACGATGAGCGACGAGAAGATGTCCGCCGCCGATTCCACGGCGTCGGCGATGAGCGCGTACGAGTTGCCCACCACGCCCGCCACCAGCTTGACCAGGGCAAGCACGGCGTTGGCGACGAGGCTCAGCTGTGCGGAGCGGACTCCGCGATCGATGTCGGATGCCACGCGCGAAAGCTACCGCGCGCCGGGCGGTGCCGCGACGGCGGCGCCGGGGCGGCAGTGTCGGGCGGAAACACTGGCGCGTCCCGATGCGTACGTTCAGGAAGACGACCTTTGACGGGAGCCAACATGGGAATCTGGGACAAACTGCAGAACGAGCTGAACCGCGCGGGCCGGGCGGCGCAGGGCGCCATTGACGAAGGCAAGCTGCGCCTCGAGATCTTCAGGGTGCGCCAGCTGGCAGACAAGTCCGCGCAGGCCCTGGGGTACGCCGTGTACCGCGCGCGCGCGGGCAACGAGGAGCTCGACGCCGCAACCTGGGATCGCCTGGCGGGAACGTTGAGGGAACACGAGGCCGAGGCGAAGCAGCTCGAGGAGCAGCTGGCGCAGGCCACCGCGCCCGCGTCAGCGCCGCCGCCGGCCGACTCCGCTGCGCCCGCCCCCGAGAGTGCAGTGCCGGGCGAGGGTTCCAATCCTCCGGCGTCAGGTGGTTGAGGACCGCGCGTCGGGCTATCCCTTCTACTGAACAGACGCGCTTCGTAACATTGTTGAGGAGCGCCGAGCACGTTGCCCAGGGGCGCGTCACTTCGGAGGTGCAGCAATGCGTCGTTCAATGCCATTCCTGCTGGCCATGACGCTCGCCGTCGGCGTTGGTTCCGCCACGGTCGCAGCGCAGGTGCCGGCGGCCAAGTCGCCCGTGGCCATCCAGTACGTGAAGGTCGAGGGCGCCGACTACATGTTCCACCTGCCGGCCGCCATCAAGCCAGGCCTGACGGTGTTCAACCTCGTCAATGTCGGCCGCGACGTGCACGCCATGACGGTGTTGTCGATTCCTCCGGGCAAGACACTGCACCAGTTTCTCGACGCCTTCAACCCTTCGGGCAAGATCCCGGCCTGGGCGACCCAGCTCGGCGAGTCGGGCACCGTGAAGCCCGGTAGCGAGGCATTCGTGACGTTGCGCCTGAAGCCCGGCAATTATGTGCTGGCCTGTCTGCTGCCTGCGTCCGACGGCCGCACGCACACGGAAGTGGGGATGGTGCAGTTGCTGGCGGTCAAGTAGAAGCAGAGAACTACAGAGAACTGCAGAAAACCACAGAGAACTGCAGATGGAAACAGGGAGAGCCGGGCGCGCTGAGCGTGCGCCGGCTCTCTGTGGTTTTCTGCAGTCTTCTGTAGTTCTCTGTAGTTCTCTGTAGTTCTCTGTAGTTCTCTGGGCGCGTCAGCGCCCCATCACCCTCCGCAGCATCTCCACATCATCGCCGCAGAAGCCGTCCACGCCCAGGGCCGCCAGGCGTTCCACGGTCGCCGGGTCGTTGGCCGTCCACGCAATCACGCGGCCGCCGGCGGCGTGCACCTGGTGCACCAGCTCATCGTCAATGAACTCGATTTGCTGCCACAGGTCGCGCGCGCTGGCGCTCCGCAGCGCGCTGGCGGCGTCCACGTGACGGCTCACCTCCAGCACGCCGCGCGCCACGGACGGCGCCAGCAGCGCCGACTCGGCGATCATGCGATGGTCAAAGGAGTGCACGGCGCAGCGTCCGCCGTTATGCTGCAGGACGTCGAGCGCCGGGCCCGCCGTGCCCTCGCCCTTCAGCTCGCAATAGAGCGTCAGGTGGTCGCGCAGCAGCGCCGACACCTCGAGCAGGGTGGGGACGGGACCGCCGTCGCCGAGCCGAAACGAGGCGACCTCGGCGGTCGTCAATGACAGAATCGGCCGTCCGGCGAGCGTCGCGTCACTGCTGGTGCCACGAATCACGGGGTCGTGGTGTACGACCACCGTGCCGTCGCGGGTGACGTGGACGTCGAGTTCGACGCCGTTCGCCCCCAGGTCAATGGCGCGCTGGAAGGCGGGAATGGTGTTTTCGAGGCGTTCGCGGGACACTCCGCGATGCGCGATGATCTCTGGGGTCGGCATGGCGTGGCGTTGGGGTCCGGGGGGATGCTCGCCCCGGGCTGGCGGCCCGTCAAGCCAGGCGCCTTAACACTCGGCTCCGGCCGGCGTCCAAGATGGTGAGCGCATGGGAGCATCGACACGAGACGACGACGCCACCGTGGACCTGGCGCTGATAGCCCGCTGGAAGGCGGGCGACCAGCGGGCCGCGACGGAGATCGTGCAACGACATGCCCAGCCGCTCGCCCGGTTCGCCGCGAGCCACGGAGCGCGTGACGGTGTGGACGAGCTGGTACAGGACACGTTCGTGCGGGCGTTCAACTCCATCGAGCACTTCCGGGCCGACGCCTCGCTGCGCACGTGGCTGTTCACCATCCTGAAACGGCTGATGCTCGACCGGCAGCGTGCCGAGCGGCGCCAGCGGAACCAGGTGGAGCTCGACGAAGGGCACGCGGTGCAGGAGTTCAATGCCCTCGACGGCCTGGTGGCCGACGAGATGCTGGGCCGGGTGCACGCCGCGGTGGAGCGGTTGTCGCCGCTGCAGAAGGAAGTGTTCACGCTGCGGGTGACGGAAGGCATGGCGTACGCCGACATCGCGCGAGTGGTGGAGAGTACGGAAGGCGCCTGCCGGGTGCATTACCACAACGCCATGCGAGCGATCAAGGAGTTCCTGAGCAATGACTGAGTGTCCGGATGGCCTGATGCGCGACCAGCTTCCCGAGTACGTGCATGGCACGCTCTCGGCAGACGCGGCCGCGCGCGTGGACCGGCATCTCGAGGGCTGCGCGTCGTGTCGCCATGAGGTGGTGGTGCTGAAGTCGGTGCGCGCGGTGGCAGCGCTGCGCACCCCGGCCGTGGACGTGTCGGCCATTGTCGCGGCGCTGCCCGCGCCACCGGCACGCGTGCTGGTGCTCGAGCCGCGCTCCCGCCGGTTCACCGTGCGCCACTGGCAGTACGCCGCGGCTGCGGTGCTGGTGCTGGCGGTGGGCACCACGACGATGTGGCGCGCGGCGCCCGTCGCCGATCCGATGCGCGTGGCAGACAGCGCCACGGTGGTCGCGCCGCTGCCGCTTGCTGCCGACACGCCGGTGGCGGTTGCGTTGCCGGCGGCAGTGCGCGACGGCATGTCGCTTGGAGGTGGCTTGTCGGACCTGTCGGTCGCCGACCTGCAGGCGCTCCTGATCCAGATGGACTCCGTGAAGATCCTGCCCAGTCGTGATCCCGCATCGATGACTCCCGTGATTGAAGTCAAGGAAGGAGGAAAGTCCGAATGAAGAACATGCTTCGTGCAGGCGCCCTGCTCGGCCTCGTGGCCGGTGCCCTCTCCGCCCAGAACCCGCCGGCGGCGGGAGCCAAGGTCCCCGCTCAACCGCTCACCCAGCAACCGGCGCAGGCCGGCCAGGCGCGGATGAACCGCCAGCAGCCCGACCGTGCCCAGCTGGAGCAGCGCCTGCGGGACCGCATCGGCGGCGCGCTCAAGAAGAACCTGAACCTGAGCGACGACCAGTTTGCCAAGCTGCAGGCGACCAACAAGCGCTTCGAGGAGAAGCGGCACCTGCTGGTCGAGCAGGAGCGCGATACCCGCATGGCCATGCGTGACCTGATGATCAGTGGCGACACGACCAATCAGTCCAAGATTGCGGCGGCGCTCGATCGCATGCTCGCGGTGCAGCGCCAGCGCGCGGAACTGATGGAGCAGGAGCAGAAGGAATTGGCCGGCTACCTGACGCCGATGCAGCGTGCGCGGTACCTCGGCATGCAGGAGCAGCTGTTCCGCCGCATGGAACAGATGCGTGCCCAGCAGCGGGGCGGCCGGGGCGGTGCGATGGGCCCGGGTGGCCCGCCGATGGGTGGCCCGCCGATGGGTGGCCCGCCGATGGGTGGCCCGCCGATGGGTGGCGGCATGGGAGCCGGCGGGATGGGGCAGCCTGGCATGGGACAGCCTGGGATGGGACCCGCAGGTAATCCGCAGATGCGTCAGGGGCAGCGCGTGCCCGCGCCGGCCAAGGTGCCGCCGCCAGCGGAAGACATTCCGCCGGTCTGACCTCGCCTGATCAAATGGCGTACAACGCCGCCGCCAGCCTCACGCTGGCGGCGGCGTTTGGTTTCGTGGAGTGCGGTGCGGATGAGGCGCGGACTCCTCGGGACCCCAGTCTATGCCGCCTCGAGACGCTAGATTTCACGGGTCGAATCTCCCCAGCGCCCCTCCCAACGCGAGCGTTTCCGTGCCTCGTCCTTCCCTGTGTCTGGCTGTCCTCGCCGCCCTCATGACGCCCCTCGCGCTCTCGGCGCAGGCCGCTGTTGACTGTGCCAAGCTGAACGCGCCCGGGGATCACGCCACCATGGACCATACGGCGCATATGGCGCTGATGAAGCAATGCGCGGCGCCCTGGGCCCTGCCGACCATGCCGGGGCAGGCGGCGTTCGGCGCCATCTCCGAGATCGTGGGCATCCTGAAGGCCGATCCCCGGACGGACTGGTCCAAGGTGAACCTCGAGGCCCTGCGGCAGCACCTGATTGACATGAACGCGGTGACCATGCGCGCCGCCGTCACGCAGCGCGCCGTGCCGGGCGGCTTCGAGGCCGACGTGACGGGCGACGCGACGACCGAGGGCGCGATTCGCCGGATGCTCGGCTCGCACACGAAGATGCTGAGCCAGGGCACCACGTATCGCGCGACGGCCACCGAGATCGCCGGTGGCACGCGACTGACGGTCATCGCGGCGGATGCGCGCGATACCGCGCTGGTGGCTCGCATCCGGGGCCTCGGCTTTGCGGGCATCATCACTGAGGGCGATCATCACGTGCGGCACCACTTGGCGATCGCGCGCGGGGACGCGGGCGCGCACGAGCACTAGGGGCACGACTGGCGTTGCCTCGCATCTGGCTGGTTCCGGGCCGACGCCTCCGCTAACTTTCCGATGACGGCGGCGCTCTGTCCTACGGGGCGCCGTGGTTGGCCCGGATGGCGGAACTGGCAGACGCACGGGACTCAAAATCCCGCGAGGGCAACCTCATGTGGGTTCGATCCCCACTCTGGGCATGAGGACGATGTGGGAACGCGAAGGCCGCCTGCGACGGGCGGCCTTTCGCGCATCCCGGCCCTGCGACCGCCCGCCGCGTCGGGCAAAACATCCGTCGCTGTAGGCCTCTGGCTCCTACGCATGTCAGCGTTCGCACCATCAAGGAGCGGCTGATGTGGCTGTCAGAATTGGGAGTACGTAAATACTCGGAACTCTTGATTGATTCGCCCTGTCGCCACGGACAGAATCATGCCATGGTGTTCACTGGTGAAATCGCATTTCACCGTGAGCCCACCGCCCCCCAATGAGATCCGCCGCGCAGCCCTCTCTCACTCGCTGCGTGACGGTCTCGCCATTGGGGGTTTGTTGTTGTCACATCTCTCCGGGATGTCCCCGGGGACCATGCGGTGGAGGAAACCACTATGAGTCGTACCAAGTTCGCCACGGTGCTGCTGGGACTGTGCGCGTTGTTCGTGGGCCCGCAGGCCTTCGCGCAAACCAAGGGCGCCGCGGCGTCGTGGAGTGCGTCGGACTGCGCGTCGTGCCACGACAAGGCGGTAAGTCCGGCATACGCCAAGTCTGCCCACGCCAAGACCGACCAGAGCTGCGCGTCGTGCCACAACGACGTGGCCGAGCACGCCAAGGCCCAGATGGCCGGCGAGAAGGGCCCGGTGCCGTCAATGAAGAAGCGCACCTCGCAGGACATCAACGCCACGTGCCTGCAGTGCCACGAGAAGAACAACCAGGCCACGTACGATGCCAGCAAGCACGCGCGGCGCAACGTGGACTGCACCTCGTGCCACAGCGTGCACAGCCCGAAGTCGCTCTCCGGCCAGCTGAAGACCAAGACCGACGTCGAGACCTGCGTCACCTGCCACAAGTCCGAGCGGGCCAAGATGAACCGCACCTCGCACCACCCGGTGCGCGAAGGCAAGATGGGTTGCGTCAGCTGCCACAACCCGCACGAAGGCTCGCGGCCCAAGATGATCAAGGCCGAGACCGTGAACGACCTGTGCTTCACGTGCCACACCGAGAAGCGCGGCCCGCACCTGTTCGAGCATGCGCCGGTCCGTGAGGACTGCGTCTCGTGCCACGACGTGCACGGCTCCAACCACCAGCGGCTGCTCGTGCAGAAGCTCCCGACGCTCTGCTGGAACTGCCACTACGAGGGCGGCGGTCACTACTCGCAGACGTCCGACTACTTCAACACCGAAAAGGGCGGCGTCACCGTCGCACCCACCGGGGCGCCCACGGGCTACCCGACTCGCGGCTCACGCTGGACCGGGCGGTCGTGCCTGAATTGCCATCTCACGATCCACGGTTCCAACAATCCCTCTGGCGCCTACTTCGTCCGGTAACCCACCCATGACACACGCAAAGAAGATGTCAGCGTTCGTCGCCATGGGACTTCTCATGGCGGTCTCGACCGTGACGGCGCAGAAGGCGCCGGCCACCACCAGCGGTGGCGAGATCACGATCCGCAACCTCGGCCAGGACTATGGCGTGGAATCGTCGAAGTTCACGGAATACCGTGAAGTGCCCGTGGGCACGTCGATTCCCTTCCTGAACCTGTGGTCCAAGAGCAGCAAGATCGACTTCAACCTGACCGGCTACAATGTCCAGCAGACCGACCAGCAGTTCATTGGCGGGCTGAAGGCCGCCGGGCTCGGCCTGAAGTTCAACTACAACTCGATTCCCCACGACATGGGGAACAATGCCCGCAGCATCTACACCGAGACCGCCCCGGGCGTCTGGTCCATGAGCACGACCGTGCGTCAGGCGCTGCAGAATCTCGTGGACATTCCCGGGTCAACGACGCGGACCATCACCAATTATCAGGCGATTCTCGCGCCGGTGTTCGCCACCGCCAACCAGCTCGACATCGACGGTGTGCGGCGCACGGGGCTGGTCGAACTGAACCTCGGCAGTCGCCTGCCGGTGGACGTCACGGTCACCTATCGCAACGAGCTGAAGACCGGTTACCGTGGGCAGGCGGGCCTGAACGAGAACTTCCGCGTCAGCCCGGGGCTCCAGGTTGGGAACCCGCTTGATGAAGTGACCAACGACCTCGGCGTGCGGGCGGCCAAGAACTTCAAGTTCGGCAACGCCTACGTGACGTACAACAAGAACGTGTACAACAACCGCGCCGAAACGCTGATGATCGACTATCCGTTCCAGGCGGTTGACATGCCGGTGACGGCGGCCGTGGGCACCACGGTCCTGTCGGGCGGCGGCCCCTCGCGTGAGCGGGCCGTCATGGCGCCGGACAACTCGGCCAACACGGCGACCGCCGGCTTCATGCTGAAGTTCAAGAAACAGACGCGCATCAGCGCCGGCATGTCGCTGTCCACCCGGCTGCAGGACGCGTCGTTCTATCCGTTCACGGCCTATTCGCTGGCACGGACCACGACCGGCCTCGATGCCTCGACGACCGCGCCGCTGCCGCAGCAGTCGCTCAACGGCAAGACGGACGCCACGATGTACAACCTGCAGTTCTCGAGCCGTCCGCTCGAGGGGCTCGACATCCGCGCGCAGTATCGCATGAACGACCTGAAGGACAAGACGGCGCGGTTCATCGTGCCGGGCGACTTCCTCGGGACGGCCTGGAGCAACTCAGCCCCGACGGCGGACGCCCCGTACGGCTTCGCGACGGCCAACGTCTACGACACCAAGAGCTCGCGTTTCACGGCGTCGGCGGCGTACGACTACAAGGCGCTGACCATCGAAGGCCAGATTCGCAATGGCAAGCTGGAGCGCACGAGCCGCGAGGCGGAGAAGGGGACCGAGAACGGCATGGCCCTGACCGCGCTGTATCACCAGAATGAATGGCTCAGCTTCCGCGGCACGTATGACGTCAGCAAGCGCACGGCCGAGGGCTCGACGATCTTCGGCTTCCAGATGGACGAGGCCGCGTTCACGAACACCCGCACGGGCGCCGAAATCGAACTGAGCCCCTTCGGTGGTCTGGACCTGACCGTGGGCTACATCCGCCGCAAGGTGGATTACACGGACCGGCCAAATCGCGCCGTGGTGGTCAGCGGAGTGCCGGTGGCCGGCGTGGCGCCCTTTGCCGACACCCCCAGCGGCCTGCTGGGCACCTCGTACGACAGTTACACCGGCGAGATCAACTGGACGCCCAATGACATCCTCACGGTCGGCGGGTACATCACCACCGAGAAGGACGCCCAGACGAACCAGTGGAGCACCACGACGACCACGACCGTCGGCGGCGTGCCGACGTATAGCCTGAACAACCTCGTGAAGTACGCGGGGAGCGACAAGACCAACACGTACGGTGCACATGCGGTCGTGCATCTCGTGCCGGAGAAGGCCACGTTCATGTTCAACGCCGTGAGCCAGAAGGTTGATGGCTTCATGGACATCACCGCCCGCGAAGCCGGCTCGTTCTACACGCCGGGCCGCACGACGCTCATCCCGACGGGACAGGGCGGCGCCAAGGACGTGGATGACTGGAACGACACCGAACTCAACACGATCTCGGCGCAGTTCGACTATTCGCTGACCAAGACGTGGACGTTCGGCCTGGGTTACCAGTACGAGCAGTACGACTTCAAGGACGCCTACATCGTGCCGAACAACGAGCTGCTGCCGGTGTCGACGATCATCGAGATGAAGCCGAACGACGGCAAGTACAAGGTGAACCTGTTCTACGCCAAGCTGAACGTGCGGTTCTAGCGCAACGCACCTTGGGAATGCGAAGGCCGCCTGTGAGGGCGGCCTTCGTAATTCCCGGCGTGCCGTGCGGGCGAATGGCCGTTGGCTATCGCAGCGCGTGCGATCCCGCCGCGCCGGCGAAATGGCCGGCCAGCGGGGCGGCGCAATCGGGGCAGCGGCCGTCGGCGCCCAGCCGATACTCCAGCAGCTGATACCAGTCGCGCCGAATCAGCGCGGCGCCGCAGGCCGCGCAGAAGGTCGTGTCGCCCTCTGGGTCATGCACGTTCCCGGTGTACACGTGATGCAGTCCGGCGGCCATCGCCTGCGCCCGCGCGCGGCGGAGCGTCGAAAGCGGTGTGGGAGGCACGTCCAGCATCTTGAAGTCCGGGTGGAAGGCGCTGAAGTGCAGGGGCACCTCGGGGCCAAGGTGCTCCACCATCCACGCCGACAGGCGCGCCACCTTGTCTTCGCTGTCGTTCTGGCCGGGAATCAGCAGCGTGGTTACCTCCACCCAGACGGACGTCTCCTTCACCAGGTACTCGAGCGTCTCGAGCACCGGCTGGAGGTGGGCGAAGCAGAGCCGCTCGTAAAAGCTCTCGGTGAAGGCCTTGAGGTCCACGTTGGCCGCGTCCATCCTTGCGTACATCTCCCGGCGCGGTTCGGCGCGGATGTAGCCGGCGGTGACGCAGGTCGTCCGTACTCCGCGCTCGCGGCAGGCATCGGCCACGTCCATGGCCCACTCGGCCCAGATGGTCGGGTCGTTGTAGGTGAACGCGACGCTCGCGCAGCCTTCCCGGACCGCCGCGGCGGCGA
>Ga0315271_10000437_pt1 | contig 22658 bp, 25 predicted proteins | sample C3_top_MG_FD_204664 | JGI IMG/M metagenome (GOLD analysis project Ga0315271, IMG submission 204664) | Sediment microbial communities from Yellowstone Lake, YNP, Wyoming, USA - C3_top | ecosystem: Environmental > Aquatic > Freshwater > Lake > Sediment | place: USA: Wyoming | collected 2017-08-01
GCGTCCGCTGCAAGATCCGGTTGGGCCTTCCTCAGCAGAAAGTAGACTTCTGAATTGAAGGCCGCGCCCAGAAGCGGGAATGGGCTGAACCATTTCCTGCTCAATTGGAGGCGCTCCTGAAGCGTGCGCTCCAGTACGCGATAGTCGAAGCCAAGATGGTGGAGGTGAAAAGGAAGCCCCGGGGAGAGATCGACAGTCGGCCGCTGCAAGGGAGGACGACCCACGATTGCCCCAAGAATATTCCCGGGGTTCGCATCGAAATCTCCATAGCGGCGGCAGGAGCGAAATAGTCCTTTAAACAAGGCGGGCAGAAAAAGCTCATGGGGAACGCCGATCACGGCGATACCATCGGGTTTCAACAACCGATGGATATCTGCAATGGCTGAAGCTGTTTCTTTTTGGGGCAGATGCTCGAAGACCTCCAGACAAAATACATAGTCAAAAAGTCCGGAGGCGACTGAGTCGAGGTTTTCCGTGAAGGTCGCCGCGTCCAGATCCGCCAGGTTCTCTTTCGCTTCGGCCATCAGGGATGGCGTCGGTTCATACACCCAGGCCTCGATGGGCGCGACATCGGCCATTTGACGGACAAGCTCGCCATTGCCGGCGCCGAAGTCCAGAACGCGAAGCCGATCGCCAACCTGGGCGCGTCTCAAGACCGCAATAGCATCGGAAAACCGGCGGCGCTGCAGCCAGCGCTTTAAGGGGTTGGGGTCACGTGTTGTTATATCAGCGTATGCCATGGGTATCCCGCTTCAAATTATTGAGCTGGGCAGATGATGTTTAAACTTGCTTGGGACTATATATGCCCTTACAAACTGAAGCCAGAAGTGGCATTTTCTCGTAATCTATCACGAGGAATGCCGGATTGCGGGTGCGACGCTCCAGTTTACTGACCATCAAAAACGCTTTCCCGAAATCATTGTATCGGATGCTTTTGCCATGAATCTGCTCATTACGGGCGCTACCGGTTTTGTCGGCCGGATTTTGTGTGAAACGCTGGATCGTGCCGGCCATGATGTGGTTGCTGCCGTGCGTGCGGCGCGCGGCTTGCCCGGCGAACGGGCGGTGGGAGATATTGGCCCGGACACGGATTGGCGTGGGGCTTTGTCGGGTGTGCAGGCGATCGTGCACCTGGCGGCGCGGGTGCATGTCATGCAAGACAATGCAGCCGATCCATTGGCGCAGTACCGCGCAACCAACACCGAGGGCGCGCTTAACCTGGCTCGCCAGGCCGCCCGGGCCGGAGTGAAGCGCTTCGTGTTCATCAGCAGCATCAAGGTCAACGGCGAAGGACGCGATGCACCCTATCGGGAAACCGATGCCGCCGCGCCCGAGGATGCGTATGCCATTTCCAAGTGGGAAGCCGAGCAGGGCTTGCGGCGGATTGCCGCGGAAACCGGGCTGGAAGTCGTCATTCTGCGGCCGCCGCTGGTGTATGGGCCGGAGGTGAAAGCGAATTTCTTGCGATTGATCCGCACCGTTGAGCGTGGCTGGCCGCTGCCGCTGGGTGCGATTCGCAACCAGCGCAGCCTGTTGTATCTGGGCAATTTCGTCGATGCGATCCGGCTGTGTGTCGAGCACCCGGCCGCTGCTGGGCAGATTTTTTTGCTGGATGACGGCGAGCCGGTTTCGACGCCGGAGTTAATTCGTGCGCTGGCACGTGCCATGGGTCGCCCGGCGCGTTTGCCGGCGGTGCCGGTGGGCGTGCTGGAACTGGCAGGCGCGCTGCTGGGTAAACGCGCTGCGATGGCGCGGCTGACAGGTTCGCTGTTTGTAGATGCTTCGGCTATTCGGTTGCGTTTGGGGTGGACGCCGCCGTATACGATGCAGCAGGGGCTGGCTGCGACTGTTGCGGCTTGGCGAGACTGAGCTTTCCCCGAAATTTCGTCTTCCAAGGGTGACGTAGTATTGACGTTAACTTGGGAGGAGGAAAGATGAAGAAGATACCGGAGTTGGGCGCGATGGATTGGCTGAAATGAACTGGGCCATTAAAATGTTGCTCGCTTTATATGGCAAATGCAGATGAGTATTGATGTGTGGTGGACTTCGTTTGCCGCTTTTGCCGTGTGCTGGCTGACGCTGGCCGGTCTGTTGCGGCGCGGCCGTCTACCGATGGATCATCCCAATTCACGTTCGCTGCACGAGACGCCAACGCCGCGCATAGGCGGGTTAGGCGTGATGACCGGGGTGTTCGCCGCCGCCGTGTGGCTGGCCGATGCGGCCTTGTTGCCGGTGATGCTGGCGGCATTCGTGCTGGCTGCGGTGTCGCTGCTGGACGATGTGCGCGGCCTGCCGGTGGCGCTGCGTTTTCTGGCGCATTTTGTCGCGGCAGCGGGGTGTCTTCTGGCGCTGGGGCTGACGGGCTGGGCGTTGATGGGCGCAGTGCTTGCCGTGGTGTGGATGACCAATCTGTATAACTTCATGGACGGTGCGGACGGCCTGGCGGGCGGCATGGCCGCCATTGGATTTGGCGCGCTGGCGCTGGCGGCAATATGGGGCGGTGCGCCGGGACTGGCGATGTTATGTGCGTCCATCGCGGCGGCGGCGCTGGCCTTTCTGCGCTTCAATTTTCCGCCGGCACGGATATTCATGGGCGATGCCGGATCGATTCCGCTGGGATTCCTGGCGGCAGTACTCGGTATTCTGGGGGTGCAACAAAATTTGTGGCCATGGCTGTTTCCGCTGCTGGTGTTCTCGCCCTTCATTATTGATACCAGCGTGACACTCGCCCGGCGCGGGTTGCGTGGCGAAAAAATCTGGCAGGCGCATCGTTCGCATTATTATCAGCGGGTGGTATTGCTGGGTGCGTCGCATCGCCAGCTTGCGCTGGCTGCCTATATGCTGATGCTGGCAAGTGCTGCGCTCGCTTTCGCGCTGCTGCTGTTACCGCAATTCACGGCTGGGCTGCTTGCACTGTGGGCAGTAAGCTATGGACTGATTTTTCTGAGCATCGACCGGCGCTGGCGCCTTTCTCGCAATGAACATTAACCCACGCACCGTCGCCATCATCCTGCACGACGTTCTGGCAGCGACCTTGGCCTGGATGGGCGCCTACTGGCTGCGCTTCAATCTGACGCTGCCGCCCGAGTATTTGTCTGCGGCGCTGTCCACCCTGGCCTGGGTGGTGCCGTTGCAAGCAGGGGTGTCCTGGCGCTTCGGCCTGTATCGCGGCATCTGGCGGTTTGCCAGTCTGCCCGATCTCAAACGCATCATGCTGGCGGTTGGACTGGCGGCGCTGCTGATTCCGCTGGTGCTGATCCTGTTTCGCGTCAGCGCGGTGGTGCCGCGTTCGGTGCTGATCCTCGATCCGCTGCTGCTGGTGATTCTGATGGGCGGCAGCCGCCTGGCGTATCGCGGCTGGAAGGAACACCGTCTCGCCAGCGTGCTGCATCCGTCCAGCCGTCCGGTGCTGGTGGTGGGCGCCGGTTCGGCGGCGGATTTTCTGCTGCGCGAACTGGCGCGCAGTCCGGCGGGGTTTCATGTGGTGGGCTTGCTCGATGACAGTCGCATCAAGCAGGGGCGGCTGGTGCAGGGCATCCCCGTGTTGGGGGCGCTCGATAGTGTGGTGCAGCACGCGCGCAAGATGGAGGTGGAAGACATCGTGCTGGCGCTACCCTCGGCGGCGCACGAGGTGAGGAAACGTATTACCCAGCTTTGCGCCGAAGCCGGGCTGAATGTGCTGACCGTGCCGTCGATCGAAGACCTGGTGGCCGGCCGGGTGTCGGTATCGACGCTACGCCGGATCGAGCTCGACGATTTGCTTGGACGTGATGCGGTGGCGCTCGACGACAGCGGCCTGCATCAATTGCTGACCGGCCAGGTGGTGATGGTAACCGGTGCGGGCGGCTCGATCGGTTCGGAGCTGTGCCGCCAGATAGCGCGCTTTGCACCGGCCAGGCTGGTGTTGTTTGAGCAGTCTGAACTGGCCTTGTATGCGATGGAGCAGGAGTTGCCGCAGCGTTTTCCTGGTTTGCAGATCGCGCTGCTGATTGGCGACGTCAAGAACGCGGTCTGGGTGAATCGGGTGATGGCCGAGCAGCGTCCCGCCGTGGTGTTTCACGCCGCTGCCTACAAGCATGTGCCACTGATGGAAAACGGCAACGCCTGGGAAGCGGTGAAGAATAACGTGCTGGGTACCCAGGTGGTCGCGGCGGCGGCGCAGGAAAATGGGGTGGCCAAGTTTGTGATGATTTCCACCGACAAGGCGGTCAACCCGACCAATGTCATGGGCGCGACCAAGCGGCTGGCCGAGATGGCGTGTCAGGCGATGCAGCGGCCGAGCGGAACGCGCTTTGTGTCAGTGCGGTTTGGCAACGTGCTCGGCTCGTCCGGCAGCGTGATTCCCAAGTTCCAGCAGCAGATCGCGGCGGGCGGTCCGGTAACGGTGACGCATCCCGAGATCACGCGTTATTTCATGTCGATTCCCGAAGCCGCGCAGTTGGTGTTGCAAGCCGGATTGATGGGCGAGGGCGGCGAGATTTTCGTGCTGGACATGGGCGAGCCAGTGAAAATCGCCGAGCTGGCCAGGCTGATGATTCGCCTGTCGGGCGCGGATGCCGAGCGCATCCGCATCGAATACAGCGGCCTGCGCCCCGGCGAAAAACTCTACGAAGAACTGCTCGCTGATGATGAATCCACGCTGCCGACGCCGCACCCCAAACTGCGGGTGGCGAAGGCGCGCGCAGCCGATGTCGGCTGGCACGCCGAATGTCTGGCCTGGCTGGCGCAGCCCGATACGTTCGACGAAGCGACGGTCAAACGCCAGTTGAAAACCTGGGTGCCGGAATACCAGCCGGAGTCGATGTGAACCGCCCCCGTTTGCGCGTGAAAGTGATCAGCAGCGTACCGGACGCCGTCTGGCTGCACCAGTTTCCGCATGGCGAGCCGGTATGGGGCGAGTGCGAATTCGTGTTCGATCGCGCCGTGACCGATTACGACTGGTTGCTGGTGTATGACGATTTATCCGCGCGCGCGGGCGAGGCCAAGAAGACCACACGCGAGGATCTGGCCTGCCCGCGCGCGCATAGCTTGCTGGTCACCACCGAGCCGTCATCGGTAAAAATTTACGGCGACGATTACACCCGCCAGTTTGGCGCGGTGTTGACCAGCCAGCAGGGATGGGCGTTGCCGCATTCGCAACGGATATTCTCGCAGCCTGCGCTGCACTGGTTTTATGGGGTGGGCAGCCGCGCGATCGTGCCGTTCGACACCATGTTGTCGAACGCAGACAAAAGCCGCGATACGTCGATGGTGTATTCGCCCAAGGCGATGCGCCACACTTTGCATTTTCACCGCGCCCGCTTCATGCACTGGCTGGCGCAGCACATGCCGGAGCTGGATAGTTTTGGCCGCGAAACGCCACGCAAGCTGGACGACAAGGCCGACTGCCTGCGCGATTACCGTTACCACATCGCGATCGAGAATTTCGTCGGCGATCATCACTGGACCGAGAAACTCGCTGATCCGTTTTTGGGGCTGACATTGCCGTTTTATCACGGTTGCCCCAACGCGGCGGATTACTTTCCCGAGGATAGTTTCATCCGCATCGACATCCATGATCCCAAGGGCGCGCTCGACATCATCCGCGCGGCGATTGCCAGCAATGAATACGAGAAGCGCCTGCCCGTGCTGATCGAGGCACGGCGGCGGGTGATGTTCGAGTACAACCTGTTTGCGGTGGCGGCGCGCGAAATTGCACGTTTGCACCGGAATGACGCAAAGATCGAAACAGGGGCGACGATACTGTCGCGGCGCGCGATGCGGCTATCCAGTCCGGCGGTGGCGCTGCGCGATGTAGTCGGCAAGCTGCGCGGGCGCTGGCTGCATCTGAGCCGAGGCGATCGGTAGCCGGCTGCGTTACCCAGAATGTTCGTCAGGACGTAGGGTGCGCGCTGCGCACCATCGCCCGAAAATGGGTGCGTATGGCGCACCCAAATCCACGTGTCAGGCGCCTGGCGAACAATCCCGGTTTACCGGTCCTGGCGGCGTGGCGTGCGCGAGAGCTGCTCGTACAAGGCCACGGTCTGATCCTGCATGGCTTGCAGTGGAAAAAAGTCGCCAGCCGGAACCGGCTCCGGGTGTTGCAGCAGGTGCGCGATGCGCTGGTAGCTGGCGTTGATGTCAGCCGTCGGCAACAGCCCGGCAGGATAAATCGCACGCAAAATTTCACCGACGCCGCCGTGATCGTAGCCCGCCGTCGGCACGCCCAGCCGCAGCGCTTCCAGCGTGGTGCGGCCAAATGACTCGGGCTGGGTGGATAGCGACAGCGCCAGATTTGATGTCGCCAGAATATTTTTCAGATCGTCGCGCTGGCCGGTGAAACTGATGTCGTCTCCCAGCTCCATGCTGCGCACGCGGTAGCGCAGCTTTTGCAGATAGCGCTGCTTGGAGGGCGAGGCGCCACCGACGATCAGGCCATGCACCGGCAGCCCGCGTCGTTTAAGCCGCGCGATCAATTCGATAAAGTCTTCATGCCCTTTCAGCCGGGTGATGCGTCCCGGCAGGGTGAGCAGCAGTTTGCCCGCGGCTTGCGGAAACTGCGCAAAAAATGCCTGCTGCCAGGCGGCATCGGGTTTCCATCTGTGCGGATACGCCGCGCGATCCACCCCGCGATGTATCACCTGAATCTGCCACGGCGGCGTGTCGGGGTATTCACGCAGGATGTAATCGCGCACGGTATTCGATACCGCGATCACCCGCTCGCCGCGCGTCATGATGCGGCTGTAGCGGCTCACGCCATACAGGCCATGCACCGTGGTGACGAAGCGCGGGCGCGTCGCCGGGTTCATGCCGCGCCAGGCCAGGTAAGCAATCCACGCCGGCACGCGTGAACGCGCATGGAGAATATCCACCTTCTGCGCGGTCAGAAATGCACGCAGCCTGCCGACCAGCCATAGTGTTTTGAGCGACTTTTCGCCCACCGCCCAAGTGAAATGTTCAGCGCCAATTTGTTCGAGCGGCAACACCAGCCGCCCGCCCGCCGACATCACCAGTGCGCGATGGCCGCGCGCCACCAGCGCCTCGGCGATTTCGAGCGTGCCGCGCTCAACCCCGCCGGATTCGAGCGCGGGCAGCAGTTGCAGCACGGTCAGTTTGCGGGCATCAGTCATGTTGGCCTTACTTGATGCCAACCAAAAAGGCCGCAGGTGGAATGATGGGTATGCCTCGCCATGGATGCAGGCTTGTTAAATGCGGGTCACTGGAAATGATCAGCTCGGCGATAATTGTTTCGGCTAATGCAAGAAACATATTGTCTTTGGGGTCGGGGCAATCGGTCACGATGATTGATACATCAATCATCGTGGCCTGCCTGCGAAAACCGGCTACAAAAGCCTCACGCTGCGATTTTGGCGCATAGCGATCAAATTTGGATCGACTCAATACCGATTCCAGCTCCGCCAGCGTTGCCTGACTGACGCACACATCAAAATCCAGCAGGGCTTTTTCCAGCGCCAAAGCCGGGATGGATTCGGGGCGGATTGCAGCGCTGACCAAAATGCCCGTATCCAGCACCACCCACCTGGCGAAGCTCATCAATCAGCCTTGGCGAAACTCATCAATCAGACCTGGCGAAGCTCATGAACCAAGCGGTTGATATCGTCGTCGGTCAGCGCAGCGGCGTCAGTCGTGGGGGCGGTGTGTTGTTTGTAGCTTGCATACCAGCGGACTGCATTCTCGCGGCGCGAGCGGATGTCCTGAAGCTCTTGAAGGTCATGCCCGGAAACCACATAGGCAACAGGCCGACCGCGCCGAGTGATTTCGATCGGTTCGCGCTGTGCCCGGTCAATCAGTTCGCCAAACCGACTTTGGGCTTCAACAGAAGTGACAGCAATCATGGTGTTCACCTTGAAATGGCCAATATGGCTAGTGTGGCCAATGTACAGGGTTGGGCGATGCTTGTCATCGCTCCGGCGTGTCGCCGGTTTGATCGGAGATCAAATCAGCGATGTGGATCAAACCAGCGTTGTATCAGGAAGTAAGCGCAGCGATCCGCCTCGGCCAGCGGCTGCGTATTGGGGTGGAGCGTGTCGTGCGCGCACCAGGTTACAAAACGGGTCACGCGCTGCGCATCGGCAAGTTGCGCAATCGCCCAGCCGACGCGGCTTTTCGGGTTGCCTGGCAGGTCGAACACGCCGACATCGGCGCCTGCGGTCAGCGCTTCGTACACCATCGACGCGCTATCGGGCGTGACCCACGCCGTGCCGCATTGATTGAACTGGGCGGGTAGCCAGTCGGGCGAGGTGGCGTTGTGGAGAATTATGGTCAGATTGGGATGTGGCGTCAGTTGCGGCAAAAAATCATCCGGCGTGCGGCGCGAAGTGGTGAGCGTCCAGCGCGTGTCGGGCGTGCGCGCGAGGATGCTCTTGATTTGCAGCGCGATGGCGTCACTGTTCCAGGCAAAATGATTTGACACGCCGCCGATCAATATCAGCCCGTGCTGGGTGCTGCGGGCGGCAGCGGGGCGAATGCGGTTGATCGCACCCTGGGTGAGTAGCGTATGCGCGTCTGCCGCCACGCCGTCGTGTTCGGGCAGGATGGCCAGATCAAACCAGCGGCGCGGCAGGCTGGGTTGCATCAACACCACCGCCCGCCCGCCGCACGCGCGGCGCGCCGCCAGCAGCGTCAGATGGGTGGCGTGCCCCGCACCGATGATCAGATCGGGGGCGGCGCGCGGCGCGCCCGGCAGGCGTTGCAGCAGCAGCGCCAGCAACGCACGCCAGGCGGGCAGGGCAGGGATGCGGTGGATATCAGTTGACGTGCCTTGAATCAAGGCAACGCGCGCCAGCGCCTCGGCCAGCCCCAGCGACTGGTTTACATGGCCGGGTCTGGTGTCGGCGACGACCCAGACAATCAGATCAGACAACGAGCAGCCCCGTGTCCTCGTACAAATCGTCCAGCGTCAGCGTGAGCCGGGCGCCATCGCACGCCACGTCGATGCGGTCTTCAGCAGACAGCTCCTGTTCGAACCACTGTCCGGTATCGTCGCGAAAATAAACCTTGGCCCAGAGCTTTTCAGAATCGACCAGCAGGTAATAACGCAGGCTGGCGAGGCTGCGGTAAGCCGCCCACTTTTCGCGCAGATCGACCGTGGCCGTGGCGGGAGATAACACCTCGGCAATCAGGCAAGGCGACTGTTTGTACAGCGGATGGTCGTCTTCCGCGTCGCACACCAGCATGGCGTCGGGGTAGTAATACGTCGTCGAGGCCGCCAGCCGCAGCTTCATGTCCGCCATGAAAGCGCGGCAGGGTTTGCCACGGGTGGCAGTGCGCAAATGGAAAAACATGTTTCCGGCAATGCGATTGTGTCGCTCGCTGGCACCCGCCATCGCGTAGATTTCACCCATGACCAGTTCGTGTTTATCGCGGGCGGTTTCTTCCAGCTTTAGATAATCAGCTTCACCGATAGGGGAGTGGGTGTGGGCGAGTGACATGGTAATTCCTATGAATTCGGGTTGAATGCGTCAGGCAACACCGCTGCCTTCATACACGTCGTTCATGCTGACCGTCAGCTTGCCAGCGTCCAGCGCGGTTGGGTTGAACGTAACCGTGTCCTCGGGCGAATACATGTCCGCAACCCAGCCCGCATCCGTGCGCCGATATACCTCCACCCAGCGCCGTTCCTGATCGACCAGCACATATTCGCGCAGGGAAGCGATATGGCGATAGGCCAGCATTTTTTCGCGGCGGTCGATCGTCTCGGTTGTCGGCGATAGCACCTCCACAATCAGGCTGGGCGATTCGATATGGTTTTCAGGTGCGTCGCCAGCCAGATCGGCGGGCGCGCAGGTGACGACCACATCGGGATAGTAATAGCTCGATTGCGTGGCGATGCGCACGCGCATGTCGGCGATGAACGTCTGGCAGCCGCTGCCGTGCAGCGCCGCGCGCAATAGCGCGAACAGATTGCCGGAAATAATGTTATGCGCCTTGCTCCCGCCCGCCATGGCGAACACCTCGCCCGCCACAAATTCATGGCGAACCTGGCTGGCAGCTTCGCCTTCCAGATAATCCGCCTCGCTGACCTGGGTGATGACTGCGTGTTTCATGGATTTACCCCGATTAATATCATCTGCGTCGCGCTCATTTGCCAGCGGCCTTAACGACCTGCCCCTGAATCAGGATCAGCGCCTTGAGCTGTCCCCGCACCTCGGCCAGTTCGCGCTGCTGCTCCATCATCACGCCGCGCATCTCTCTTTGCTGGGAAACCAGATTGGCCACCTGGACGCGCAGACTCGATATATCGGTCAGCCTGTCCATCACATCGGTTAACAGACTCATACCGTCGCCTGGCGCAGTCGCTTGATTTCGCGCATGAATTTTTCATGCTCTTTGGCGTTCTGCTTCAAATCCAGCAGCATCGCATCAATGTCCGCCTTGGCTTTTAACGTGCCCGCATCGAGCATTTTGATATCGTCTGACGTGACCCCAAGAATCGCCGCATCGACCGCCTCGCGCATCAGGTCGGACACACTGCGCCCCACGCGTTTGGCCTGCGCAGACAAGGCCTTTTTTTGTGGCGCATCCAGATACACCTGCGTGAGAACCATTGCCATCATTCATCCCTCCTCAAGTGAAAGTTAAGCAGAGATAATCCATTAGGGCGTAGGGTGCGCCGTGCGCACCATTGTCCGCAAACGGGTGCGCACGGCGCACCCACAAATCCACGGGTCAAATGTCCAATGAACAACCCCGGTTAATATATAACAACCTTCATTCACGGACAATCTCGGTTCACCGGTAGGTCGGCCTTCAGGCTGACTGTCGGCCTGAAGGCCGACCTACAATTTTGTCACCAGCGCCGAGCCTGCGCCGCCGCCCAGCCATACGGCGCAGGATCGAGCGCGGGCGTCTTGCCTTCCATCAAATCCACCAGCAGTTCGGCAGACGCAGGCGCCATCGTCACCCCGTAGCGGTAATGCCCGGCGTTCACAAACACATTGTCAAAATCGGGATGCACGCCAATCACTGGAATATTGTCCGGCGAGCCCGGGCGCAACCCCGCCCAATGCTGCACCGGCTGCACATCCGCCAGCGCGGGCAACAGCTCCGCCGCTTCCATCTGCAACCGCTGCCGCGTCGCCGCATCGGTCGATTTATCGAACCCCGCATCTTCCAGCGTACTGCCCACCAGCACATGCCCGTCGCGGCGCGGAATCACATACAGCCCGTTGCGGTACAGAATCGTGTCGAGCGCGCCGGGTTGCAGTTTGAACAGCAGCATCTGCCCGCGTATCGGGCGGATGGCAGGCATACCCGGCAAACCCGGCAGACCCAACCCCGCCCACGCCCCCATCGCCAGCACAAACCGGTCGGCCGTGAACGTGCCCCGTGCAGTGTGGACAGCCGTCATTCGCCCCGCCTGCGTCGTCACCGACTCGACCGCGCAGTGCGCATAAATCACCCCGCCCAGCCGCACCACCGCCCCACGCAGCGCCGCCACCAAACGCGGATTGCGCACCTGCGCCACCTCCGGCAAATAGAGGTTCTCTGTAGGTCGGCCTTCAGGCCGACAAGTCGGCCTGAAGGCCGACCCACCCGCTTCGCACGCCCAACCCTGTTCGGCGCACCAGGCCCGCGCCGCGTCCGGATTCGCGCAGTCTGACACCTGCATCCCGCAGCGCCAGAATTCTGCGCTGCAATCAGATAGCGCCTCGATCCCCGCAACCCAGTCGCCATACCCCGCCATCGAGCGCAACGCCAGCGCGTTAACCGGCTTGGCGTAATCCCACGGCAACAGCGGCGACACAATGCCGCCCCCCGCCCATGACGATTCGCCACCCGCCTCGCCGCGCTCCAGCAGCGTGACGCGGTGGCCGCGCCGAAGCAGCGCCAGCGCGGTGGCAAGGCCGGAAACCCCCGCACCCAGAATGACAGCAGAGGTTTTCAGGCCAGGCATAACGGGATCAGGCACGAATTGAATCTGCATATCTGGAAGTCAAGCATGGTCTGTCATGTGTGTTTGTCATGGTTACAGAGCGCTCAATTTTGTTTCGGAATGCAGATTGCGCCGCATTTTATGGCCGAAGTCTGGGGTCGAAAGTGAAGTCGCGAATGATTTCCATCATGACCTTCCCCATTCCTGGATGGCCAGGGTTGATCACGATGTTTCTTGCTTCGGGGATAACAGCCGATGGCACGATCAGGCCAAGGCGTTCCCCTTTTAGCAGGAAGGCGTCGCCATAAGCTGCGGCGACCGGCGATCCTGGAAGGGTATTCCAGCCATCCGGCAAGGCGTCGGGCGCCGGAATATCGTAGAGGGATTTTTCGTCCGGCAGTTGCATCCGAACAATAACGAGGTCTGGCGGAAGAATGGTGCTGGCATGAACCAGCCTTTCCATGGCCGCAATCTCCAGGGTGAGGCCGGCATAAATCGCCTGGATATTGGCGTTATTCCAACGCTGCCCCTTGATGCTGGCGCCCAATCCAGAGCGGTCGAGGGCACGCGCTTTTTTCGCGATCCTCCAGGCGAACATTAAACGACGCCGCCATAAGCGATAGCGGCCAGGACTTTTCTGACCTCATCGGCGCCCGTGTCGGTGTCGAGAAGCAGCAGCGGCGGCTCGCCTAACGCCAGGTTCGGTTCGAGCATCCAGCGCTTCGCCAGTTCTGGCGACACAAACACTTCCTCTGCTTCGGCCTCGACCAGCGCGATCCGCGCCAGCCTCTCGGATTCCATGGGGCCGAGTTTGCCGCCGGATTTTATTTTCCGGGTGAGGGTTGCATCCGAAACCCCAAGCAGCTTCGAGAGCTTCGCCTGGGATAGACCGTAATACTGACCCGCTTCGACCAGAAGCGTAACGTTTACCCCGCCACGAATCATCTCGATTCTTTTTGCGGGAGGCATTTTATGAACCGTGTTACCCCATTTTGTAAAAGAGCGTCCGAATAGCGCCGCTTTCGGATTGATCGGTTTTATTTCTGCCCCCATTACGCACTCCTTGCAAATGATTAAATATATACCGTCAAATGAGTATATCAACCATGAGTGGAGATAGCCAATAAGAAACGAGTTGAAATCATTCGGGATTGAAAAACCTGCGACAGATCAATCAAGGTGTTGTAGGTCAGCCTTCAGGCTGACACCTTGGCCTGAAGGCCAACCTATGGCTAATAAACAATCTAGGTTTATCCAGCTTCGATACCCGGTTCAAGAATGACGCAACCGATGCCGCCTATGCGCAGTAGCGAGAAAGGGGATGATCTGCAACACGCTTAACAGGAGGACGCTATGAGCTGAACGGGAATACGCTGAGAACCATGGCAAAAACAGCCGTGAAACAACGCAAATGTAGGACTAGACCGGAGAATGGGCACACCGGCGAAACAGCGACTTAGCCCCAGACCCCAGCGCCACTATTACACCGCGACACGCTTGGCAACCAAGGGAAATTGGTTGGGGTCACGAATTGATTCCACAGCCAGATCAACATCAATCAGAGGCCAGTAGAGATGGTTGGGGGTTGGCCATTCAACGGTGGTAATTTGTTCCATCGTGGCTTGTTTGAACCAGGGAAACTCTGCGTAAGGGACAAAAAATTCCTCGTTCTTCAAAAGCAACCAGAAACCCTTGTTTGACGCCAAGGAAACTTCGATTTCAGAAGTGGCTACGCCAGGCATGGGTGATCTCCTCATAATGATCCTGCACCAACGACGATGCTTCATGTATCTGCTTTTTCGAAAGCCCCTGATTCATCGCTAACTCAATTCGGGGTTCTAACCAGAACTTGGCTTCTCCATCCGTATGTGCAACGTGAACATGCATACGCGGTTCTTCGCGTGAAAAGAAGAAAAAGCGAAACGCACCTTGACGGAATACGGTAGGAGCCATACGCAAATAATAGCAGTTTTGGCATCGGGAAATTTTGGAAGGTCTAACGCAGTAAGCAGTAAGCGTGTCGCCCCCTTTTGAAAAAGGGATAGGACGGCTTGCCGTGACAAAGACGCTCAACCCCCCGCCATTTCCCAATATTCCCTTTGGCACTGAAGAGAATACGCACCAAGCCCCGCTGCATCGCCTACAGAAATCACGCCACCTGCCGTAATGGGCGTGTTGACCCGAGCCAGGCGTTGCGGGGCGAAACCCGCCCATGCGCCCAAACCCGCCAGTCATCGGTAATCGGTAGCGCTTTGCGCGGCGGGTGATTAGGGTGCAGACATAGCAAAAGGGAAGCGACATGAAACCAGGCAGACAACACGGATTCACCCTGATTGAGCTGATGATTACCGTGGTGATCATCGGCATTCTGGCGTCCATCGCCATGCCCGCCTACACGGAATATGTGAAGCGCGGCCATCGCGCAGCCGCGCAGGGCGAGATGATGAGTATCGCCAATCTTCAGCAACAATTCTTTCTGGCCAACCGGGGCTATGCCTCCAGCGTAGGCGCGCTCAACTATACGGTTCCAACTGCCGTCACCGACCGGTATACGCCGGGCATTGCTGCGGATAACACAGCAACCCCGCCAATTTTTTCGATCACCTTCACCGCAACCGGCACACAAACCAGCGATGGCGATTTGTCGCTCAACAGTCAGGGCGTGAAAACGCCAGCCGCAAAATGGAAATAAACCGTCACGCATCGCGTTCCCAGAGCGGCACTTCCCTGATCGAAGTGCTGATCACGATCGTCATTCTTGCGATTGGTCTGCTCGGTCTGGCGGGTTTGCAATCACGCTTGCAGGTATCCGAGATGGAGTCTTACCAGCGCGCCCAGGCACTCGTCCTGATAAACGACATGGCCGGCCGTCTTTCCGCCAATCGCACCAATGCCGCAAGTTATGTAACGGGTACCGGTATCGGCAGCCCGTTGGGCGCGGGCATGACCTGCCCGACGACCACGGCAAGCCAGGCGAACATCGATGCCGGTCAGTGGTGCAATGCGTTGCAAGGCGCGGCCGAAACCATGGGCGGCGGCAAGGTCGGCGCCATGGTTGGCGGTCGCGGCTGTGTCGAGGATATGGGCGCGGGGGTATACATGGTTACCGTGGCCTGGCAGGGCATGACACCGATCTCCGCGCCGGCGCCAGCGTGCGGGCAGAACAGTTATAACGGCGCGGCCGGTTCATCCTGCACCGGCGATTTGTGCCGCCGCGCCATCACCACGATCGTCCGCATAGGGAATCTGACGTGAACATGACTATCGGAAAACGCATGGCGTCCAGATGTCCCGCGCGTATCCGCGGGCTGTCGCTGATCGAATTGATGATCGCCATCACCTTGGGCATGATCATCGTGGCCGCCTTGCTGGCGCTGTATGTCAATGTCACCCGTACCAACAGCGAAATGTCGAGAATGAACCGGCAGATCGAGAATGGCCGCTTCGCCATGCAACTGTTGCAGGATGACGTCGCTCATGCCGGTTTTTGGGGAACCTATGTTCCGCAATTCGATAACCTGACCGAGCCGCTGGCGCCGCTTGATGCGCCGGCAGCGCTGCCCGATCCCTGTCTGGCCTACACCGCTGCCAATTGGAACTTCGCTTATATCTCCAATCTGATCGGCATCCCGGTGCAGGGATCCACGGCGGCGCCAGGAACGTGTGGTGCGCTGCTGGCGAACCAGCAGGCCAACACCGATATTCTGGTTGTGCGCCACGCTCAGACTTGCGTGGCCGACGCAGCGGGCTGCGAGGCCGATACCGCCGGCAAGTTGTATTTCCAGTCCACTATGTGTGAAGCGGAGGTTACCGCTTTCGCCCAAGACGGCGCAGCAAACAGTCTGACCTTGAACGCGACCGCATCCGCAACGGACGATGTCTACAACGGCTTCACGGTTCGCATCATAGGTGGAGCCGGCTTGGGACAGTCGCGCGCAATCACCGCCTACAACGGCACCACCAAGGTCGCCACCGTTTCCCCTAATTGGGGAACCCTCCCGGATAACTCGTCGATTTATGCGTTTGGTCTTGGCTATGCGCTGGGTACCTCGGGCCACATTTTTCATAAGCGGAGCTGCACCGATGCCCCTACGGGTCCCACCCAGGCCATCAATGGTTTTGCCGACAAGCGCAAGTTTGTTTCCAATATCTATTACATCCGCGATTACGCGGTGACTGCGGGTGATGGCATTCCCACCCTGATGCGGTCTTCGTTTGATCTGGCGGGCGGCGCTCTGGCGCACCAGCCGGCGCAAGCGCTGATTGAGGGCATCCAGGGTTTTCGGGTGGAATACGGCATAGACGCGCAGAGCGACACAGGCGCTGCGGTGGATTACACCCAGCCCGTAGTGTGGGTCGATCCGCTCAACAAAAACTCGCCTGCCAATCGTGGGGACGGCATGGCCGAAGGCAACTACGCTAACGCCGCCGGTGTAACCTGCGCCAGCGTGGCCAGTTGCCCCGCCGCCAATATCGTCGCGGTACGCATCCATGTGCTGGCACGCAGCCTGGAAGCCACGCCGGGTTATACCGACAGCAAAACCTACACGCTGGGTGGGACAACCCTGGGGCCGTTCAACGACGGCTTCAAGCGCCATGTCTTTTCCACCACGGTTCGCCTGGTCAATCCGGCAGGCAGGAGGGAAACGCCATGATCTTTGCAGCCACCCGGCGCGCGCAGCGCGGCGCCACCCTCATTGTCGGCCTCATCATGCTGGTGTTGCTCACGCTGGTGGCCACTACGGCTTTCATGCTCAGCACCGGCAACCTCAAGGCAGTCGGCAACATGCAGTTCCGCAATGAAGCGATTGCAGCGGCGAACATGGCCATCGAGCAGGTGATCGGTTCGCCCTTTACCAATGTGCCGGCTGCGGAATCCATCGATGTGGATATCAATAACGACGGCACGCCGGAATATGCGGTCGCGATTGCGACTCCCGCCTGTGTTCGTGCATCGGTGGCGGGTGATGGCTCACCCAGTAGTCTTGCCCTGGCCGCGTCCATGTCGTCTTCTGCGGTCTGGAACACGGTATGGAATATTGATGCCACCGTGAACGATACCGTCACCGGCACATCGGTTCGGGTTGAGCAGGGGGTGCGCGTATTGCTCGGCACCGCCCAGAAAAATGCGGTATGTCCATGAAATATTTGATAGCAGGAGTCAACATGAAAAACCGTGTACTCAAGAGTTTGCTAGCGGCCAGCTTGTTGGCTTTCCATTTGCCCAGCCCGGCCGAGGATATCGACCTGTTCGTGGGCTTGCCCCCGTCTGCGACCGATGTGCCGAATGTGTTGATCGTGCTCGATAACACGGCCAACTGGAATGGTGCATTCACCAACGAAATTGCCGCGCTGAAATCGGTCGTCGAGAGTTTGCCGGTCAACACCGATGGCACCGCCAAATTCCGGGTCGGCCTGATGATGTTTACTGAAACCGGCAGTGGCAATTCTGGACAGGATGGTGGCTATGTCCGCGCGGCGGTGCGGTCGCTGAACAGCGCCAACAAGTTAAAGTACGGCGCATTGCTGAACAGCCTCGACAAACTGGGCGACAAGTCGAATGGCGGCAAGCTTGGCAACACCATGGCGGATGCGTATTACTATTTTGCGGGCGCCGCGCCTTATACCGGGAACAACAAGGTCAAGACCGATTACGCTGGCAACACGTCGGGTACGGCCGCTTCGAATGCAATCTACGCGCTGCCTAGCAATGCGCTCGCCTCAAAGGGCGGCTCGCCGTATCTGAGTCCGGTGTTACCCGGCAGTTGCGCGAAGAATTTCATTATCTATATCAGCAATGGTGCCGCCCAGGACAACACTAGTGATACCACCGCAGCGACCAGCCAGTTGAGCAGCGCAGCCAGTGCGGCCGCGATACCCGGTTTCTCGGCCACCAAAGCAACAACCGCCATTCCGATTTCGCCGAGTGGCTCGCAGACCAACGTGGGCGACGAATGGGCGCGCTTCATGAAGAAAAGCGCCAATGCCGTAACGACCTATACCGTGGATATCGATAAAGTCACCACAGGTCAGGGGCCGGGCTGGACTGCACTGCTGAAGAGCATGGCATCGGTCAGTAGTGGCAAGTATTTTGATGTCAGTTCAACCACTGGCGCAGGCGCGGACATTGCCAAATCCCTGAACCAGATTTTCTCCGAAATCCAGTCGGTCAATAGTGTGTTTAGTTCGGTCAGCCTACCCATTAGCGTAAATACTCAGGGTACTTATCTGAACCAGGTGTTCATCGGTATGTTCCGACCGGACGTGAACGGCTTTCCACGCTGGTATGGCAACCTCAAGCAATATAAGGTGGGTTTCCTGAATGGCTCGCTGACAACACTGGATGCAGATAATGCTGCCGCCATCAGCAGTGGTGGCACTGGTTTCATTGCCGAATGCGCACGCAGCTTCTGGACGCCTACGGTAGTTGACTCTTACTGGGCATTCAAACCACAAGGCTCTTGTCTTGCTGTTGCCAATTCGGATGCGTCCAACTATCCTGATGGCAACATTGTGGAAAAAGGGGGGCAGGCGTACAAGCTTAGAAGTGTGAGCACATGTGCTGGCAGCCCGGCGACCTGCACGATAGCAACCCCCCGCACGGTAAAAACCTGTTCCTCGGTATTCGTCTCATGCACGGTACTGACCACATTCGATAACACCACGGTCACGCAGGCCATGTTGGGGGCAGGCAGTACCACGGAACGGGATGCGCTGATCAATTGGGAGAAAGGACTGGATGTCGACGATGAGAATGTGAATGCTCAGACCACGACCGAAATGCGCCCATCCGCACATAGCGACGTGGTGCACTCGCGCCCGGTGGCGATCAACTACGGAACCGATGTCGCACCGCAAGTGGTGGTGTACTACGGTGGCAACGATGGAATACTGCGCGCCATCAACGGCAATCGCACTGCCAGTATCGGCTCAGTCCCCGCAGGGAGAGAATTGTGGGCGTTTGTGGCGCCCGAGTTCTACCCGTATATCAAGCGGATTCGGGACAACAACACGCAAATCAGCTTTTTTGGTAATCCAACCACATCGCCCACACCCTTGCCCAAGCCTTACGGTATGGATGGATCGGTCACGGCTTACCAGGTTTCCGGCTCTACCTGGATTTACGCGACCATGCGTCGCGGCGGCCGGGTGCTCTATGCCTTCGATGTGACCACGCCGGCCAGCCCGGTATTGAAATGGAAAAAGGGGTGTCCCAATCTGACAAACGATACCAACTGCACCACAGGCTTCGACGGGATAGGTCAAACCTGGTCTGCCCCCAAAGTACTCAAGGCACCGGGTTATTCCTCAGGGAATTCGCCCATGCTGATCATGGGCGGCGGCTACGATACCTGCGAGGACAGCGATCCGAATACGTGCACCAGTACGAACAAGGGAAACAAGGTATACGTGATGGATGCGGATACCGGAGTGCGGCTCAAGACATTGGATACCGATCGTGGCGTGGTGGGCGACGTGTTCGTGGTGCCGGATCTTACGACCGGACTCGCTAAACATGCTTATGTGGCAGACCTCGGTGGCAATATCTACCGCATCAACATCGGAACGAACGCCCCGGCCAGCTGGACGATTACCAAGATTGCCTCGCTTGGCTGCAATACCATAAGCCCGTGCAGCGCCAATCGCAAGTTCATGTTCACGCCGGATGTACTGTTGGACAATGGCCAATATGTGCTGCTGATCGGTTCGGGCGACCGTGAAAAACCGCTCACTGGCTATACCTCTGCGGCCAGTGTAGCCAATTACTTTTTCATGTTGAGAGACGATCCGTCTGACGCAGGTTGGCTGTCGTCCGAGTCGGGTAATTGCGGTGGTAGCTCTGTGATCTGCAGAGACTCATTGTATGGAATTAACGGTAGTGCTACTCCGACCCTCGCCACGGTAGCGGCGAAAAAAGGCTGGTATCTGGCGCTGCAATCGACCGAGCAGGTGGTGACCAGTGCGATCACGGTGTTCGGGACGGTGACGTTCAGCTCCCACACGCCGGCCGTACCTACGCCTGGCTCATGCAGTTCCACCCTGGGGACTGCGTGCGTCTACAACGTTGCCTTTGCCAATGCAGCGAGCATGAACGGAACTGCTAACCGGTGTGAAGAGATTCAAGGCGGGGGGCTGCCGCCTTCCCCGGTCGCCGGGATGGTGACCCTGGATCCTACCGATAATAATAACGATGGCATCCTTGAGCCTGGGCTGACGGTTCCTGTCATATCCGGGTCCGACCCTACTTCGCCAGAAAAATTTAAAATCCCGCCTCCACCAGCCGCTGCAAACCAACCCAAAAGCAGGGTTTACTGGAATATCCAGCAATGAGATCAAGCCTGCTTGCTTTTCAACGTGAGCCGCAAAATCCGGTGGGTTCGGCCAGTTTGCGCGGCTTTACCCTGATCGAGCTGCTGGTCACCATCAGCATCGTCGCCATTCTGGCGAGTCTGGCGGTGCCGGCATTCAACGAGGCCATGCTGGGCAGCAAGCTGACGTCGCTGGCCAATAATTTTGTGGCCAGCACCCAGTTGGCGCGCAGCGAAGCGATCAAGCGCAATGCGGCAGCCACGCTGTGCGCCTCGTCCGACGGCAGCACCTGCACGGGGGCCTGGAAGGATGGCTGGGTGGTATTGGCCGGTGGCACGGTGGTGTATTCACAGACCAAGTTTCCTAACGGGTTCGTGCTGTCGGGCGACGTTACCACCATCACATTTCAGCCGACCGGGGTGGGGGCAACCGCCGCCAATCTGACGTTATGTCGCGCGACGCCCGACATCGGTTCGCTGCAAAGAACCATACGCGTGAGCGCGACGGGCAGGCCGGGAGTGGAAAAAGTGACGGGCGCCACGACCTGCCCATAAATCGTCTGGCCGGAAAATAAATTTTCCGTTAAATGCTTCGCCGCGATCCGAACGAAGCGCAGCATCCTTCGCGCGAGAAAAAGCCCGCCACATCATCGGTACGAACCCCAATTGGAGCCATGATTATTTACCCCGTTCTTCGCTAACGACTTTCAGCCATTCTTGCTGAAGTCTTTCCAGCGTTGCGTCATCACTTACGAATTCGACCGCTTCAATCCCTCCATAAAATGCCGGTAGTGGTAGCCGTGAGCACGGCTGAGTAAGCATTGTTTCGTCTGCACTTTTGCGGCAAGTTCTCGCTGCGGGTTGATCCGGCTACCCACGAAGCCGCTGCCATTAGCGCCGCCGCACATGGCCGGGGTCTGAATCAGTGGGCTACCGAAGCCATCAGGTTGGCTGCGTTGGGCTAAGAAAATAGCCAGAAACAGGGGGGAATCCCTTCTCCGGCAAGCGGGAGAAGGAGCCACTTTCAAGGCAATTCGCAAGGAATTTAACCTGCTTGTAAAACACACCAACTATTGATGCGGCACGAATTGACCATGAATGTAGGTAGGTCGGGCTTCAGCCCGACAAGTCGGCCTAAAGGCCGACCTACAGTCGCGGATAAAGCTGGCCGGATCAATAGGTTATAGTGAAGCGCGGAAAAGGCATCCCTCACTGCAAGCTGTTAGTCGTAAAAGCCTTGATCGAAGCCGGTAAGGTCAACGCAACGGCCAGCGCCTTCAATGGCGCTCGTGAGCTGGGCATCAACGATCTGGCCGGGATGTGTGCCGTTGTCATGTCGCTCACGTCCGCCGATTTCTACAAGAGCATGACGACCTACGCCGATCACCGGATTTGGCAAGACGTGTACCACGCCAAGACAGCCAACAGTGTCGATGTGTACTTGAAGCTGACGGTTATTGATGACGTGCTGATCGTGTCTTTCAAGGAGTTATGAACATGAAATGTCCTGTTTGCGGTGCGGCGGAACTGATCCACGATACCCGCGATATGCCCTACATCTACAAGGGCGAAACCACTACCCTTCCAGCGGTGACGGGCGATTTCTGCCCGGCCTGCGGCGAGGTCGTCCTGAACCGCGAGCATGGCGACCGCTACAGCGAGTTGCTGGGGCAGTTCCAGCGTCAGGTGAACGCGGCCTATGTCGATCCTGACTACATCGCCAAGGTGCGCAAGAAGCTCGATCTGGATCAACGCCAGGCCGCCGAAATCTTCGGCGGCGGGGTCAATGCCTTCTCGCGGTACGAGAACGGCAAGACCAAGCCGCCCTTGGCTCTGGTGAAGCTGCTCAAGGTGCTAGAGCGTCATCCCGAGTTGCTGGGTGAGGTCAGAACCAACTGACCTTCTCGAAATTCGCCGTTTTTTGATTTGGAAATGGGATTATGCCGATTCAAGGTCGGCGTAGATGGCATCCAGCGTGACGCCTGACATCGGTTCGCTGCAAAGAACCATACGTGTGAGCACGACGGGCAGGCCGGGAGTGGAAAAGGTGGCGGGCGTCACGACCTGCCCATAAATCGTCTGGCCGAAAAATAATTTTGCCGTTAAATGCTTCGCCGCGATCCGAACGAAGCGCAGCGGGTGTTTCATCGCCCCCACCCATCGCCGGATATGGACAAGGGCGCGGTAGCAGCAATTCGAAAATGGCTGGAAGAGAACGGAGTGAAACCATGAACACTATGACGATTAACGGCTACCAGGCGGTCATCGCTTTTGATCCTGATATTCAAATGTTTCGGGGTGAGTTCGTGAGCCTCAACGGCGGTGCTGACTTCTACCGAATGAGCGGCTCGCATACGGCGGATAACGCTGCGCTCATCCGTATATGGACTCCCCCCGGTTTGCAAGCATTTCTGTTGATGGTTTTGGGGTACGACTGCTTCCGTATATCCGGCTTCCTGTTGGGTCGTACTGAC
>Ga0315271_10000439_pt1 | contig 22626 bp, 19 predicted proteins | sample C3_top_MG_FD_204664 | JGI IMG/M metagenome (GOLD analysis project Ga0315271, IMG submission 204664) | Sediment microbial communities from Yellowstone Lake, YNP, Wyoming, USA - C3_top | ecosystem: Environmental > Aquatic > Freshwater > Lake > Sediment | place: USA: Wyoming | collected 2017-08-01
TACATGACACCATTCTCGAAAGCGAAAAGGCCTTCATCGAAAGCCGCGAAATGTTCTTTCTCGCCAGCGTCGACGCGCGCGGCCACGCCAGCTGCGCCTATCGCGGCGGCGACCCGGGTTTCGTGCGCGTGGTGGACGAGCACACCATCGCCTTCCCGAACTATGACGGCAACGGCATGTACCAGTCCATGGGCAACGTACTGAGTGCCGGCCAGGTCGGAATCCTGTTCATCGATTTCGAGAATCGCCGGCGCGTGCGTTATAACGGGATGGCCAGCATCGATTACAACGACCCGCTGAAAGGGCAATTTCCGGAAGCGCAGTTTGTGGTGCGGGTGCGGGCGCGCGAGATTTTCACCAATTGCCCGCGTTACATCCACAAGATGAAAATCATCGAGCGATCCCGCTTCGTACCCAAGAGCGGATGCGCTACGCCCGTGCCGGGCTGGAAAGCCGGAGAATGGGTGGCCGATGTGTTGCCCGAGAACGACCCGGCGCGCGACAAGTCACGCGAAGTGTTGTAACGACCCTCACACCATCACGGAGTCAGGTCACGCAATGTAAATACGTTGCTGCAAGCCCCGACAGCTTCCCGGCGCCCGGAAAGGCGAGCTGTACGCCGCCCGCGATGAACGCGCTCACGGGTTTGTGAGCGCGGGTTATGGACGGCAACCTCCAGGGACAGGCATGCCTGCTCCCCGTCTCATTTGGAGACGTCTGCTTACTCAAGCGTCCCGCGCAATCTGACCGGATACGCCGGGCCGGTTACCCGACATGTGGTTGGCCGACAGCATGGAGCTGGCCGGGCTGAGTCGATATAGTGTGCTCCGTTTCTCCGCAGGCAGGCTCGTGTATTTCTATCAGGACAGGAAGATGGACATCATCAAATCAGGATTGATATTCGTGGCAGTTCTTACCCTGCTCGCCGGCTGCGCGACATCACCGGCGCCGACCGATCCCGGTGCTGCGGGAAACCGCGCGCGCATCGCGCTGGTTCTGGGTGGTGGTGCGGCACGCGGCTTCGCGCATGTCGGTGTGATCCGCGCGCTTGAACAGGAGAAGATTCCGATCGATCTGATTGTCGGCACCAGTGTCGGCAGCCTGATCGGCGCGCTCTATGCGCACGAGATGAACAGTTTCGAACTGGAGTGGACCGCGTTTTCGCTGGAGCGGGACGACCTGCTGGACTACGCACTGCTGTCCGCGAGCATGGGGCCGATCAAGGGTGACCGACTTGAAGCATTTGTGAACAAGAAGATCCCGGTGGTGAACATCGAAAGCCTCAAGATTCCGTTCGCCGCGGTGGCAACCGACCTCAATCGGGGTACACGCGTGGTGCTGGACCGTGGCCCGTTGGCACGCGCCATTCGCGCCAGCTGCGCCATACCCGGCGTGTTCCAGCCGGTCGAGCATCAGGGTCGGTTGCTGGTGGACGGCGGCACGGTGGATAACCTGCCGGTGGCGGTAGCGCGCGAGAAGGGCGCCGACATCGTGATTGCCGTCGATATCAGCCAGAATGTAACCAACTTCAATATTACCAACCTGGTGGATGTCACCCTGCAGGCGGTGCACATCATGTTCAGCGAGAACGTGAACCAGCGGCGGCGCGACGCCGATGTGCTGATTTCACCGGCGGTCGGCAGCGTGGCGATGATGGATTTCACCCAGAAAAAGCGCCTGATGCAGGCCGGCATGGATGCCGGGCAGCAGGCGGCGCCGGCGATCCGTGCGGCGATGGAGGCATGGAATGCGAAGAACAGCCGGCGTTGATGACCGGCGCTTGAAACTGAGCTGATTACTCGCCCAGATTCAGGTGCAGCAAGGCGCTGTAGGTGTCGATATCAGCGCCGGTGAACACGAGATTTGTGCCATCACGCCCTTTGCTTTCAACTCGTGCGCGTAACACATGGGTACGGGTCTTGCCATTGGCATTCAACTTCAGTGCTACCTCCACCGATGCATCCTTTGGCAGACGCGTGAGAGTTCCGTCCCGACCCAGCACCAGAACGCCATGCATATCCAGGTTGCGTACATCGCAATGCTGGAAGTCGCGGTAATCGCAGCGAATCAGGGTATCCACGAGTCGCGGCGCATCGTTTTCAGAATGGCGATTGATTCTTTTCATCTTCCCTCCGTAGAAGACCGGTAATGTCATGATCAAGTCTAGATGACGGGAGCATTCGCGCCGGTGCGCTCATCGGCGAGTGGGCCCTGTTCGTCCGGAGGGCAACGGGGAAATTACCACTTGACGACATGGACATTGGCAAGCGGCTGTCCGAGAAAACGCTCCCCCACCGTCCGAAAGCGCTGCGGGACATCGGTGACGTAGAACTGGTGCACGGGCAGGGTGCTTCCGGGGTTAAGCAGGTCGAGCTGGGTCAGCAGTTCATGCGCGCGGATGGCGGTGGTCTCGGCCGAGTCCACGAGTTGCACGGTTTCCCCGGCAACGCCCGCCAGCAGCGGCCGCAGGAGTGGGTAATGGGTGCAGCCCAGTACCAGGGTATCAATGTCCTGCGCCAGCACAGGCGCCAGGTATTCCTGCGCAGTCAGCAAGGTCACCGGATGTTCGAGCCAGCCTTCTTCCACCAGCGGTACAAACAGCGGGCAGGCCTGAGAGTGGATGGTGATGGCCGGATCGTGACTGCGGATGGCGGTATCGTAGGCACCACTGCCAACGGTCGTGAGCGTGCCGATGACGCCAACACGGCGATTGCGTGTACTGTGCGCCGCCACCTGTGCGCCAACCTCGATCACATCCAGCACCGGTACCGGGGAGCGCCGGCGAATGGCGTCTGCGGCCACTGCCGCCATGGTGTTGCAGGCTACGATCAGCAGTTTTACCCGGCGTTCCAGCAGGAAATCGGTGATCTGGTTGGCGTACTGGGCGATGGTGTCGGCTGATTTCACGCCATACGGCACGCGTGCGGTGTCGCCGAAATACAGGATGTTCTCGTGCGGCAGATGCTGCAGGAGGGCGCGTGTCACCGTGAGACCGCCGATGCCGGAGTCGAATACACCGATAGGAAATTCCGGGCGGGATGACATGCGGGTCGTGAAGCGCGAAAGTTCCAGGGGTCAGAGCCATTGTAGCAGATAGCGCGTGCTGCCCGCCGTCGCGTCAAGCACCCGGGAGTACAAGGCAGCACACATTATACGGTTGAGTGATGCATCCAGTGCTGGTGAACAAGCAGTTTTCCACGCCTGAATCGAAGGTCACGGATGCCGATGTGATTGCGATTGTTTCAAACAGTCCGGATTGACCGGGTCAGTTTCAGCGTTGCAACAGACCGAGTGATAGCCACGGCCAATAGGTGATCACCAGCGCGGCGATAATCAGAATGGCAATGAACGGCAGGACGGAACGAAATACTTCCAGCACCGGCCGGTTGAGGCGGTAACTGGCGATAAACAGATTCATGCCGATCGGCGGCAGCAGGTAGCCGATTTCCATGGTCGCCAGAAAGATGATGCCGAGATGGATCGGGTGAATGCCGTAGCCGACCGCGATGGGCAGGATCAGCGGCACCATGATGACCAGCGCTGAAAAGATATCCAGCATCATGCCAAGCACCAGCAGAAACAGGCTGAGCAGCAACAGGAAACCGTACGCATCGTGCACGTGCTCGCGGATGTAGCCAAACAGTCGGGCCGGCACTTCCGCGTCCAGCAGGTAATTGGTGGAGGCGAGCGACATGCCGAGCACGATCAGAATTGCACCGACCAGCACCATGGATTCGCGCATGACACCGGGCAGGTCGGCGAGCCGGATCTCGCGGTGAATGAACACCTCCACCACCAGAACATAAAGCGCGGTGACGGCGGCCGCTTCGGACACCGCGAAGAAGCCGCTGTAGATTCCGCCCAGCACAATCACCGGCAGCGGCAGTTCCCACGCGGCTTCGCGCACCGCGGCCAGTGCTTCGCGCGCGGAGAACGGCGCCTGCGGGATCTTGTAACCGCGGCCTTGCCACAGGCTCCAGATGGCCAGCAGTGCGATGATCAGAACCCCGGGAAGAATGCCGGCGATGAACAGGTCGCTGATCGACACCGGCTGGCCGATGTTGAGCTGCTGCGCCACCACGCCGTACAGAATAAGCGGCAGCGACGGTGCAAACAGCAGGCCGATGCTTCCCGAGGTGGTAATGAGCCCGAGGCTGAAGCGTTCCGGATAACCGGCCTGAATCAGTGCCGGGTAGAGCAGGGCGCCGAGCGCCACGATGGTAATGCCGGAGGCGCCGGTGAAGGCGGTAAACAGGGCACACACCACCAGCACCACCGCCGCCAGTCCGCCGGGCAGCCAGCCGAGCAGGGCGTTGGTGATGCGCACCAGGCGTTGCGGCGCGCGTGATTCCGCGAGCAGGTAGCCGGCGAATGTGAACAGCGGGATGGCGAGCAGCACCGGCATTTCCGCCAGCCGGTAGATCTCGATCATCACCACGGTCAGGTCCACATCGGTGCGCGCAAAGGCCAGCAGCGTGCTGGCTGCGATCACGGCGAACAGTGGGGCGCCGAGCAGAACCAGGAGCAGGAGAACGAAGCCGGCGAGGATCATGGAATTTCTTCGTACCCCAGGCTCTGGCGCAGGTGGTGTGCCAGCAGCAGGCTGTAGCGCAGTGCGATGAGCGCAAACGCGGCTGGCAGAATGAGTTCCGCGACCCATCCAGGCAGCATCCCGAATGCGTTCACGCCGGCCTCCGCCCGGATGAAGCGCACCGCCTGCCAGGCGAGGACCAGACACACACCGATGGTGAAAAGATCGGTCAGCACCTGCGTGGCGGCGCGCACACGTTCCGGCAGCCAGCGCGATAGCACATCCATGCGGATGTGTTTGCCTTCACGGCTCGCGGCCACCGCGCCGAGCAAGGCGACCCACAACACCAGCAGGCGCAGCAGCTGGTCCACGCCGAGGATGCTCATGTCGAGCAGGTTGCGGAACAGGATCTGCGCCCCGGCCAGCGATACCATCAGCGCCAGAAGAGAGATGAGCAGGCCGTTCTCGATCCAGGTGACGATGCGGATCAGGCGTGCGAGCGCCGGCGGTAGATGGCGCGTTGGCATGCCGGTCAGCGCGCCGTGGCCGCGGGACGGCGGCGGTAGCTGTCGAGATGCCCCTGCAATGTCTTGAACAGCGCCGGTGTGTAAGCTCCCTTTTTGCCGAGCTGTTCGATAGCCTGATCGGCTGCGCTGCGCATCTTGGCCAGCTCCTCGGGCACAGGCGTCAGGTATTCGATGCCTTGCTTGCGCAGGGCATCGCGCGCATTGCGGTCGTCAATGCGTGTCTGGTGGTTCAGTGCAGTGAACGCGCGCTCCATGACCTCGCGCACCACCGCTTGGTCGGCGCTGCCGAGGCGGCTGAAGGTCTTCTTGTCCACGGCGAGTGCGCCGAAAATGTACATGGCGGGTGTGTCGGCAATGTATTTGACCTTGGTATGCCACTGCAGGGCGATGGCGCCGACCGCCGTGGCACCGAGCGTGGTGATGAGCCCGGTCTGCAGGCCGGTGAGCACGTCGGTGAGCGGCAGCGGGATGGGTGAGACACCCAAGGCCTCGAACATGGCGCGGGTAATGTCATCGCCCTCCGGGGACCAGACCTTCTGGCTCTTCATGTCTTCCACACGCCGGATCGGGGCGCTCGACATGAGGTAGGCGAAGCCACCGTCGGTGAAGCTAAAGGTCACAAATCCGCGCTCCTCGATGCCCTGGGCGAGCGTCTTGTCCATGCGCGCGCGCACATAGTCGAGCTCCTCGTAGGAGCGAAACAGGAACGGCAGGCCGTACAGTTGGGAATCCGGGTAGATGTCGCTGAGAGCGCCGCCGGTGAGCATGCCGCCGTGCAATTGACCGGCGTGGATCTTGCGCAGGACGCTGTGGTCACTGCCCATGCTGCCACCCGGATAGAACTTGAATACCACGCGTCCGTCGGTGCGGCGCGCGATCTCCTCGCCGCCCTTGCGCATCTCCTTCATCCACTGCGTGCCATCCGGGGCCAGCGTGGCGATCTTGATATCGGTTGCCTGACTCGGACTGGCGCCAAGCAACAGACCAGCGAGCAGCAGAAATTGCCACTGACCGGGAAAAATCCTTTTTTGCATGTTTCGGGTTCCTCTCTAGAAATAACTGTCGGCGCTCTTCAGCAAATCGTGCGCAGCGCGTTGCGCGAGCGTGTTGCTGAGTGTGAGTCCGGGCGCCGCAGTCGGTGCCTGCAGAACCTCGTTCAGCAGCCGGTCGTGCAGGGGCCGGTCGAACACCAGGCGTGCATAACGGCGCGCGTATTCCACCTTGGCCATCAAATCATTGCCCTGTGACAGGGCAATGGCACGCTCGAAGTGGCTGCGCCCTTCCTCGGGCTTGCCGCCGAGCGCTGGCGGGAGCAGGGTGGTCATGACGCCAAGGTAGAGGTGCGCGCTACCACGCTCATAGGTTTCATCGAGTTCCACTACGCGTTCCATGGCGGCGCGCACTTTGGCAAGGTCGGCAACGGCATTCCAGTCACCGCTGCGTGCCTGGATCCAGCCGGCCCAGGAGGACGCGAAGGTGAAGAGTGTCGGTACAGCGTCTTTGCCCAGGCCGGACAGAGCGGTGCGGTATTCGTCATACGGGCGCTGGCCGAGTCCGCATAATTCTGCGCGGTGTTGACACAGGGCGCGCTCCGCATACGCACGCGACTTGTCAGTGAGGCGCTGGGCGCGCTCTGCATCTTTCACGAACACGCCGGCGTAGGCGCCGTAGAGTTTGGCGCCTGAGCGCAGCAGATCCTCGCTCTTTGGGTTGTCGCGGATGAGGCCGTCGATGAGTAGCAGGTAGGCGGGCGCACCGGCCTCAACGGTTTCCGGATCGTTCTGTTCGAGAATCGCGTCGGACAGATCGGAGGCCAGGCGGCCAGTCGCCGACGACATCATGCTGGCGCAGCCTGCCAGTGGCACGATCATGAACAGCGCAAGCAACGACCGAATCATTCGAGACAATGTCCGTGGCGGAGCGCCGTGTGCGCTAATTGATGCATGGCTAAAATTAATCGGTTTTCGCGCGCACCGCAACCAGCGATTTTCATTTCCGGTCTGGATTCGCTGACAAGGCGCCGTGTCCTCTTTCCGGCGGGTTGGCGCGGCATTAGTACGTTCCTGATGTAGCCGTCCGGCGCCATTCCTGGCTTCATCGGTCAGGGTAGTGCATTGCGGCGGCGGACGGGTGTGCTGCTGTCGTTTTACGGAATCCGTGTCCTTTGCCAACAGTCGGAATGTATTCCGTTCTATACTTGCAGCAGGAAGCCATTTCAAGAAACCGGAGGGCAACGTGGTTCGATTCTTGGCGCACGTCGTTTGGCTCGGCTGGTGCTGGATCGAACTCGCGGTCCTGACCGCTTTTTTGTATCTGTTTTCCTTCCTGCCGAAGGCTTGGCGGCGCCCCTGGTATTTTCCGGTGTTTCGCCTGTGGTGCCGGTTTTTCGTGCAGGCACTGGGCGTGGATCTCAAGCTGCACCAGAAAAATACCCGATCGCTGCCGGAGCAGTACATTCTGATCGCCAATCACCCCTCGGCGCTCGAGGATGTCGGTATCCCGACTCTGTTCCCGGTGTATTCACTCGCCAAGGAGGGGGTGAAGGACTGGTGGTGGGCGGGGCGCATCAACATCGCTGCCGGCACGCTGTTTGTGGATCGCGAATCCGCCGAGTCGCGTCGCGCCGCCGCCGAACAGATGGATGCTGAATTGAAGAATGGCCACAATGTCGCGCTCTATCCCGAGGGTGGCTGCAAGGGCCGGCGCATTTTCAGCTCATTCCGCCACGGCGCGTTCGATCTCTCGCTGCGCACCGGCATTCCGATCCTGCCGGTGTTTCTGCACTATGAATCGCAGGATGATTTCGAGTGGCGCAACCCGCAGACTTTGCTGCAAAAGTTCTGGCACTTCATGACGACCCGCAACAACCGCGCGAATTATTATGTGTACGATGCCATCGATCCGAAGCAATTCGCCGACAAGGAAGGCTATAATCAGTATGTCTATAACCTGTATCTCGCCTGGCAGGCAAAATATCTGGATTAGCGACGATGACCGTCGTGGCACTCAGCCTGCCGCAAATGACTGAGCGGGCTGGTTCTCAAGTCCACAGCGGTTCTCAGTGAACAACCGGTTCTGAAGTATCCGGATAGGGTGCCTGTGTCGGCGCCGCCGCGCCTCCGGTCTGACTTGCCAAAGCCAGCTGTTTTACCGGTGCGACTGAATCGGGCTGGCGGTTCTGTGCGGTGATGGTCACGGGCTTCGGCGGGACAGCACGCAGCGATGCCGCCGCAATGATGTCCGCGGCGTTGTCATAAAAAGGTTTGTCGGCGAGCGGCAAGCCAACGGTTCGTGATTCCTCTACCAGGATGTGCAGATATTCCGTCATGCGCAGGGCGGTGACAGGATTGAGATCGTGGAGCGTGATGACGAGCGGGATCGAGCCGTTCAGTTGCGGCAGTTCGTTGCGCTCAATGGCGCGACGCATGCGCAGAAGCTCCGACCGGGCGCGTTCGCGCAGGCCGAAGATGCTGTGCAGGGTAATACCGTCGCGGTTGTTGACGTCGGTCAGCAGCATTTTCAAATCATGCGCAGCGTAAAGCTGATGCGTCTTGTCGGTGTAGCCCCAGAATGTCGGGCGGATAAAGGCGGTGTCGTGTCCGGTGACGGCGCGCAGGTCGTCGCGGCCGTCGCGCAGCGACTGCGCCAGGTCCGCGGCCGTCATCATGGTGTGGCGAATGTGGCCACGATCTGTTCCGCTGTGCAGGCCGAGCACATGGCCGGTGGTGTGCTGGTAGCGCATGATCGCCTGGCCAAGCAAGGTGCCGCCACCTGTCGGGTTACGCGTCTGGACGAAGAACAACGCCTTGATGTCCTGCTGGACGTCGTTCGATTCGAGCTGTGCGAGAATTTTGAGGGTTGTATTGAAATAGCGGTCTGCGCTCGGACCGTCGTCGAACGTCAATAGAAAACGGCAGGTCTGCGCGAGCGCTGGAGACGGCTCAACGGCCACCGTTTGGCAGCCGCCCAGCAGCACGGCCAGGAACAGGGAGAAAACACGGATTGGTGACATGCGTGATCTGATCTGGCCGGACCGTGAAAATACAGCCCGTCCTCCCCCACCTAAATTGTTGATTGGCTCCCCGGCCAAGTATGGCAGTTACCGCGGGACAGGCAAGAGCACCGGGTTAACGATGTGAAAACCGGCTAATTCAATGCGGTGCAGTCCCGGGCTGTACCAGCAGGCCATGGCGGCCCTGCGCGTAACTGCGAATTTTGGCGGCCAGGAAGCCGAGGCCGAAGCGCGCCAGCCGCAGCAGGTGATGCGGATAACGTATGGACAGGGAAGCGTAATATAGACCCAGTTTCGGGCGATTATAGAAGGACATCAGGATCTCCTGATAATGGCGATCCAGTTCATCCACTGTCATTCCATCCGGGGCCCACACGAAATTCATGCCGTTCATGCGTTCCCAGTGATCATCGCGGATATTGGTGCCGTAAAGATCGCGATAGATCGGCGAGCCGGGGTAGGGCGTGAATTTGGTCAGATTCATGATAGTCATCGGAATGCGCCGTACGAATGCCTTGGTCTGCTCGATGGTCTCCAGGGTTTCGCCCGGATAGCCGAGCATGAACAGACCCTTGGTGCGGATCCCCGCAGCGGCGGTCCAGTTTACCGCCTGCTCGGATTTCTCCACCTCGGCGGCTTTGTCCATTTTCTTCAGCAACACATCGGAACCGGTTTCGAGACCGAAGCTGATTTCCCAGCAGCCGGCCTTTTTCATCAGCTCCAGCGTGTCCGGCTTGATCGTGTCCACCCGCGAGGTGCATGACCAGGTGAAATTCAATCCGCTTTCGATGAGCAGTTGGCACAGTTCCGTGACGCGCAGACGGCTGGCAACGAACAGGTCGTCGACGAACATGATGTGGCGCACGCCGTAGGTTTCCCGCAGGTGCTTCATCATCTGAAACACGACTTTCGGCGAGTAAAAGCGCACGCTCGCGCCAAAGGTGGAGGTGTCGCAGAACTTGCAGTGAAACGGACAACCGCGCGAGGCCGCGATCGTGGCCACCGGTCCGCGCGGGTAGTCATAGATGGCCGGGATGTAGGCGCGCGGGAAGTCGGGCAGCAGGTCCCAGGCCGGCATGGGAAGATCGTCGAGATCCTTGTTGATCGCCTTGCCTTGCGTCTGGTGAACAAAAGGGCCCCTGCGGAAAATGATGCCGGGCACGCTGAACGGATTGCCATCGGATTCCAGAACCTGCAGCAGCTCAACCAGAATCTTTTCGCCTTCGCCGTCGACCGCGTAATCGAACTCACGAAAGCGCTCCATGGTTTCCTTGCCCATGGACGAGATGTGTGGCCCACCGACAATGATGATGGTTTTCGGCAGGCGCTTTTTTATTTCCCGCGCAATGGTGAGTGCATTCCACACACCTACGGTAAACAGCGTGATCCCGACATACGCCGGGCTTTCCTTCTCGACCTCTTCCATTACCTTATCGATGGGCAGATCGAAGATGTCGCTTTCAATTATTTTTGGCAGGTAACCGTGCAGACGCACTTCGGCGGCCAGATGCAACAAGCCAAGGGAGGGCGAGTTGTTGGTGATGTGTTTTACAAAATCGTATCCCTTGGCGATGCGCTCGTAAGGCGGGTTGATGAATACGATTTTCTTGTTCGACATTGAATAATGCTCTCCCAGCAAAGATTTTGTCGCGATACCGGCAGCCCGGAGTCGGCGCACCAGCTACGGCAGGAATGCGTTGTATGCCTGCCAATTCCACAGCGCAGCTGTGTGAATGGATGGGTGGTACCAGTCCGAAGACCATACCACCTTCAACTTGCGTTGACAAAAACAGGAGTCAGGTGTCGACTGAATCAGCGTTTGATCTGGGTCTCGGGGTTAAACCAGTCCGCCGGATGTTCGGCGGGACGGATATCAAGGTATTCGAGCGTGGTCTTGCCGGTGTTATCCGGCAGCAGAAGATCGTGGAGGGTAAGTCCGGCTGGCATGGCCCGGCCGTTGTCGTCGCGATAGCGGTAGACAATTTCCTTGGCGGCTTTGCCAGAGGCAAGATGATAGATCGCCTTTTGCAGGAGACCGGCGGTGTCGATCCAGAGTGTGCCTGTCGCGTAGGGCGCCGTTTTTGTTTTGGCGGTAATTTCAACTACCCGGCAGGGTTGCGCCGGCTGATTGCAGGGTTCCATGCCGGGGCGCAGACTGCCGGTGTAATCTTGGACGAGACGCACGCGAGCGAGGTCGGCGAACGAGCTCGCGCCCAGCATGCGCTGGTTGGCGGTGATCGCAATCGGGTTTTTCGATCCGGGCACGATTAGCCAGGATTTATCGCCGTGCAGGAGAAACTTGCGACCCTTGTTTTTTTTGTCGCGAAACACGACCAGCTGTTCATCCTCGTCGCCGAGATAAAGATCGAATTCGCCGGTCTGGGCCGGGGCTTCGCCTTGCTGCACCGTGGCGCGCAGGCGCACCACGCTGTGCAACTGGGCGCGGCGCGGCGCGTCGGCGCTGTTGAGCAGCGCCGCAGCATCGGGCAGATCGGCTGCGATGGCGGCGGCGAACAGCAAGGCTTCAAACATGGGCAAGCGACTCCACAATGGGCGCACGCGCCGCGCGCCGCGCTGGCAGGAACGAAGCCATGGCCAGTGTCACGATCATGGCCAGGGCGGCCAGCAGATACACGCCCGGAATGACCTGAACGTGGATGACAATGCCCTTGGCCATACCGGGCGGCGGCGGCATGTGGATCTCGGAAAGATTGATGGTCAACGTGATCAGCAGGCTCAGCAGCGCACCGCCGAGCGCACTGGCGACACCGAGCAGCGCGCCCTCGAGCACGAAGCCGGTGGTGACTCGGCGCGCGCGCGCGCCGAGCGCGCGCAGGGTGCCGATCTCGCGCGTCCGTTCGGTGACCGACATCAGGGTCGCGTTAAACGTGGACAGGAAAACGATCACCACCAGCACGCTGCCCATGAAACCGAAGATGCCGATATACAGCACTCGCACCTGCTGGTAAAACACGGCCAAGTCACGCCACAGCCGTGCGCCGAGATCGAGCCCGGCTCGACGCAACGCGCTGTCCAGACGAGCCGCCGCTGTGGACTCATCGGCGGCATCCCGCAGAATCACCGAGAAGCGCGAGACTGTATCGGGCGCGGCCAGCAGCTCCTGGGCGAGTGGCAACGGTAATGCGAGATATCGTTCACTCAGTTCCCGTATCAGGATGTCCGCAATACCGCCGACTGTGGCATCGACCGCATTCAGTGTGCCATCCGGAGTGGTGACCAGCAGGGTAAGGTTATCGCCGACCTTGGTGTTCAACAGCTTCGCGAGCCCGCGACCGATAACGACCGTGCGCGCGCCTGCTTGCAGCCACTTCCCGTCCTGCACGGCCTTGGGGATATCGCTGCCGCGCGCTTCGGCCTCTGGATCGACAGCGATGCCGCCAAACGGAATCGAGGTACCGCCGGTGGAGACGAGTCCATAGAATTCCAGTCGCGGCATCGCCACGTCGACATCCCGATCGGCGCGCAGGACGGCGAGGGCGGTGCCCGCCCGGCGAATGCCGAATTCGAGCGTCGTTCCTTCGCTCTTCTCGAATGCGCGCGGGTCGGCAAACTGCACGTGGCCGAGCCCGCTGCGGATCGCGCTCTGGCGCAGTCCGTCAAATGACTGCGCCATGAATCCGCCGGCGAGCGCGAACGACACGAAGCCGAAAGCGACAATGCCGCCGGTGATGAGGCTGCGGCGGCGATTGCGCGTGACATTGCGCCAGGCGATGGTCACGCGGTTCATGCGGCCACCGGCTCAATGGCACCATCATGCAGGGCGATGACGCGCGCGGCACGCTCCACCACGCGCGGGTCGTGGGTCGAGAGCACGAAGGCCACGCCGCGCTCCTGATTCAGCTGCTTCATGAGATCGAGGATGGTGTCGGCGGTGCGCGAGTCGAGACTGGCCGTGGGTTCGTCGGCGAAAATCACTGCTGGCTGGTTGGCCAGGGCGCGCGCTATGGCCACACGCTGGCGCTGGCCGCCGGAGAGCAGATCGGGGCGCACGTGCTCCTTGCCGGCCAGCCCCACGGCGGCGAGCAGTTCGCCGGCGCGCGCCTGCATGTTGTCAGACGGACCTGCCTTAAGCAGCATCGGGTAGGCGACATTTTCGGCGGCGGTGAGCACCGGAATCAGGTTGAAGCTCTGGAACACGAAGCCAAAGCGGTCGCGGCGCGTGTCGGCACGTTCATTCTCGCTGAGCGTGGCGGTGTCGCGGCCATCGAGCTGCAGCGTGCCCTGGTCCGGCATGTCCAGCAGTCCGAGCAAGTTGATCAGTGTGGTCTTGCCGCTGCCCGAGGGACCACGCAGGGCCAGGAAGTCACCCGGGAAGACATCGACATCCACCCCGCGCAGCGCGTGCACCCGCTCGGCGCCCATAGGGTATTCCTTGGTGAGGCCGCGGCCGGAAAGCAGGGGGGTGGCATTCATTGCGTGCAGTCTAGCAATGCACGCAGGTGGATCAAAGCCAGTTCTGTCAGATTGGAATCAACCGGCTAAGGTAATGTGACGGCAATTCGTGGTGCATATATTTAAGCCGCTGAATTTCATCGCGTAGCTGGCGATTCAGCTTTCCAAGCTGCGCGCGAATCTCACGCGCTATCAATGCGCATTAGCGCCGAACAGCCACCTGCACAGGCAACACCGGGCGAACACGTCTGGCACACGGACTGAAAGTAGGCACGACAGCTGTCGCAGGATGCGCGACGATGAATTGGGTGCAGCTGAATAACTATCAAATACAGAACAAAAGCGGTTTCAGTAGCTCAGGTTGATAGCTGTAGCGAATAGGTTTGAAAGAATGGTCAGGAAAAAGGATGATAAGATTCGGCGTGAATCGTCGGCCTACAGGGTCAGGTTCAACAGACTATTTCGGACCACACTGGCTTCATGCATTCGCGATGATAGAAGGAAGACTATATGTGGTTAAGTTGCCTCAGGGCCATTTCTTGAAAAGAAGTGATACACGTGCATGCGAGCGAGAGTCTTAGTCATATGAAATCGACCAACACAGTCTGGCATAATGCGACCGTAACACGCGAAAGAAGGGAGCACCAGAATCGGCATAAGAGCGCTATCCTCTGGTTTACGGGATTATCTGGATCAGGCAAGTCTACGCTTGCACATTCTGTGGAAGAGCGGCTCTATCAGCTTGGCTGCCGGACCGTTGTGCTTGATGGAGACAATGTGCGCCATGGTCTTTGTTCGGATCTAGGTTTCTCGCGCCAAGAGCGGACAGAGAACATCCGGCGCGTTGGTGAGATGTCAAAATTGTTTCTTGATGCCGGTCTTATTGCCTTAACAGCCTTCATTTCACCATTCCGAAAGGATCGTGAGTTTGTTCGAAACCTGGTAGGTACAGACAAATTCATCGAGATATACTGTGAATGCCCGGTCGAGACTTGTGAAACAAGAGATGTGAAGGGTCTATACAAGCGTGCTCGTGCAGGGGAGATTAAGGAATTTACCGGAATCTCTTCATCGTACGAAATCCCGGAGAGCCCGGATTTGGTCCTGGACACTGCGCGCAACCCGATTTCGATGTGTGTCGCGGAAATCATCACGCTGTTGAGCACCAGAGGAATAATCAGCACCCCACAGATCGGCGCCAGCTCGTAACTGGCCACATCTACAGATTAAATGTTGTATTGTGAAATATCAGCAGGGAAACCAGAAATCACTTTCTGATATCGATGCCTGGTTGATATCGATGCATGTTGGTGATCATTCATAATTCTTATCGTGGTTTAGTACTTTAATGATCATGTCAACTGCTCACCTAGATTCCATCATCACTCTGGCACAATCCGGACACATCGAGACGGCGTGCCAGGCGTGCGACACTGCCCTCGAATCCGAGCCGAACAGCCCGGAACTCCTGCATTTGCGTGGCCTGCTATTTTCGCTTTCAGGCAAGCCGAACGAAGCGATTTCATTCATCAATCGGGCAATTCAACACTATCCCCAATCGAAGTATTGGTCCAACCTGGGCAATGCGCTGACGGCAACGGGCCGTCTGGACGAGGCGGAGCGCGCCTACCGCAACGCGATTGCGCTGGATGCGACCTTTGGGGTCGCGTGGTTTAACCTCGGCAAACTCCTGCTGCACCGCGGACGCCCACTTGAAGCCGCCGAGGCCCTGGAGCAGGCAGTTCGCCTCGATCCCGCCGACGTCCAGTCGTGGAAAACGCTCGGAGACACCCATGATCGGCTCGGACGGTTTATTGAATCGCGCCAGGCTTATGAGCAGGGTTTTGCGTTAACCCATCGCGATCCGGAATTTGCTGCACTGGTCGCTTATTGCCTGGAACGTGAAAATCGCATGGATGATGCAAGGCAGATGGCCGAAATCACCTTGGCCAGCCAGCCGGAGCATCATCTGGGAAACCTGGTCATGGCCATTCTCGATCGGCGCCTAGGCCGGGCAGCAGATGCCCGTGCCCGCTTGCTGGCCATGCCCGATTCCACCCTGCCTCTGCCTCAGCAGGTGCAGCGTGAACATGAGCTGGGCGTTCTGGATGACCGGACCAATGCGTACGATTCCGCCTTCGCGCATTTTGCACGGGCCAAAACCCTGCAAGCGAGTACTCCGGCGTTCGTTGAAGTCGACCGTGAGCGCTATCTGGCCAGGCTGGATCGCCTGATTGAACTTGATTATTCATGGATGGCCGGGCGCAAACGCATGGCCGACGACGGTATGCGCGACCCGATATTCATTGTCGGTTTTCCACGGTCAGGCACCACCTTGCTGAATCAGTTCCTCAATGGCCATCCACAGCTGCATATCATGGAAGAAACGCCCTTGCTGGCAATACTGGAGCAGCAACTGACCGATATGCAAATTGATGCTCCGTCGGGCCTTGCGACAATTACGGATGCGCAGGCAAGCGCTCTTCGTGTTCAGTATTTCGATCATGCCAGAGCAGCTCACCCGGAATGGGACGGGAAGAAGCGTCTGGTCGACAAGCTCCCACTCAATCTCTCACGCCTACCCATTGCCGCGCGTCTCTTTCCCGAGGCACGGGTCCTGTTGTCACTGCGCCACCCCTATGACGCGTGCTTGAGCGGATTCATGCAGCTTTTCTCACCGAATGACGCCATGGCCAGTTTTGTCGATCTCCGGTCAGCGGCATTGCTGTACGACCGGCTATTCACATTGTGGGACAAGATGCATGCGAGCCTGCCAATGCCCTGGATGCCGGTGAAATACGAAGATCTGATCGTCGACCCTGAAGGTCAAATGCGCACGGTGATCCAGTTTCTTGGTTTGCCCTGGACGGCGGATCTGCTGGATCACACCAGTACGATTGGAAAGCGCGGCCGCATCAATACGCCCAGTTACCAGCAGGTGGCTCGTCCCCTCCACCGTGAATCCTTGGGGCGCTGGGTTTCTTATGCACCTTATTTCAAACCGCTGGAGTCCTTGTTGTTGCGGCACGTGAAAGCCTGGGGTTACGATATTTTTCCAGCCCGCTGAGGGGGCGGGTCAAGGCCTGTCTGGCGCAATTAGTTCTTGCGCTTCGGAGTGAAATAGAGCCAGAGGGACAACATGACAATGACCAGGGTGCCGGTCAACAACGCGTCATGCGGAATCCCGGCATACACGATCTGTTCGACGTAATGACGGATGAATGTGCCTTCGTAAGGCTGCGCGCCGCCCAGCTTGCGCAGCCAGACTTCGAGGTACGTCAGCGGGCAGATCCAGCTGAAGGTTTGCAGTGCGATGGAGAAGGCCAGCGAGGCGAGGTGTGTCCACTTCACCCACGCCCAGCGCCGGCCGACCAGTGCGCCCAAGATCAGAAATACGATCCACAGAAGATGCAGAACAACAACCGCATCGGCGGCGGCGAGAAACAGCGTGTTCATGCTGTTCCTCGCGCCGCTGGCGTTCAGGCGCGGGCGGCGACCGGCGCTGCGCTTTGTGCCTGGACCAGAGCGGCTTCGAGTGCCGCCAGACAGAACATCACGTTGCGGTTGTTGGCGGCATGGCCCATCAGGCCGATGCGCACGATTTTGCCGGCCAGGGCGCCAAGGCCGGCGCCGATTTCGAGATTGAACTCATTGAGCAGGATCGAGCGCAGTTTCGCCTCGTCCACGCCGGCCGGCAGTTGCACGGCGTTGAGTTGCGGCAGACGCGCGCCGTCTTTGCCGATGTACTTGAAACCAAGATTTTCGAGACCGGCGCGCAGCGCGCGGTGCTGCTGCTCGTGCCTGGTCCAGGAATGTTCCAGCCCTTCTTCCTGCAACATCACCAGTGCCTCGTGCAAACCGTAAAGCGCATTCACCGGTGCGGTGTGGTGGTAGGTGCGCTTGGCGCCCGCGCCCCAGTAGCCCATCACCAACGTGAGATCGAGGAACCAGCTAGCGACCTTGGTCTTGCGCGCCTTGATTTTCTCCACGGCACGTTCGTTGAAGCTGACCGGCGACAATCCCGGCGGGCAGGACAGGCACTTTTGCGTGCCGGAGTAGATGGCGTCGATGCCCCATTCATCCACTTTCAGCGGCACGCCCCCGAGCGAGGTGATCGCGTCCACAATCGCCAAGGCGTGATGCTGGTGTGCCAGCGCCACCAGCGACTTGGCATCCGACAGCGCGCCGGTGGAGGTTTCTGCATGCACGAACGCCAGGATTTTCGCGTCCGGGTTTTTCTTGAAGGCATCCGCTACCTTGTTCGCGTCCACTGGTTCGCCCCAGGCGTCCTCGACTACCACCGCTACACCGCCGAGACGTTCGACATTCTCTTTCATGCGCCCGCCGAAGACGCCGTTCACGCACACGATCACCTTGTCGCCCGGCTCCATCAGGTTCACGAAGCAGGTCTCCATGCCCGCCGAGCCTGGCGCCGACACCGGCATGGTGAGTTCGTTTTTGGTCTGGAAGGCGTACTGCAACAGCACTTTTACTTCATCCATCATTTCGACAAACTTTGGATCGAGATGACCAATGGTGGGGCGGCTCAGGGCGGCCAGCACGCGCGGATGCACATCGGAAGGGCCGGGACCCATGAGGGTGCGGACGGGAGGATTGAAGGTTTTAATTCGCATGCTAGGTCTCGTGTCGGGAAGCAATGGATAACGGAAAGGCGCAAGTATAGGGGCGGAAGAAAGGTGGCCGCAAACCCGGAGAATTCACGCGCTGACTGTCTGGAAACCGAGACGCGCCGACAATTGTTCCCCAGCCTTTTTTATCAATGGAATCCACGCATCCTGACGCCGGTCGTGCGGTGCCGAAATGGAAAGTCCGGCCACCATGACGCCGTGGTTGTCGTTCACGGCGACGCCGATGCAGCCCACGCCCTGCTCAGCCTCCTCGTTGTCCAGCGCATAGCCGCGCAGTTTCGACTTCTGTGCCTCGGTCCAGAGTTTTGTGACCTGGGTGAAGGTGTTGGCGGTGTAGCGCTTCAGGCCGGAGCGGCGCGCATACTCACGGCAGGCCTGCTCGCCGCCCTCGGCCAGAAACAGTTTTCCCACCGCCGTCACGTGCAGCGGTGCGCGGCTGCCGATCATCTGTTCGACGCGCATCATGCGGTTCGGCAGGGCGCGTTCCACGTACACCACCTCGTCGCCCTCGCGCACCGTAAGATTCACGGTCTCGCCAACTTCGGAGCGCAGCCATTCCATGATGGGCTTGGCATCGCGCAACAGGTCCACCCGGCCATGTACGCGGCTGGCGAAATGCAGCAAGGTCTTGCCCAGCGTGTACTGGCTGCTGGCTGCGCGCTCAACATAACCATGCGTGACCAGCGCATCCAGAATGCGATGCGCGGTGGACGGATGCAGGCCGGTTTCAGCGGCCAGCGCCTTGAGGCTGACTGGATCCGGGTGCTGGCCGATGACGGCGAGCAGGGCGGCTACCCGGTCGACGACCTGGATGGATGACGTGGCGGTATTGTTCATTTACCGTAATGTGAGAACGTTTATGTATTGTGAAATATCCTAGCTCGCGCTAACTTGCATTGCAAGCTGGCCCGCAATACCGACGGCCAAGGAGAGAATCATGTCGAGCAACCCGCAAGCCCCGTCCCAGACCTCGTCGCCCATACCCGCGTTCTGCCTGGGTATCCAGCATTTCGGCCCACCTTGGCCCGGTTTCGCCGAGCACACCGCCAAAACCGCCATTGCCTCCGGCGACAAGGCAATTCGCAGCGCGGCCGACGCCAGCGCCGCCTACCAGACACTGCTCATGGCCGATGCGCTGCGCTATCTCACGCTGCAGGTCACCGGCGCCAAGGCCTCCGGGCATCCGGGTGGCTTTGCCTCCAGTGCCGATGCCTATGCCGCGCTGGTGATGCTCGGCCACACCAATATCGTCACCGAGGTCGGCCATCACGCGCCCGGTTACTACAGCGCCATGTTCCTCGACACCTCGCTCGAGACCATGGGCATCCACACCGTGCTGCAGATGCGTGAGCGCTTCCGCGAGAAACACGGACTGCTCGGCCATCTCTCCGGCGCCATCCCGGGCATACTCTCGCCGGCTGGTCCGCTCGGTCAGGGCCAGCACTTCGCCATGAGCGGTGCATTGCTGCATCCGGGCACGCTGTTCCCGGTGACCATCGGTGACGGCGGCATGGGTGAGCCGTACGTGCTGAATTCGATGTTGCACTTCCACGTGGCCTTTCCGCAGGTGACAAATTTCCTGCCGGTGCTGATCTGGAACGGCTACAGCCAGGAGCACCATTCGATGGTGTCGAACTTCAGCAATGACGAAATGATTGGTTACTGGAAAGGCCACGGTTTCCAGGATGTGGTCCTGATCGACGCCAAGGAGTACGACGACGCCAATCAGCAGGGCGCCTACGTCGACAGCACGCGCTTCTCGCACGAGCGGCGCCTGGCGTTTGCCAAGGCGGTGCTCATGGCCACGGATCGCGCCGCCAAGTCGGCGCTCGGCGGCAAACTTACGGCCTTCATTATCAAGCAGCTCAAGGGCGCGGGCGTGCACGCGCTCGGTGCAAAGTCGCATAATCTTTACGCCCAGCACACGCTCGAGAACGCCGACGTGGTCGAAGGACTCAAGCGTCGCGCATTGCCGCCTGCTGCGTGGCAGATTGTGCGCGACAACTTCGTGCGCGCTGGCGGCGGCCCGGCGGTCAAGACCTCGGTGACCGAATCGGTGCTCACACTCGCGCCGCTCGGCACGTTGCCGCTGAAGGAATTCCCACTGGGCGAATCGACCGTCCCGTCGACCGCGTTCGGCGCCATCGCGGCTGAGGTCGGCAAGCGCGATCCGCGCTTCGTGGTCACCAATGCCGACGGCAACGAGGCCTCGGGCATGGCCAATATCAATATCGTGCTCAAAATCCGTCACCCGAACACCGACGATCTTTATTTTCAGGGCCCGAATGGCCAGGTGTACGAACCCTTGAACGAAGACGCCTGCGCCGGTCTTGCCGCCGGTCTGGCACTGTTCGGCAGCCGCTCGCTGTGGCTGTCGTATGAGAGTTTCGCCATCAACGGCCTGCCGATCGTGCAGACCGTGGCGCAGGCCATGGCCGAGCTGCGCCGCAAGACCCCGAGCGTGATCAACATGTTCACCGCCGGCGCGCTCGAGCAGGGCCGCAACGGCTGGACCCACCAGCGGCCGGAGGTGGAGGCCTATTTCGCCGCGCTCATGCGCACCGGCAACGTGTTCCCGCTTTATCCGGTGGACGCCAACATGATCCAGATTGCGTACGACTGGGCGCTCGGCACGCACAACAAAGGCATTGCCATTTTCGCTTCCAAGTCAGCGTTACCGGTGCGCACAACGCTGGAGCAGGGTCGGCGCGCACTGGAGGACGGCGCGGTCATGCTCTACCAGAGTGCCGAGGTCGGCAAGAAGGGCACAGTGGTGTTTGCAGTCGCCGGTGACATGGTGCTGCTGCCGGTATACGAGGCCAAGGAACTGCTGGAACGGCAGGGTTATCGTGTGCGCATTGTCGCAGTGGTGAATCCGCGTCGCCTGTATCGTCCGCACGATGTGGCCTGGGATACCTGTAGCGAGCCGGATAACGGCTTCCTGAGCGACGCCGGTTTTGGCGCGTTGTTTGACGGTGATGCACTGCTAGCCATCAGTGGTGGCGCTTCGGCCACGCTCGAACCAGTACTGCTGCGTGCCCGCAACCCGCGCCGCGATCTGTTGTCGTGGAAGCGCGGCGAAACCACGGCCAGCCCGAAAGAAATCATGGACTACAACGGCCTGTCCGCCGAGGCGATCAGTGCGCGTGTGGGACAGTTGTTCAAGGTTTAGAAATGTAGGGTGGGTGGAGCGAAGCGAAACCCGCCGAACAGTATGATTTTGTTGGGTTCGTCGCTTACGCGGCTTAACCCAACCTACATAAAACAACCCTAGCCGGTTATGGCCACAACAAAAATCATCGTCCTCGACGACGACCCGACCGGTTCGCAGACCGTGCACGGTTGTCTGCTGCTCACGCATTGGGACGTTAGTACGCTCAAGGAAGCGCTTGCCGACAGCGCGCCGCTGTTCTTTGTACTCACCAACACGCGTGGCATGTCGGCCGAGCGTGCCAGCACGGTGACGCGCGAGGTCTGCCGCAATCTCAAGCAGGCGCTGTCGGGTACAGACATCCATCCGGTTTTTGTCAGCCGTTCGGATTCCACCCTGCGTGGCCATTATCCGGTCGAGACCGATGTGATGGCCGAGGAACTCGGCCCGTTCGACGCACACTTTCTGGTGCCGGCGTTCTTCGAGGGCGGGCGTTTTACGCGCAACTCCATCCATTACCTGCGTAGTGGTGACAAAGAGATCCCCGTTCACGAAACCGAATTCGCACGCGACTCGGTGTTCGGTTATCAGCACAGTTACCTGCCGGACTATGTGGAGGAGAAAACCCGTGGCCGTATTAAAGCCATTGCGGTCAAACGTTTCCTGCTCGCTGACTTGCGTGCCGGCGTGCAGAAACAGTTGCTGGGCTTGATTGATAATGCCTGCGCCGTTGTAGATGCCGAAACCCAGGACGATCTCAACCGCTTCGCGGCCGATCTGCTCAAGGCCGCAGGTGCCGGGAAACGTTTTTTGTTCCGCAGCGCCGCCAGCCTGCTCACTGCACTCGCCGGGTTGCCGCCGCAACCGGTACCGGCCGCCGAGATGGCCAAGTATGTTCGCGGTGGCAAGCCCGGCGCGGTGATTGTCGGATCGCACGTCCCCAAGACCACAAGTCAGCTCAAGGAGTTGCTCAAGCTGCCGGGTGTTGCACCGATCGAAGTGGATGTACGTCGCCTGCCACAAGAGCATGGCCCCTTGCTGGCCGAGGTGCTGGCGCAAGCCGAAGCAATGTATGGTGTCGGTCTGACACCGGTGATTTTCACCAGCCGCACCGAGCGCAGTTTTCCGGATCAAACAGCGCGGCTCGCCTTCGGTGAGCAGGTGTCCGGCTTTCTTATGGACGTGGTGCGCGGCCTGCCGAAGACGCTCGGCTTTTTGGTCAGTAAGGGCGGCATCACCTCGAACGATGTGTTAAGCATTGGTCTCGCTCTGCGTACCGCGCGACTGCTCGGGCAGATACTGCCGGGCGTGTCGGTGGTGCGCTGCCCGCCGGATCATGCACG
>Ga0315271_10000440_pt1 | contig 22567 bp, 25 predicted proteins | sample C3_top_MG_FD_204664 | JGI IMG/M metagenome (GOLD analysis project Ga0315271, IMG submission 204664) | Sediment microbial communities from Yellowstone Lake, YNP, Wyoming, USA - C3_top | ecosystem: Environmental > Aquatic > Freshwater > Lake > Sediment | place: USA: Wyoming | collected 2017-08-01
AGCGACTGGTCGAACCCGCGCGTCTGCGAGCCCGGCGACGCGTGCACCACGAGGACGAGCGTGTCGCCGTCAGCGAGCATCCGGCGCTCGGCGGGCAGGCGGCGGAGCCAGTCGAGCTGGTCGTCGCCGAGCTCGTCGTGCGCCCACTCGGCGGCGGCCGTGACCATGTCGGGCACGCCGTCCTGGTACTGCGGGAAGGCCGAGCCGTAGTCGAAGTCGCCGACGGCGATGTCCGTGTTGCCGGACACGATCAGGGCGCCCTCGGACTCGAGCCTGCGCAGCGCGTCCACGCAGCCGTTCGGGTCGGGACCGTTGAGGACGAGGTCGCCCGCGATGAGGACGGCGTCGGGCTTCTCGCGCCGGATCTCGGCGGCGACCGCCTCGAGGGCGACCAGGTTGCCGTGGATGTCGGAAAGGACGGCGATGCGCGTCACTGTGCAACTCCAGGGGCCCGCGAGGGCGGTGCAGCGCAAGGCGGAGCCGAGCACCGGAGCGAGCGAACTTCGGTCGTGCGTGAGCGAGGAGCGGAGGCGACAACGCCGCGAAGGGCCGTCATCGCAGGACCCCGGCGGGCGGGATGACGAAGGACAGGAGCCCCTCGCATGCGGTCTCGCCGTTGACCGTCGCGACCGCGCGGCCCTTGCCGAACCGGCTGCCGAGCTTCTCCATCGTGACCTCGAGGCGAAGCACGTCGCCCGGCACCACGACCCGCTTGAAGCGGACCTCGTCGATCCCGGCGAACAGCCCGATCCGGTCGCCGAAGCCCGGCTGCCGGGCAACGTAGACGGCCATCGTCTGGGCGAGCGCCTCAACCTGGAGGACGCCGGGCATGACCGGCATGCCCGGAAAGTGGCCACCGAAGAACCACTCGGTCGCGGTCACGGCCTTGATGCCGACGATCCGCTTATTGGCCGGGTCGTACTCGACGATGCGGTCCACCAGCAGGAACGGCCAGCGGTGCGGGATCAGGCTCTCGATCTCGCGGCTGGACAGCGCGCCGCCGGGGCTGGCGGGGGCGTCGGGCGGTGCGGCGTGGTCGGTCACGGGCGGCTCCTGGCGGGGTCGTCGGCAGCGTAGGTCGCGGCGCGGGGCGCACGCGGCGGGGTGTGTGCAGGGATGCACGCGCGGCGATGGCGCAGCGCGCGGGCGGGATTCGACATCAGGTGCGCTCCGCGGCCGCGAGGAAGGCGGCCGCCCCGACGCGGTCGAGCAGGTTCGTGGTGAACCGGCCCGAGAGGAACGGCTCCGATTCGAGCAGGGCGTTGTGGATGGCGATGTTGGTGGTGACGCCCTCGATCACGAGCTCGGACAGGGCCGCCTTGCCGCGAGCGATCGCCGTCTCGCGGGTGGGCCCCCAGACGATGAGCTTGCCGAGCAGCGAGTCGTAGTACGGCGGGACGTCGTAGCCGGTGTAGGCGTGGCTGTCGAAGCGCACGCCCGGGCCGCCGGGCGTGTTGAGCCGCTCGATCGTGCCCGCGCCGGGTCGGAAGTCGTGCGCGGGGTCCTCGGCGTTGATGCGGAACTCGATGGCGTGCCCGTCCTGGCGCACGTCCTCCTGGTTGAACCCGAGCGGCTCGCCCGAGGCGATCCGGATCTGCATGGCCACCAGATCGATGCCCGTGAGCATCTCGGTGACCGGGTGCTCGACCTGGATCCGGCAGTTGATCTCGATGAAGTACGCGTTCCCGTCCGCGTCTACGAGGAACTCGAGCGTGCCCACATTCTCGTAGCCAGCGGCGACGACCGCCTTGACGGCGCGCTCGGCCAGCTCGCGGCGGCCGGCGGTGGTCATCGCCGGGGACGGCGACTCCTCGAGGATCTTCTGGTGGCGGCGCTGGATCGAGCAGTCGCGCTCCCAGAGGTGAACGCCGTGGCCGTAGCGGTCGACGGCGACCTGGACCTCGACGTGGCGGTTGTCCTCGAGCCAGCGCTCCAAGTACAGCGAGTCGTCGCCGAACGCGGCGCGGGCCTCGGAGCGGCAGATGGGCAGGACCGCAGCGAGCTCCCGGGCGGAGTGGACCATGCGCATCCCCTTGCCACCGCCGCCGGAGGACGGCTTGACGAGCACGGGATAGCCGACGCGCCCGGCCTCCTCGAGCGCCTGGGCCTCGTCGCCGAGGAGCCCCGAGCCCGGGATCGTGGGCAGGCCGTGGGCGGCGAGCAGGCGGCGGACCTCCTCTTTGGAGGAGAACCGCTCGAGCACCGCTGCCGAGGGGCCGATGAACGTGAGGCCATGGGCGCGGACCGCATCGGCGAACGCGTCGTCCTCGGAGAGGAACCCGTAGCCCGGGTGAATCGCGTCGCAGCCCGTCACGAGCGCGGCAGAGATCACCGCGGGCGCCGAGAGGTACGAGCGGCGGGCGTCCGCGGGCCCTATGCAGATGGCCTCGTCGGCGAGGAGGGCGGGCAGCGAGGCGCGGTCGGCCTCGGAGTACGCGATCACGGCCTCGATGCCGAGCGTTCGGCAGGCGCGCAGGATGCGCAGCGCGATCTCGCCGCGATTGGCGATGAGGATGCGGTTGACCATCGTCAGGCCTCCCCGGCCCCGTCGGCCGCGGGCGTCTCGGCCCCGACGAGCGCGATCTCCTCGCCGTACTCGACGCCGTCGCCTGGCTGCGGGTACACCTCGATGACGGTCCCGTCGATGGGCGCGACCACGTCGAGTGCGATGCCGAGGAGGTCAACGGTGGCGATGCGATCGCCGGCGCGGACGCGAGTCCCGGCAGGCACGCCGGGCTTGTACATGCCGACCGCGGGCGAGAGGGCGGGCTCCTGGCGGGGGCCCCCGGCCGCCTCCGCTGCCGTGCCCGGGTGCGGGGCCGAGGCGCCGGTCGGGGCCACGATCGGCAGGGTCGCTCGGTGGGGGCGCTCACGGCGGGGCGCGGCGCCGGCCGGCCGGCGGACGCGGACGTGCCAGTCGCCCTCGCGGATCTCGACCTCGCCGAGGTTGGCCGAGCCGAGCTTGGCGACGAGCGCCGGGACGAGCGCGTCGGCGAGGCGGGCGATGCCGCCGTGGTCCGCGGCGCGCTGCGCGGCGGTCCGGGGTCCGGGTCGTTGCTGGTCGGGCATCGGCTAGACGTCCTCGCGGGCGGGGGGTTCGTCACGCCGGCCTACCTGGAGCGGCGCTGGGATGGCACGGGAACCGGCCTCGAGGAAACCGCGCAGGCGGTCGGCGAGGCCGCTCCGTGGCGGGGCGGCGGGCGTGGGGACCTCGGTCACGACCTCGGTGTAGGGACCGAGCGAACGGTAGCGGCGGTAGCGCGCTTCGACCAGTTGATCGACCGGTTGGGCCGTCAGCCGGTCCAGCTCCGCGACGATGGCGGCCTTGAGACGCTTGCCCGTCTCCTCGTGGTCGGTGTGGGCGCCGCCCTCGGGCTCTGGGATCACGTAGTCGATCACGCCCATGGCCTGCTGCTCAGCCGCGGTCATCCTCATCGCCGTGGCCGCGGTCGCCGCCTCGTCGCTCGTGCGCCAGAGGATGCTCGCGCATCCCTCGGGCGAGATGACCGAGTACACGGCGTTCTCGAGCGCGATGACCACGTCGCCCACGGCGATGGCGAGCGCCCCGCCCGAGCCGCCCTCGCCGGTGATCACCGTGACGATGGGCACGCGCAGGCGGGTCATGAGCCCCACGGACCGGGCGATCGCCTCGGCGATGCCGCGCTCCTCGGACTCGGGGCCCGGGTGCGCGCCGGGCACATCCACGAACGTCACGACCGGCAGGCCGCAGCGCTCGGCAAGCTCCATCACGCGCATCGCCTTGCGGTAGCCCTCCGGGTGGGGCATGCCGAAGCTGCGCCGGATGTTCTCCTCGGTGTCGGTGCCCTTCTGCTGGCCGATGACGGCGACACGGTGGTGGCCGATGCGCGCGAAGCCCGCGACGATCGCCTCGTCGTCGCCGAACAGCCGATCGCCGTGGAGTTCGATGACCTCGTCGGCCATGACCGCGAGCAGCTCGTTGGTGCGCGGGCGGCGGAGGTTGCGCGCCAGCTGGACGCGGGCCCAGACGGCGGCCTTGCGGTCTGCGGCGGAGAGCTCGGGGGCGGGCTCGGCGGGCGCCTCGACGCCGGGCTTGGGCGTACGCCCCAGGATGCGGTCAACCACGGGCGGCCTCCGTGTGGCTCGGCGAGAGGTAGCGCAACAGCCCGGAGATCTCGCGGCGGAGGTCGGCTCGCGCGACCACGCGGTCCACGAATCCGTGGTGGAAGAGGAACTCGGAGCGCTGGAAGCCCGGCGGCAGCTCCACGCCGATGGTCCCCGCACCCACGCGGGCCCCGGCGAAGCCGATCAGCGCGTTGGGCTCGGCCAGGTTGACGTCGCCCATCGCCGCGTAGCTCGCGAAGACGCCGCCGGTCGTCGGGTCGCTCATCACCGAGATGAACGCGACGTGCGCGGCGCGCAGGCGCTCGAGCGCAGCCATGGTCTTGGCGAGCTGCATGAGGGCCATCGTGCCCTCCTGCATCCGCGCCCCGCCCGAGGCCGAGACGATGATCAGCGGCACGCGAGCGGCAAGCGCCCCCTCGGCGGCCCGGGCGACTTTCTCGCCGACGACGGCGCCCATCGACCCGCCCATGAACCCGAAGTCCATGACCAGGATCGCGACGCGCTGGTCCTCGATCCGCCCGAATCCCCAGACGGCGGCATCCGCGAGGCCGGTGGCGAGCTTGGCTGCGGCGAGGCGGTCGGGGTACGGCTTCTGATCCACGAAGCCGAGCGGGTCTTGCGAGAGGAGCCCGGGATCGCGTTCCTCGAACGTGCCCGGGTCGAGCAGCTGCGCGAGACGGTCATCCGAGGTCAGGCGGAAGTGGTGGCCGCAGGACGGACAGACGTGGAGCGTCTTCTCGAGCGCCTTGTTGAACAGCTGCTCCGAGCACGACGGGCAGCGTGTCCACAGCTTCTCGGGGAACGCATCGCGGCGCGATCGAAAGCCCGGGAACTTGACGGGCATCAGGCGGGGCCTCCGTGGACGCCGGCGGCCAGCTCGGCAAGGTCAGCGAGGCGTCGTGCGTGCGCCTCGCGGGCGGCGCGGGACATTGTGGACCCTCCAGGCCTTGACGCGCGCCACGCGACCCAGGCGACCCCGACGAGGGAGATCGCTGCGGACGTGATGGCACCGCCGACGATGAGCGGGAGAGCGGGCGAGCGGCCGCTGGCAGCACGGGCGACGGCATCGGCGTCGGTTGGGTCGAGGCGGCCGTCGAGGACCGCGTCGAGCAGGGGGTCGTCGATGGTCGCGGCGAGCGTCGTGCCCGGGAACGGGATGACGGCGCCGGATCGGGTGCGGGCGCCACCCGCGACGACGGCCCGAGCGGCGTCGGCGGCGGCGAGCTCCGCCAGGCGGGCGGCGAGGTGCTCCTCGAACCGGAACGAGGGGTGGACGCGCACGAGCGAGGCCCGGACGACCGCGCTCGCTCTGCGGAGGTCGGCGTCGGGCTCGGCGGCCTCGGCATGCGCGGCACCGTCATCCTCGCTGGACCCCTCCTCCCCGGCCGCCGCGCGTCGGTCGCCCGAGGCGAGCAGCGTGTCGAGGTACTGGTCGGTGACGAGGGCGTCGACCGCGTCGCCGTCCTGCGCCGGGAGCCTCGTCGGCCTCATCGGCCCGAGCTCCGGTCGTGGCCCAGCTCGCGGGCGACCGAGCCGAGGCCGCGATGGATCAGCACGCGGACGGCACCCTCCGAGCGGCCGAGGACGCCAGCGATCTCGGCTGTGCTCATCTCGTCCACGAACCGCAGCAGGAGCGCGCGGCGGCGGTCGTCGGGGAGCGATCGGACGGCGCGCAGCGCGGTCGCCGCCTCGTCGCGAGTGACGATGTCGCCCTCGATGTCCACGCCGTCGGCGATCACGAGGCCCGCGCCGAGCACCGCGTCGAGCGACGTCGCGGGCCTGCGGCGGTGCGCACGCCGCTCGTTGGCAACGACGTTGCGCGCGATCCGGAACAGCCAGACGCGGAACGTGCTCGCCTCGGGGCCGTCCTCGGGGCGCGCCATCTCGCGGAACCGCGGCAAGGCCGCGAGCGCGCGCAGGAACGTCCGCTCCGTGGCGTCCTCCGCCGCGTGGTGGTCGGCGAGCTCGTAGAGGGCGTAGGCGTACACCTGGGCGAGGTACTTCCGATACAGCGCGTCGAACTGGGCAGGGTCCCGGCGCGCCGCCTCGACGATCGGCCGGTCGCGGTCGAGCGCGACGACGACGCGTTCCGCCGCCGGCTCAGACCTTCCAAACCCCATCCGCGCCATCGTGTTACACCCCGACCGCGAGCCGTGCGTGGACGACCTCGCCGGCGTGCACCAGGCGAGTCTCGCCGCCGGCGACGGGCGTCACGGCGAGCGCGCCCGTCGCCCCGTCCACGCCGTCAACCATCAGGTCCCCGTCGGCCGCGGGCGCGTAGCCCTCGAGCCGGACGACGCGGCCCGCGAGCGCCTGTCGCCCCGTCCACGTCGCGATGTCGAAGAAGCCCTCCCGCAGGGCGGCGAGCCGAGCCTCGAGATGGTCGAGGAATGCCTCGAGCAGCGCCTCGCGGTCGATCGGCCGGCCCGCTGACGCCTCACGCAGGCTCGTCATGCCCGCGGCGAGCTCAGGCGGGAATTCGGCCGCCGCCCAGTCCGCGTTGATCCCGATCCCCACGACCACGCGCGGGTCTTCCGTGCCCAGGCCGTGGCTCTCCCCGAGGACGCCGGCGATCTTGCGCAGCGCCAGGGGCGCGGCGAGGCGGGCGGAGGCCTCCTGCGCCGACGCGGCGCCGGTCAGGAGCGCGCGAGGGCCGGCCACCTCGACCACCAAGTCGTTCGGCCACTTGAGCGCGATCGCGCCCTCGGGAAGTCCAGCCACGGTCTCGGCGGCATCGCACATCGCGAGCGAGACGGTCGCGCCCAGGCGCCAGACGCGTTCGGGCTCCAGCCACGTCGGGCGGAAGCCGCAGGAGAGCAGCAGCGCGGCGCCGGGCGGCGCGGTCCAGGTGCGCCCGGATCGGCCACGGCCCGCCGTCTGCTCGTCCGCGACGGCCACGCAGACTCCCGGGGTGCCCGCCACGAGCCATCCCCGGACGATGTCGTTGGTGGACCCGACCGAGCCGAAGCGCTCGATCCTGCCGATGGCGACGCCGGTCGGGTCGGTCACCCGCGTCAGCCGGCGGCGGCCGCCTCGACGGCCTCGGGCTGCTCGAGCGCGAACGCGGCGTGCAAGGCTCGAACGGCCTGCTCGACGCGATCCTCGGCGATGATCGTGGTGATCCGGATCTCGGACGTGGAGATCATCTCGATGTTGATGCCCGCATCCGCGAGCGTCCCGAACATGCGGGCGGCGTAGCCCGGCGCGTTCTGGATGCCGGCGCCGACGATCGAGACCTTGGCGACCGAGCTGTCGAGCGTCATGTCCGCGAAGCCCAGCTCGCGCACGAGCGGCTCGAGGATGCGCTTTGCCTTGGCCTGCTCGACCCGCGGGATCGTGAACGAGATGTCCGTTGCGCCGCCGTGGCCCACGTTCTGGACGATCATGTCAACAACGACGCCGGCATCCGCGAGCGGGCCGAAGACGCTGGTCGCGACGCCGGGGCGGTCCGGCACGCCGACGAGCGTGATCTTGGCGACGTTCCGGTCGTGGGCGAGCCCCCGGACCTTGTTGCGATCCTCCACGTGGGGGTCCTCCTTGATGAGCGTTCCGGGGGCGTCCTCGAACGAGCTGAGGACCTCGATGACCACGTCGTTGACCCACCCGAGCTCGACGGCGCGCACCTGCATCACCTGGGCTCCCTGGTGGGCGAGCTCCATCATCTCCTCGTAGCCGATGACGGGGAGCTGGCAGGCGTCAGTGGCGATGCGCGGGTCTGCGGTGTAGATGCCCTTGACGTCGGTGAAGATCTGGCAGCGGTCGGCCTTGAGCGCAGCGGCCAGCGCGACGGCGGTCGTGTCGCTGCCGCCACGGCCGAGCGTGGTGGTCTCCGCGAGCTCGAGCGCTCGCGCACTCTGGCCCTGGAACCCGGCAACGATGACCACTCGTCCGGCGTCGACTTCCTGACGGATGCGTGCCGGGTCGACGCCCGCGATTCGCGCCTTCCCGTAGGTGCCGTCCGTCGTGATGCCGGCCTGGGCGCCCGTCAGCGAGATCGCCGGGACGCCGAGCGCGTGCAGGGCCATGGAGACCAGCGTTGAGCTCTGCTGCTCGCCGGTCGCGAGCAAGACGTCGAGCTCCCGGGTGTCCGGCTCGTCCGTGATCGCCGCGGCGAGGGCGAGGAGCTCATCGGTGGTGTCGCCCATGGCCGAGACGACGACGACCAGGTTGGACCCGGCTGCGCGCTCGCGGGCGATCCGGCGGGCGACGCGCTTGATGCGCTCAGCCCCGGCGACGGACGAGCCGCCGAACTTCATGACGACGAGAGGGGTGGACATCGTTCGGCAATTCTAGCGGGCCGATGCGGGGATCTCGTCGTTTCGGTTCGGTTGCGGCGAGGCCCGTTCGCGCCCGGTGCTCGGCCGGCCGCCCCGGCCGCGGGCCGCCGGCCGGCTGCCTCCACGCGTGGCCATCCTGCATTCGCGCTCGGTCGCCCCCGTCGGCGCCCGTCCGCGCGAGGCCCCCCGGGCCGGCTGCCCAGGCACGCCGACCGACTTCGCATTTGTCCCCCCGGAGGCCCTTATCCTCGGTGATGTCGCCAAATGTCCCCGGGACGAACATCTGCGCCGAGATCGGCCCCTATTCCGCGCAATTGTTCACCGGGAGGCCCGTATCCAGGAACTCGCTGGATAGCGGCCTCCCGACGGTCATTTGCCAGAGCCGGGAGGCGCGTCCGTGCTTGACTCGACGCTCGGCAGGCGCACTCGGCTTCGCCCGCCTCTCGTAACCGCCGCCCCACGGCCATTTGCCAAGAACCAAACCCCAGCGACGCCTGGCGATCCAGGACTCTCGAGCCAGGCGCGCACCTCTCGCGTGCCGGCGGGCAGCGACGCATCGACGGTCGACGCGAACCTCGCCAATCGCCGGCGGTTCGTGCTCGTGTCGGCGAGGACGAGGATCCGCGCAACGACGGCCGCCTCCCATCCGCGCTCCTTGGCGATGGACGGCCCGAGCCGAGCCTTGCGATCGAGCCCCGAGAGCATCGCCTGCATGTCGGGCGTGACGGACTTGACCTCGAACACGGCTAGGGCCCGGTGGATCGGATGCCAGGCGAGCACGTCGATCGAGCCTCGCTCGCCGTATCGCGAGAACGACACCTCGACCGCCACCTCCCATCCATGCGCCCGCAGCCACCCGACGAGCTGATCCACGACGCCCGCGTGCGCCTCGTCGAGCAGCCGGTCGAGACCCTCCCCCTGCCAGCGGACAAGGAGGTCGAGTGACCCGCCGACGGCGCGAACAACCTCGTCCAGCACGCCGATCGCGACTGGCGAGCTCTCGCCACGCTCGATCCGGCCCACAACTGTCCGCGACACTTCGGCTACCGTCGCGAGGTCCTCCTGGCGCCAGCCCTTCCGCCGCCTGAGCGCTCGGATACTGCGGCCGACACGTCCGAGGTCCATGCCGAGACGATGGCGCGAGCCGCTTATCTGCGGATTACGCGCGCCGGTCGCTAAGAGCGTCAGGTCGGCGCCCTCAAGCCCCCGCCCCCGCCCCCGCCATCCACAAACCCCCTCCCGCCCCCGCCATCCACAAACCCCCTCCCGCCCAGGGGCGGCTGGGCGCTACAGCCTGAAGCGCGAGCCTCATTGCGCGCTTATGCCGGAGACGCATCTCACCCGATTCGCTCCCCTGCGCCACAATCGACCCACCGAGCCACCCGTCCCAACGGAGACCCGCCGAATGTGCTTCGACCACGACTCCCGTCCGCCCATCGTCCCGGACCCGTCGGGGATGCGCGATGCCACGGACGTCGTCCTCGAGGCACAAGACGGCAACCGCTTCGCCGCGTACCTCGCCCGAGCCGCGCACCCCACCGGCGCCGCCATCGTGATCCTGCCGGACGTCCGCGGGCTCCACACGTACTACCGCGAGCTCACGGAGCGCTTCGCCGAGCACGGCGTGGACGCGATCGCCATCGACTACTTCGGGCGCACCGCTGGCCTGACCGACCGCGGCCCCGAGTTCGACTACCGCCCGCACGTCGGAGCGACCACGTACGCGGGCCTCTCGGCCGACATCCGGGTCGCCACGGACCACCTGCGGACCGCCGCCGCGCCCGAGCGCCTCTACACGACCGGCTTCTGCATGGGCGGCCGACTGGCGTTCGACACCGCAGCCATGGGCCTGGACCTCTCAGGCGTCATCGGCTTCTACGGCTGGCCGGTCGGCAAGGGCATCTCCGACATCCCCGCGCCCGCCGACCTCGCGTCGACCTTCACATGCCCGGTCCTGGGCATCTTCGGCGGGGCGGACGAGGGCATCCCGGCAGCCGTCGTCGCCGAGTTCGAGGCGGCGCTCGAGACGGCCGGCGTCGAGCACTGCATCACCACGTACGATGGCGCCCCGCACTCGTTCTTCGACCGCAAGGCCGCCGACTTCGCCGAGGCGAGCGAACGCGCCTGGGCCGAGACCCTGGGCTTCATGGCCGTCGCGAAGGCCGCCGAGTGAGCTTCCTGCGGCGGCTGTTCGGCGGTGGGACCGGTGGGGGCGCCGGCCAGCACGACGACGCCGCGCTCGTCACCGGCGACCCCGCGCCGCCGGCCGCGACCGACGACGCCGAGCGCGACCGCCAGCTCGCCCGCGAGGACGCGGAGCGGAACTCGAATGAGCTGATCGCCCGCCAGCTCCGCTACGCCGACCGCGTGTGGACGCCACCAGCGCAGGGCGGCACACGCCGTGCGGACGATCCCGAGAACGACGACGCCGACAACCGCTAGGAGGACGCCATGCGCCTGCTCAAGTTCGCCGCCAGGACCTTCCTGGCGTTCTTCGCGCTCGCGCTCGGCTTCTCGCTCGCCTCGGCGCTGGCGGCCCTCGTCATGCGACCACGGCTCAGCGGCGAGGCGAACCCTGCGGACGACGAGGTCGAGCTGAGCGCGGTCTACGGCAGCCTCGTCTTCCGCTCCGAGTCCACAGCGTTCCGCGGTGGCCGGGTGATCTGCTGGTACTCGGGCATGGACGTGGACCTTCGCGGTACGACGCTCGACCCGGCCGGCGCCGATCTTCTCGTGTGGACCCTGTACGGCGGCACGCGGATCCGCGTTCCCGAAGCCTGGGGCGTGGACTCGCACGGGATCGCTGTGTTCGGCGGCGCCGGCAGCACGGCAACGCCGCCCGACAGCGGGTCCGACGACCCGGTGCTGCGCGTCCGCCACCGCACCCTGTTCGGCGGCTTCGGCGTGGTGGCCGCGTCCGATGACGAGGTCCTCGCCGTCTAGCGATCTGCGCGCCTCGGGCGCCCGCGGCGCGCGCTAGGCTGGCATCCCACACCACTCGACGGAGGGGCCCTGATGAAAGAAAGACTCATCGGCGACGACCAGCTGCTGGTCACGGCCGAAACCTCGCTCGGCGACTCGCTCTGGGACTGGGTCGCGGCAGACGCCTCGCGCCGCGCGGCTGATGGCTGGCGGATCGCCAACATCGGCGGCATCGGCACCCAGATGGGGATGCAGGCCCCGCCGGCCGGCTACGGCGCGCCCTCGTACGCGGTCGCCCTCTCCCTTTGGATCCTCTACCGCCGGTGAGCGACGCGTCGCCGCCCTCGGACCAGCCCGCCGACGCCACGCCGCCCTCGACCGACCGCGTCCGGCTCCGCCGCAAGCCGCTGCGGGGTCGCCACGACCGCGAGACCATCGACGCGATCATCGACGCGTCCGTGATCGGCGTGATCTCGTTCGTGCAGGACGGCCAGCCGTACGGCATCCCGACCAACGTCTGGCGCGAGGGCGACCGCCTGTACTGGCACGCCTCGGCGGGCTCGCGCCTGCTGCGGGTCGCGAACGACAACCCCGTCTGCGTGACGATGCACCACCTCGACGCGCTGGTCCTCGCGCGCTCGGCCACAAACCACTCGGTGAACTACCGCTCCGTGGTGGTCCTCGGGACGGCGCATCTGGTGACCGACGTGGCCGAGGTCGAGCACGCGCTCGAGGGGCTCATCGAGTCCATGTTCCCCGGGCGCTGGGCCCAGCTGCGCCCGATGTCCGAGAAGGAGCGCAAAGAGACCGGCGTCATGTACGTCGATCTGGCCGAGTGCTCGGCCAAGGTCCGCGACGAGGGCACCCACGACAACGAGGGCGACGAGACCTGGCCGGTGTGGGCGGGCGTGATCCCCGTGCAGACCGTCCGCGGCGCGCCCGAGCCCGACGAGTTCGTGACGCCCGGCGCACCCGAACCGGTAGTGCGAGTCCCCTAGCCCGCGTCCCGAGTCACGCACCCGGCCGATCGCCGCCGAGTCACGCACCACCTGGTTTCGGACGAGGTGATCGCGCCTGCCCGGGCGTTCCGGCCCACGGCATTGTCCGAGACACTCACCAGGTGGGTACTCGGAGGGTGGATCGTCCGAAACACCCATGCCATGGGTAACTCGGCACTGTGTGTTCCGGCGCACCCATAGGGCGTGTGTCTGGGAGATCGCGGTCACCGAGCACCCACGAGGCGAGTGTTTCGGAAACCGGGGCCCAGAAGGCGAGAAGCCGGGGCCGATACCGGAGACTACGCGCCCTCGACCACCTCGGGGCCCTGGTTCCGCGGCGCGACGATGTCCGTGCGACCGGAGAGGCCCGCGCCCTCGGCGGCCTCGCGCAGGGCGGTCTCGACCGGGGTGGCGTCGGCGCCGGGGGCCACGAACGCGAGCACCGTCGAGCCCGCGCCCGAGAGGAACGCACCCAGCGCGCCCGCCGCCCGCGCGGCACCCGTCAGACGGGGCAGCTGCGGGTAGGCGACCGAGCGGTACGGCTCGTGGATGCGGTCCACGGTGAGATCGGCAAGCAGCTCGTACCGGCCCGAGGCGATCCCCGCCACGCCGATCGCGATGCGGCTCATGTTGGACACGGCGTCCCGGAGCGGCACCTCGGCCGGGAGCACGCGGCGCATGTCCGCGGTGGAGAGCCGACGATCCGGGATGAACAGCACGGCGCGCAGCCCCGCCGGCGCGTCGAACCGCACCGCCTCGACCCGCTGGCCCAGGTGCGCCGACACGACGAACCCGCCCATGAGCGCGGCCGCCGCGTTGTCCGGATGACCCTCGATGTCCGTGGCGAGACGCAGCATCGTCGGCATCGACAGCGTCCCGCCGCCGAGCACGTTGCCGGCCCACACGCCACCGACGGCCGCCGCGGACGACGACCCGAGGCCACGCGAGAGCGGGATGCGGTTGTGCGCGCTGATCTTCCAGCCGAGAGACGGGGGCCGGGGTCCGAGCTGCGCCTCGAGGGCCGACTCGAGGCCCATCACGAACCGGTTCGACCGCTCGCCGCCCAGCTCGCCGGCGCCCTCGCCGGTCGTGATGAGCTCGATCGTCCCGTCGCCCTCGACCGCCTCGACCGTGACGCGGTTGCACAGCTCGAGCGCGAGGCCGAGGCAGTCGTACCCAGCGCCGAGGTTGGCCGTGGACGCGGGCACGTCGATGACCAGCCGGCGGCCGAGGACGCGGGACCAGTCGCCTGGCGTCTGCCAGTGGCCGGCTACGGAGGAGCGCGGCGTCACGGCGGTCAGTCCCCGACCGGGTAGCAGGCGCCCGATGGCGCCGCGACGCACTCGCCGGCGACGGGACGAACGGCAGGGGCGGCGCCGGTGAGCCGGACCGCGCCCTCCCAGGTGGAGCCGAGGCCGCGGGCGATCGACACGAGATCCGAGAGCACGGCGGCGGCGGCGGCGGGACCGCCCGCACCGGGCCCCTCGAACGCCACGCGCCCGACGGGCTCCGCGTCCACCTCGACCCGGTTGAGCACGCCGTCGCAGCGGCCGAAGGGCGAGTTGGCGGGGACCGCGGTCGGAACCACGGACGCCTCGATCGCGCCGTCCTCGGCGAGGCGGGTCGTGGCGATCAGGCGCAGCGTTCGGCCCTCAGCCGCCATCGCCGCGACGTCCTCGGCGGTTACACCGGTGATGCCGGGCGCGCCGGGCTTGCCGGTGGTCGAGCCGGGCCGGTTCGACACGGCATCGACCGAGATCCAGGACCCAAACGCAAGCCTCGCGAGGATCACGATCTTGTTGACCGCGTCGAGCCCCTCGACGTCGGCGGTCGGGTCGGCCTCGGCGTAGCCCTTCGCCTGGGCCTCGCGCAGGACCTCCGCGTAGTCGCGGCCCTCGCGGGCCATCGCGGTGAGCATGTAGTTCGTCGTGCCGTTCACGATGCCCCGGACGCGAGCGATCCGGTCGGCCGCGAGATCCACCGCGATCGGGCCGAGCAGCGGGATGCCGCCGCCGACCGCCGCCTCGAACCGGAGTGTGGCGCCGGTCTGGCGGGCCAGCGCCTCGAGCTCGGGGCCGTAGTGGGCGATGACGTGCTTGTTCGCGGTGGCCACGCTGCGACCCGCGGCCAGCGCCGTTCGGATCAGCGTGTGCGCGGGCTCGTCGCCGCCCATGGCCTCGACGACGACGTCGATGTCGTTCCGCCCGAGGAGCGCGGCTGCGTCGTCGGTCAGGAGCTCGGCCGGGATCCCGTTGGCGATGGCGCGCTCGGTGAACTTCTCGGCGATGCCCGCCAGCACGAGCGGACGGCCGTCGGCGGGGGCGAGGCGGGGCGACCGCTCGAGGAATGCGCGGACGACCTCGCGGCCGACGGTGCCGGCGCCGATGACGCCGACGCGCAGGGGCTTGGTGCTCAACTGGGATCTCCGGACGGGGGTGGGCGTTCCCGGGATGGTAGCGAACGTGCGGCCGGGTCCGCGACTGGGCCTTCCGCGATGGCCGATTCACCATCGTGGCGCACAATCGCCCCATGGGCGGCTCGAACCTCTTCGACCTCGAGCGTTTCGTCGAAGTCCAGCGGTTCGGCTTCGAGGGCGTCCTCAGCGAGTTGCGCAACGCCCGCAAGGTCAGCCACTGGATGTGGTTCGTCTTTCCGCAGGTCGCCGGGCTCGGCCACTCGTGGGTCTCAGAGCAGTACGCCATCCGCTCGCTCGACGAGGCGCGCGCCTACCTGGCCCACCCGGTCCTCGGCCCGCGTCTCCGCGAGTGCACCGACCTCGTGCTCGCCGCCCCGCCCAATGCCACGGCCGCGTCCATCTTCGGCGGCGTGGACGCGATGAAGCTCCGCTCCTCGATGACCCTGTTCCTGCGCGCCGCCCCCTACGATCCCCGCTGGCAGGGGGTCCTCGACCGCTTCTACGGCGGCGTCCCGGACGCCCTGACGGACCGCCTGCTTGGTCTCGAGTAGCCCGGCGGAGCTGTTTGTATCACCGGTGATACAATCGCCCGCATGGCCGACGTCTCGATCCGCGACCTGCGCAACCACGGCGGCGACGTGATCGACCGCGTGCAGGCCGGCGAACTGATCACGATCACGCGGGACGGGCGCCCGGTTGCCATGCTCGTGCCGGCGGGGCCGCAGGGCGTGTCGTCGGAGGCGCTCCTGGCTCGCTGGCGACGCCTTCGCCCGGTGGACCCGGTCGAGCTTCGCGCCGATATCGACCGGCTCCTGGACACACGGCTTTGATCCGTCACGATCGCGCGCTGCTCGACACGAGCACCGTCCTGTTGCTGCCGCGTTTGGGCAGTGCCGCTGACCTGCCCGTTCGTTCCATGATCTCGGCGGTCACCCTTGCTGAGCTTGCGGTTGGGCCGCTGGTCACCGACGACCCGGTGAAGCGGGCGACCCGCGCGGCGGAGGTCCAACAGGCCGAGGCCGACTTCGATCCCCTCCCTTTCGACGCCGCAGCGGCGCGTGCGTTCGGTGTCGTGGCAGCCGACCTGCGGAGGTCCGGCCGGAAAGCCGCCGCACGAACCTTCGACGCGATGATCGCGGCGATTGCCATCGCAAACGGCCTCCCGCTCTACACCTGCAACCCCGATGACTTCGCTGGGATCGACGGGCTCGAGCTCGTCGCCGTCCCCCACCCGGACCGGTGACCGGCACGGGCCTGCGCCGTCGCCACGACCGCCCGCTCCGTTACACTCCGCGCCAATGACTGTCGAGCTTGAGCCTGCCCCCGCCCCGATCGCGGCGCCCGCCCCGCGCCCGCGCATCTTCTCCGGTATCCAGCCGTCCGGGATCGTGCATCTCGGCAACGACCTGGGCGCCATCCGCAACTACGTGATGCTCCAGTGGGAGTACGAGGCGATCTACTGCATCGTCGACTACCACGCCCTCACGAGCACCCACGACGCCGAGGCGATGCGCCGCCGGACCCGCGAGATGGCGGCAAGCCTGCTCGCGCTGGGCCTGGACCCCGACCGCTGCACGCTCTTCGTCCAGAGCCACCGCCCCGAGCACACCGAGCTCATGTGGCTCTTCACGACGGTCACGCCGGTGAGCTGGCTCGAGCGAACGCCGACGTACAAGGAGAAGAAGGCGAACCAGCCCGACGACATCAACCACGGGCTGCTCACCTACCCGGTCCTCCAGGCGGCCGACATCGCCATCTACAAGGCCGGGCTCGTGCCGGTCGGCAAGGACCAGGCGGCGCACCTTGAACTGAGCCGCGAGATCGTGCGCGCCTTCAACAACCGCTACGGCGCGACGTTCCCCGAGGCCGAGGCCGTCTACACGACCGCGCCCGTGGTCCTCGGCACCGACGGCGTCAAGAAGATGAGCAAGTCGGTCGGCAACACGATCGAGATCCTCGCCACGCCAGACGAGATCCGCAAGCAGGTCATGTCGATGGTGACCGACACCAAGCGGATCCTGCGCAGCGACCCCGGCCGACCCGAGGTGTGCAACGTCTGCGGGCTGCACCGCTTCTTCGGCGATGACTGGGAGGAGATCCAGGACGGCGAGCGCACCGCCCGGACCGGCTGCGTGGACACCAAGAAGCTGCTCGCGCAGCGGATCATCGACCACTACGCGCCGGCCCGCGAGCGCTACGCCGAGCTGATGGCCCACCCGGCCGAGGTGGACGGCATCCTAGAGGCTGGCGCCGACCGCCTCAAGCCGATGGCGCAGGCCACCATGGACGAAGTCCGCACCAAGATGGGCCTGCGCTAGGCGTTCCGGGTCAGTAGCCCGAGTCCTTCAACGGCTTGTCGAGGACCTTGAGGTTCGCGTCCGCGAGCGAGCACTGGAAGTCGCGATTGCCCGACTTCCAGGCCTTGGTGTCGGGGAAGAAGTAGTAGAACGTCAGCGATGACTGGTCGAACGGCGTGCCCACGTACGTCTTGAAGGCAGGCTCGCAGTTGGCCACTGCGAACGCCTCGAGGGCGGCGTCGGTCGGGTAGTCACCGTCGGCCATGGCCCCGGTGTAGAACACCTCGTAGTGGTGCGCCTCGGTGCACTTCATCGCGGTCGTCTTGTCGATCGTGACGTTGGGGTCGAATGACGAGCCGCCGCCAGGCAGGTCCCAGCAGTCGCCGATCTTGAGGTCCGACGGCTGGAGCTCGCCGGTCTTGTTGATCTGGCCGTTCGAGTCGCGGCCCGCCGTGTTGAACCACGTCACGGCCCCGATCACGCCCGCGACGACGAGGACCAGGATGATCCGGATGCCCATGTTGGCGAGGCAGCCGACCAGGATCCCCTTCTTGGGGCTGGCGGGTCGAGAGGCGACCGGTGCCCCCGGCCAGCCGCCCGGTGCGGCCGATCCGTCCGGGGGCGGCGGGGGCGCCGCGCCGGCCTCGGGCCAGCTGCTCGGGGGCGGCGGGGCGGACAGCGCGCTGTCGGGGTCGGTGCTCGGGGTGGGCGACTCGGTCGCCGGGCTCGGCGGCGCTATCGTCCCGCCGCGGATCAGCCCGCACGTCTGGCACGCCACCGAAATCTCGTCGTTCTTGGCGGCGCAGCGCGCACAGGTCCACCCGCTTGCCATCGAGGTCGATCCTCCCTGCGCCCGGCACGAACGCTTCGCCCGGGACATTGGCGACAGGATGCGGGGCATTGCCGTGCCGGGCAAGCCCGAATGGCATGTTGGCTCAACCGATAAGCGCGGGTTGACCGCGGCGTCGTAGGCTGTGGCCATGCCCGTGGAACTCTCGGATCGCCAGCGGCGCCTGCTCGATGCGGTGCTCATCCTCGGCGTCGTCGCGCTCGGCTTCGTCGTCGTGGGAGAAGTGGCCGGTGTGCTGGCGTTCTTCAGCGACGTCGTGCTCGTCTTCTTCCTTGCCTGGCTGCTCGCGTTCGCCATCCTGCCGCTGATCAACCTCGTCAAGCGGGTGGTGCCCGGGATCCCCGACCTCGCGGCGGTGATCCTGGTCTACCTCGTCGTCGTCGGGCTGCTCGTGGGCATCGTGGTGCAGGCGTCGGCCGCCCTCGCGCCATCGGTCACGCAGCTGCCCACGGACAAGAACCTGTACTCCCAGTTCGTCGGCGTGCTGACCGACGTGCAGCACAAGCTCGCGTCGCTCGGCTTCAAGGTCGACCTCGTGAGCCAGGCGCCGGCGATGTGGAAGACCCTGCAGGACTGGGCAGGCCAGCTGGTCGGACCGCTCCAGGAGGTGGCCGTCGCGAGCATTGGCGTCATCGGCAACATCCTGATCGTGACGATCCTCTCGGTGTACCTGGTCATCGACCGCAACGACGCCCTCGCCTTCGTCTACCGCCTCGTCCCGCCTAGCCGGACCAGCACCGCGCGACTGGTCCAGAGCAGCGTCGCCCGTTCGTTCGGCGGCTTCCTTCGGACGCAGCTCGTGATGGGCCTGGTGTTCGGCGTCCTCGCGGCGATCGTGAACGTGGCCTTCGGGCTGCAGTACGGCGGGGTCACCGCCGTGGCGGCTGGCATCCTGCACGCGATCCCGTTCTTCGGGCCGTTCGTGTCCTGGCTGCCGCCCGTGGCCGTCGCCCTGCTGACGACGCCCTTCCCCACCCCGATCATCGTGCTCGTGATCATGGCCGTGGGCTGGTTCCTCACCATGAACATCCTCCAGCCGCGGCTGATGGCGGGCGCGGTCGGCATCCACCCGATCGTCGTCCTGGGCTCGGTCATCGTCGGCTCCAAGATCGCCGGCATCCCAGGCGCCATCTTCGGCATCCCGATCGCCGCGGTCCTCTCGGCGTTCTTCTTCCACTGGTTCGAGCGGTCCCGCGAGGGCGGCTCGGTGGCCGACCGGGCGACCAAGCGCGTCCAGGCCCGCGAAGGCCATCCCGTGCGCCGGCCGCAGGAGCCCGTGCCGGGCGTGGACGAGGACGTCGAGGAGGTCCACGAGCGGCGCCGGGGCCATGCGCCCGAACTGGCCGGCCCGCTGCAAGCCCATCCCCTGACGCCGAGCGAGGCCGAGGCGCTGGCCGCCGAGCTCGGTGGGGCGAGCCCGCCGGAGGGGACGTCGGAGGGAGCGTCGGAGGGGGCGCCCGAGACGGACCCGATCCTGGCGGCGGGCGCTGGCTTGGCCGTGGCCGTCGACCCACCCGCCGAGGCGGGAGCGTGAGCGCGGACGACCCCGACCGCCCGGAGATGTCCCGGGAGCGTGCCCGGGCCGAGCGTCGCGATGTGGACAAGGAGCGCGGCGAGCCGCTCGCGGGTTCGCGGGGCGGCAAACGGGCGCTCAAGCGGATGGGCCGTCCGCTCGATGCCTGGGCGTCGCGGCCGCGGATCCTGGTCACCAACGACGACGGGATCGAGTCCCACGGGATCTTCGCGCTCAAGCGCGCGCTCGAGCACGTGGGCGAGGTGATCGTTGTCGCGCCGGACTCGAACCAGTCGGCCGTCGGCCACCAGAAGACCCTGAGCCGGCCGCTGCGGGTGCGCGAGCGGACGCTCCCCGACGGCTCGACCGGCTACGCGATCGACGGGTCGCCCACGGACGCGGTGAGTCTCGGGCTGCTCGGGTTCTTCGATGAGCCGTTCGACCTCGTGGCGTCGGGGATCAACTACGGCGCCAACCTCGGCGACGACCTGACGTACTCGGGCACGGTGTCGGCCGCCATGGAGGCGATCATCAACAACACGCCCGCGTTCGCCATCTCGCAGGAGTACTCCGAGCACGTGGACTTCACGCTCGCCGGGATCGCCGCGGGGATCGTGGCGCGGAACATCCTCGAGCACGGCCTGCGCAACAGCGAGCTGATCAACGTCAACGTGCCGGCGGTGAGTCCCGACGAATGTGGCGGCATCGAGATCACGCGTCTGGGCAAGCGCATCTACCAGGACGAGCTGATCGGCCGGGTGGACCCGCGCGGGATGCCGTACTACTGGATCGGTGGGCCGCCGCCGTCGGGCATCGCGCTGCCGGGGACGGACTTCGACGCGATCGTCAACCGGCGGATCTCGGTCACGCCGGTGCACCTGGACCTGACCGGCCGACGCCTCCTGCGCGAGCTGCCGTCATGGGACTGGGCGCTCGACGTCGCCCCCAAGCCGAGCCCCGAAGAGGTCGAGGCGCTCAAGCCCACCCCCGTCGAGCGCGAGCGCTTCGCGGAGGAGACCAAGCTCGAGCGCCGCTGACGCGCGTGGCCCGCGATGGTTGCCCGCGACACGTCAGCGACTCCGTCGACCCCGTCCGCGATGGTGGCGGCCCGCTTGCGGCCCCTCGCAGCGGCTTTGATGCGTCGGAAGCATCGCCCACGACGGGTGCGGCCCGCGGTTCGGCGCGCCGCCTTTGATATGTCGGACGCATGGCCCGCGACGGGTGGCGGCCCCGCCCGACATCGCCGATGATCCCACGACGCTTCGCACCCAAGCGCGGCTCAGGGGAGGGAACCCGGATGAACGACCTCGCAGGCATGCTCGGCGGACTTGGCGGCTCGGGCGGCGGCGGCGACATCGTCGGCGCGATCAGCGGGCTCGTCGGTGGGCACGGCGGGCTCGAGGGGCTCGTGGGCCAGCTGAGCCAGGGCGGGCTCGGCGAGGCGGTCAGCTCATGGGTGGGCACGGGGCCCAATCAGCACGTCGCCCCGGAGCACCTCGGGGCCGCGCTCGGCCCGGACAAGGTTGGCGAGCTCGCGGCGAAGGCCGGCCTCCCGGTGGAGACGTTCCTGCCGATCCTCGCGAGCGCCCTCCCGCACATCATCGACGCGCTCACGCCCAACGGCCAGGTCCCGAGCGGCAATGCGACCGCCGGCGTGGACATCGGCGGGATCCTGCAGGGGCTCGGCGACGCGGCCACGTCCGGCGCCAACTCGCCCCTCGCCCAGCTCGGGAACATCCTCGGCGGGCTCGGCAAGGACTGACGCGCGGGGATCCCGGCAGGATCTGCCCGGCGGCCCGTGTCGCAGACTTCGGCGGCTCCCGGGTCCTGGGCGGCGGCAATGTCGCCGGTGTCGACCGGCCCGGTGCATCAGATGCACCAAGACACGGACAGGGTCGCGCTGCCGCACTGATCTGGTGCGTCTCCTGCACCAGCCTGGCCGGATTGGTGAACGCGATGCACCGATCCGGGCCTGGAGCGGCGATCAGGCGTCGATTTGGTGCGTCCGACGCACCAGGCGCCCTCGAAGACTCGCGCGGCAGTCACACGGAACCGTCGGGCGAGCCCGCGGCCCCGTGATGCTCGGCATCGCCGAACGCGAGCTTAGCGGCCGCGCTTCTTGCGGTCGGCGAGGATCTCGCGAGCGGCGTTCTGGCCGGGGGCGCCGGTGACGCCACCGCCCGGGTGCGCGCCGGAGCCCGCGAGGTACAGGCCGGCGACCGGCATCCGGTGACGGGCAGAGCCCAGGAGCGGGCGCCAGAGCCAGAACGAGTCCAGCGCGGGCTCCGCGTGCATCGGGTGGCCGCCGGTGAGCCCGTACTCGCGCTCGAGGTCAGCCGGGGTGAGCACCTGGCGCACCGTGACGCGTGACGAGATGCCGGGCGCCACGCTCTCGAGCGAGCGGAGCACCGCATCGCCGACCGCGTCACGCTGCGCATCCCAGTCGGCAGCCGAGAGGCCCTTGGGCATCCACTGCGCGATCACGCTCATCACGTGCGTGCCGTCCTTGGCGCCCGCGACCAGCGACGGGTCCACAAGCGACGGGATCGTCGCCTCGAGCACCGGCTGATCGGCGAACCGTCCGTACTTCGACGCGTCAAATGCGTGTTCCATCGCGTCGATGGAACTCGTGCCCACCTGGATCCGCCCCCTCAGGAGCCGCGCGTCGCCACCGGCCGCCGGGAACTCCGGGAGCCCGTCGAGCACGAGGTTGACCTTGGCCGATACCGCGGGCGTCCGGATGTTCCCGGCGCGCCAGCGCATGTTCGGCCCGACCGTGACCGGGTCGACCAACTTGGTCAGCAGCTGCTTGGGGTCGAGGCCCGAGACCACCGCCGGGGCGGCGATCTCCTCGCCCGAGTCGAGCACGACGCCCGTGACCGCGCCGTCCACCGTGGAGACGGACGCGACGCGCGCGCCGGTCCGGATCTCGGCGCCCGCGACCTTGGCGGCAGACGCCAGCGCGTCGGATACCGCGCCCGGGCCACCCTTGGCGAACACCGTCTCGCCGGCGCCGCCACCGTCGTTCGCTGCGGCATCGGCCAGCAGCACCGACACCGAGCCCGCGGACCACGGGCCCATCGCGGTGTGGCGGACGCCGCGCCAGGCAGTCGTGGCGCGGATGGCCTCGGTGCTGAACGACTCGGCAACGAAGTCCGCGACCGCCATCGCGAGGACGCGCAGGATTGTG
>Ga0315271_10000442_pt1 | contig 22543 bp, 20 predicted proteins | sample C3_top_MG_FD_204664 | JGI IMG/M metagenome (GOLD analysis project Ga0315271, IMG submission 204664) | Sediment microbial communities from Yellowstone Lake, YNP, Wyoming, USA - C3_top | ecosystem: Environmental > Aquatic > Freshwater > Lake > Sediment | place: USA: Wyoming | collected 2017-08-01
GCGCGGCTGAGGGTCGCCGCGACCCGGCCGCGACCGGCCGATAAACTGGATTGCCATATCCGCGGGCGCGTTGATGTAGGAGGCAAAGAACACGCCAATGTAGCCGTGCTTTTTCCACACGTCGGCTAGCGGGGTGCCGTAATAGGTGAGATCAATCGCGTCCTGCCTCACGTCGAAAAGCATCCGGCTGCGCAAGGGCCAGTGTTCGGTCTGCTCCTGGCGCAACTCCACCCGATTCGTCGTGAGCCGGCTGAGTTGCATGGGGAACCGGCGTGGCTCAAATATATGCCAGCCAAAGGAGGCCGCGTCGCCGCTGAAGATGTGCTCGAGATTCAAGCCGGCATAGTTGGGCACGAACAGATTCTTCGGATTGCCCGGCCCGCGGCGCAGCTCCGCCACCCCGTTGTAACCGCCTTTATGTTCCGCGCCGTACGCTTCATTGTCCGTCATCACCACCTGCAGCTTGTCCGTATCCAATCGCGCCGTGTGGTCCGCCGTGGACTCACCGCCATGGCCCGCCGTCAAAAAAGCCAGGAGGGCGATCCCGGTTGGCAGGCTCGGGATTGAGAACCAAGAATATGAAATGAGAATGGCGCGCATGGACATTATGCCGTCATTTCTAATGCGTCCGTCGGCATGAGGCGAGCTTAAAACTCGGCCTCCGCGTCACCGAAAACCCCGCCGGCGGAACGCTTTTCGCCATCTGGGACTGCGAGTGTTGTTGGCGGCTTTCCGTTGCTTCCGTTGCAAACTTTTTTCTCGCCTCCGGTGACGCAAACCGGAATGCTCCGCGCTGTGAACACGCCCGAGTTTCCACGCCATCCCGCTCCCTTCCGTTCCTTCGTTCGCCGCCCGCTTTGGATGCTGCTGGGCCTGGCGTGGCTGACCCCTGCTGTTCAAGCGCAAGTGATCGGAAATCACAAAACAGTGATTGCGCCCTGCTTGTAGCGGAGTGATTTACACCGACTGAGGGCGGGATGTCACCGCCAATGTCACTCCTTTGGCTTGATTTTGGCTCGTTCCTGAGTCGCCACCTTGCGCACGTAGGCTTGTGCTTCGGACGGTTCCATGTCGGCGATCGTGCTCAGGTTTTCGGTCAGGCGGGTCCGGATGGCCGTGCCGCTCTCGGCCGCGAAGTCGTAACGCTCGTCCGGCGTCAGCGCGCGGAAAAAATCCGGCCCTTTGGATTTCTGGCCGACGTAGACCGTCTTGGCCAGGTCCGGCACCCAAGCCTGTTTCTCCGCCAGTAGTGGCCACAAGCCAGGGCCATGCTTTGTGCTGGTCCAGCTGTGGAACGGATCCGCCTCGATGGGTTCGCCCAGGACGTTCAGCACCGGCCGGTTTTCGCGGCGCACAAACGGAATCTGTGCGGCCAGCAACGCCTGCACGCCCGTATTGTCATACACCTTCGGATCAAACATCCGGTCCACCTGCTGCAGCAGATTTGGGATCACCACTGACGAACCGGTGCGCGCCAGCATCTGTTCCAGCTTCTTGCTGCCGTCGGTGGTGTTTTCGGTGCCGATCGCTTCAAAAATTCGGCGCACGCTGTCCAGCATGCCTTGTTGCACGATCGCGGCTGCCGTCGCCTTGGTGGCAAACGCCAGGCGCGTCGTCGCCTCGCCGTCGTCGCCGTGGCCGTAGCGTTGCCAATCCAGCGTGTTGCCGATCACGGCCAGGCCGAGACCCATGGGCAGATTGTGGTAGGCGTAGTAGCGGCCGTTGAACTCCAGGCTGTGTGGAATCCAGCCGGTGGCCTCGAGCTGCTTGCGCTTGGCCGGATCACTGGGGCCGTTGCCGTGGATGTGTTCCCCCATGAAGCCGGCCAGGGCGCCCATGGCCATCGTGCCCACGATCGCCTTCGTGTAAGCCTCCGCGCGTTCCGTGTGGTCCAGCAATTCGCGGCCGTAAAGCTTTCCGCTCTTGTGCGAGAGTCCGGCGCGCAGCAGGCCGACGGGCGTCCAGTTCATTTTCTCGTTCAGGATGTTCGCCACCACCTGCGTGAACGGGATCTGGCTCTTCACGCCCGTGCCGATCGCTGGATGTTCTTTGCGCGCCGTCTCGAGCGTATTGCGCACGCCCTTGGCGATCAGCCCGAGGAACCCATACGGGTCATTCAGATAACTCGTGCGCAGCGCGTAGTCGCGCGCGGCCGTTGTGCTGCCCGGTAGCTTCTCCTCGCGGTTCTGCTCGATGATCTCCCGCGTGCGCCGGGCCAGGTCGATCTTGTCCGGCGGCGTCCCTGGTCGGTTCAGTTCGTCCCACGCCTGCGCGTGCGCCTGGTTGAACGCCTCGTCCGTGTTGCCGAGGATATCCGCCACGCGCTGGTTCAGCGCCGCACCGCGCAATCCTTCCGTGCGCGCCACATCGCGGGCGATCATCGTCTGCTTGAGTTCCCACGCCGGCTTGAACGTCACCTCATGGCTCGTGCCGATCGCGCGCGTGAACCACTTCCAAAAATTCAGCGGCTCCATGCGCTTGCCGAACGGCTGCATTTCCATCACCGAAAACTTATGCGGCGGTCCGGCATATACCCCCGTCATCTGGCCGCTGCGCAACGTGTCGTAGCCCTGCAGGGCGCCCTTGGCCAGCCCGCGCTTATAGCTCGCCAGCGCCGCCTTGGCGTATTCCAACGGATGCAACAGTTCGCCCGGCCGCGAGAGCCAGTTCAAAATCGTGTGCCCTACAAACAGGTTCGCGTTCTCGAACGGAATCTTCGCCAGCGTCGTGGGTCCGCTCAGGATGTTCGCGTAAAACATCCCCAGCGCAATGTCCCACGGCTTCACGTTTCCCTTCAGCTTCTCGCTGAACTTGATCGCGGCCGCCATGGCGCGTTGCTGCAAAAAACCCTCCGGCTGGGCCTGTGCCGCCTGCACCAGCCGGCGCAGCTCGGCCGCGTCCTCTGGCGTGAGCGTTGGCAGCTTCAACGTCTGCTTGATCACGTCCATGAAACGGCTGCCGTCGCTCGGCGCCAGTCGGTCAATCTCCACCAACTTGTCAAACGCCGTCCGGAGCGTGCGTTTCACCTTCACGCCCGTGCGCGCCTCGATCGCGCTCAGCGCGTTGCGCTGCGCCTCGGCCACCAGTTCATTGTAACGCTTCAGCAACGTCGCGCGCAGCGCGTCCGCCTTCTCGCCTGTCAACCCGCTCCCCTTCACGATCGCATCCGCCATGTGCTCGCCGTTGCGCGTGCGGTCGCCGGCCGCCTGGCGGATCGCGTCCCCCAGTTTCAAATTCTGTTCGCGCAATTGCCGGCGCAGCGCGCGGTCCACCGCGCTGCCCGTCTCCGGTTCGCGATCGCGCCGTTCCTGTCGGGCGCGGGCGGCCGCCAGCCGCGTGTCCAGGCTCTGCCGCGCCTTGGTCAGTTGCGCATCCCATTCCTTGCTCAGGCTCGTGGCCAGCTTCGTGGCCGCCGGCCGGTCCACGCCCAGCCGCTGCATCAGCTTGTCCACCAGCAGCACGCCCGGTTCGCTGCCCTGAATGTGCCCTGCGAAGATTCCGGCCGCCCGGCTCGCCAGGTCATCGAGGATCTGCCGGAGATGTTGCGCCGGCGTGAAGCCTGGCGGCCGCGGCGACTTGTTCAGCAATTCATTCGCCTTGCCGGCCACGGCCGCCCGCGCGTGCGCGAGGATTGTTTCCGATTTCGCCCACGGCTGTGCCAGCTCCATAATCACCGCCTGATTCGTTTCCTTGCTGCCCTTGATCGTCTCGTCCACCGCCCCGCGCGCGGCCGTGTTCGTTTCCTTATCCTGCTTCAACTCCTCCACGCCCTGGGCGCGTCCCTCATCGAGCGCCGTGCGCATCGTGTCCGTTTCCGGCCCGCGCAGTTTAATCGTCTTGGCCCCGGTCGCCTCGAGGTCGCGTCGGGTGCGCTCCACGTGGGCATCCGGGGAGAGCTGCACCAGATCGTTCAGCGCTTGCAGTTCCTGCGCTGTGTTCGTGATGCGCGGCAGCGCCTCGTTCCAGAGGGCCGCCTGCTGCTGCACCAGCGCGTCCACCTTGGCCTGATCCCCGGCCGCGCGCGCCTGGCGTTCCGCGTCCGCCAATGATCGCGTGAGGCTGCCCAGCAATTTACTCTGCACCGCGCCCAACATTCCGGCCGGCGGATCCCGCCAGAGCTGGATCGCCGCGTCCACCCCAAATTTCTGCACCAGCCCATCCGCGGTTTCCTGGTCCGTGCGATTGCTGCGCGGTTCGTAAAGATATTCTGTAATGTCCGCTTTCACTTCCGGACTGTATACGTCGCTGGCTTCAATCTTTTCGCCCGTGGCCCGGCGGTTGACATCTTCACCTGTCGGGGTAAGATTGGTTTGGTCTGGCGCATCGCTCATCTCACCGGGTGGGTTTGAATAGGTTGACGAAGGCGTCGCTCCTGAACTGCCAGACCCCGGATTCCGGCCCGCTCCTTCACTGGCGGCGGGCCGCTCTTCTATCAGCTCGTGATCGTAGAACTTTGCGCCGTCCTGCATTTCGCGCACGGTCACTTTGACGGCAAATACTTTCCCGCCCACGGTCAGGTTGGTTGCCAGGGTATGCACCAGTCGGACGTTGGCGCGATTTCGGTTGTCGGGCGCGGTCTCCACCAGCTTGGCCGTCCGCACCAGGTCCGGCAGGGCGGTGATGGATTGGAAGTGTTCCGGCTGGCGCGCATCGTGCAGGGTGTGTTTGATGCCTTCGGCATTGAAACGAATATTCCAACCCGTGTCGGTGTTGGTCACTTCCGTGCCCAACAGTTGGCGGCCCAGGGCGCGGGCGCGGGCGTGGTTGACCTGGTTGCCTTTCAACCAACTCGCATCGGCCGGTAGCTTCACGGTGTCCGTGGTCTGGGCGATCGCGCGCAGATAAATTGCTTTCAGATGCTGCTCAATGGTGGGCCCGTGTTCCGCCAGCATGCGGGCGCTCCAGCGCGCGAAATCGCGCACCCCTTGTTCAATCAACGCCGCCCCTTTGACGACATAAGCCGCCAGCACATCCGGGCCGGCGTGGGTGGCGCCGCCGCGCAGGACTTCATCCGCCCAGCGTTCGGCAGCGGTGCCGCGAATGAGGCCGGCCTTCGTCACCGCGGCCGCTTGCTCGAAGTCGGTGACGCCTTCATTGTCCGGCGCGGTTTCGCGTTCCTGTTCGGCGCGGGCAATTTCCTCGGCGGCCTGCTGCACCGCCGGGCGCTCCTTGGCCGTGCTCTCGATCCGCGTCGCGCCCGCCGTCACCATCGCCTCGGCCAGGTCCTCGGTCGTCCAGTCGGCATACTTCGGGTTGCCCGCCGCCAGCGCCTGCAACACCTGGTCGGCCGCGTAGCCGTCCCGCTGCCGGATCAGGTCCCGCGCCTTGCCCCGCGCCCCGGCGATCAGGTCCTTGTGATCGGCGGGAAAACTCACGCCGCGGCGCGTCACGTCGTTCTCGATGTCGTCCAGCACATCTGGCGGCCGTTCGGCCGCCAGCGCGGCGCGGGCCTCCTCCAGATGGCGGGTCTCCACGGTCACCGGTGTTTCCGGGGTGGGGGTCGGTGAGGTGGCCGTGGGCTCGGGCGTTGTGGTCGCTGGGGTGGCGGCGGAGTCGGTCCCGTTGGCCGCTTCGGCCGCCTTCTGCGCCCGCAACGCCGCCATGGCCGCCACGTTCTCCTGCGCCATCCGCTCGCGTTCGGTCACCGTCGGCGGGGGGGCGGCCACACGTTTGGACAACACCTGCTCCGGGGTTTCAAAGGCCACGCGATCGCTCTCGCCCGCATACTTTTGCGCCGCCGCCAGCACGCCCGGCGCGCTCTGCGGATCCACGAGCACCGCCCGCAGCTCGAGGCCCGAGCGATCGCGCACCACGATCGCGCCCGACTCCGTGCCCGGTGCCGGCTTGCGCGGCGTCCCGTAACCCAGCACGTCGCCCATGCGATCCGCGGCGATGGCGCGGTGGATCTCGTCCGCCGTCGTCGCCGCCGTGTCATACACCACCTTGCCCTGGGGCGTGTCCGTCACCGCAAAGCGATCGTCCTTGAGCGCCCACGCCGGCACCGTGTCGCCCGGCGTGAACAGCACCGCCGGCGCGCGGCCCTCGTGCAACTTTACAATCTGTCCGTGCAACGTCGCCGGGAGTTCCGGAACGGTGGTCTGCTCCGCCGCGGCGGGCGTTGGCTCCGCCACCAAGCCGGCCGGCGGGGCGGGCGGTGGGCTGCTGACCTCGGACTTCTGGGCGGTGACTTCTGGCGTCGTGGCTTCTCCGCCAAATTCGGAAAAGGTTTTGGGCTTGGCGGCCGGGGCCGCGATCACCGCCGGCTTCGCGCCTGGGGCGAGCGCATGCCCTGCCAGCGTGGCGGGCAGCACCACTTGGGCGGCCAGGCCGGCATCCGTTTCCACCTGCTGTTGGAGCGTGCCGTCCACGCTGGCGGTACCGGCGTGGCGGGCGGCCTCAGGCACTTTGCTCGCCATGTCCGCCGCATAGCCGCCGGCAATGAATCGGTTCAGCAACGCGCTCCCCACCTTGGCCGTGCCTCCGGTCACCAGGCCGAGCGGTGATTCCATGAACTCACCAAATCCGGCCGCCGTGTTGGCGATGCCGCCAGCCACCTGCGCCAGTCGGTTCGTCTGCTGTGGCACGCGTGGAATGGGAATGATCGGTCGGGACGCTTCCGGAATGAGGCCCACTCCTTCCCAGCGGTCTGGACCGTCGTTCATCAATTGCGCGGCCGTCGGGCCCAGGATGGGGGAAAACTTCTCGCGGATCGCCGTGCCGGCCCGGCTTAGCGCACTGGGCGGCGTGCCGGCGTGCAGTTGCGGTCCGTCACTGGCGTAATCCACTGGTTGGAGATCGAACGCCGCCGGTCGCACGTCGAGCTGGCCGTCCGCGTCCACCGGTTGCAAATCCAGCACGGGCTGCAGGTCCAGTTCCATGCGTCAATTCGGCGTGTAACCTTGTTTCTTGGCGTCCTCGAGCTGACTGGCGGGAATGGTATATTGCTTGCCGCCTTTCGTCACCGTCACCCGGCCGCCGCTGGCAGGCGCCGCGCCGGCCGCCGCTCCGGGCGGGGTCAATCCATGCTGCGCGTAGAGCGTGTCAAACACCTCGGGCGTGGCGTAGCCCTGTTTCTGAAACGTCTCATAATGTCCGGTCAATTTTGCCGCGGCATTCGTCAGCGCCTTGGCGATCGTCGCGCGCTTGGCCGTCGGTGTGTCCCCGGCAATGTAATTCTTCGCCTTCAGCTCATCATCTGACAGCGCCGCGTTGGCCTGATGCCGGTTAAGCTGATCCACCAGGTCCTTCTGGCCGGTGTAGAATGCCGACGGCAATGGCTTCGGTTGCGCTTCCTTCTCGGCTTGGAGATACCGCACGCCGCCCCGGCCGTCGGGCGCGGCCGTCCAACCATTCGGCACACTCCCCGCATACTGCGAAAGGTCAAACGGCGCGCGATCCGCCGTCAGCGTGTGATGATACTTCACGTAGGGATTCCCCGCCGGACTGGTCCAGCCCACGGGCGTCTCGCTGCCGGCATCGGCCGCGTTCTCCCGCATCCACTGCACCATCTCCTTGGGTTCGAGCCGATAGCCCGCTTTGCTCGCCGCCCGCATGAAACTCTGTGGATCAAATCTTGCCGGCCCGGGCGCGGACAGGGGCACGCCCGCCTCCGGATCCACCGGTCCCGGGGCCGCACCGGGCTGGGCCAGGTTGTTGATGAACTTCACGCCGGCCGCGCGCTGCTGTTGCTGGTCCTGATACGCCGCCTGCTCTTGCGCGAGTTGGGCCATGTGCTGTTTCACCGCCAGGCTCTGCACCTGGCCGTGCACGTAGGCCACGCGATCGCTGCGGCTCATGCCGTCCAGTTGATCCTTGGTCACGCCAAACGGATGTCCCGTCACGCTGCCGTCCGCGCCCGGTTGCGGTGCGAGCGCCTCGTAGATCGCCTTGGCGGCCGTGTCCTCCTTCTTCTCCTGCTTAAAGTCGCGGATGCCGCCGGCAATCGAATTGCCCGCGCTGCTGATGCCGCTGCCCATCCAGTTGTTTCCCGCCTGCGAGGCGGCTAAGTAGGCTGCGGTGTCGAATGGCATAAAATTCCTTTTAGTTTCGCTTAGATCAGTGCCGCCAGGATTCCCGCGCCCGCGCCGATCCCCGCGCCGGCGTAAGTCATGGTGGCCGCCTTGTCGGCCGCGTTGTTCGCCGCGGCCGCGTTCTGGTTGCTGCTGTAAACATCGTTGGCGTTCACCGTTGAGCCGAACATTCTTGGGCCGCTGCTCTGGTTGATGCCGCCGGCCTGGCCCAAATACGTCTGTGCCGTCGCGGCTGCCGGCCGGCCCAGCACACGATTGAAACTGTCGCCGTAAACGGCGCTGCGCAGGCCCACGGTACCCGCCGCAAACTGCTGCCGTTGTTTGCGCAGATCCTGCGCGTATTGGCTCACGCCAATCGCCTCGTTCAGGTTGCCCGCCGGCCCACTGCCGCTCAGCGTGCCTTGGTAGCGGGCACGGACGCTCTGCTGCGCCAGGCGCAACTGTTCCGGCGTCAGATTGTAGCCGGCGGCCAGGTCGCCGCTGGCCTGGTCCGTCAGCCCCTCGATCAGTCCCGTCGTGCGCGGGTCGGCGGCTTGCTGGGCTGCCAGGCTCACGCCGCCCAGTTTGCCCACGTCCGCAATATCCGCTGCGCGCTGCGTGCTCAGGCTCTTGGCCTGGATGTCCGCCGCCTTGCCCGCGATGCTGTCGCCGATCGCCAGCAAACCCGGCGTGGCCGGGTCGTCTACCGTGCGCGAGCGCGACACCGGCACCTGGATGGGCGCCCAGGTGCCGGGGTTGCGTGGGTCGTTTGGGTTCGTTCGATTGAAACTTCCGGGCGGCGCCGTCGGCGCCGCGTCCAGGATTTCGCCGGTCTTGGAGTTGCGATACTTCGTCACCTGCTCGGTGTAATCGAGCTGATGGCTCCCGCCGGGCATCCCGTTGAGCGTCTGGTTCAGGCTGGTCAGGGCCAGCGCGTTGTATTTCGGATCATACTCCGCCTCGGTGGCATACATTTTCGGCGCGAGGTCTGCCTTCGCCTGCAGTTCGCCGGACGTTTCTGAGTATAAATTCCGTTGGGGTGCTCCGCCGCCGCTGCCCATATCAATCCTTTTGGTTAAAATGTTGCCGTTGAAAAAATCGGATCACCTGGTGCGGCGTGAGCATGATCAGTTTGCCCCGTCGAAAGGTGTAAAGGTGTCGGGTGGGCCAATCGGGAAATCGCTGGTTAAAACGGTGCAGCAAGGCCAGGGCGCCGTAGGGCGTCGTCGCCACCACGTCGGCAATGAACAGCGCGTTGCCGGTCGGATCGTGCGCTTGCCAGTTGAAGAACGGCCGCGCGTCCATCGCCGCCCGGATCACGTCTTCCGCATGGCATTGCCACGCCACGCCGCAGCCGACAATGTGCGCTTCGGCCCGCTCGGGTTCGGGGGCCGCCGCGCGCACCCAGGCCAGCGTGTTCTGCTCGATGTGGAATAGGAGATAATCCCGCAGCGTCTCCGGGCTGAACGCGCCGTAGCACGCCCGGCCCGTGGTCGCGCAGAACTGCGCCAGCATTTCAAGCCAGCGTTGCGCGGTCATTTCCCGGAGTCCGTGCGTTTTCATTTCACCAATCGCAGTAACATTTGAGCGCCCAGCGCGTGGTCATGAAGGTCAGGTTGGCGGTGCTCGCGCCGGTCTTCTGGGTGAAGGACCAGTTCCAGGTCGCCGCATTCATCGCCAGGCCCACCTGGGTGGCATTGGCCCAGCAGGTGGGGTTGGTGGAGTTGTTCCCGCCCACCACCTCCAATTCGTCCCCGGGCAAAAAACCAAGCTCGCCCGTAGCGGTGCTCACCAGCACCCAGCGCATCTGGCGGGGGACGTGGCCGCGGCCGTGCGTGGCCACAACGGCCAGGTTCGTGCCGTTGGCCGGCAGGGGAAATAGTGGGCTTTCCCAGCGACCCGGTTGGTTCGGGGCTTCGCCGGTCATGTTAATAATCTCCGCAGTTGGCCGTCACGTGGTAGCCGTTGGTCGAGAGGTGGCAGCTCACCTGCAGCAGCTCGCCCACCGCCAGCGGCAGGTTCAGCGCCACCACCGCATCCGACTCCTGGTTGGCCGTGCCGATCACCCCCGCGCCGGCCGGGATCGCCACTTCCTTGATCAGATACGCCGTGCCCCCCACGGTTTTCCAGAGGCGCACCATGTCGGCCACCACGGTGGCGGCCGCGGCCACGATGGATTTGATCTGCACACTTTCCACCAGCGTGCCGTTGGTGGCGCCGGTCACCAGCGTGGCGCGGGTGCCGCTGCTGCCGTCGGTGTTGGTGTTGGCGGTGGTCACCGGCACGCTCACGCTGCGCCGGCTTGCAATGAAGATTGGGGAGTTTGCCATAATATTTGATTGTTTGGTTGGTTCAGCCGTTGACGGTGAGATAGAGGGGTAAAAGGTTGGTCAAGGCGGTGCTCGCTGCGATGCGGGTGTCAATGTCCGCGGTCAAATCCTCCCAGCGCCCGTTGCCCCGCAGCACGGTGCTTTGCTGGCCGGCCAGCGGGGGTGGCACCAGACCAGGCTGGCCGCCGAGCTGCGCGCTGGCGCCCTCGAACGCGGGCGCCGGGCGCTCCGGCAGCGTGCTTTCAATCTGCCAACCGCCCTGCGCCACGGTGGCCACCACATTCAGACTCGCGTTGTAGCGCACCTGCACCAGCGTGTTCGCCGGCAGCTCGCCGGTCTCCAGCGGCCGCGTGCCGGCGGCGGCATACAACAGCTTTGCGCCCGCGCCGGCATCGAACGTGGCGCCGGCCAGGCTGGCGGTGTCGGTCTTGAACGCCAGCCACAGGCCATCCGCGTAGACCGTCACCAGCGGATCATAAGCGGCCGTGTAGTTCAGGCCCGTGCGCGTGGCGGGGGCGTAGCCATAGGCGCCCGGCCCCAGCGTGGCGCTGTAATCGCCCGCGCCCATGTCGGTCGGGCCGATCACGCCTTCCGCCCGGATCACCGGCACGCCCAGTTGATTCAGCTTGGCCGTGGTCGGCTTCTCGCCTTCGGTGAAAATCTTGCCCGGTTGAACGGAAAAATTAAGGCTCATAGGATCGAGACTCCCGACCGCCGTTCGGTCGCCTGTTGTTCCACGGTCACCCGCAGCAATTCCAGCCGGCCCTGGTCGTTGCTGATTTCCAGTTGCTGCCAGTCGCCGGTGTTGCTCAGCACCACGCGTGCGGTGCTCGTCTGGTGCGCGTCCACGTCCACCCCGGCCGCGCCCAGGCTCAGGCCGTCCGGATCGTTCAACGTCACGCTGTAATCCTCCCGGCCGGGCGTGGCGTGATCGTCGTTGGCATTGTCCGGCGCCCAATCCGCCTTGGCGTGCTGATCGTATTTCGTCCGGTCGCGCGTCACGGCGGCCGCTTCCGTGGCGTTGGTGTTGTAACCCTGGTTGAGCGTGGTAATCGTGTAGCGCGGATCCCACGTGCGCAGCTGGCACACCGCGCTCAGCGCCCGGGCCCGGTCGCCGTCGGGCAGTTGATAGCCCCCGCGCCGGACATCTTCCAGCGCGTAGCCGCGCGTCCGGAACGTGGTCGGGATGGCCTGCACCACGATGTTCCCGTCCGCGTCCAGCACTTCATCCTCGTAACCCTCCTCGTAAAGCCGAATTGTCCCATCCGTGCCCAGCAGGAACAGGCGCTGGCGGCCGAGATAGGGCGACTTCAAAAAGGTTTGGATCTGGAACACGCCGTCCGCCTCATCCACGCCGCACCAGGCCTGGTTCACAAAATCATACACCGCCACCGCGTTGCACGTCGGCGCGGACCGCGTGGCGAGGTTGCCCGTCCACGTCTGGCCCCCCGGCTTCAGCACATACACCACCGTGCCGGCGCCGGGCGTGAACCAGCCGGCCTCGGTCAGCGGCACCACGGTACCGTCACTGAGGGTATAGGCCACATTCGTGGCATTGCCCGGCGTGAAATAGTAGGGGGCGGCGGTGGGGATGCGCAGCGGCACGATGTTATTGGACAGGGGCGGCAGGGAGTCGGCGGCCGTGAGCCGCACTTCCTGGTCGGTGCCGGCGTCATCCAGCGGCAGGGCCACATACAGTCGGCCCTCCCAGACTTCCAGGCAGGCCCGGTCCAGATACAGTGAGTTGATCCGTCCAAACGTCTGGCGGAGCGGATCGCTCAGGCGCAGGTCGGTGTCCTGCGTCTCATTCTGTTCGGTCAGCCGCAGGCTGGTCACGCCCGGCTCATTCGTCAGCCAGTAGCAGTTGCTGCCCTTGCGCACCACCGCCCACGGCCCGGCCACGCCGTAGCTTTCGGTCACCGTGTCCGGGCCGGTGCCCAGCAGGCTGCCGTCCGCGGCGTTGGCCACGCCGGTCACCATCAAGACGCTTTGCGTTTTGAAGCACAGCAGCGTGGCATTGCTCATCGGCTGCAGCCGCACCAGCGCCTGCGCGTTGCCGGGATTGATCCGATACTCGTTCTGGATCGCCACAAAATCGTTGTAGGCGAGGATGTCGCTGGCGGCCACGATGTCCTTGCCCTCGATCAGCAGCAGGCGGTTCAAATGGTTCAGCCCCCAGCGGCTGCGGGGCAGGTCGCGCGTGCCGCCCACGTGGGGCGGCACCGGCGTGAAGCCGGCGTCCAGGTTCGTGCACACCAGCGGGTCCGCGGTCGGCCCGCGCAACAGCACCAGCAGGCCCACCCCGCCGTCGGTGTTGGGCACGAATTGCTGGAAGGTGTCCGCGGTCAGCGTCACCCCGGCCGGCAGCGGCACCGGCTGGGCCACCATGTTCGGCCGCGTCTTCCACACCCCGCCATCCGCCGCGATGATGAACCAGTCGCCGTTCGCGTTCGGATCGCTGAACACCACGCCGCCATACACCTCCGTCCAGGGTGTGCGGCCGTTGCCCTTCATCCAGGGACAAATCAGCACCCCCTTGCGCGGCTCGGCCTTGCCCCGGCGAAAGCGGAGATTCCGGCCGTAGCTGCCCAGCCCCTCCTCGAGCTGCTGCGGGCCGCGCCGCTCATCCACGCCCAGGAAGAAGCGATCGCCGTTCCGGCTGGTCACGTCGTCCTGCGGTCCGTATGGCTGGGTGAGATTCATCTAGGTTAAACCGGCGGCGCGTCGGCGGTGGGGGCATCCGGCGCGAGGCTTTCAAAGGATTGGCCCAGCACCCGGGTGCGCAGCGCCAGCCAGTCCGCCGGCGTGGGATCGGTCTTGGTGAAAATTGCCTTGAGTTCGGCCGCGATGGTGGGCTCCAGTTTGATCGCTTGTTCGACGAGGCCCACGATCAGGGCCAGCATGGCAGGATTCATAGTTTTGGTTTGGTTTGGGTTGGGGCGCGTCCATCCGGGCGCGCCGTTGGGTTAGAGTTTTACGCCAAAGGTTTTTACCAGGTTCACCACGTCGGTGATCGTGGCGCTTGTGTTCAGCACCGCCTGCTGCAGCGCCGTCGCCGCCGGGGCGTTGGTGCCGCCGCCGGCCGCATAGATCGCCCCGGCATCGCACAGCACCGCAAAGGCGGCCTGATACTTCTCGTAGGCGGCCTTCACCTGGGCGTTCTGCAAGACCGTTGTCTTGCCCTGGGCCGCGAACACGTTGTAGGCGCGCACGGCCGTCTCCGCCGTCACGCTCGTGGTGGCGGCCGATTTGTAGGCGACTTGCTGCGCCGTCGTGCCGCAGCCGCTGAAGGTGGCGGGCAGGACGATCAGGCTCACGGCGAGGATCAACCCCGCCCATAATTGGTATTTTCGGTTTTTCATAATTGGTCAGTTCGGTTTGGTTTCCGGTGGGGTGGGAGTGGGGACGGGCGCGGGACTGGCCGGCGCCTTGCGAAAGACATTGATGGCGCCGACGAGCGCGAGGCCCACGGCAATGATCTTATCGGCTTGTTCGGGCTTGAGGGCAACGCCGGCCGCGGTGATCAGTCCGATAATGCCGCGCCAGGTCGAGTTTTCCGCCAGCCGATCGAGGATCCAGTTCCAGGTTGCGTTCATAAAAGATCTCGGTTGACCGCACATTGGGCGTCGCGTTGGGCTGGGCAATTGCGCAGGGCCTCGTCAATCCGCCGGAGCCGGTGTTTCATCGCGTTCTGATCGTCGGCGATCTGTTGAAACCGGCTCGACAACCACCACGTGATGCCGCCGATGAACACGGCGCACGTCGCCGCCACCGTCACCGAGATGCTTTGCCCCTCGATGTTGCTCACCGCAAACATCGTCGTCCCGGTGATGCCTCCCAGTTTGATTGCGGCCACAAGTTCGTTCATTGGGTTGGGTCGTGTTCAGATTATGGAATCATTCGGATAAACATCGCGTCCGGCCAGTTGGTTTGACCGAGCGAGAACGAGTATTGCAGCACGAGCGTTCGCGCATTGGCGGGAATGGCCGGCACTTGCACGGGAATAATCGTGCTCAAGTCCGATTCCGCCCCGGCGAGCGTGGCGGTGACGCCGAAACGCCACGTCGTCGCGTTGGTGAGTCCGGAACAGATCACGGCGGTATTCGTGCCACAGTTAACGGTGATTTGACTCAGCGCGCGGTTGCTCATTACCAGGGAGGAATTCGTCGTGCAGTAGAGTTTGTTGGAACACCCGGGAGTGATTGACGCGTCCCAGGCGAGCGCGACTTCGCCGGCCTTGGCCGCGCCGGGCAGCAGCGCGCTGAGTAAAACTAGTGCGAGCGCCACCAGCGCCCGCGGCCGCCGGAGCATGGAATGGAGGGAGGATCGGGAAATCTTCAGCGTTCGGGCCGCGACCGATTGACGGCCGCCCGCCTGATTCAGCGCGTAGTCTACCGCCTCCTGTTTTAATCCTTTGAGCCCCCCACCGTTCAAATGGAACAGGCCTGGAATTGGCTTGGGTGCTTCGGCCCTGGCCGCAGCCGGCCGGGCGAATGGTCGCAGCCGATGAATCTCATCCCAACCGCCATTCACGCGACCTTGGGCGCACGCGTAGTCGAGTGCGTCTTGCAGGTCTGACCTGTTCGGGCAGTGCTGAATCGAAGATTTGAGCGGATGATTCATCCAAGGTTCAGTTGCCATTGATGACCAGGTTGGTTTTGGTGGGCGTGACGAAATAGAGGTAGTTGTTGCTCACCACCAGCCGCGACCGTTGCGGGACCGTAGTAAAAGCATCCGAAGTGTAATTTGTGGGAAACGAGTATCCCGCCGATCCGGGAGCACCCCCGTAATCCAACATCCAGTTCCCCGGCCAATTCACACCCAGCTTGTCCCAGAGCGGCGCGCCAATCGCCCGACAACCGCCAATCGTCATGTGGGGCGAGGCCCCAAAGGACGTGGGAAAGAAGTTGGGAATGTTGTAGAGCTCGTTGGTGGTGCTCTGGCCAATGTAACCTGAGTCCCAAAATACCCAATGATTCGCCAGGCACGCCCCGCGGATGATGGTGTTGTCCTGCTTGGTGTGGGCATCTGGATACGCAAACCCGCCCGGCCCGCTCACACATTCCGCCCAATGCACGCCCATGAAAATCACGGCCGCATTGGGACAGTTGGTTGTGAACTGCTTGACGGCGTTGACGAGGTAATTGCTATACGTCGTGCCGCCGGCGATGCTTGATCCAAAGTCCTCGTAATCCAGGAAATTGAAGATAACCAGGTCCGGACTGAAGTTGGTATAAAGCGGAATCGTCAGGGGAATCGAGTTGCTGAATGTATTGATGCCCACGCCTCCGTGCCAGATGTAGAATGGCACCACGCCCGGGGCGTTCGTATTCTGAAACTCCATCCCGATGAGCTTGTTGGTTTCCGTTCCCAGGGTGATGACCTTCGGCCGATGCCGGTCGAGGGCCACTGAGAAATTGGTGTAGCGCATGATGGGCGTGGCATTAAACCCATCCAGGATGCCGATCCGCGAGTAGCTGCCCACGCTTTCCGCCTGGTTGGATACCGTTAAGGACCCGCCATTCGGCCATGCGAGCCACCCGACGCCAATCTTGTTGGCCGCGGTGCTGTAATAGCCTTTTCCCGGATTGCAAACGTAGGTCCAATTCGCGTTGCTGAGCACGGTGTAATAACCGTAGTAATCGTTTACGGTACCGTCTCCGAGGGAGTTCTGTTCGGAGGAGGACCCGTTGAAGGCATAAATGTTCCAGTAAGACCGGGAGTTGGCCGCGGGATCAATCCAGTTGCCGCATCGCATGAAACTCCCATTCAGTCCGAGCCGCTGCACCAGTCGTTCGACCACCCCATACTGCGGCCCGGTGTTGTCGTAATCATTCGCGCCATAGGAATCACCGATGACCATGACCCGGATTAGCAGATTGCTCTCAATCTTGGTCTTGAGCGGATACAACAGACTGAGGTTAAGGGTGCCGTCGATGAGGGAGTTGGTATCGGGATGCCAGGCCACGCCGGCCCCGGATCCAATGTTGGTCATTCCCGCCCCGTTGCCGGCCAGCGCATACGCGCCGGCCGCCAGAGACGCCTGCAACACGTCGCCATTTCCAAACGTGTTCGTGGGCTGCCACGTGCCATCGCTGCGCAGATAGGTCGTGCCGTCGGTCGTTCCCGCACCAAGTCGGGCCGGCGCCACGGTGCCGGATGCTAGATTGTTCGCCGCCCGCGCGAAATTCGTGCTGGCGGTATAGACACCATTGCTGAGCACGGTATCGGCGGCCACATAGCCATTGGTCACCTGCGTCCCGAGCACATTGGTCGAGCTGGCCAGTTGCGCGCTGGTCACGTCGCCGCCGCCCGTCACGATGCCATTGGTGGCGTCATGAGCCGCGCCGAGTGCGGCATTGGTGACGCCTTGGCGGGCGGCCGCGGACAGGCCCTGGTAAGTTAAATTGGAACTACTGGTCAGGTCATAGGTGGCCAGACCTACACCATTCGGCGTCACCCCCAGAATCGTCTGGGCCTGGTTCTGGTTCGTGCTCGTGAGGAAATAGCGCGAGTAGGCCGTTGTCGGCGGCACCGGCTGCGCTTGCAGCAGTCCTCCGGTCGCGAGCAGTAATAAAATGGCAAGTGCGTGTTTCATGTTAGTCCCATTCCACATACACACCGTCGCCGGCGTTGGCCGCCCGGATCACGAGGTCCGCCAGCGCCCGCTTCTGGCCCAGCGGCACGCTCAGCACCAGCGGCGTGGTGGCCGCCGCCGCGATCGTGTTCGCCAGGTAGGCCGGCGTGGTGGCGGTGATGGTGCCGGTGGCCCGGCCCGCTGCCACGCTGCCCGCCACGCCATACTTGAACGTGTCGGTCGTGGCTTCGTAGATCACAAAGCTGCCGTTGCAGCCGGCCGGCGTCGCCCCCGCGATCGTCACCCGCTGCCCGCTCTTGAAACCGTGCGCGGTCGCCGTCGCGAGCGCCACGCCCGCGGCCACGTCCAGGCTGGTCAGCGTCACCGCCGCGTTGTTCGCGCCGCTCTGCCCCAGCGTCACGGCGCCGGTGTTGGCCGTCGGCACGCCCGCCGCGAAACTCTTGTAGGGCCAGACCCGGGCGGTCTGGAAAAACAGGCTGCTGTCGGCCGTGATCGCTTCCACGGTGTTGATCGCGGTGATCGTGTAGATCAGCGATTTGCACGGCACCGCGCACATGCTGCGCGGTTCGTTGAAAAGTGTGGGTTTCATTTTAATGGTTCGTTTTCTTAAGTGCCATAGGTGCAGACTTCGGCGCTTTCCGCCTCCTGCTGGCTGTTGATCTCCTGGTCGCGGGTGCGTTCCAGTTCCATCTGGGCCTGGTCTTGCAACGCCGTGCTGCGGCTGTTCTGCTTCTGGTCGGTCAGCGCGGCGGCCGTGGCCGCCAGCTTCACCGTCGGGGCCAGGATTTCCGGGAACGCCACCAGATTCCAATTGGTCACGCCGTCCACCGGCGCGGCGTTGTTGCCGATCGCGCTCTGGAAGGTGTCGCCCTCGCCGTTCAGGCGGTAAAACACCAGCGCGTTCAAATCGTAGGCCGTGCCGCTCACCCAGGGCGCGCTGGTGAACACCGGCGCCCGCAGGCGGAATTCCACCCACACCCGGTTCGGGATCGCCGTCTGGGGGATGTATTGCCGTTGCGCCTGCGCCGGCAGCACGATCAGGCCGGCCGCCGTCAGCCGCTGGTTGAACCGCCCGCTCCGCGTCGGGTAAACGCGCGGATCCCGCGCATGCACCGCTTTCACCTGGCCGATCGGCGTCTCGCCCGCCTGCGACAAATCCAGCGTCCGGGCGAACGCAGTTAGTCCGCCGGCTTTCGTGGGGTCCACCGTGCCGCTCAGGGTCGTGTGCGCGGTGTGCACCTGGTAACTCCGGCCGGTCTCCCCGTCGCGGCGCTGGTCGCCTACCGCCAGCGTTTCGCCCGCGACCTGCACGGGTGCGTCATAGTGGGCCTGGCTTTCCGCCCACCACGCCGGGTTCGGCGTCCAAACGCCTGCACTGAACGTGGCCGGCGGCTGGTTGGCCGCCACTTGGAGCTGCAGCGCCTGGTAATATTTGTCGCTGCCCACGTGGTAGCGTTCGGTCCCGGCCTCCAGAAATTCCCCGGCGAGGTAGCTCGGCCGGAACTGGCGCAGTTCCACCACCGTCCATTCCGGCCACCAGTCGTAATACCAGGCCTTGGCCAGGGCCACGTTGATGTATTCCGTCAGCGTGGCCGCCCGGGCCGTGTTCAAATCGCGCGCCGGGTCCATGCCCAGCTGCCGCGCCACGCCCCACAGCACCGATTGAAAGGTTACCGGGCGCATGGCTCCTGCTCCTTCTTCGCGTAGACCTTGGTGAACCGCTTGGCCGGACTCGGCCCGAGCGGGCCGCAATCCGGCACGATGATGCTGGGCGTCTGGGATTTCGTCTGCACCCGGCATTCCGGGTAATGCTTCATGATCTGCTTGCAGAAGTCCGCGTCCGACCAGCAGTCATACCCGTAAAATTGGCCGCACTTGTGGTAGAGCCACGGCGGAATGCGCATCTTCACTGAGCCGCCAAAGCCGTCGGCGTCCGAGAACGTGCGGCACACGCCCACCTGCTGCGCGGCCTGCCGCACCTTGTGAAAGTCCAGCCGGCGCTGTTCCTGGTCGAAGGCCGCCAGCACCGCCCGCACGTCGCGGTCCTGCTGGTGCGTCAGGCCCAGGTCCCCAAAATCCACTGTCTCGCGTCGTGCCATCATTGCCTGCCTTTCCCGCGCTTGCAAAAAACGCCGCCCGGCGGACACCGCATCCGCGGGCCGTCGGACGGCGCTTTCACCCTATCCACCGAAAACGACTTTTACTGCGCCGCCACGCTGGCGATGTTGAACGGCACCGGATCGTTCAGGGCCGTGAACGGATTGGTCAGCCGGTAGAACACCCGGCAGCGGCCGGCCGTGTGGGTGCTCAGCACCTTGGCCGCTGTGCCCGTCACGGTGATCGTCTGGGCCGTGTCCGCCGTCGGCACATACGGGGCCGTGGTGGCGCCGCCTTTGGCGAAGACTTCCGTGCCCGCCTGGTTCAGCTCGGTCGCGGCCAGCAGGCGCGTGGCGCTGCCGGCATCGCCCGCCGAGATCGAGGTGCTGATGAGCGTGCCGTCGCTGGAGACGAAGGCCGCCGGCAGCTCCATGTGCACCACTTCAATCCCCCAGTTGGCCGGGAGCGTGAAGGGCGTGAGGGTTTGCGCGTTGGTGCCGCTCGTGAGATCGGCATACGTGAACTCCACCAGCAGGTTGGCGCCGCCCTTGTCCGGGCTGGTCTGTAAATCCAATGGATGAACTAGCATAATGTGGTTTGGTTAATGTTGCGGTTGCCGGTGAATTACGAGTTGATTTCCATCGAGATTGCGCCCAGCGGGTTGTCGTAGAGGTTCATGTAGATCGCGTCCACGATCGCCTTGTTCGAGCCGCCCAGGTAGGGCAGCTTCACGACGCGGGGCAGGCGGGTATACGCCAGCCGCGCCATCTCCATGTCCACAATGAACCCGCTCTTGTGGGTGTAGGCCGAGTCGGCGCCGGTCACCTTGTCCTTATACAGGTAGGGCGTCGGATGTAGGTCGATCTCGCCGGTGTCCAGCACCAGCTTGTCCACCACGTTCACGTAGGCCTTGTCCGCCAGCGCGCCCTGGAACTGCTTCACCGGGGTCTTGTTCGCCACATTGTCCACATACTTCGTGAACTCGGTGAATAGCGCCTTGAGTTCAATCCCCAGGAACGCGTCCAGCTTGAACGGGCCCTTGCGCTGCACATACGAGCTGCGGCACAGCGGCAGGAAATAATCCCGCTCCGTGAACGCCGCCAGGGTGCCCGTGTAACGGCTGGCCGCCGGCGTGCGGTACCCGTCCGGCACCGACAGATAGCTCTGCGCCGTGTTGGCGAGATAGGAAAAAATCCCGCGCGTTTCGTTGCCCACCACGCCGTTGTCGGCCTGGCAGTTGTAGGCGCTGCAGCAGCGCTGCTCCATTTTCTTCTTCAGCAGCACCAGCGCGTCCTTGATCTGTTCGGCGCTCTCGTTGCCGCTCAGGCCCACGATCTCCGCCTCGTCGGCAAAGTCGCTCACGCCCGGCTTGCGCCAGGACTTCTCCGCGCGCATCTGCATTTCCTTGCGCGGATTGCTCTCGAAATCGGTCGCGTCCTTGCCGTCGGGCACGCCCTCAAACCCCACGTCGGGATACGTCTTCACCTGCCACGTCTCCAGCACCTGGGCCGGCCGCTCGGCCTTGTTGGCCATCGAGGTGAAGGGGAAACTGGTGGCCTGAATGTTGGCGATGATGTTCGCCCAGGCCTGTCGCTTGCCGGATTGTTCGGACTCAAATGCGTTTGCCATATTGCTTTCTTGGGTTGGTTCGGGGGTTGGGCATTTGGGTAAAAAATTCAGTTGCTGTCGTCGGGCTTCACGGTCGGGATCTGGCCCATCATGCTGCTGACCACTTCCAGCAGGGCCTCGTTTTCGTGGCTCGTGTTGCTCGCCTTGGCCAGGGCTGCGATCGCGGGCGCGCTGCCGGGCTTGCCGCCGGGCCGGCGGAAACTGCTGCCGCCCTGCGGCGCCGGGCGCGCCAGCGGCACAATCGGTTTGGTGGGCAGCTTGAACGCGCCGGGCTTGCCCTTGGTGGCCGCCGTCAGTTGCGGCATGAAGCGCGCGAGGCTCGGGTCCGCCTTCACCAGCGCCGCCGTCAGCGCCGTCACTTCCGCGCTGGGTTTCTCGGCGTAGATCAGCGCCCGGATCTTCTCGCCCACAAACGCGTCGCCCAGAATGGTGTTGATGCTCGGGATGGCCGTGCGCAGCCCGGGCAGCCGGCGCAGCACGCTCTCGGTGGCCTGATGTTCCGCGCTCTTCGGATTGAACAGCTCGGGATACACCGCCTTGGCGTTCACGTTCGCCGCCACATGATCCGCCAGATACTGGCGCGCGGCCGGGATGATCTCGAAAATCTGTTTGTCGGCGCGGGCATAGGCCGCGCGCACCTGTTCAGCCGTGTAGGCCGGCTGGGCCGGGTTGGTCCCCTCGGCCTCGATCGCGGGGCTGCCGTCCCAGTTGCGCAGCGCCCAGTCCTTCACCTCCTGCGCGCTCGCCTTGGCCTGGTCGAGCTGCGTCGCATCCGCGGTCATCAGCGGGTGCATCGCCGCCACGGCGATGGGTTGCATCCGGCGCTGGGCCAGTTCCGCCTCGGCCGCCTGCAACCGTTGGGCCGCCGCGTCCAGGTCCGCTTTGGCCTGGTCCGCCACCGCCTTCACGGCCGCGACTTGTTTCGTCACTTCCGCCGTCTGTTCGGCGGTAAATTCCACCGGCTTGGGTTGGCCGGCCGCGCTCCCCGCGCCGCCTTCGGCGGTCTGCGCCTTTTCCACTTCCGCCCACTGCTCATCCGTGAACGCGGGTGCCTGCGCTTCCAGCGCGGTCACTTCCTCGGCCGTCTTGGCCGTTGCCCGCAATTCGAGCCAGGCCGTCTGTTCGGCCGTAAATTCCACCGGCGGACTCGCGGTGCCGGCCGTCCCGGCGGCCGCGGCGGCTTCCGCCTTGGCTTTGTCGGTCGCGGCCTGGGCCGCGGCGAGCTTCGCTTGCTTCTGGGCCTCGGTTTCCGCGGCGGGCGCTTTGCCGAAAAGTTCCACCGGCAGGTCCAACTCGTGCGCCAGGGCGCTGAGGGTGTCCGCGGGCAAATCGACCGCGTTGCTGCCGGTGGGCAGTTGGGTGCCCGTCCCGGTTTCGCCGGGGGCGGGATCAAGCAGAAGGGTGAATCGGGATTTCATAGTCGCTATTGCGTTCGCACGTCGCGACTGTTCAACCGAAAATCCCCTCCCGGCAAGGGTCAGTGTTGGAAACGCGGCCTAACGCGGCCTAACGCGGCCGACTTGGACCAAGTTAGCAGCGCTTCAGGGCAACAAAAAGCCCCCGGACCAGGATTAAAACGGGGGATGCGAAACCGGCGGAAGTGAACCCGGGGGAGAAACCGTGCTCAATAGCCGAGCACGCGAAAGTACTGCTGCTCCGTGTCGCTGCTGAACGGCAGCGTCGTCTCGAAGTAACCCGTAATGTCCGTGGCCATGTTGGTGGCGGTCACCCAGTTGGTGTCCATCAGGTTGGAGACGCACTGCACATGGAAGTTGCCCCACGCCTGGCCTGCGAGAACGAGGGTGACGGTTGGTGATTCCGACTCCGTCAACGTCAACATCCGATACAGCGGCGTCGGGAGTGGTGGAAAAAGCACCGGA
>Ga0315271_10000443_pt1 | contig 22533 bp, 21 predicted proteins | sample C3_top_MG_FD_204664 | JGI IMG/M metagenome (GOLD analysis project Ga0315271, IMG submission 204664) | Sediment microbial communities from Yellowstone Lake, YNP, Wyoming, USA - C3_top | ecosystem: Environmental > Aquatic > Freshwater > Lake > Sediment | place: USA: Wyoming | collected 2017-08-01
ATGGCTGACAAGCCGGCACCCGAAGAGAAGAAGACCCCCGCGGCGGAACCCGCGAAGCCTCCGGCCGCCGAGCCGGCCGCCGCAAAGCCGGCGCCCGCACAGCCGCCGGCCACCTCAAAGCAGCCGGCCGCCGGTCCGGCGCCCGCCGCGCCGAAGGCGGCCGAGTCCAAGGTCGCGCAGCCGGCCGCCGCAAAGCCCCCGGCCGCCGAGCCGGCCGCCGCGCAGCCCGCCGCCGCGCGGGCGGCCGCCGTCGCGGCCGCAGCGGCTCCCGTCGAGGGTAGGGCCGCCGAGGAGCCTGAAGACCGCGACGCGCTGCGCGCGGAGTGGGCCGACGAGGCCCAGCGCACCACCGCCGAGCACGACAAGAAGGTGCGCCGGTTCCTGCTGCGTCTCTCCCTGGCCAACTGGGGCATCGCCATCGTCGCGTGGACCATCAGCGCGTTCCTCGGCATCACCTCGCCGGCCAGCATCATCGTGTACTCGGTGCTCTTCGTCATCGGCCTCGTCGCGGCCATCCTGGCCATCCTGCTCTATCTGCTCGAGAAGTTCGGGCACGAGCCGCGGCCCATCGGCGCCATCACCGCCGATGAGGACGACGGCGACGCGGGCGACGGCGAGGCGGCGGCCGCCAAGGGCGACACCGCGGCGCCGGCCGCGACCTGACGGAGCGCTCCGGCGTGCCCGGGAGCGGCTCCGCCTCCAAACCCGCACTCTTCGCCCGGCTCGTCAAGATCGAGCACAGCGTCTACGCGCTGCCGTTCGCCTACGCCGGGGCTTTTCTCGCCGCCGACGGCCTGCCCACCTGGTCGCAGTTGCTGTGGATCACGGTGGCCATGATCGGAGCGCGCAGCGCGGCCATGGCCCTCAACCGGCTCATCGACGCGGAGATCGACGCCCGCAATCCGCGGACGGCCGAGCGCGAGCTGCCGGCCGGCCGGCTCGGGCGCCGCGAGGTCTGGCTCTTCACGGTCGTGTCGATCGCGTTGCTCGTGCTGGCTGCCTTCCAGCTCTCCGAACCCTGCCGCTACCTGTGGCCTATCCCGCTGGCGGCGTTCGTGCTGTATCCCTACGCCAAGCGCTTCACGTGGTTCTGCCACTATGCGCTCGGCCTCACGCTGGGGCTGGCGCCGGCGGCCGCGTGGCTCGCCGTCACCGGCCACCTGGGAGTGGTGCCGTGGCTGCTCTTCTTCGCCGTGGGACTCTGGGTGGGCGGCTTCGACGTCATGTACGCCATCTTCGACCTCGACTTCGACCGGGAGGCGGGCCTGCACTCGGTGCCGGTCTCCGTGGGAGTGCGCGGCGCCCTGGCCGTCGCCGCGCTCTCGCACGTGGCCACCGTCACCCTGCTCGTGGCCGTCGGGGCGCTGTGCGACCTGAGCATCGTCTACTGGGCAGGCCTGGCGCTCGTCGCGGCCCTGCTCGCGTGGCCGCACATCGACATCGCGCGGCGCGGGCTGGACCGGGTGGGGATGAGCTTCATGGGCGTGAACGGCGTCGTCGGCCTGCTCTACGGCCTGGTGGTCGTCCTGGCCACGGTCCTGCCTCGCTGAGCAGGGGATTCGTGCCTCCGGCGAGGGCGTTCGCATATACCCCGTGTGGTACAATGCTGCGCGCCGGGCGTCTAAACCGACCGCTCTCGCGGTCCCGGGCGCGCGGCCACCATCACGTCACAGTCCTGAGGGGGACGCTTCGTGAGTGACGGCGAACGCCGGGAGCCAAAGCCACAGTCGCGGCCTGAGCCGGAGTCTGCGCCTGCTCCGGCGCCGGAGTCACCGCCCGAGCCGCAGCCGCAGGTGGTCGTCACCGGCGAACCGAAGCGGCGCTCGCGGTGGTTCGTCGTCGCCGGCATCGCCATCGTCGCCGTCGCCGTGGCCGTGCTGCTGCTGGTCCCCATGATCGCGACGTCGTCCTCGTCGTACTGCGGCAGTTGCCACTCCATGGAGCAGGCGTACGCGAGCTGGAAGCGCAGCGCGCACTCGTCAGTGGGGTGCGCCCAGTGTCACATCCCGCCGGGCTCGGTGGCCGCGGTCAAGTGGCGCACCACCGAGACGCGCAACATCTGGCTCACCTACCTGAACATGAAGCCGGCCACCGACAGCCAGCCTGTGCCGGCCACCGACAACTGCCTCAAGTGCCACCCGATGAAGGGCCTCATGGGGCTCCCGGGTCAGATACGCATGCCGCACGCCCAGCACGTCAACCAGAACAACCTCGAGTGCGTGGACTGCCACGACCACACCGCGCACGCGGCGCCGGGCCAGAGCGACCAGGTCAGCATGGCGGTCTGCACCATGTGCCACAAGCAGACCAGCGACCCCACCCAGTGCGGCTTCTGTCACTACACGCCGCCGGTCACCGGCAAGTCGCACCCGACGGACTTCATCGCCGAGCACGGCAAGCTGGCGCTGAACAACGAGCGTGACTGCCTGCGCTGCCACCACAACAAGGCCCAGTTCTGCGACGGCTGTCACAAGAAGCCCACGCCCGGCCACTACTCCGGTGACTGGCCCTACCGGCACGGCCTGCAGGCCAAGAAGGATCCCGGACGCTGTCTGGGCTGTCACACCAGAAAGCAGCTGTGCGACCAGTGCCATACGGTCGACCACCCGGCTGACTGGGTCACCTCGCATGCGTCGGTCGCCGCCGAGGGCCAGCGCTCGTGCCTGGTGTGTCATCCCACGCAGATGTGCATCGACTGCCATGCCGACAACGGCGTGAGCGTGAAGATCGGGGCGGCGCAGTGAGCGTGCGCCGCGCCGTCCTCGTCGTGCTTGGCGCGGCGCTGCTCCTCCTGACCGCGGCGACCGCGGCGTCCGCCATCACGTTCACCATCCCCACGGGGAAGACCGACCGCTGCCTCCAGTGTCACGGCAAGCCGGGGCTCGGCACGGTCAACGTCAACGGTGTCGAGAAGAGCCTCACCATCGACACCGACGCGTGGCACCAGTCCATGCACTCGCGCATGGACTGCACCGCCTGCCATGCGGGCTTCGAGGGGCGCGACCACACCCCCGACGAGACCAAGGGCTGGTACAGACAGGCCAAGCTCACCGCGTGCAGCGACTGCCACTCCTCCGAGTTCAAGATGTACGACCAGTCCTTCCACGGGAACCTGGTCATGAGCGAGGGCTCCACCAAGGCGCCGGCCTGCGGAGACTGCCATGGCTCACATGGGATCATCGACCCGACCACCCAGAAGTTCCGCGCGACCATCCCGCAGGTGTGCGGCCGGTGTCACGGCGACAAGGAATCGACCTACCTGGACACCTATCACGGGAAGTCCTGGCAGCTCGGCGACCTCTCACGTGCCGTCTGCACCGACTGCCACGGCTACCACAAGATACTGCCGCAGTCGAACCCCGCGAGCACCATCTCGAAGCAGAACGTGGTCGCGACCTGCGGCAAGTGCCACCCCAACGCCAACAGCCGCTTCTCCAGCTTCATGGTGCACGTCGACCGCAGTTCGCCCAGGTCCTCGTTCTGGGTCTGGCTGATGGAGATGAACCACGCCCTGCTCATCGGCGTGCTGTTCACCCTCGGCGGCCTGCACTGCGTCTTGTACTTCTACCGAGGCCTCAGGGAGGGAATGTACCGCCGTGGCAAGCATTGACACCCCCGTCCGCGACCGCGGAGCTGCCGTAGAGCCCAAAGCCCGGCCGGCCGTCGTCGTCACCGGCGCGCGCACCCACTTCCGCCGCTTCACCCCGTTCCAGCGCTGGGTGCACTTCTTCATCATGATCAGCTTCTCCACGCTGGTGCTCACAGGCATGCCGCTCAAGTACAGCGACAAGGCCTGGGCACAGAGCTGGATGGGCGTCATCGGCGGTGTGGAGAACGCCGGCATGATCCACCGCTTCGCCGCCATGATCATGGTCGCTTGCGGGATCTGCATGGTCGGTCTCTTCCTCAAGATCCTCATCCAGTACAAGGGCCGGTACTGGGGCCCGGGCACCATGGTCCCGACGTGGCAGGACTACCGCGACCTCAAGGCGATGGTCAGCTGGTTCATCGGCCGCAGCCCGCGGCCGCACCTGCAGCTCGACCGGTATGCGTACTACGAGAAGGGCGAGTTCTGGGCGGCCAGCGGCGGTTGCAGCATCATGATCGTCACCGGGGCGATCCTCTGGTACCCGCAGACCGCGGCGCGCGTGCTGCCCGGCATCGTGATCAACTTCGCCCTCGTCAACCACTCGGGCGGCGCGCTGCTCGCAATGGGCTTCGTGGTCGTGTTCTGGCACTTCTTCCATGCTCACCTGCGCCCCGAGGCGTTCCCGATGGACAAAGCCATGTACGCCGGCGGCCTCCCGCTGGAGGAGTACGCGCACGAGCGGCCTGTCGAGTACGAGCGTCTCGTCAAGGAGGGCAAGCTCGACGGAATGCTCATCGCGCCTCTGAGTGAGAGAGGCCTGAAGTACCAGAACGTGCTGTGGTGGGTCATCACCGGGTTCGCCCTGTTCCTGTGGGCGGTGTTCTGCATTTTCGTGGTTTGGGTCACGTTCAACTGGATCACTGGCTTTTGAGGGTGAACAGCTTCACAAGGACTGGTACACTCAGCGTCCAAGACGATGCACTGAACGAGCCACAGTGAGTCGCCGCCCTCCGCGGAGGGCACGTGTCACAGGGGTGTGACCGCCGGTCCGGGGAAAGGAGTCGACGTGAGGTCCATGCGCCGTTGGGCGACGGTCGCGGCAGTCGCGGTGGTCTTGCTCGCCGCAGTGGTCGCGGCACTCGCATTCACCGCCGCGCCTGCATCCGCGTACAGCTCCTGGGCGCACAACGGCGCGCAGGGCTGCGTCTGCCACGACCAGGGCACGCCCACCGACGCCTCCTGCACCGCCTGCCACACCGGCTTCCAGAGCTTCCCCGGCCAGACGTGCTGGTCGTGCCACGAGCCCGGTAAGCCCACCTCCGGTCTGTCCTCGCCGAGCTCGGCCTGCAGCCAGGAATGCCACCTCTGGAACTCCGTCCAGAAGCAGTACATCACCCCGTTCACGCACGGCACCAACCCACACCTCGGCTCCACGCCGGAGTGCCTGGACTGCCACTCCACCAGCCCCGGCATCGCCGACCCGGGGTCGAGCCCGCACCACAGCGGCCAGGCCACCGGGTTCACCCAGTGCGGTGTGTGCCACTCGTCGCAGCAGAAGCACGCCGGCAAAGTCGCCTGCGGCAGCTGCCACACCAGCGCGGAGGCCTTCCACCTCTATCAGGCGAGCAGCCCGGGCTTCAAACAGTGCGGCTCCTGCCACACCATGCGCCACGCCGGCAAGAAGATCGCGCAGAGCAAGTGCGCCGCCTGCCACAAGGGCAGCTCCGGCCTCCCGGCCCAGCACTCCAAATCCGTCACCAAGAAGTTCGTCTGCAGCGGTTGCCACACGAAGGCCCTGCACGCATCCAAGGTCAGCAAGGCCGTCTCCAGCTGTCGCACCTGCCACGGCGGCAAGTACCACGCCGCGCAGAAGACACCGTCGCGCAACGTCTGCACCCGCTGTCACACCCGAGCGCTGAACCACGCCAACGGGTATCAGTGCACGCTGTGCCACGGCAGGGCCGTTCATAACTCGAGGCCCAGCGCCATCAACTGACGCAGTTGAACTTTCGTCTCACCAAACGCGGCGTCACCGCAGCAGCGATCCTCATCACCGCGGTGGTGGTCTTCGTCGGCGTCGCCTTGGCGGCGACTTCCTCGCCACGGTTCTGCGCCACCTGCAAGAGCCACGTGCCCTACGTCGACGAGTACAACAAGTCCGCGCACCGGGACGTCAACTGCGAGCAGTGCCACACCAAGCCGGGGCCTTTCTTCTTCCTGACCTCCAAGCTCGAGGCGCTGCAGCAGCCCATCGCCCAGCTCACCGGCGACTACGAGAAGCCGATTCTGGGCTTCGTGCTCAACCAGTCCTGCCGTCGTTGCCACACCAACGAGGAGCTGTTCAAGACCATCAGCGCAAACGGCATCCGCGTGAACCACGAGCACCTCATCGAGGCAGGGTTCCTCTGCCAGCGCTGTCACTCCACGGTGGCGCACGGCAACGCCGTTCCGGAGGGTTCGCGCACGTATCCGGTCATGGAGCAGTGCCTCATCTGCCACAACAACAACTACAAGGCCGCCGACGGCACGGTGGCCACCTCGCGCTGCGACCTGTGCCACAAGAAGCCGGGCTACGCCGCCCAGCCGGAGTCGCACAAGCAGTCCGACTGGTCCACGCGCCACGGCGCAATCGGCGTGCTCTCCACCTGCAGCGCGTGCCACGTCAAGAAGGACGCGTGCTCCAAGTGTCATAACGACATCCAGATGCCGCACCCCGACGCGTGGCTCTACGCGCACGGCAAGACCGCGGAGGCCAAAGGCCGCGAGACGTGCGCGCAGTGCCACAACGTCAAGGAGTACTGCAAGACCTGCCACAAGCTGCCCATGCCGCACGCGCAGAACTTCATCTCGAGCCATCCCAAGTCGGCGGCCAGGTACGGCACTCCCACCTGCTTCAACTGCCACGTGCTCGACAATTGCCAGGCCTGTCATGAGCAGCACGCCTCCGGCGACCCGCGCGCACACAGCCTCTTCAAAGGCATCGACTACTCGCCGCGCCCGCGGGTCCAGGGCACCCTCACCGCGAGCCCGGCGGTGATCAAGTGAGCCAGAAGAAGCTCCCCAAGAGCCGCGTACTGCTCGACGTCAAGGTGCCGCGGGGCTGGCTGATCGGCGTAGCCTTGGCTCTGGTGGCGGTCGTCGTGGTCGCCATCATCGCGTTCTCCGCGGTCAACAACATCGACACCTGCAACGCGTGCCACATCGTCCGGCCCGAGGTTGCCACGTACAAGCAGTCCGCGCACTACCGCGCCGGCGTGGGCTGCCAGCAGTGCCACACCAAGCCGGGCGTGTTCAACTACCTCATCCGTAATCTCCAGGGCATGACGAACCTCATGCTCTACGTGACGGACACCTACGAGCGTCCGCTCACCACCGCGGTCGGCACCGCCAACTGCGTGCAGTGCCATCCCAAGTCGCAGATCGAGCGCGACCAGGTGTTCAACAACATCCGCGTCAACCACACCGGCCTGCGTGAGGCCGGCTACCAGTGCACGGCCTGCCACGCCAACATCAGCCACCCCGGCACCCAGTTGGCGGTCGCGCGCGTGGCCCAGAACAAGATGCCCATCTGCGCCCGTTGCCATGACGGCAAGCGGCTGCCCGACGACTGCAGCATCTGCCACGTTGGGGGCGCTCCGCCGGAGGAGATCAACGTCCCCATCACCGGCAAGGTCGCGCCCGAGCAGTGCAAGGGCTGCCACAACAAGAAGAAGGGCACGGACATCTGCACCGACTGCCACAATGGCCTCGCGATGCCGCATCCCGGCGACTGGAAGTCGCACCACGGCCAGGTCGTCCTCGACCGCGGCAAGAGCATCTGCGTCGGCTGCCACACCAAGGACGACCCCAAGTTCTGCATCGACTGCCACGGCCTCGAGATGCCGCATCCGAGCAGCTTCGTCTCCAACCACGGCAGCATCGGCCAGAAGGATCCCAAGCTGTGCCAGAAGTGCCACGGCACGAACGCGTGCTTCGACTGCCACGGCCTGCAGATGCCGCATCCGTCCGGCTGGCTCTCGCAGCACACGAGCGTCGCGAGCAGCAACCCGAGCCTCTGCAACAAGTGCCACACCAGTTCGTTCTGCTTCGCCTGCCACGGCGTGGAGTTGCCGCACAGCTCGAGCTTCATCGCCGACCATCCGAACCACGTGTACAGCCAGGGCAGCGTCTGCGTGAAGTGCCACGGCAACATGGGCACCGGCCCGAAGGGCTGCTACGGCGGCCAGTGCCACGCGGGTTCGATCAACTAGAGTCCGGGTACCCCCCTGGGGGACGTGACCATGGCTGCGAATCCACCACACACCGTGTTCGTCGGCGTGAGCGGCGCGAGCGGGGCGCCCTACGCCGTGCGTCTGGTCAGGGCGCTGGCCGCGGCGGGCTGCGCCCTCCAGCTGAGCATCTCTGAGAGCGGCATCCTCGTGCTCCAGCACGAGCTCCAGCTGCCCTCGGGCACGCGCGCGGCAGTCACCGGCGAGTTCCTGGAGCTGGCCGGCACGACCGCCCAGGTCTTCATGCCGACGGATCTGGGAGCGCTGCCGGCGAGCGGCAGCAGCGCCCCGGACGCCGTGGTCATCTGCCCCTGCTCCATGTCCACGGCGGCGCACATCGCGCTGGGTACCACCAGCACGCTCATGCAGCGCGCCGCCGATGTGGCGCTCAAGGAGCAGCGGCGGCTCGTGGTCGTGCCGCGCGAGACGCCGCTCACGCAGATCCACCTGCGCCGGCTGCTCGAGCTCTCGGAGGCCGGCGCCGTCGTGCTCCCGGCCATGCCGGGCTTCTACTCGCGGCCGCAGACGCTGCAGGACGCCGTGGACCATGTGGCCGGCAAGGTCATGAGCTCCCTCGGCTTCGAGCAGGACCTGTTCCCCGCGTGGGACGGGGGCCGGCGCTGATGGCCGGGGGCCGACCCGCGCGCGGGTCCGGCGACCTCCCTCTCGACCGCGACCCCTCGCACATCGAGGCCATGTTCGGCGACATCGCCGGACGCTACGACCTCATGAACCGGCTCATGACCGCCGGCATGGACGCCGGCTGGCGCCGCGCCGCCGCCGCCTCGGCCGGTCTCTCGCCGGGCGACGAGGCGCTCGACGCCTGCTGCGGCACCGGCGATCTGACCTTCACGCTCGTCGAGTCCTGCCCTGCGTGTGATGTCGTAGGGCTCGACTTCACGCCGGAGATGCTGGTGCGAGCGCGGCAGAAGGCCGGCGCCCGCGCCATCCACGGCCGTCCGGCGCCGCGGGGGTTCGTCCAGGGCGACGTCCTTGCGCTGCCGTTCGACGACAAGCGCTTCGCCGCCGTCACCGTGGGCTGGGGCGTGCGCAACGTACCCGACGTGCCGCGCGCGTTCCGCGAGATGGCGCGCGTCACGAGGCCGGGCGGCCGTGTGGTGTGTCTTGAGTCCACGCAGGTACCCGACGGCGCCGGCAGGCGCTTCCACGCCGTGTGGCAGGGCCGCGTGGTGCCCGTGATGGGCCGCGTGGTGACGGGTGACCCGTCCGCATACTCGTACCTGCCTGCGTCTGTGGCCGCGTTCCCGCGCGCGGACGAGCTGGCCGCGATCATGGCCGGCGCCGGCCTGGTCAACGTCCGCTACCGACGGTTCGGCTTCGGCGCCGTCGCCCTGCACGTCGGCGAGACGCCGGCGTGAGCGGTCGCGCTCCGCTCCGCCGCCCTTCCTTCAGCTGGACTTCTCCTGCCCAGAAGCGCCGTGTGGCGCGCGGCATGGAGCTCGTCGAGGAACGCCTGACGACGGTCGCCGGCGAGTACCCCGGCGAGCTCGGCGAGGCGTGTCGCGCCACGCTCAGCGCCGGTGGCAAGCGTGTTCGCCCGCTGCTGACGCTGCTGTGCGCGCGGCGCGGAGAGGCCGCCGGCGAGAACGTCCTGCGAGCGGCGGCCTCCGTCGAGCTCCTGCACATGGCGACCCTCGTGCACGACGACGTGCTCGACCGGGCCGAACTGCGGCGCGGCAAGCCCACCGTGGCCCACCGGTACGGCCCGGGCACGGCCGTCTCGGCCGGCAACTACCTGCTCGCCCGGTCGTTCTCGGAGCTCGTGGGCGCGGGCAGTCCCGAGGCGGTCGACCTGCTCAGCGCCACCGCCGTGGGCCTCAGCGAGGGCGAGGTGCTGCAGCGCGCCGAGGCGCACGACGTACGCGTCGTCGAAGACCAGTACGTCCACCGCTGCGAGCGCAAGACGGCGGATCTCTTCGCCGCCGCCTGCGGTCTCGGCGCCCTGCTCTCCGGCGCCGGTGACGAGACGGTCGGCGCTGTGGGCAGGTTCGGGCGCCTCATCGGGCTCGCCTTCCAGGTGCTGGACGACATCCTGGACTGCAGCGGCGACCAGGCCGCGACCGGCAAACGGCCGGGTACCGACGTGCGCGACGGGACCATCACCCTGCCGATGATCTACGCGCTGGAGGCCCGGCCGGAGCTGGCCGAGATCCTCGGCCGGCCGGGCCCTACAGACGCCGACGTCGAGCTCGTCCTGCGCGCGGTCGAGGACACGGGCGCGCTGGCGCGAGCACGCGTCGTTGCTTTGCGGTACATTGAGGACGCGCGCGCGGTCCTTGCCGCGTGCCCCGAGACCGTGGAACGCGGCCTGCTGGTCCAAGTAGCCGAGCAGGTCGTCGACCGTTACAGCTGACGACTCCGGAGCCCACCCCTTGAACCCAACCGAGATCTCCGCGCTTGCCGCGCGCTCCGGCCTCGACGCCATCTGGCGCAAGGTCGAGGCCGCGGAGCGCCTCAGTGGCGACGACGCCACCCAGCTTCTCTCGTCCGGCGACCTCCTGGCGCTGGGCGCCATGGCCGACTTCGCCCGTGCGCGCATCGCCGGCGATGCGGTCTACTTCATCTCGAACCGGCACATCAACCACACCAACGTGTGCCGCAACCGCTGCCTGTTCTGCGCCTTCAGCCACGACGAGGGCGACGAGGACGCGTACACGCTCTCGGTGGACGAGGTCGTGGACAAGGCGCGGGAGACGCTGGCCATCGGCGGCATCAGCGAGATCCACATCGTCGGCGGCGAGCACCCCGACCTGCCGTTCAGCTACTACCTGGACATGATGAGCGCGCTGCGCGAGCTGGCGCCGGACGTGCACATCCAGGCGTTCACGGCCAGCGAGATCAGCCACTTCGCGCGCATCAGCGACCAGTCGGTCACCGAGGTGCTGCAGCAGCTCAAAAACGCCGGCCTCGGCTCGTTGCCGGGCGGGGGCGCCGAGGTGTTCAGCGGCCGCGTGCGCGACCTGATCTGCGAGCGCAAGATCAGCGGCCAGACGTGGCTCGACGTGCACCGCGCCGCGCACGGCGTCGGCATGGTGTCCAACGCCACGATGCTGTACGGCCACGTCGAAGAGCCGGCGGAGCTCGCGGACCACATGGTCCAGCTCCGCGAGCTCCAGGACGACACCGACGGCTTCAACGCGTTCATCCCGCTGTCGTTCCAGCCGGCCAACACCGGCCTGAGCGAACTGCCCGGGCCCACCGGTTTCGACGACCTCAAGATGCTGTCCGTCGGCCGCCTCGTGCTCGACAACTTCAAGCACGTCAAGGCCTTCTGGATCAACGTCGGCCTCAAGCTCGCCCAGGTCTCGCTGGCGTTCGGGGTCAACGACCTCGACGGCACCGTGGTGGAGGAGAAGATCAGCCACGCGGCCGGCGTCGACACGGGCCAGGAGCTCAGCAAGGCTGAGCTGGTGCGCGTGATCAAGGCCGCCGGCCGCGTCCCCGTGGAGCGCGACACCCTGTACAACGTCGTGCGACGGTACGATGGCGCAGCCTGACGCAAGTGCTCCGGGCGCGGGCGCCGCGTCGGCAGCCGCGCCCGTCCGCGTCGGGCGCATCGAGTTCGTCAACTGCTTCCCGCTGTTCCACCACTTCGAGCGGGAACTGGCCGCGCGGGGAGTGGACGCGGCGCTTCTCGAGGGTTACCCCTCGACGCTCAACGACATGCTGGTGGACGGGGCGATCGACGTCACCGTCTCGTCCTCGATCGCCTTCGCGCGCAACGCCGACGAGCAGACCCTGCTGCCGCAGGTCTCCATCAGCTCGTTCGGCGCCGTCGACTCCATCCAGTTGTTCGCGCGCACACCGCTCGCGCAGATCCGCAAGGTCGCGCTGACGGAGAAGAGCGCGACCTCCATCTGCCTGCTCAAGGTCCTGTGCAGGGAGTGGGGCATCGAGCCGGAGTTCGCGCCCCGGGTCGGGCCGCTCTCCGAGGTGCTCGACGACTCCGACGCCCTGCTGCTCATCGGCGACGAGGCCCTGCACCTTCTGCGTGTGCAGGCCTACCCGCACCACTTCGACCTGGGCGCCGAGTGGAAGAGCGTCACGGGTCTGCCCATGGTGTACGCCGTGTGCGCCGCTCGTCGCGACTTCGCCGGGGGGCGGCCGGAGGCCGCCGCCGCCGTCGGAGCCGCGCTGCTCGCGTCCCGCGACGCCTGCGCCGCGGACCCGGCGGGTACCGCCGCCGCCGCGGCGCAGGTCTACGACTTCAGCCAGGCGTATCTCATGGACTACTTCGGCAAGCTCAAGTTCGGGTTCACGCCCGAGTACCGGGCCGGCCTGCAGGAGTTCTACCGGCGGGCGGCCGCCATCGGCGAGCTCGAGCGCGTGCCCGACCTCGAGAGCTGCATGACGGGCGCGTGCTGAGGCCCGCGGTGAGCTGCACGAGCCTCATCTTCCGCCGGCCTATCCCCGACGACCACGAGCGCATCATCGCCGTCCTCCCCTCCTGGTGGGACGGCCGCGACCTGCGCGCCCTGCTGCCCAAGGTCTTCTTCGAGCACTTCCGCGGCTCGTCGTTGCTGGTCGAGCACGAGGACCGGCTCATCGGCTTCTTGGTCGGCTTCCTCTGCCCGGACCACGTCGACGAAGCGTACATCCACTTCGTCGGCGTCGATCCTTCGTGGCGCCGGTCCGGGCTCGGAGCAGACCTCTACAGGCGCTTCTTCGCCTTCGCGCGCACCAACGGCCGCTCTGTCGTGCGTGCCGTGACGGCGCCGGTCAACACGGGTTCGATCGCCTTCCACGCGGCGCTCGGCTTCTCCCTGCTGCCCGGCGACGACGAGATCGACGGCGTGCCCGTGATCACCGAGCGCGGGCCGCACGGCGACCACCTGGTGCGCTTCCAGCTGTTCCTCGAACCGGAGCCCGCCTCATGAGCACCGAAGTACCCGCGCCGCCTGCCGGCCGCATCACCGACGCCGAGGCGCTCGCCCTGCTCGAGAGCGGCGACCTGCTGGGCGCCGGCGCGCGCGCCGACGCCGCGCGTCGCCGCCTGCACCCCGGCGACGAGGTCACCTTCATCGTCGACCGCAACATCAACTACACCGACTACTGCCTCTCCGGCTGCCGCTTCTGCGCCTTCTACAAGAAGCCGGGGAGCGGGGAGGGCTACCTGCTCGCCGAGGCGGACATCCACCGCAAGATCGAGGAGACGCTGGAGCTCGGCGGCACCGCCATCATGATGCAGGGCGGCCTGCACCCCGACCTGGACATCTGCTGGTTCGAGCAGGTCTTCAGCGGCATCAAGGCCAGGTACCCGATCCACATCCACTCACTCTCTCCGCCGGAGATCGTGCACATCGCCAGGCAGAGCGACCTGAGCGTGGAGGAGACGCTGACGCGGCTCCACGCCGCCGGTCTGGACAGCCTGCCCGGCGGCGGCGCCGAGGTCCTCGTCGACCGCGTGCGCACCGCCATCAGCCCGCACAAGATCCCCACCGACACCTGGCTGGACGTGATGCGCGTCGCCCACCGCCTCGGCATGAGGACCACGGCGACCATGATGTTCGGCTCGCTCGACACCCCGGCCGAACGGATCGAGCACCTGCGCCGCCTCCGCGACCTGCAGGATGAGACCGGCGGCTTCACCGCCTTCATCCCGTGGACGTTCCAGGCCGGCAACACCGACCTGCAGGCCGGCCACGTCCCCGCCACCGGTATCGACTACCTCATGATGCTCTCCGTCTCGCGCATCTACCTCGACAACTTCCCCAGCATCCAGGCCTCCTGGGTCACCCAAGGATTGCGCATGGGGCAGGTCGCACTGGCCTTCGGCGCCAACGACACGGGCTCGACGATGATCGAGGAGAACGTGGTCGCCGCCGCCGGAGTGCGAAACCAGTGCGACGTCGACGAGATGGTGCGGCTCATCCGTGCGGCCGGCCGCACGCCCGTCCAGCGCGACACGCTCTACCGCGAGGTCCGCAGGTACTGACTCCGTATCTGTGTTGCGATTCGTCGGTCTGCGCTAATCGAACGTAACGCACGCCCGTCCGCTCAGGCGTTTCCGTGGGGAACCTCCTCTTAACCACGTGGCCGCGGACCCGTGGCTCACTGTGCGAATCTCGAAGGAGAGTCTCATCTCCTCGGAGTGGTCCAAGCAAGGAGGGATCATGCAGTCTCCCGCAACCGTGCCGCTTCCGGGTGCCGGCGAGAGTCCGGCGACTGTGAAGGTCGTCAAGAGCGAGCCCGAGCTGGACAAGGGCCTCAAGGGCAACGCCATCGGGATGCTTTCCAGCGTAGTCATCGGCATCGCCTCGACCGCACCGGCCTACAGCCTGGCGGTCACCCTCGGGCTCATCGTTGCCGTGACCGGTGTCGGGCTCAAGTCCCCCGCGATCATGATCATCTCGTTCTTCCCGATGATCCTGATCGCGGCTTCGTATTACTACCTCAACAAGGCCGACCCGGACTGCGGCACCACGTTCAGCTGGGTGGTGCGGGCGATCGGGCCACGGACCGGATGGGTGACCGGATGGGTCATGGTAGCCGCCGACATCATCGTGATGGCGAGCCTGGCCCAGATCACCGGCACGTACTTCTTCCTGCTCTTCGGCGCGCACGGCCTGGCCAACTCGCTCTTCTGGGTGACGGCCGTGGGCGTCCTGTTCCTCATTATCATGAGCGTCGTCACGGCCGTCGGCATCGAGATCTCCGCTCGCATCCAGTGGTTCCTGCTGGGCTTCGAGTACCTGATGCTGGTGATCTTCTCGGTGGTCGCGCTCGTCAAGGTCTACACATCGAGCCCCGCAGGCTCTGTTCATCCGTCCCTCTCCTGGTTCACGCCCAACATGAGCGTTGGTGCGCTCGCGGGCGGCGTCCTGCTCGCCCTGTTCATCTACTGGGGCTGGGACACCACCGTGTCGGTCAACGAGGAGACCAAGGACAAGTCCCGCACGCCGGGGATCGCCGCGATCCTGAGCACCCTCGGCCTGCTGTTCATCTACGTGCTCACCACGACAGCGTCGCAGGCGTTCCACGGTACGACGTACCTCGCGAACAACTCAAACGACATCCTGAGCCCGCTCGGCTCGGCCGTGCTCGGGTCGACGCTGGACAAGCTGCTCATCGCCGTGGTCCTCACTTCGGCGACGGCGTCCACGCTCACGACGATCCTGCCGGGAGCTCGGACCACGCTGTCGATGGCCGCCCACGGCGCTATCCCCAAGGTGTGGGCCAAGGTGAACCCGCGCTTCCAGACGCCGGTCTGGGGAACCGTGATCTATGGCGTCCTCTCGATCGTCTGGTACGTGGGCCTCACTCTCCTGAGCCAGAACGTGCTGTACGACTCCATCGCGGCTCTGGGGCTGGCGATCGCCTTCTACTACGGCATCAACGGCTACGCGGTGCCCCTGTTCTACCGGCACCAGATCTTCCAGAGCGCGCGCAAGTTCATCTTCCTCGCGCTCTTCCCGTTGCTGGGCGGAATCGCCCTCACGTGGGTGTTCGCAGCCTCACTGGACCAGTTGTTCTATCCGGCCAACTCGGCCTCGGGGACGTCCTGGTTCGGCGTCGGGCCGCCTTTCGTCATCGGCCTGGGGTTCATCGTCAGCGGCGTGATCGTCATGTTCATCGCCGAGAGGTTCCTGAAGCGCTCGAAGCCCTTCTTCGCCCGCAAGATGGAGACCGTGGAGACCATGGTGCCCTGGGAGGAGAACCCCGACCAGATGCTGGCCGAGGCTGGCGCTCTCAAGAGCGAGTCGCCCGTGGGGAAGGCCGCCTAGCGCTCAGCGGCCGGGCGGCCACCTGTCAGGCCCGGGCGCGGGTGGGCGAAGTCCCGCCCGCGCCCGGGCCTGTCTGCGCTCACTCGGGCCCGCGCGGCGGCTCCGCCGCATACGCGGGCCTCCGTTCGTCCGCCAGGCGCTCCAGCTCCGCCTGCGGCAGCGCGCCACCACCGGCCACCAGTTGCTTCCACGCCCTGTGGAGCACCGGCGACACGACCAGGAGCCCGACGAAGGTGAAGATGCCGGCGAGCGTCAGCACATGCCCGGAGATCCTCTGGTAGAGCAGCGGGGCCAGCAGGGAGCCGACGAGCCCGGCGAGCTGCATGGAGGTCGCCTCCACGCCTGTCACCGTGCCAATCCACCGTCGCGGACTCACCTGGATGAGGAACGCCTGTTTGGCAGGGTACGAGAACGCGATGGCCACGCCCTCCAGCACGCTGACGACGACGAGCGCTGTGAGGTTGGTCGAGATGCCGTAGAACATCCACGCGAAGCTGGAGAGCGCGTAGCCGATGAAGAACAGCCAGAAGCGGCTGTACTTGTCGGCCACGACGCCGCCGAACACGCTCAGCAGCATGGGCACGCTGAAGGCCACCCACGTGAAGCTGATGAAGGTCATGGATGCGCCCAGGCTGCGGAGGTAGAGGCTCCAGACGACGTCCCAGGCGCCCATGGCGAGGTGGCTGGTGAAGGCGATGACGACGAACGCGATGATGGGTGCCGTGAGGATGGCGCGGTAGGGCGGGCGGGACGACTTGCGTCCGCCGCCCGCCTGCTGCTCGTGGCGGGTCTGCGCCCGTCGCGTCTTGAGCGCGGCCGGTTCGCGGATGAAGAGCACCAGCGCCACCAGCGCGCACGCCGAGAGCACGGCGCCGAAGTAGAAGATCGCGTAGAAGCCGGACTTGTGGCCGCCACCCAGCGCGTACAGTGGCGCCGCCAGCGCCGGTCCGATGATGAGCCCGCCGAACTGAGCCGTGGTGAGGAACCCGTAGGCACGGCTCCGGTTCTGCGTCGTGGTGATGTCGGCGATGAAGGCCTGCGCGGCGGGCCCGAACGCGGCGGCGCCGATCCCCTCCAGGAGCCGGAAGAGGATGAACCAGTACGGGTCCGTCGTGGTGGTGAACAGCAGCAACGCGATGGTGTACACGACCGCCCCGGCGACCATCACCGGTTTGCGCCCGATCATGTCGCTGAGCCAGCCGAGCGGCGACGAGAAGAGCAGCGTCCCGACGTAGTACGTCGCGGCGATCACCGCCCACAGCGCCATGGACGCGTGCGCCTGCTCCTGCAGGAAGATGGGGAGGTAGGGGAGGATCGCGCCGAAGCCCGCCCAGACGACGAACTCGGACGCGCTGACCACGCCGAGCTGTAGCCAGCTCGTACGCGGCGCGTCCTCCGGTGTCTGAGGCGTCTGTGAGGTCGGTGCGGTGGTCATGGCTCCCCGGTCGTCCGTAGGACTTAGACGACCGGCTCCCCTCCGGCCGTCGCCCGCGCTACGAATCCGGCCCCAAGGCTATCACCCGGGGATCGAGCGGAGTCTCAGGAGGAGCGGATCTCCCGGGACAGCAGACCGACCAGGCCGGACGCGGCCACGATCACGCCGGCGACGACGAAGAGCAGGCGCACGTCCACCACGCCGGCCAGCGCGCCGCCGACCAGCACGGAGACGGCATACGTGCCCTGCGTCAGCATGAACCGGGTACTGAACACGCGCCCGCGCATGCCCTCGGGCACGGTCTGCTGCAAGAAGGTGTCCACCGCGATCAGGACCAGGGCGTTGGCCAGGCCGAACAGGGCGAACGGGACGGCCGCCACCCAGACCGAGTCGGTGAGCGCGACCAGCGCCAGGCAGATCCCCATCGCCAGGAGCCCGCCGATCATGACTCGGCCCTTGCGCACGCGCGCGGCCAGAGCGACCAGTGCCAGCGAGCCCACCAGGAAGCCGACGCTGCTCACGGCTTCGAGGGCGCCGAACGCGCCTGCACCGCGCCCCAGCACGTCCACAGCGAAGAGGAAGGTGAGCGGGTAGACCGCGCCCATGCCGGCCACGCAGACGACGATCATCGTCGTGTTGGCGCGCAGGCCACGGTCACGTCGCAGGAAGGTGAATCCCTCATTGAGTTCTTTCCTGAAGCCCCCTGCGGCCTTCGCCGCGGCGTCGCGCACCGGCGCCCGGTAGCGCATCAGCGCGAGCGCCACCGCCGAGACGACGAACGTGGCGGCGTCGAGCCGGAACGCAGCCGTGGTGCTCACCGCGGCGAGCAGTAGGCCGGCGAGCGCCCAGCCCAGGATCTCCGTGAGGTTCTCGCCCGTGGAGAGCAGCGAGTTGGCGCGCATCAGCCGGTCGCCCGGCACGATCTCGGGCACGATCGCGAGCTTGGCAGGGTCGAAGAACACGCCCAGGCTCGCGATGACGAAGGCCAGCACGAACACAGAGGGCAGGGAGCGCGTGGCGAGGAAGGGCACGGCGAGTACGAGCACCGCGCGCAGTATGTCCATGGCGACCATGAGCCGGCGCTTGTCGATCCGGTCGACGATGACGCCGGAGAACGCCCCGAAGACCACCCAGGGGAGGGTGTAGAGGGCGAAGACGGCGCCTGTGCCCAGCGCGGACCCCGTCGCCTTGTACACCAACCACGGGAACGCGAGCGCTGCGAGCCGGTCGCCCATCTGCGAGACGAACTGCCCGATCCACAGCAGGCCGAAGCTGGCGTTGCGATGGAGAGGTGCCGTTTGGAACTCCGCGGATGCGGCGTTGGCCTCTATCGTCTTCCCCCCTGGAGTGCGACGTCGACCGAGTGATGATGGGGCGGTGCGCCTGCGGCGACCGCCCCGGAAGGTTACATCAAGAGGGTGACGATTTCTCCGGCCGCACGGCGGCTTCCTGCTCCTCCGTTAATCCGTTGTCCAGTTTGGCAACTCTGCGCTCACGAGCTTGCACATTTTGTCCTACTCGCGAGGGTGGCCGAGGCCAGGGTGGCGTCCATAGAGTCGCAGCACACAATCGTCAACCACAAGCTATCGGCATGTGGCTGAAGAACCTTTAGCCCCCTGGAGGGAATCAATGAGCTCCGAGATTGGCAAGATGCACCTCGACACCATCGGCAAGATGCACCTCGACACCATCGGCAAGATGCACCTCGACACCATCGGCAAGATGCACTGACGTTCCAGACTGACTACGAGGTCATCTGATGAGCAAGAAAATCGAGAAGACGCTAGCATCCCTGTTGTTCGCCCTCGTGACGAGCGGCGGCAACAGCAAGATGCACTGACTGCTAAAGCAACTTCAGCCCGGTGCCGATAGCGGGGGCACAATAAGCCCCTATGAGGTCCAGTGACGACACCTGCTGAGCGGAACTATGGCGTCCTGACGGCAGTCCTGGCGGTGTGCGCCGGGCTGTTTGTCACGTACGCCGCCGTTTTCCCCGGCCCCATCCCCATCTCGACGTCGGTCATCCGCGACGCGCTCGTGTTCGCGGTCCTGGCGATCATTGCGGATGAGATGTCCGTGGAGGTCTCCGACCGCGTCACTCTGAACGCGGGCAACCTGCCTGTTCTCTTGGCGATCATGTTCACGGGCCGACTGCCGGCCATCGGCGTGGCGGTCGTCGTAGGGCTCTGGGGGGCGTGGCGTGAGAGCTCTCGCGCGGTCGTCGTCTACAACACGGCGAACTTCATCATCGCCGTGTTCCTGTCATCGCTGGTGTTCGATGCGCTCATCGAGCCGCTAGGCGTACAGCTCCATCAGATCACCGTCGGCCTGCTGCTGGCCGCGGCGGCTGCCGCGGTCGTCTTCGAAGCCACGAACCTTGCGCTCCTCAGTCTTGGGATGCGAGTGAAGTACCAGCGTCAGTTCCGGGCCTTCTGGCGAGAAGAGATGCCGCCATTCTTGCGGTCGACTGGCGTCCTTTTGGCGCTGGGTCTCGCGATTGCAGCGCTCTACGCCGCCGCCGGCATCATCGCCGTCACGCTCCTCTTCGTCCCACTGTTCGCCGCCCAGTACATGTTCAAGCTTCTGGTGCGCGAGAAGGACCATGTGGCACGCCAGACCGAACTCAGTGACCAGTACCTCGAGATGAACATCGGCCTGGCAGCGGCCATGGTCGTGCTCCTGGACAGCAAGGACGAGTACACCGCGCAGCACTCCGCGGCGGTGGCGATGTACTGCCGCGACATGGCGACAGCGCTTCAGCTTCCGGAAGAAGAAGCGGAGGCGCTCCACTTCGCCGGCCTGTTGCACGACCTCGGCAAGGTGGGCGTGCCGGATGCCGTCCTGCGCAAGACCAAGACCCTCGACGAGGAGGAGTGGGAGTTCATCCGCCAGCATCCCGAGAAGGGGGCGGAGGTGCTCTCTCACCTCGCCGCCTACCAGGAGGTCGCGGACATCGTGCGCTTCCACCACGAGCGCCTCGACGGGAGCGGCTATCCCTTGGGCATCCGCGGGGACGCCATCCCGGAGCTCAGCAAGGTGCTGGCGGTCGCGGACAGCTACCACGCGATGACCTCGGACAGGCCCTACCGCGGCGCCCGTAGTTCGTTCGAGGCCCTGAAGGAGCTTCGTCTCATGTCCGGCACGACGCTCGAGCCGACCTATGTGGAGATCCTGGCCAAGGTCCTGCGCGACAAGGACCTCGCCTACCGCGACGGGAGTTCCACGGACTTCATGGGCGAGTACGAGCGCGGGCGCATCAACCTGCGTCTGCGCGGCCACGCGCTCGCCGACGTCAGCGGGCTCTCCTCGGCGCAGCAGGAAGACCCAGCGGCAGGCTGACCAGCGCCCGGGCGGTGAACGCCGCCGCGACCGCCTTCACGATGTCCACCAAGATGAACGGCGCCACGCCGCTCGACACGGTCGCGGCCGGCGTGAGGTGGAGCTGCAGCGCCAGCCAGGCAGCCCCGAGCGCGTAGATCGGCGCGAGACCCAGGAGGCTCGCGATCAGGAGCCGTGGCGTTTCGGCGTCTGGTCTCCCGGCGATGAGCCCGGTCACCACGGCCGCGGCGATGAACCCGAAGAGATAGCCCCCGGTCGGCCCGAAGAGGACGCCCAGACCCGAGGTCCCTCCCGAGTAGACCGGCGCCACGAGACCCAGCAGCAGGTACGCGATCACGCTGAGTGCCCCAAGTCGCGGGCCAAGGACCATGCCGGCGAGCAGCACCACGTAGACCTGCAGTGTGAACGGCACGGAGCCGACAGGAATGGCAATGTAGGCGGAGACTGAGAGAAGCGCCGTGAAAAGAGCAGCCACGGCCAGCTCACGAGTCGTCAGGCGGGACAATTGTCAACCCTTCGCGCGTAGGAAGAGGTGACAATGTAGCGGCCCTCCGGACGGGCGTCAAACCCATTCGGAGGGCCGCGGCGCTTCTCGGTCAGCCGTGCAGGGTCACGTCGCCGGAGTGGAAGCTCCTGACCCGACGGTGAGGGAGTTCGACAAGCAGGGCTCCCCGGTCGTCGATGCCGGCGGCGGCTCCAATCACCGGACCCTGCCGTGTCTCGACGCTGATGGTCCGCGACAGCAGGTAGTCGCGCTCGCGGAAGGCCGTCAACGCCTTGTCGAAGCCGCCGCGCAGGGCGGCCTGGTAGTGCGCATCGAGGGACAGCAGGAGTGTGGCCAGGACGTCGCTCCGGTCGACGGTTTCTCCGCCCGCGATCTTGAGCGACGTGGCCGTGCGGCGAAGGGCCACTGGGAGCTCGCTGAACTCGGTATTGACGTTCAGGCCGATGCCCAGAATGACCCAGTCCACGTCGTCCTGCTCACCGGAGACCTCCATGAGGATGCCGCCGACCTTGCGGTCGCCGATGAACAGGTCGTTGGGCCACTTGATGGCGACGCGCGCCGGGACGTGCCGCTCGATTGCCTCTGCGGCGGCCGTGGCGGCGACGATGGTCAGCATGTGGGCCTCGCTCATGGGGAGCTGCGGGCGGAGGATCACCGAGAACAGCAGACCTTTGCCGGCGGGGGAGGTCCAGCGGCGACCGAGCCTGCCCCTGCCGGCGCTCTGGGCCTCGGCGACGACCACGGTGCCCTCCGGTGCGCCCTTCACCGCGAGCGCCTTGGCCTCGACGTTCGTCGACTCGATTTCGTCGTGGTAGCGGAACGAGTGGCCGAACATGCTGTGCTCGGTGCGCTGCGTGACGTGGCCCATGGAGAGGCGGGCCGGTTCGTCCTCGAGCCGGTAGCCGCGCCGCGAGACGCCGACGATGCGGTAGCCGCGCTTGCGCAGCGACTTGACGTGCTTGTGGACCGCGTTGCGCGAGATGCCGAGGACGTCGCTGATCGCCTCGCCGGAGACGAAGTCGTGATTGTCTCTCAAGATATCGATGACCGTCTTCTTGCGCTGGCTCATCGCTGCGGACTCGATGTAGGTGACTGAAATGGACGATTCCATCGCGCTCTCCCCAGTTGCCGATGTTGCAGTGCGAGGAGGCTAATCGCGGCAGGTCTTGCTGGAATCATACCTGGGGTGGATTCTGACTCACTTTCCGGGTGGAGATGTCGATTCCGGTCGGCGAGCGACGTCGCTTTCGTTCAGGGGTCCCGTGAGTCGTTGGTACTCAAGGATAGCTCCGATCCTGTTGGCCTTCTGGAGCTTGCTCAGGATGTGATTCACGTGCGTCTTGACTGTGGACACGGCGACATACAACTCGCCTGCAATCTCCGTGTTGGAGCGGTTCTGGGCCATGAGTCCAAGGACTTCAAGCTCCCTCGGCGTCAATTGGTCGAGAGGAGATGGCACGGAGAGTGGAATGATCCTCGGGTGGACCTTCGGCGGCTTGGCATGATCTGCCAGCGGGGTTGGGGGGGTTGCCTCGAGAGCATGCCTAACCCACGTTCCTACTTGCCTGGGGCACTCTCCGATAAGCACTTCTGCAGTGTTAGCGAATTCCCAGTGACGACTCAACGCAGAAATGAGGGGCAATCCAATCAGG
>Ga0315271_10000444_pt1 | contig 22516 bp, 21 predicted proteins | sample C3_top_MG_FD_204664 | JGI IMG/M metagenome (GOLD analysis project Ga0315271, IMG submission 204664) | Sediment microbial communities from Yellowstone Lake, YNP, Wyoming, USA - C3_top | ecosystem: Environmental > Aquatic > Freshwater > Lake > Sediment | place: USA: Wyoming | collected 2017-08-01
CGCTCCGGCGCGAATGAGTGCCTGCCCCGCCGGGCCGGCGGTGGCCCAGCTGATGCGCAGGGGCAGCTTCACCACTATCGAATCCCTCGCCGGCACGGTGACCGGATCCTTGTCGCTCCCCTCGCCGATGACCGCGTCGTCCACAAGCACCTGGTACGTGAGATCCGATGCGTCGAGGTCGAAGTCGTTCGGGTTGTAGACCTTGATGAGGACCAGGAAGATGCCGCCATCGAAACCGACCGACGTGAGCCGCACGTCGCGGAGCGTCACCTCCGGCTGGGCGATGACCGCCTTGCCGATGGTGGCGCACGATCCGCCAGCGAACACGAGCACGAACACGAGCCCGAACACGCGCCCGATGCCCACCCCCCGCGCTGTGCCCATCACGCCCCCTCCTCCTTCTTCAGCGACTCCCACCATGCGATCCGCTTCGCGATCTCCTTCTCGAAGCCGAACTTCCCCGGCTCGTAGAACGTCGCCCCGCGCACCTTCTCCGGCAGGTACTCCTGCGGGATGTACGCGTTCTCGGAATCGTGCGCGTACTTGTACCCCTTGAAGTACCCCAGCTCCTTCATCAGGGGCGTCGGTGCGTTCCGGATGTGCAGCGGCACTGGCTCGCCGGGGGTCTCGCGCGCCGCCGCCCGCGCGGCATCGAGAGCCAGCTTCGTGGCGTTCGATTTCGGTGCGGTGGCGAGATAGATCGTCATCTCCGCGAGGGGAAGATAACCCTCCGGCGGACCGAGCATGTGATAGGCATCGCGCGCCGCCATCGCGATCTGGAGCGCGTTCGGGTCGGCGAGGCCGATGTCCTCCGCCGACATGGCGATCGCGCGGCGGAAGAGCGTCATCGGGTCCTCGCCCCCCTCGATCATCCGGGCCATCCAATAGAGCGCCCCCTGCGCGTCGCTCCCGCGCAGCGACTTGTGGTATGCCGACAGAGCGTTGAAGTGCTCCTCTCCGCTCTTGTCGAAGCGCGCGAAGCGCAGCTGCAGCGCCTCGCGCACGATCTCCACCGTCAGTCGCGCCCCCTTCCCCGCGTGCGCGGCGGCGGCCTCCAGCACCGTGAGCGCGCGCCGGGCGTCGCCGTCGGCCTCCTCGGCGAGCAGGGCGCGCGCCTCCGGCGCGAGGGTGAGTTCCATGGCACCGAGCCCCCGCTCGCGCTCGGCGAGAGCGCGGTCGATGAGCGCCCCGATATCCTCCGCCGTCAGCGGTTCGAGCACGAAGACCCGCACCCGGGAGAGCAGCGCGCCGATCACCTCGAAGGACGGATTCTCGGTGGTGGCGCCGATGAGCGTCACCGTCCCCCGCTCCACGTGCGGGAGGAAGGCATCCTGCTGCGACTTGTTCAGCCGATGGATCTCGTCCACGAAGAGCACCGTCCCACGCCCGCTCGTGGAGAGGCGCTCTTCCGCCTCGCCGATGATCTCTCGCAACCGGGGGACGCCTTCGGTGACCGCCGAGAAAGGGACGAACGCCCGTTCCCCGCTCTGGGCGACGAGCAGCGCCAGGGTGGTCTTCCCGGTGCCCGGCGGGCCCCAGAGCACCATGGAGTCCACGCGCCCCTGCTCGATCGCGACGCGCAGCGCCTTCCCCGGCGCCAGCAGCTGGCGCTGCCCGGCGAACTCGTCGAGCGTGCGCGGGCGCATGCGCGCCGCGAGCGGCTGCGAGGCGAGCGGCGCCACGAAGAGCTGTGGCTCCCGCGCCGGGCGGACGCGCCCACTCATGCGCCCACCAGGATCCGCGCCGCCGCATACAGCCCGACGCCGGCGAAGAAACCCGCCTGGAGGCGCCAGCCGGACTTCCCCTGGAACTCGGGGATCAGGTTCGACGCGCCGACGTAGAGCGTCACCCCGGCCGAAAGGGCGAGCCCCCAGTGCGCGAGCATGGGGATGTGCGGCGTCGCGAGCGCCCCGAGGATCGTCGCGGCGCCAAGGAGCGCCGCGGCGATGAAGGCGCGGGCCCGGCCGGCGCCGGCGGCGAGGAAGAGGCTCGCGATGGCGAGCCCCTCGGGAAGCTTGTGCAGCGCGATCGCGAGGAAGACGAGCGCGCCGAGCGCCGGCCCCGCTGCCGCCGCGCTCGCGATGGCGACGCCATCGACCATCGTGTGGACCATCAGACCGATCAGCGCCGAGACGCTCACCAGCTCGGAGACGGCGTGCGTCTCCTCGCCGAAGTGGAAGTGCGGCGCGAGGGTGTGCTGCGTGAGATGCACCGCGAGGAAGCCGCCGAGCGCCACCGCGGCCGCGGTCTCGCCGCCCGTCGCGTACGCGTGCGGCATCATGTCGAGCATCGCGACGGAGACCATGAACCCCGCCGCGAGCGCGATGACGAATTCGAGCGCGCGCACGCTCCACGTCGCCCGCCAGGTGACGGCGGCGGCGCCGGCGAGGTTCGCCGCCGCGGCGGCAAGCGCGTACGCGAGCGCGGTCATGCCGCCTCGAGCTCGAGCCGGCGAGCGGCGGCGGCGACCGCCTCGCTGAGCGCCGGCGCAGGGGGCAGGCCGGCGCCTGGGATGCGCCAGCTCCTCGTGCGCACCATGCGTTCCTCCGAGAGCCCCTTCCCCTGGAGGCGCGGCGCCCATCGCTGGCTGTGAGAGTAGATGAACAGCTCGAGCTTCGGGTTCAGCGTCAACTGATCATCCTCGGTGAACACCGTGACCTCCACCCCGCCGTGCGCCGCGACCAGCGCGCGCAGCGGTTCGAGGGCGGCCCGGAGCGCCGCCGTCTCCCGCCGCCCCCTCCACCGGCGCGCCGCGCGTTGATCGGAGATCTCGATGCTCGCCTCCACCGGGAGTTCCGACAGCATGGCGAGGAAGAGCTCCACCACGCGATCCGCCCGCGCCACCACGTGGAAGGCCCAGTAGCCACCCTCTTCCTGCACCGCCGTGAACCCCTCGGGCGCCGTGCGGAAGCGATGCCAGAGACTCGATCCCACCGGCCGGTCTCGCCAGAAGAGCATCGGCTCAGCCTCCCTGCCGCGCGCGCGCGAGCAGCGCGTCGCGCTTGTTGCGCGCCGGATCCTCGAGCACCCACTCGAGCAGGCGGTGGAGGATCTTCCCCATCTCCGGCCCGGCGGGGATCCCGGCCGTGCGCAGATCGTCCCCGTCCACCGCGAGATCGCCGACCTCCACCGGATCGCGGAAGGCGGCGCGTGACATCCGGCGATAGAGGTCCGCCACCGCCTTCGCCTCCGGCGCCGGACGCCCCGCGGCCCGTTCCGCCGCGAAACGCGCCGCGGCGAGCCGCATCACCGAGCCCACGCGGAGCCGCCCCGTGAGCGCCACCCAGCGGCGCACCTGCTCGGCACTCGGGGGCGTCCCGCCACCGAGCGCCCCCCGGAGCGGGGCTTCGAGCTTGTGCCACCGCTCGAGCACCTCGCGCATCCAGGAGCCATCGGTGTTCGAACCGTGCAGCGCCTTCATCGCGCGCTCGGCATCCCGCGGCGACCCCTCGGCGAAGAGCGCCGTGATCCGGTTGATCCGGCGCTCGGGATGGCCGCCGCCGCGCGGCGTCGCGAGCGCATCCACGGAGGCGAGCGTGAGGTCGCTGACGCCGGCGAGCGCCGGGACCAGCGCCGCCAGCGCGCCGCTCGAGCGCCAGAGCCGGAACGCCGTCGACGGCCGCGCCACCTGCTCCATCGTCTTCTCGATCTCCTGCTTCACCCGTTCCATCGAGAGCCGCCCGAGGTGCGGCACGCTCCCCTCGATCGCGCGCCAAGTCGCCGGCTCGATCTCGAAGCCGAAGCGCGCCGCGAACCGGATCGCGCGCAGCGCGCGCAGCCGGTCCTCGCGCATCCGCTCGGCGGCCTCCCCCACGGCACGGATCAGGCCGCGCTGCAGGTCGGCACGCCCATCGAAGGGGTCGTGCACGCGGCCGCTCGACGTCGAGTAGGCGATCGCATTCACGGTGAAGTCGCGCCGCGCGAGGTCCTCGTCGAGCGTCGCGCCGAATTCGACCTCGGCGTGGCGGCCATCCGTGTTCACGTCGCGCCGGAACGTGGTGACCTCGTGCATGACGCCGCGCGGATCGAGCACGCCGATCGTCCCGTACTTGATCCCCACCGGCACCGTGCGCTTGAAGAGGCGCCGCACCTGCTGCGGGGGGGCCGCGGTGGCGAGGTCCCAGTCGAGATGCGGCTCGCCGAGGAGGGCGTCGCGCACCGCGCCGCCGACGCACCAGGTCTCGAAGCCCGCCTCCTCGAGCGTGCGCGCGATGTCGCGCACCGCGCCGGGCGGATCGAGCCGGGATTCGTCGAGCGTGCGGGGGGTCACGACTCGAGGCTCCGTCCCTCGAAGAGCGCGCGGATCCCGGGCACGTCCATCCCCGCGCCGAGCGCGAGGAGCAGCTCGATCCGCGCCTGCTGCGGGCGCCGCCCGCCGGCGAGGATCGTGCCGAGCGCGTGCAGGCGGCGGCCGCCCCCTTCGTAGGCGTACGTCCGGCCGACGCGCCCCCGCTGGGCGCGCGAGGCGATCACCACCGGGCGCCCGGCGTCGAGCCATCGCGAGATCCCGGGGACCATCTCGGGCGGCACGTTCCCCCGCCCCATCGCGGCGACGACGAGCCCGCGGGCGCCGGCGAAGGAGGCGTCGAGGAGACGGCTGTCGGCGCCCGCCCAGGCGTACACGATGTCCACCGGTGCAGCGAGGGACTGGGGCGACAGCAGCGGCGGCGCCGGCGGGAGCGCACGGCGGTAGATCACCGCGCCATCGTCGATGACCGCCACCGGCCCGAGCCCCGGGCTCTCGAATGCGTCGAGGTGATTCGTGTGCGCCTTGGTGACGTCGAGCCCGGTGAAGACGCGGCCGCCCATCACGACGGTGGTGCCGAAGCCGCGCGACTCGGGCGCGGCCGCCACGCGCACCGCGTCGATGAGGTTCGCCGGGCCGTCCCAGCCGAGGTCGCTCGCCGTGCGCATCGCGCCGGTGAAGACCACCGGCTTGTCGGCGGGGAGCGAGCGCGCGACGAGATAGGCGGACTCCTCGAGGGAATCGGTGCCGTGAGTGACGACGACGCCCTCGATGTCGGGCCGCGCGAGGTGCGTGGCGATGCGCCCGCGCAGCGCCCACATGCGCTCCACCGTCATGTGCGGCCCGGGAAAGGCGCCCCACTCGTCGAGCTCCACCGCGGCGACGCGTTCGATGCCGCGCGTCGCGGCGATGATCTCGCGCCCCGAGAGCGCGGGCACGGCACCCCCCTGCGCATCGTCGATGCGCATCGAGATCGTGCCGCCGGTGAAGATGATCGCGATCACGCGCGGCTCACCCGCACAGGACGCTGCCGCCGTTCACGTTCAGGATCTCGCCGGTGATGTGGCGCGCGAGCGGCGAGCAGAGGAAGACGATCGGCGCCGCGATGTCGCGCGGCGTGCCGATGCGCCCCACGGGGATCGTCGCCGCGATGCGCTCCCGGCCGCCGTTCGCGAAGGGGATCTCGCACATCTCCGTGTCCACCCATCCCGGCGCGACGCTGTTCACCGTGATCTGGCGCGGCGCCAGTTCGATCGCGAGCGACTTCACGAAGCTGATCATCGCCCCCTTGGACGCCGCGTAGTCGCTGTGCATCGCCTCGCCGCGCTGCCCGGCGGTGCTCGACACGAGCACGACGCGCCCCCCCGCTCCCATCGCGCGCACCGCGGCGCGCGTCGAGAAGAACATCCCGTCCACGTTCTCCCGCATCGTGCGCGCCCATCGAGCGTCATCCATCACGTCCGCGGACTGCTCCTCCACCGGCCAGATGCCGGCGTTCCCGATGAAGAGGTCCACGCCGCCGAACTCCCGCTCGGTGCGGAGCACCAGCGACGCCGACCCATCGGCGGTGGCGATGTCCGCCGCGTGGGCGAAGGCGCGCACGCCGATCGCGCGGCAGCGCTCCGCCATCGCCTCCGCCTCGTCGCGGCGGCTGAGATAGCCGATCGCCACGTCGGCGCCACACTCGGCGAGGAGCTCCGCCGTAGCGGCACCGATCCCGCGCGCGCCGCCGGTGACGAGCGCCCGCTTCCCGCTGAGCCGCATCATAGTGCCCCCTCGATCAGCTCGCAGATCGCGTGCTCGATGCAGAGATGGAGCTCCTGCGCCCGGTCGGTGCGCGGGGTCGGGATGATCACCGAATGGTCGGCCAGCGCGCGCAGCTTGCCGCCATCGCGCGCGCTGAAGGCGAGCACCGGGATCCCCTTCTTCCGGGCCGCCTCGGCGGCCTTCAGCACGCTCGGCGAGTTGCCGCTCGTGGAGTGGATGATCAACAGGTCGCCCGGCCGGCACAACGCCTCGACCTGGCGCGAGAACACATGGTCGAATCCGAAGTCGTTCCCGACCGCGGTGAGCAGCGACGTGTCCGTCGTGAGCGCCACCGCCGGGTAGGCGCGCCGGTCCTTCATGTAGCGCACCACGTACTCGGTGGCCATGTGCTGCGCGTCGGCGGCGCTGCCGCCGTTGCCGCAGAAGAAGAGCGTGCCTCCGCGCTGCACCGCGGCGCGCACCATGCCGTGCGCCTTCTCGATGTCGGGGGCGATGCTGTCCGCGGTGCGGATCGCGGTCTCCGCCAGTTCGCGCAGGGCCTGCGTCAGTCGGTCGGTCATGAGCGTCCGGTGATGAGATCGCGGAGCCGGGCGAGCATCCCTTCGTTCGCCTCGGGCACCGGGTCCACGGGGAGTGGTCCTTGGTTCGCCAGCAATCGAGCCGGATTGGTCTCGGTGAGGAGGCGCGCCGGCTCGGCGGCCCCGAGTTCCTCGATCCACTGCCGTGCGACCGCGAGAGACCGGGCGTCGGCGTGGTTGTCGCTCGCAATGCAATCGATGAGCCCCTCCTGCAGCAGCCGCCGGGCGAGCTTGCACATCGGCGCGCGGCCGAAGAGCATCCACGCGTCGAGCTGCATCACGGCGCCGGCGCCGCGCCATTCCTCCACGAGATCCAGTGTCGCGCCGCGATAGCGCTCCGGATGCGCGAGCACCGGCACGACCCCCGACATCCGGAGGCGGAAGATCTCCTTCGCGGAGTTCGGCGGCACGGTCATATTGTGGAACTCCACCAGCACCGCCGTCGAATCGCCCAGGTGCAGCGAGGGCGAGGTGAGGTCCACCCCCGGGAGGTCGAGCTGGATCTCCCAACCGGTGCGCAGCGTGAGTCCCGCCGGCGCACGGGCCGCCAGTGCGGCGTGCAGCGCCGAGTGCTCGGCCACCGGCGCCGCGTGCGCCATGCTCGCATCCAGATGCGGCGTGCACACTACCACGGTGACGCCCTCGGCCGCGAAGCGCTCGAGCACCGGGACCGCCTCGTCGATCGACTCGGCGCCGTCGTCCACGCCGGGGAGGAGGTGCGTGTGGAGGTCGATCACGGCCGGGCCGCGAGCGCGAGATCGCGCACCGCGCGCGCCCCCCCCTGTTCGAGGCGCGTGCCGACCACCACGAAGTCCGCCCCCGCCTCACGCGCCGCCCGCACGCCATCGGCGCTGTGCACGCCGCCTCCGACGAAGAGCGGGCCCCGCGCCGCCGCGCGCGCCGCCCGGATCATCTCCGGCGACACCGCCCGCGACGCGCCGCTCCCCGCGTCCACGTACGTCGCCTGCAGACCGAGCATCATCCCCGCGCGGATGTGCGCCGCGAGGAGTTCGGGCTTGTCCGCCGGCAGCGGCCGCGTCTGGCTCACCGACTCCACGCTCGTCACCCGGCCGCCGTCCACGAGACAGTACGCGGTGGCGATCACTTCGACCTCCGGATGCCGCTCGAAGAAGGGGACGGCGCGCACCTGCTCCTCGATGAGATACTGGGCGTTCCGCCCGCTGATCAGCGAGAGGAAGAGCACGGCGTCCACCTCGCTGAGCAACTGAGCCGCCGTCGCCGGGAACTGGAGCAACGGCAGCGCCGGAGCGGCCGCGCGCAACGCGCGCGCGAGCGCCGCCACATCGCCGCCGTCGCCGAAGCTGTTCCCCAGCAGGAGCACGGCGGCGCCCTCCCCCGCCGCGCGCTTCGCCAGTTCGGCGGCGTCCGCGGCGACGGTGCGCGCTGGGTCGACGAGCACCGCCAGCCCGCCCGAACCAGCGCGCGCGAGCGCCGCCGGGATCTTCACGGCTCGAGCCCCGCCGCCACGTTCCCCACCCGGCGCATCGCGACGGCCGCGACCTCGGCCAACTCCAGCGGATGCTCGGCCGCCGCCTCGAAAGCGTACGTCACCAGCGCATCCGCGGCGAGCAGGTCGAGCGCGCGCTCGCGCCCCGCCTCCGGATCGTCGCGCAGCGAGAGCAGGAGCATGTCCACGGCATCGAGGCAAGCGCCGAGCGCCTCCTCGGAACGGCGCTGGAGCGACGGCCCGAGCACTTCACGCACACGCGCGGCCAGGAGCTCCGGCGGCACCGGCGTGCGCGCGTCGAGCCAGTCGCCGATCGTCACGGCGCTCCGTGGCCGCCCGCGAGCGCCACGCGCACGATCCCTGGCGCCGCGCTCAGCGCCGCGGTCAGGGCCGCCGGCTCGGCGAAGCCCGCCTGCGCCATGTGCTGCTTCCCGCCCCCGCGCCCGCCCGCCGCCGCCGCGATCGCCTTCACGAGCACGTCGGCGCCGACGCCGCGCGCGCGCACGTCATCGGTGACGACCACGACCACGGTGTGCTTCCCGTCCGCCAGCGACGACGCGATCACCGCGACGCCGGAGCCCAGCTTCTCGCGCAGCGCGTCACCGAGCGACTGCAGCTCCTTCACGTCGGCCGCCTGCACCATGCCATGCGCGAAGCGCACGCCATCCACCGACGCCGCCTCGGTGATGAGCCGGTCGGCGTCGCTGCCGCCCCCCTTCATCGCCTCGTCGAGCTTCTTCTGCAGCGCCCGCCGCTCCTCGACGAGCGCCGCGATGCGCTTCTCGAGCGCATCGGCGGGCGCCTTGAGCATCTCCGAGAGGCGCGCGAGCCGCTGCTCCTCCGCGCGCACGAGCTCATACGCCTTGGGGCCGGTCACCGCTTCGATGCGCCGGACCCCGGCCGCGACGCCCCCTTCGCTCACGATCTTGAAGAGCGCGATCTGCCCGGTGTTCCGCGCGTGCGTGCCGCCGCACAACTCCATCGAATAACCGGGGACGCTCACGACACGCACCACGTCGCCGTACTTCTCGCCGAAGAGCGCCATCGCGCCGCTCCCCACGGCGTCCTTGTACGCCTTCTCCTCCGTGCCGACATCGGTGTCCGCCCAGATCGCGCGGTTCACCCAGGTCTCGAGCTCGGAGAGCTGCTCCTTCGTCACCGGACCGTGGTGCGTGAAGTCGAAGCGCAGCCGGTCGGGGGCGACGAGCGAGCCCGCCTGGTGCACGTGCTCGCCGAGGATCTTGCGGAGCGCGGCGTGAAGGAGATGCGTGGCCGTGTGATTCCGCTCGGTGTCGCGCCGCGCATCGGCGGGGACGCGCGCCGTCACCGCGCCGAACGCGAACTCGCCGCGCAGCGTCCCGACCGCCGCCGTCTTCCCTTCGATCTTGCGGACCTCCTCGACATCCACGCGCCATCCCTGCCCGATGATCTCCCCCTGGTCGGAGATCTGCCCGCCGGACTCGGCGTAGAAGGGCGTGTCGTGGAGCACCAGCGCGAGGCGGCCGCCCTCGAGCCGGCGGATGGCTTCCACGGTGGTCGCTGCTTCGGTGGTGTCGTAGCCGACGAAACGCGTCAGGGCGTCCGTCTTGGCGCCCTTCGGCCGTTCCCAGCCCTGCATCCCCCCCTCCGTGAGCACGTCCGTGGTGACACGGATCCCCTTCGTCTTCCGTTCCTCACGGCTCGACTCCTGCTGCGCCTTGAGCGCGCGCTCGAAGCCGGCGATGTCCACCACGTAGCCGCGCTCGCGCGCCATCAGCTCGGTGAGATCGATCGGGAAGCCGAAGGTGTCGTAGAGGCGGAAGGCGTCCTCCCCCGCGACCGTGCCGCGGAGCGCGAGCGAGCCCTGCGTGGAAGCGACCGGCGCCAGCTGGTCGAACTTCTGCATCCCGCCATCGATCGTATCCAGGAAGCGCTCCTCTTCCGCGCGCGTCGTGTCCACGATCAGCTTCGCGCGCTGCGCGAGCTCCGGATACACGTCCTTCATCGTCGCGATGACCCGCTGCACGACGTAGACGAGCGTCGGCTCATGGCGGCCGAGGAGCCAGGCGTGGCGCACCGCGCGCCGGAGGATCCGGCGCAGCACGTAGCCGCGGCCGTCGTTCGACGGGAAGACGCCGTCCGCGAGCAGGAAGGCCACCGCGCGCGCGTGGTCCGCGAGCACGCGGAAGCTCGCCGGGTCCACCGCATTGCGGACGACCGAGGGCTTCCCCGGCCGCTCGCTGCCGCCGGCCATCGTGATACCGCCCGTGGTCGCGACGTCGCGGCGGATCTCATCGGACTCGCGCCCCCAGTACTTGATACCGGTGTAGTGCTCGACCGTCTCGATGAGCGGCGCGAAGAGATCGGTGTGATAGTTGTTCGTCACGCCGGCCATCACCGCGGCGATGCGCTCGAGCCCGGCACCGGTGTCCACCGACGGCCGCGGAAGCGGCTTGAGCTCGCCCCCCGGCTGCCGGTCGAACTGCATGAAGACGAGGTTCCAGATCTCGAGGAAGCGGCCGGCTTCGGCGCCGGTCACGAACGCGTCCTGGGAGAAGTCGCGGCGCTTGAGGTCGGTCCACTCGCCCGTCGCGCCCACCGGGAAACGCCAGTCCTTCGCGACGCGCGCCAGGTCGACGTAGATCTCGGTGCACGGGCCGCAGGGGCCGGTGTCCGCCATCTGCCAGAAGTTGTCCTTCTCGCCGAGCCCGAAGATGCGCGACGACGGGATGCCGGTCTGCGCGAGCCAGAGCTTCCGCGCCTCGTCGTCGTCCTTGAACACGGTGACGTAGAGCAGGTCGGGCGCGATCCCGAGGTCCTTGGTGACGAACTCCCAGGCGAACGCGATCGCGTCGCTCTTGAAGTAGTCGCCGAAGGAGAAGTTGCCGAGCATCTCGAAGAAGGTGTGGTGGCGGGCGGTGTGCCCCACCTGCTCGAGGTCGTTGTGCTTCCCGCCGGCACGCACGCATTTCTGCGACGTGGTAGCGCGCACGCCGAAGGGCGAAGGCTCCTGGCCGAGGAAGATCTTCTTGAATTGCACCATCCCTGCGTTGGTGAACAGCAGGGTGGGATCGTCCCCGGGAACGAGCGAGGACGAGGGGCGGACTACGTGCCCCTGGCGCTCGAAATAAGCCAGGAATCGCCGACGGATCTCATTCGCGTGCATCTATGAAATATAGCTCGGGCTCGGCGCTCGGCGCTCGGCCTCGGCAACTGCCTAGTCCTTGACCAACTCCAGCGCGGCGCGGATCTCCTGGCCGCCGTACCCGCGCCGGGCGAGGTAGCCGTGGAGGCGTCGGCGCCGAGTGGGGGCGTCCACCTTGGTGAGGGTCCGGAGCTTCCTGGCAACGAGGTCCCGCAGGAGCGCGGCGGGATCGATCTCTTCGTCCTCCGTGACCTCCTTTATGGCCGCGTCAGCTATCCCCCGCGCCACCCCACGCCGAGCGAGCTCCGCCTGTAGCCTTCGCGGAGAGAACCCGGAACGGGCCATCTTGGCACGCACGAAACCTCGCGCGAAGAGCTCGTCATTGAGCGCCCCCGCCGCCAGAAGGCGCGCCACCGCGGCATCCACGAGCTTTTCGGGCTCGCGTTTGCGCAACAACCCCAGACGGAGCTCGCGGGCAGAGCGGGCGCGTACGGCGAGCATCGCCAGGGCGCGATCGTACACGCGCAACGACTGCGCCTCGCCGGCGACCAGAGCCGCAAGAGACTCAGTCCAGGCGTCCCCCGTGTGGATCGCAAGCCGCTGGACGCCGTCGGCGGAGAGCACGGCGGTCCGCTTGCCATCTACGACGACGTCGAAGCGACCCGCCCGGCGCCCGCTGGGGGAGATCTCCGTGATGACCGGGCTCACGGCACCCTCGGGATGCGAGCGCGGCGCCAGGCGAAGGGCGCGTGAACCCGGGACCCCGTCGGGTACCCCGCGTCCGCGCATCACTTCGAAGGGCGCCGGCTCGGCGAACAGTGTGGAAATGGCGGGTTACTCCTCGGCCGCTTCCGCTTCACCCCCGGCGACCGGCTTGATGCCGAGCACCCCCTTCACCTTCTCCTCGATCTCGGCCAGCATCACCGGGTTGTCCTTGAGGAACATCTTCGCGTTCTCACGCCCCTGGCCGATGCGCTGGGTGCCGTAGCTGTACCAGGCGCCCGACTTCTCGATGATCCCCGCCTCGGCGCCGATGTCCACGAGAAGCGACGTATGGCTGATCCCCTCGGCGAACATGATGTCGAACTCGGCCTGCTTGAACGGAGGCGCCACCTTGTTCTTCACGACCTTCACGCGCACGTGCGAGCCGATGACGTCTTCCTTTTCCTTCACCGGACCGATGCGGCGGATGTCGAGGCGCACCGAGGCGTAGAACTTCAGGGCCTTGCCGCCCGTGGTCGTCTCGGGATTGCCGAACATGACGCCGATCTTCTCGCGGAGCTGATTGATGAAGATGACGGAGGTCTTGGAGCGGGCGATCGCACCGGTCAGCTTGCGCAGCGCCTGGCTCATCAGGCGCGCCTGCATGCCGACGTGGGAATCGCCCATCTCCCCCTCGATCTCGGCTTTGGGCACGAGCGCCGCTACGGAGTCGATGACGATGACGTCCACGGCGCCGGAGCGGACGAGGATCTCGCAGATCTCGAGCGCCTGCTCGCCGGTGTCCGGCTGGGAGATCAGGAGGTTCTCGATGTCCACGCCAAGCTTGGCGGCGTACTCGGTGTCGAGCGCGTGCTCGGCGTCGATGAAAGCGGCCACCCCGCCCGTCTTCTGGGCGTTGGCGACCACGTGGAGACAGAGGGTGGTCTTACCACTGGATTCCGGGCCGTAGATCTCGGTGACCCGGCCGCGGGGAATGCCGCCGATCCCGATGGCAGCGTCCAGATTGATCGCCCCGGTAGGGATGCACTCGATGCGCACTTTCGGCGTATCCGAGCCCATCCGCATGATGGAGCCCTTGCCGCAGCTCTTCTCGATCTGGGAGATCGCGAGGCCGAGGGCCTTCTTCTTGTCGTCCTGCATCGTGGAGACCGCCATGGCTCGCCTACCCCCCGATCTGGTGTGGAAGTGCCCAAAAGACCCGGCCGAACTCAGACCCGAACAAAGTACGAAGCTGTCCCCGTTCCGTCAATGGCCACTTTGTTGGAGGTGGAAGGCGTCGGGGAGATGCCTGATCCGCGCCCGTCCCTCCGTGACCAGGACCCCGACCACGTCGAAACGATAGCTCCGGGCGGTGACACCGTTCCGGTCCATCCATACTAAGGCCGACCGCACCAGCTCGCGACGCTTCCGCCAGTCCACCGCCTCCACCGGGTCGCCAAAGCGGGCACCGGTGCGCGCTTTGACCTCCACGAAGGCGACCACCCCGTCCCGTTCCATTACGAGGTCGAGGTCGCGGTGCCCGCTACGCACCCGGCGCCCCAGCGTCCGCCAACCTTGCTCCGTGAGATATCGCTCCGCTAGTCGCTCGCCCAGGAGCCCGAGCCGGTACGTGTCGGCTGTCATGGGGGGATGGTAAGGCGCCGCGGACGGGATGTATCATCGTTCCGTTGCGGGCGGTTCGATTTCGCGGCGTGACCCCGCGGCGCCAGGGGTTCAGGGTCGCGGGTTCCGGGTTCAGGGAGTGCCAAGTGATGAGAGGGGGCCGATGGTGGCCGGTGGGCCCTGAACCCTGGGCCCGGAACCCTCAACCCTTCGGCACTATCCTCTCCAGATCCTCGAACCCCATGAGGATATCCCGCGGCTTCGATCCATCCGGCGGTCCCAGCACCCCCGCCTCCTGCAACTGATCGATCAGTCGCGCAGCCCGCCCGTACCCCACCTTCAGCCGCCGCTGCAGCAGCGACGTCGAACCGCCCTGGTTCTGGATGCAGGCCTCGGCCGCCTCCCGGAACAGCTTGTCCCGCTCCGACGGATCGCCGAGCTCCCCCGCCTCGCCGAGCGCCAGCTCCGCCTCGCGCTTCTTCATCTCCTCGAGGATGTCCGCCTCCGCGCGCGGCTCTTCCGGGAGCATCCCCTGGAGCGCGAGCGCCGCCCGGCGCTCCTCGGCGCGCGCGTCGTACCAGCCGAGGAGCTTCTCGGTATCCTCGCTCGAGATGAACGCCCCCTGGATGCGCGCCGGCTCGCTCTTCCCCGGCGGGATGAAGAGCATGTCGCCATTGCCGAGCAGCGCCTCGGCGCCGATGCCGTCGATGATCGTGCGGCTGTCCACCTGCGACGCCACGCGGAAGGCGATCCGGCTCGGGAAGTTCGCCTTGATGAGACCGGTGATGACGTTCACGCTCGGACGCTGCGTCGCGAGGATCAGGTGGATCCCGATCGCGCGCGCCTTCTGCGCGAGGATCGCCAGCGGCGTCTCGACCTCCCCCTGCACCGTCATCATGAGGTCGGCGAGCTCATCGATCACGACCACGATGTACGGGAGGATCCCATCCGTGTACGTGCGCTCCTCGAAGGCGACGTTCGGCCGCTTCGGCCAGCGCAGCACCGCCCCCGACTCCACGCGCTTGTTGAACTCCTGGATGTTGCGCGAGCCGTTCTCGGCGCAGAGCTCGTAGCGCTGCTGCATCTCGATCTGCGCCCACTTGAGGACGCTCGCCGCGTCGCGGTTGTCGGTGATGACCTTGTGCCGCAGGTGCGGCAGCCGGTTGTACACCGACAGCTCGACCATCTTCGGGTCCACCATCAGGAAGCGCAGCGTGCGCGGCGTGTGGCGGTAGACGAGGCTCGTGATGATCGTGTTGACGCAGATCGACTTCCCCGAGCCGGTGGCGCCGGCGATGAGCAGGTGCGGCATCTTCGCGAGATCGGCGATGACCGGCTCGCCTTCGAGGTCCTTGCCGAGGACGATCGGGAGCGCGGCGCGGGCCGTTTTGAAGGCGCGGCTCTCGATCATCTCGCGAACGGCGACGATGTCCGGCGTCGGGTTCGGCACTTCGATCCCGACCGCCCCGCGGCCGGGGATCGGCGCGACGATGCGGATGCTCTGCGCCTTCATGGCGAGCGCGAGGTCGTTCGCGAGGTTGGCGATCTGGCGCACCTTCACGCCGGGCGCGGGCTCGACCTCGAACTGCGTGACGACGGGCCCCGTCTGGTGCGGGCCGAGCTTCGCCTCGACCTTGAAGAGCTTCAGCGTCTCAATGAGCTTCGCGCCCGTCGCGAGGAGCATCGCCTCCTGCCCGGCCAGGTCGCGCGGCGCCGGCTCCGAGAGCAGCTCCGGCGGCGGCAGTTCGTCGCTCGCCATCGGGACATGCGCATCGATCGCGGCGGCGATGGCGTCATCGTGCTCGGCGGCGAGCTCGGCCTTCGACTTCGCCTTCTTCTTCTTCTCCTTCGCCGGCTCCGCCGCGGGGGGCTCCTCGAGCCACCGTGTCGGATCGATCCCGGGCATCTCTTCCGGCGACGGCTCGAGCGCCTTCTCGTCCGCCTTCCGCTTCCGCTTCCCCTGCCGCTCCTCGGCATCGGTGGGCACGGTCACGCCCCGCCGGAGCGGGTTCGCGAAGAGCAGCATCTTGATCGGGTTCAAAGCGAGGGTGCCCGCCATGAGCACGACGGTGAAGAACGCGAGCACGAACCACGCGCCCTTCGCCAGCCACAGGTCCAGATAGTAACTCGAAAAGCCGCCCCACAAGCCGCTATAGAGGCTCGGTTTCGCCGCCCACTCGAGCTCGGACAACCCGATCCCGCACGGGACGAGGATCACGAGCCCGACGAAGAAGAGGAGCCACGATCGATCGGTGTCCGAGCGCATCCGCTCGAAGAGGCGGAGGGCGTGGACGATCGGGATCAGGGGGAGGATGAGCGTGGCGGGAAGTCCCAACGCGACGACGAGCAAGTATCGCGTGCAGGCGCCGACCGGGCCCATGCCCGAATGCCACTCGCGGCACGCGGGAACGCCGGCCCACGGCGACCAGAGTATCGCGACGTAGAGGAAGACGCCGAGCACACTGAGCGCGATGCCCGCGAACTGCCGCTTCCGCTCCGGTGAGAGCTTGGGCGCCACTACCGCCCCCGGGCGGGCGCCATCGCCGTGATCTGCCGTTCCTGGTACACCGGCACCACGGGGTAGGCGTCGATCGCGCCGCAGGCGGCGAGGTCCTCGCCGAAGCCGGCCTCGCCGAGCGCGCGGCCGTGCTCGGCGTCGCCGAAGAGGCGGGTGATGTTCTCGCCGTAGCGGCGGTCCACGAGCAGACACGCCAGCGCGCCGTCGCCGAGCACGGCCGGCGTCGAGCGCCGGACCATGAGGGCCTTCACGTAGCGTCCCGCGCAGGCCGCGTCCTCGAGGGAGAAGAGTCGCTCCCGGCCCGCGCAGATGATGGTGACATCCGCCCCCTGCTTCGATGCCTGCCGCAGGGCACGGGTGACCGCACTGAAGTTCACGTAGGCCGCGACCACCACCTCGCGGGCGCCGGAGAGCCCGGCGAAGGCGGCGGTGCCGTTAGTCGTCGTGAGGAGGACGGTCTTCCCCTCCACCCGCTCCTTGGTGAACTCGAGCGGGGAATTGCCGAGGTCGAAGCCCTCAATGGCGAGCATCCGCCGCTCGCCGGCGAGGATCACCTCGGCACGGTCGAGCTGCTTGGAGCGCGTGATCACCTCGTCCGCGCTCTCGAGCGGGATCACGGTGCGCGCGCCGTGGTGCAGCGCCGCCGCGATGGTGGTCGAGGCCCGGAGGACATCGATCACCGCCACCGCCCGTCCGCTCACGAGCGCCGGCGTCGCCGCGCCGGGCCCGAACACCACATCGATGCGCATTACGGCTCCCGCAGCAGGTCGCTCTCGCGCTCGAGGAACTTCGTGTCGAACTTCCCCGACTGGAAGCGGGCGTTCTGCATCACGCGCGCCAGGAAGGGGATCGTCGTGGTGACGCCCTCGAGCACGAAGCTCTCGAGCGCCACCTGCATCCGCTTGACCGCCTCGGCGCGGTCGCGCCCCTGGCAGATGACCTTCGCGAGCAGCGAATCGTAGTACGGCGGCACCGTGTAGCCGGCATAGATGTGCGTGTCGATGCGCACTCCCGGTCCGCCCGGCGGATGGAAGACCTCGATCTTCCCCGGCGACGGCTGGAAGTTCCGCGCCGGATCCTCGGCGTTCACGCGCACCTCGATGACGTGCCCGCGCAGCGGCGGCAGCTCCTTCACCGAGAGCTTCTCCCCTGCGGCGACCTTGATCTGCTCCTTCACGAGGTCGACGCCGGTGATCTGCTCGGTGACCGGGTGCTCCACCTGGATGCGCGTGTTCATCTCCATGAAGTAATACGAGCCGTCCTCATCGAGGAGCATCTCGATCGTGCCGGCGCCGACGTAGTCGATCGCCTTTGCGCCGCGCACCGCGTCCGCCCCCATCTTCTCGCGCAGCTTCGGCGTCATCGCCGGGCTCGGCGACTCCTCGATCAGCTTCTGGTGGCGCCGCTGCACGGAGCAATCGCGCTCGCCGAGGTGGATCACGTTGCCGTGCTTGTCCCCCATGATCTGGAACTCGACGTGGCGCGGGTGCTGCAGGTACTTCTCGACGTACACGTCGCCGGAGCCGAAGGCGGAGAGCGCCTCGGAGCGGGCGAGCTGGAAGGCGCGCGGGAAATCCTCCGGATCCACCGAGACGCGCATCCCCTTGCCGCCGCCGCCGGCCGCGGCCTTGATGATCACCGGGAAGCCGATCTTGCGCGCGAAGACGAGCGCCTCCTCCGCATCCTCGACCGGGCCGGGGGTCCCCGGCACGATGGGGACGCCGACCGCCGTCATCGCCTTTCGCGCCGACGCCTTGTCGCCCATCATGCGGATCTGGTGGGCGGTGGGTCCGATGAAGGCGATGTTCGAGGCTTCGCAGGTCTCCGCGAACTCGGCGTTCTCGGCGAGGAAGCCATAGCCGGGGTGGATGGCGTCCGCACCCGTGATCTCGGCGGCGGCGATCAGCCGCGGGATCCGCAGGTAGGAGTCGCGCGCCGGCGCCGGCCCGATGCAGACGTCGTCGTCGGCGAAGCGGACGTGCAGCGACTCCCGGTCGGCCTCCGAATAGACGGCCACCGTCTGGATGCCGAGTTCCTTGCAGGCGCGGATCACGCGGAGCGCGATCTCCCCGCGGTTCGCGATGAGGATCTTCTTGAACATGGGCGTCAGTTCGAGCCGGAGGGGCTCATCACTCGCCGTCGCGCTGGAAACCATCCCAGCTGGTGTCGCTCGAGCCCTCGATCCCTTGCACGCGGAGCGTGAACTCGCTCGGGTTGCTCGCGAAGAAGAGCGCCTGCTCGTAGGAGATCATCTTCTTGGCGAACCAGTTCATGATCGACTGGTCGAAGGTCTGCATCCCGTATTGCACCGTGCCTTCCTTGATGAGATCCGGGATGTCGAGCGACTTCGTCATGTCGCGGATCTGGTCGCGGACGGCGGCGGTGTTGATGAGGATCTCGACCGCCGGCACACGCCCCTTGCCGTCGGTGCGCGGGATCAGGCGGAGCGAGATCACCGCCGCCAGCGCGCTGGCGAGGGTGAAGCGCACCTCGGCCTGCTGGTGCGGGGCGTAGAAGGAGATGACGCGGTTGATCGTCTGCGTCGCGTCGGTGGTGTGGAGCGTGGAGAAGACGAGGTGGCCCGTGTCGGCCGCCTTGAGCGCGACCTCGAGCGTCTCGAGGTCGCGGATCTCGCCGATGAGGATGACGTCGGGGTCCTGCCGGAGCACGCGGCGCAGCGCGACGGAGAAGCTCCCCGTGTCGGCGCCGACCTCGCGCTGGTTGATGCTCGACTTGTTGTCGCGGTGCAGGAACTCGATCGGGTCCTCGATCGTGATCACGTTCGCGTGCCGCTTCTCGTTGATGTGCTGGATCATGGCGGCGAGCGCGGTGGACTTCCCCGAGCCGGTGACGCCGGTGACGAGCACCAGTCCGCGCGGCCGCATCGCGATGTCCTCGACGACCGGCGGCAGGTTCAGCTCGGTGCACGTCTTCACCTGGTAGGGCACCGCGCGGAGCGCGTAGGCGATCGTACCGCGCTGCTGGTAGACGTTGACGCGGAAGCGGCCGATGCCGGGGACGCCGATCGCGAAGTCGGCCTCCTTGTTCTCGGCGAACTCCTTGACCTGCTTCGGCGTCATGATCTGCTCGGCGAGGACCTTGAGGTCCTCCGGGCGGAGCGGCGGGAGGTCGATCGTGGAGAGATCGCCGTTGATGCGCAGCACCGGCGGCCGGCCCACCTTGAGGTGGAGGTCGGACGCGTTCTGCGTGATCATCTTCTGCAGCACCGCCTTGAAATTGAACTGGGCGGAGGGCGCGGCGGGCGGGAGCTCGACCTGGGCCGGGACGGAACCGGTGTTAGCCATTGGGATCGATGCGGAAGAGGACCTGGCCGAATTCCACGGGGTGTGCGTCGGGCACGAGGATCTCGCGCACCACGCCAGAGTACTCGGACTCGATCTCGTTCATGATCTTCATCGCCTCGATGATGCAGAGGCCCTGTCCCTTCTCCACGCGGCCCCCCTCGGTGACATAGGGAGAGGCGCCGGGCTCCGGCGACCGGTAGAAGGTGCCGACCATCGGCGACTTCACGTCGAGGTACTTCGACTTGGGCGCGGCGGGCGCGGCGGCGGGCGCCGCCTCGGCGGCCGGCGCATCACCGGCGCGCGACGGCGCGCGCGGCCCCGGCCCGACCACCGGCAGCGCGGGCATCGCCATCGGCGGCGCCACCTGCACCGTGCCGCGCTGCTGCGGCGTCTTGGCGATCCGGATCTTCATCCCCTTGTCCGTGGAGATCTCGATCGAATCGACGCTCGAGCCGTCCAGCAGCTCCACCAGCTTCTTCACATATCGCAAGTCGATCATATTGGTCCCGGTCCGTCCGTGAGTCGCGTCCTCACGACAGCTCGGTCAGCTGCCGCGGGAACTCGGTCAGGATGCGCGACGTCGCGCCCTCGAGCACCACGTCGTCCTCGATGCGCACGCCACCCCACCCGGCGCGATAGATGCCGGGCTCGATCGTCACCACGGCCCCGGCCGGCAGCGTGCCGTCCGCGGCTTTCGACAGACGCGGCGCCTCGTGCACCTCCAGGCCGATCCCATGGCCCAGCCCGTGCCCGAACAACTCGCCGAATCCCTGGTCCTCAATGTAGCGCCGCGCGAGCGCATCGGCATCCCTGGGCGTCATGCCGGGGCGGACCCCCGCCGAGGCCCTGGCGTTCGCCTCGCGCACCACGTCGTAGAACGCCCGCTGCTCCGCCGTCGCCTTCCCCATCACGAACGTGCGCGTGACGTCGGAGACGTACCCATCGACGATGGCGCCGAAATCGAAGAGTAGCCAGTCCCCCTTCGCGACGGCCTTCGACGAGGCCCGGGCATGCGGGAGCGCCGAGCGCGCCCCGGAGGCGACGATCGTCTCGAAGGGGAATCCGGTGCTCCCGCCGTCGCGCAGCTCCTTCTCGAGCACGCCGGCCGCCTGCAGCTCCGTCATCCCGACGCGCATCTGCGGCACCGCGCGCGCGAGCGCGTCCGTCGCCACCCTCGCCGCCCGCGTGATCGCCGCGATCTCGTCCGGGTCCTTCCGCTCGCGCAGCGCTTCCACGATCTCGGTGGTCGTGCGCCAGACCCACCGGTCCCCCTGCGTGAGCAGCCGCGAGAAGTCCCGGTGCGCGAGGTGCGCCGACTCGAAGCCCATCGTCGTCGCCCCCATCTCGGGGAGGATCCGCCAGAGGCTGTTCCAGACGCTCTGCAGGTCGATCGTGACCCGCGCGAAGTCGCCGACCTCGTCCTGCACCTGCGTCTGGTAGCGGAAATCGGTGACGAGCAGCAGCTGCTTCGCCGTCACGGCCACGAGGGCGTTCGAGCCGGTGAAGCCGGTGAGGTACCGGATGTTCGGGAGGTTCGTGAGCAGCACGCCGTCGAGCTGCTGCGCGGCGATCGCGTCGCGCAGCGCCACGAGGCGCGCCGGCCGGCGGTCAGCCACGGGCGCCGAGCTTGGCGACGAGTCCGCGCAGCGCGAGCTCGTAGCCGCGCGTGCCGAAGCCGCAGAGGATCGCCACCGCGCCCCCTGCGAGCACGGTGCGCCGGCGCTCCGGCTCCCGCGCGAAGATGTTCGAGATGTGCACCTCCACGTACGGCACCGCCACCGAGGTGAACGCATCGCGGATCGCGAGGCTCGTGTGGCTGTACGCGCCGGCGTTGATCAGCGCGCCGTCCACGCGACCGCGCAGCGCCTGGATGAGGTCCACCAGCTCCCCTTCCCCGTTCCGCTGCGCGAACTCGATCTCGACGCCGAGCTCGGCCGCGACGGCGCGCAACGCGCCCTCGATGTCGGCGAGCGTCTCGCGGCCGTAGATCGCCGGTTCGCGGATCCCCAACAGGTTCAGATTGGGGCCGTTCAGGACGGCGATCCGCACTACTTCTTCAGCCCGTCGAGCCACTCGTGGAAGAGCGCGAGATCGGCCTCGGGGGGCGGCGACGCGTGCGCTTCGGCGGAGCGCGCGGGGGTCGGCGAGCGGACCGTCGGCGACGCCCCGCTGTCGCGCGGCGAGAAGAACTCATCGAACGAGACGGTCGAGGACGGTGCTCCGCCCTCCGTCGCGGCCTTCTGGTCACGGAACACATTGTCGAGCGAGAGCGGCTGCGACGCCGCACGCGCCGGCTGGCCGGCGGCCGGGGTCGGCGTGCCCGTCGTGTATTCCTCGGAGTACGCTCCGGCGAGTGCGAGCGCCGCGGTCTCATCGGCGGCGGCGACCTTCTCGGCGAAGAGACCGTCGAGCGATGCCGCGTTGCCTCCGGTGAGCGCCGCGGGGATCGGCGGCGCCGGAGCCGGGGCCGGGGTCGGAGTCGGGGCACGGACCTCCGCGGCGGGAGGCACGCTCGCCACCGGGACCGCCGAAGGAGGCGGTGCCACGGGAGGCGCGGGAGGGGCCACCGGCGCCGCCGGCGCCACGAACGGCGCCTGGCGCGGCGGCTTCGCCGCGGCGAGACCGCCGAAGAAGCTGCGGATCGTCTGGTTCGGCTTCGTCGCGCGGTCGCGCGCCGCGACGATCACTTCCTCGCTCACCGACGCGGCCATCGGCACGCTCGAGCGTGCACCGCTCTCGAGTCGCGCGATCCGGTCGCGCAAGGAAGGATCCTCGGGGCGCGCGGCCGCGAGCTGGCGGTAGATGCGCAGCGCCTCTTCGTAATAGCCCTGCTGGAGATACAGCTCCGCCATCGTCTCGGTGATGAAGGCGGCGGGCATGTCGCCGGTCGCGCTCGCGCCGAGCTGGAGCATGCGGCCCACCGTCGGGTCGTACTCCTCCTCATGGACCGTCGGCATCGATCCCTGGACGGCCTCGGCATCCCCCACCGAGCCGAAGACGTCCACTCCCGCTCGCGAATCCGGCTTGGGCGGCGGGGCCGGTGGCGGCGGCATCGTCGCCGGAGGCGGCGCCACCGGCGGCGGCGGCGTGGTGAACGCCGGTGTTCCGCGTGGCGTCGGGAAGCTCATCGTGTCGCGCAGCGAGTCGATGGCCGGCGGCAGCTGCTCGATCGCCGGCGCGAGTGT
>Ga0315271_10000445_pt1 | contig 22514 bp, 17 predicted proteins | sample C3_top_MG_FD_204664 | JGI IMG/M metagenome (GOLD analysis project Ga0315271, IMG submission 204664) | Sediment microbial communities from Yellowstone Lake, YNP, Wyoming, USA - C3_top | ecosystem: Environmental > Aquatic > Freshwater > Lake > Sediment | place: USA: Wyoming | collected 2017-08-01
GCCAACGCGGACCACGGCCACGCTCCCCTCCTCGAGCGGCTGGCGCAAGGCCTCGAGCACGTCCCGACCGAACTCCGGCAGCTCGTCGCAGACGAGGCAGCCCTGGTCGGCTAGGGTCACCTCGCCGGGCGTCAGGCGCGGGCCGCCGCCCACCATTCCCGCGTAACTCACGGTGTGGTGCGGCATGCGCACCGGGGGCCGCCGCTGGAGCTCGGTCACGGGCGTCTCCGAGGCGACCGACGCCACGACCGTGGCCGCGAGCGCCGCCTCGTCATCGAGGTCTGGGAGCAGCGACGGGATCGTCCGCGCAAGGAGCGTCTTGCCGGCCCCGGGCGGCCCGATGAGGAGCAGCGCGTGACCACCGGCGAGGGCGATCTCGAGGCCGCGGCGGGCGGCGAACTGACCCCGGACCTCGGCAAGGTCGGGCACGCGCTCCGCGGCACCGGCGACGACCCCCGTGGGCGCGCGGACCGACGCGGTTGCAGCAACCCCGGTTCGCGGCAGCGGCGCGGGGGCGCGCCGTCTGGCCCTCGGCCGCCGCAGGCATGCCTCTGCATCGCCGAGCGCCGCGACGCCGACCACCTCGATCCCGGGCGCCAGCCGGGCCTCGTCCGCTGCCTCCTCGGGCACAAGCAGGCGCCGCACGCCCCGGTCCCGCAACGCGAGCGCCATCGGCAGGAGCCCGGGCACCCGCCGCACCTCGCCGCCGAGCCCGAGCTCACCCACGAGACCCACGCCCGTCACGTCCGCGGAGATCTGCTCCGACCCTAGCAAGACGCCAAGCGCAATTGCGAGGTCCAGCGACGCGCCGGCCTTGCGCAGCTCGGCCGGCGCGAGGTTCACGGTGATCCGCCGGGGCGGGTGGCGATACCCCGCGTTGCGCAGCGCCCCGCGGACGCGCTCGCGCGCCTCGGAAAGCGCCGCGTCGGGCAGGCCGACGATCGTGAAGCCCGGCAGGCCGGGCGCAACGTCCACCTCGACGCGGACGAGTCGCCCGGCAAGGCCGTGGAGCGTGGCGGAGAGGAGGGTCGCAAGCACGAGGGGCACGGTAGGCCGCGCCACTCACTGCGGCCTTATCCGCGGCTCACCGTGCGCTTGCGGGCGGGGCGCCGCCGTCGCGACGCCCGAGCGTCAGCGGGCCGTGCCCGGCTGCAGCATCGGCATGGAGCGCGCGGGCGCCTGGTCGATCGCCTTGGCGAAGTCGAGCACCGAGCGGCCGAGGACCGAGTCGGCCTTGGCGGACATGAACGGCGCGCCGGTGTTGAGCGCGGAGATCGCGCCCCGGTACTCGTTGACGATCTGGTGCTCGATCGGCTGGCGCAGGGCGCCCTCTGCGCTCTTCACGTTGATGCCCGTGTAGGCGTTCGAACGGTTGAGGACGAGCTTGAGCTTGCCCGACGCGTACCCGAGGTGCCCCATCGTGCCCAGCACGAGCCGGACGTTCTTGAGACACGAGAGGTCGGCGGTCATCACCGCGAAGATGGTCTCCGCGACGTCGAGCACCATCAGGTTCATCTCGTCGAGGCGCTTGTCGATGTCGACGATGACGTAGTCGTACATCGTGGCGAGCGTCTGCAGGATCTCGTGCATGTGGCCGATCGTGACCAGGTCCGCAGCCTCGGGCGAGGGCGGGGCGAGCAGCAGGTCCACGCCGGACTCGTGGGACTGGACCACACCTCGCAGGAGGTCTGCGTCGATCGTCGGGGCGTTGATCGCATCCACGATGCTCTTGCGGTCGTTCGCGAGGTCCATGAACACGCGGTGGTCGCCAAACTGGAGGTTGCCGTCAACGAGGACCACGGTCCGCCCGAGCGAGCGCAGCGCGATCGCGGTGTTGATGGCGATCGTGGTCGCGCCGACGCCGCCCTTCGCGCCGTAGTAGGTGTGAATCCGGCCCATCGGCGGGCGGCCGACGAGCGAGTCACCGGGCGCGAAGCGCGCCATGAGCGCCTTCATGCGCGCCAGGAGCTCGGCCGGGTGGAACGGCTTGACGAGGTAGTCGTCAGCGCCCGAACGGAGCGCCCGGACCTTGTGCGACACGTCGCGGTCCGAGGTCAGCATGATGATCGGGACATGCTTGCCGACCGGCTCGGCGCCGCGGATGCGCGTGGCGAGGTCGTACCCGTCCACGCCAGGGAGCGTCACGTCGAGCAGGAGCAGCGAGGGGTTCTCCGCCGACCAGAGGCGCAGCGCCTCCGCGGCCTCGGCGGCCAGGATGACCTCATAGCCCTCGGCGCGGAGGGTCTGCTGCAGGAGCCGCTGGACGCCCGCGTCGTCGTCAACGACGAGCACCTTGCCGACCATCGAACCTCCCGGCATGCGCATCTGTACCCGGAGCGGCTGCTCCCCCAGTCCGCGCAGTATACGGGGCGGGCCCGACGAGGCCCGCTCGCTACTCCCTGGCCGCGACGAAGGCGCTCCGGAGCAGGTCGCCAGCCGCCGATTCCCACGCGTCAGGGTCCTTGCGGTGCGGCTCGCCATGGCCCGCGCCGTCCACCACGAGATGGCGCGCGCCCGCTGGCGCAGCGGCGGCGAGGCGTGCCTGGGCCTTGGGCGGGATCAGCGCATCGGCGCCGCCGTGCACGAGCAGCAACGGCAAGTCCTCGAGCAAGCCGATCGCGGCGATCGGCTCGGTGGCCCGCGGGTCGCCGCCGGCGAGCCGCTCGAAGCGCGAGAAAGCGTGGCCCGCGAGCCGCACGCCACCGGGCAGGCCAAGCCGTCGCCCGACCACGAGGGCAAGCTCGGGCGACACGGAGTCCGCGACGATCCCGACGATCCGCGGGCGTGGCGCGTCCACCGTCGTGGCGACCGGCTTCTCGGTCGGGACATCCGCGGCGGCTAGGCGCCCGTCGCCGAGCACTGCGGTCGCGGCGATCGCGGTGATGCCGCCCATCGACGAGCCCACGATCGCGACGCGGCGCACGCCGCGCTCGCCGAGCCACGCCAGGGCACCCGCCACGTCCTCGACCTCGTCCAGGCCGAACGTCGTGGGCGCATCATCGGAGCCGCCGTGGCCGCGGAAGTCGAGGCCCAGCACGCCCGCCGTGCGCCGCAGGAACGGGCCGAGCTCGACGAGATCGGGCGTCACCGAGCCGCTGTAGCCGTGGAGCAGCAGGATCGCCTCGCGCGGGTCGGCAAACCAGTCGTCGTCCCCGGGCTCGGCCGCGAGCCAGCGCCCGGTCAGGCGGACGCCGTCACGGGAGCGCAAGCGCACGACCTCCCCGCCGAGGCGGTCGAGGAGCGTCGCCATGCCGGACTCCTCGGGCAGGCGCCGCGGGGCGGCCATGAGCCGCTTGGCGAGCCGGTCGCTGACCGGGCCGATCGAGACCACGGCGGCCCCGAGGGCCGCCGTGGCGAGCAGGGCGCGACGGATCACTGGGGCGGCGCGGTGACCGCGGCGGACGCGAGGCCCCTGTCCACGTACCCGCCGATCGTCTGGGCGAGCGCCATGAACTCGGTCGGAATGACGAACTTGGTGGACGGGCTCGCGCCGAGGGCCTTGAGCGCCTCGAGGTACTGGAGCGCCATCGTCTTCTCGTCGATCTGGTGGGCCGCCGCGAAGATGCGCTCGAGAGCCTGGCTGAAGCCCTCGGCCCGCAGGATCGCGGCCTGCCGCTCGCCCTCGGCCTTGAGGATCTCGGACTGCTTCTGCCCCTCGGCCACGTTGATGGCCGACTGGCGCTGGCCCTCGGACTCGGTGATGACCGCGCGCCGCGTCCGCTCGGCGGAGAGCTGGCGGTTCATCGCGTCCTGGACGTCGCGCGGCGGGATGATCTCGCGGATCTCGACCGTCGTGACCTTGCCGCCCCAGCGCTCGGTGTTCTCGTCGAGCTTGGTGCGCAGGACCTCGTTGATCTGCTCGCGCTTCGAGAGGACCTCGTCGAGGCTGATGTCGCCGATGACCGCGCGCAGCGACGTGGTCGCGATGCCCTGGAGCGCGCCCGGGAAGTTCGCGACGTCGCGGACGCTCCGCAGCGGGTCGACGATCCGCCAGTAGATCAGGAAGTCGACGTTGATCGGCGCGTTGTCCTTGGTGATCGTGGTCTGGCTCGGGACCTCGATGAAGTTCTCGCGCATGTCGACCTTGACTGGCCGGTCCACGAACGGGATCAGGAAGCGCAGGCCTGGCTCGCGCACGAGGCTGTCGCTCATGCGCCCGAGCCGTTTGATGACCAGGCGCTCGTACTGGTTGACGACCCGCACCGAGAAGTACAGGAAGAGCAGCAGCATCAGCAGGACGATGACGAGGACGGTCAGGGCGGCGATGACTTCCACAGGTTCCCCCTTCAGGACTGGGGTCGCGCCGCGGGCGGCGTGGCGGTCGATGCGGCGGATGGCCGCTGCGGCGCGGTCGGCGCGGTGTCGGGCGTGACGACGGCGACGAGGCCGTCGAAGCCCACGAGGCGGACAGGCACGTCTCGGTCGAGCTCGCGCCCATCGGCGGTGCGGGCGCTCCACGTCTCGCCACCGAGGTGCACGGTGCCCTGCGGCGCGAGCGGCGCCTGGACGGTGCCGAGGGTGCCGGCCTTCGGTGAAGTGCCGACGCCCTCGCGCTGTTTGGGCATCCCGCGGATGCGGAGCGCGGCGTAGACGATCGAGCCCATCAGGAGCGCGAAGGCCGCCGCGGAAACGCCAATGACCGGGGTGGCGACGGCGGGCGCCGTGGTCGCGCCGACCGGGGGCACGTAGAGCATCGAGGCCCCGACGACGAATGCGATGAGCCCGCCGACCGCGAGCACGCCGTGGGTGCTGACCTGCGACTCCAGGACGAACAGCACCATGCCGAACGCGAGGATGACGAGGCCCGCCACGTTGACGGGCAGGCTGCCGAAGCCGATGAACGCGAGGACGAGGCAGACCGCGCCGAGCACGCCGCCGAGGATCGTCGGGTGAACGAGCTCGACGAGGACGCCGGCAAGGCCCACCACGAAGAGGAGGAAGGCGACGTTCGGATCTGCGAGGAGTGTCATCGCACTGCCTTCATGTGAGGTCCTCGCAGTATGGCACCGGTGTCCATGCAGCGCCCGTGCCGGGGGTCCCCACCGGGCGGGCCGCGGAGGCTCAGGCGCCGGGCCGATTTGCCAGGGCGTCGAAGGCGAGGCGGCTCCACGTCTCGAGGTCGTCGCGCATGCCGTCCACCTCCTCGGTCGTGGCGAACGCCCCTGTCAGCTTGTCCGTCTCGCGGATCTCCACGGGGCGGCCCCCGGCGTCCGCGGTGAAGACGAAGCCCACGTGCACGGCGCCCACGGGCGTGCTGTCGTCGTTGAGCAGGCCGACCGGCGTGAAGTCGGGCGTGAAGTCCGTCTCGAGCTCCTCGCGCCACTCCCGCCGCAGGCCACCCGCCACGTCGCCGTCGCCCGGATTGAGGTGCCCGCCCACGCCGATCGACGCGAGGTCGTGCAGCCGGGCGTCGCCGCCAGCCTTCGTGCGCCGCATGAGGAACCAGCGCTCGCCGTCGCGGAGCACGAGATACGGGATCACCTGCTTCTGGCTGGGGTCGTCCTCGGCGTCGCCGCGGCGGATGAACCGCCCCTCGCGGGCCACGACCTCGAGCGCCTCGGCCAGGTCCGTCCGCCGCACGCCGAGCCAGCCCTCGCCCGGCACGAGCACCTCGCGCGGGACGACCAGGACCAACTCGTCGGCGTTGCCCATGCCTCAGCCCTCCAACTGGTCGCGGGCGGCCCCGAGCCGTTCGCGGATGGCGGCAGGGTCAGCGCCGCCGGGCGCCTCGAGCAGCTCGAGCCAGGCATCGATCCTCGCCCGGTACGCGCGCAACCGCTCGGCCACGCGATCCGCGTTGGTCGCGAGGATCTCGGCGCCCATCGCGGTGTCGCCCCGGGCGAGGCGTGTCGTGTCGCGCCAGCCGCCAGCCGCGAGGGCGCGCGCCGCCTCCCAGTCCTTATCCTGCGCGCCGGGAAGGCCGGTCACCGACTCGACGAGCATCACCGACGTGAGCAGCGGCAGGTGGCTGATCGCAGCAACCAGGCGGTCGTGGCGGGCGGCCTCCATGTGGACCGCGTTCGCGCCGCACGCTCGGGCCAGCGCCTCGACGGCCGCTGGGTCACCGCCGCACTGGGCTGCGGTGATCACCCACGGGCGGTCGTGGAACAGCGTCGCGTCGGACGCCTCGAAGCCGCTCGTCTCGCGGCCCGCCATCGGGTGCCCGCCGACCCACGGCAGGTCCGAATCGCGGGCGGCGCGCTCGAGCTCGGCCTTCGTGGACGCCACGTCGGTCACCGTCACCCCGGGCCGCAGCGCATCGCGCCAGGGACCCGCGAGCCGGCCGATCAGCCCGACGCAGGCGAGCGGTGGCGCTGCCAGGACCACCACGTCGGCCTCGCGCACGAGGTCGGGCACGTGGGCGAACGCAGCATCGATGGCACCGGCGTCGAGCGCCAGCCTGGGCCCGTTGCCGGATGGCGTCCACGCACCGACCCACCAGCCGTCGTCATTGGCGCGCAGGGCGCGCGCAACCGATCCGCCGATCAGGCCGAGTCCGAGGAGGGCGACGCGCATTGGGCGATTATCGCGCCCGCGCCGCTCGTGGCGAGGGGCGGCTCAACCCAGGCCCTGGCCGTGGTCGGCGGTCACCGAGCCGGCCGACGTTCGCGCGTCAGGCGCGGAACGGGTTCCGGTCACCACCCCGGCGGGGTCCTTGGCGCCGATCGAGCATGCGGCGCTCACCGGTCTCGGCGGGCGGCCCGGGATCGTCGGGCGGGTTCACGCGCCGCATCTGGTGGCGGCGGTCGAGCCCACGGCGCTCGGTCGCGAGCAGCGCACCACAGCGCGGGCAGCGCCGCTCCTCGGCGAACAGCGCCTCGAGGGGCGCGACCGTGTAGATCTGACGACCGCAGGCATGGCACGCGAGCTTCGGCACGATTGGATCCTACGGGTTCGCGCCGCATCTGCGCACAGCGCACGCGCCAGCGGTCGCCCACTGGCGCGTCACGTCTCTCGGGATCACGAGGCCGGCGGCGGTACCGCTGGCCCGTTCGGGATCAGAAGGCGGTCTTGGGCAGGTGGGCGAGGGACTCCGCCACGCGCTCGGCCGGGTACTCGTAGTCCTCAAGCGACCCCTGGAGGTACTTCTCGTAGGACGAGAGGTCGAAGTGGCCGTGCCCGGAGAGGTTGAACAGGATGACGCGGGACTCGCCGCGCTCCTTGGCCTCGAGCGCCTGGTCCACGGCGACCTTGATCGCGTGGGTGCTCTCCGGGGCGGGCAGGATCCCCTCGCTGCGGGCGAACAGGACGCCGACCTCGAATGCCGCCTTCTGGTGGACGCTCTGGGCGTCGATCAGGCCGTGCTCCTTGAGCAGCGACACGAGCGGCGCCATGCCGTGGTACCGGAGGCCGCCCGCGTGGATGGGCTCGGGCATGAAGTCCGAGCCGAGCGTGTGCATCTTGACGATCGGGGCCATCTTGCCGGTGTCGCCGAAGTCGTAGGCGTAGACGCCGCGGGTCAGCGACGGGGCCGCCTCGGGCTCGGCCGCGATGACGCGGTAGTTCGCCTCGCCGCGCAGGTTCTCGCCGACGAACGGGAAGGTCAGGCCCGCGAAGTTGGAGCCGCCGCCCGCGCACGCGATGATCACGTCGGGGCGCTCCCCCGCCATCGCCATCTGCTCCTGCGCCTCGAGGCCGATGACGGTCTGGTGGAGCATCACGTGGTTGAGCACCGAACCGAGCGCGTACTTGGTGTCATCGCGCGTCGCCGCGTCCTCGACCGCCTCGCTGATCGCGATGCCGAGCGAGCCGTTCGAGTCGGGCGTCTCCGCGAGCACGCGCCGACCGTAGTTGGTGGTAGGGCTGGGGCTCGCGACGACCGACGCGCCATAGGTCTCCATCAGCATCCGGCGGTACGGCTTCTGGTCGTAGCTCGCCCGGACCATGTAGACCTTGACCTCGAGGCCGAAGACCGCGCCCGCGAAGGAGAGCGCGCTCCCCCACTGGCCGGCGCCGGTCTCGGTCGCGAGGCGCTTGACGCCCTCCTGCTTGTTGAAGAACGCCTGCGGCAGCGCCGTGTTGGGCTTGTGGCTGCCGGCCGGGCTCACGCCCTCGTACTTGTAGTAGATGTGCGCCGGGGTATCGAGCGCCTTCTCGAGGCGATGGGCGCGGTACACGGGCGACGGGCGGTAGAGCTGGTAGGCGTCACGGACCGGATCCGGGATCTCGATGTCCCGATCCGTGGAGACCTCCTGGAGGATCAGCCCCATCGGGAACAGCGGCGCGAGATCGGCGGGGCCGATCGGCTGCATGGTGCCCGGGTGGAGTGGCGGCGACATCTGCACGCCGGCCGGCAGGTCCGCGACGATGTTGTACCAGGCCTTCGGGATCCGATCCTCGTCCAGGACGAACTTGGTTCGGCGGGGTGCGCTGGCCATCGAGTCTCTCTCCCGGGGGTTGGTGCGAGGTGGAGCGGTTGGAGGGTAAGGCCTGCGGCGCGGATGCGGCAAACGTGTGGCCTGCAGCGAGCGCGCCGGGAGCGGTCAGCCGCCCAGCGGGGCCTCGACGACCGGCACATAGCGGGGCGCTCCGCCGCCGAGGTGGCTCCGGTAGAGCGTGAGGGTCGTCGCTTCGAAACCCGTCCGCCAGCCGGTGGCGGCTGTGGCGAGGGCGTCCGCGATGGCGTGGCTGGCCTCTCCGCGGAGGGCGTCGGTGCGGGCCACGGTCAGGTGCGGGCGACGGGCGCGCGGGTCGGGTGACCAGCCGAGCCGGTCGAGCGGTCCGGCGAGCGCGTCGTTGAGCAGGATGAGCCCGTCGTTGCCCTCGTCCACGCCGAGCCAGATGGTCCGGGGGTGGCGACCGTCCGGGAAGGCGCCAGCGCCCGAAAGCTCGATCCTGAACGGCGCGACCGTTGCGGCGGCATCGAGCGTCGCGAGGGCCACGTCGGGCACGACGTCAGCCTCGGTGTCGCCCAGGAAGCGGACCGTCAGGTGAAGGTTCTCGGTGCGCACCCAGCGCGCGTCACTCCCGAGCGGCGTGGTGCGGACGGCGTCGATGACCTGCTGGCACGCCTCGAGGGCGCCGGGCGGGACGGCGACGGCGAAGAAGAGCCGCTCGAGTGCCTCAGCCACCGTGCTCGACGCGATGCCGCTCGCGGTCGCCGCGCAGGACCTCCATCGCACGGGCGTGGTCGCGCCAGCCGTCGATGTCCACTTGCTTGTTCTCCAGCAGCTTGTACGTCTCGAAGAAGTGCTCGATCTCGACCAGGCGATGTGGGCGGATCTGGTCGAGGCGCTCGATGTGCTGCTGATGCGGGTCGCCGAGCGCCACGCAGAGGACCTTGAAGTCGAAACCCTTCTCGTCGTGCATCTCGAGGCCGCCGACTGGGCGAGCCCAGACGTGGCAGCCGGTGAACGTGGGCTCGTCGATGATCAGCAACGCGTCCGTGTGGTCGCCGTCGTCCGCGCGCGTGCCCTCGATGAAGCCATAGTCGAAGTTGTAGAACACGGCCGACGAGAGGACGCGGTCGAGCCGAAACACGCCGGCCACCTCGTCGAACTCGTACTTGTTGCGGCTCCCTCGCGGGATCTCCACGACGATTTCGACGACTTCCGGGAAGTTCTCGGCGTTGGTGCTCATCCCGCAACTCTAGCCGGTCCGTCGAGGGCAGGAGCGACTCGACGCCCGATGGGGCCGACGCCGGCTACCTCGCCTTCACGATGGCCTTCACGGCGTCGGAAGGCTCGCCGCTCGCAGACGCCCTGATGAGGAACGTCGCGATGCTCGCACTCGAGCTCGAGACCGTCACCACCAGCTTGATGGTGATGGCAGCGCCTGGGGCGATTGACCCGGTCGCGTAGGTCCCGGCCTTGACCGCCGTGGTCACGTTGGTGCTGCCGCGGTAGTAGCGGACGGTGATCCCTCGTGCGCCGCCCGTGCCCTTGATCTTGAACGAGTCCGTGAACAGGCCGTCGTTCTGGATGCTCACGTAGAACGTCCCCGTCTTGCCGCGAGTGACGTACCGCGTCCGCGACTCGCCGACACCGGTCGGGCTGTAGACGCCGTTCCCAACGAACGGGCCCGCGCTGGCGAGGCCGATCCGCGCGTCCGGCCGCAGGACCGCATAGGCCGCGATGGACACCGCTCTCGTGTCACCACCGGCGCTCGTGAAGTTGCCGCCCGCGTACATCGACAGCCCGAAGAGCCTCACGGCGGTCAGATTGCCGATCATGGGGCCGTTCCCAGCGCCGTTCGAGCCGAGCGGCCGCCACACGGAGCCGTTGAAGTAGGCGATGTCGTCAGCCGTCGCCACGCCGTTGGCGTTCTGGAACGAGCCCGCGGCGAACACCAGCGATCCGACCGTGGTGATGCTGTTGATGAAGGAGCTGGCGGGGAACCACCCATCTGTGCCGGCCGTGTTGGTGCCGACCGCGCTCCACGAGGAGCCGTTCCACTTGACGACGTGATCCGCCGTCGCGATCTGCGCCACGTCGACGGCATCCGTGCCCACGTAGACGTCGGTGCCGTGGGCGGCAAGGCTGCGCACCATCGAGTCCACAGCGCCCTTCGTCGGTCCTGAGCCCGAGCCCATCGCGTGCCACGAGCCGCCGACCACGTCGTAGGCCGCGACGTGGTCGGCCTCAGGGATCCCGTTGACGTTGATGAACTGACCGCCCGCATAGAGCGTCCCGTTGCTGTCCGCGGTCAGGGCCGTGACCCCGCCGTTGAGGTCACCGTCCGCCGCGAACAGCGATGTCACCGCCCCGGTCGTCAGGTCGCAGGCGGCAAGGAAGTCGGCCGAGGCGATCCCGGCCGCATTCGCGAAGGATCCGCCTACATAGAGGGTGTTCCCAATGATCTGGAGCGCGTCGACGGTTGCGGTGAAGGCTGGCGTGCCCGAACCGCAGAACGAGGCCCAACCGGCGCCCGTGTTCACGGCCAGGAAGTCCGCGTTCGGGTCACCGCCCGCGTTGAGGAACGTGCCCCCCGCGTAAACCTTGCCGCCGGCATAGGCGAGCGCGAAGACTGCGCCATTGGAGATCGGGGAGCCGCCCAAGGCGCTCCACGCCGAGCCGTTCCAGGCTGCGACCCGGGCCGCATTCGGGTTCCCGCCCGCCGACGTGAAGTTACCGCCGACGATCAGTGCGTTCGGGGCGTCCGCATTGAGCGCGTAGACCGCCCCGTTGAGCGAGGCGGTGCCTGAGGTCGCCCCTGTGCCCACGTGGTCCCATCCGCCCGGGCCAGTCGCCGCAACCCCCGATGCGGACAGCAGGGCGATGGCGGCAGCCAGGGCGAGGGATGCGAGGGGACGTCGCATGGTGGGCTCCAATCCGAGCGGGCCGTCACCGTAATCGATCGGCGCCGCGAAAGATACCGGGAAGTTGTGTCTGAGCTCGGCTGCCACGGGGACCGGCGCTCTCGCCTGCCGCGCCTGCCCAGGTGATCCTGGTGCGCCTACCGGCCGGCCTCGACGCGCAGTTCGAGGAACCCATCCACCCGCGTGCGCCCCTACGGGTTCGCGAGGCGCAGGGCTCCCGGCCCGAACGACAGCCACCTCGTGTCTCAGCCCCGGTCAATCTGCCCGCCCAGCGGGCACTCCGGCTGATATGCCAGTTCAGCGGCCAATCCGAAGCATGGCCCGGGCTGAATCGAGCCCCGTGAGGCCCTCCCCTGCGCTGGTCTGCCCGCTATGGGGCCATCTGCGCCGGAATGCCCGCACAGCGGTCAAACGCCGCCCGCCGATGCACGGAAGGCTCGGACATACGACCAGAGGCCCGGCAAACGCGGCGAGCGTGCCGGATCAGCCCCCAGCGGACAACGCCGAGTTACTGCGTTTGGCGGCGCCGCCGGCGTCAGCGCAGGGCGGCGCCGAGCACGGGAGCGAGCGGACTCGGAGCCCGTGAGCCAGGGACGCAGGCGACAACGCCGCGATGGCGCCGGATCAGCCGCCAGCCGCCAGCCGCCGACTCCCGCTCAGTCGTTGTAGAGGCGTTCCTCGATCAGCTTCTCCTGCACCGTCCGCCCGTTGGGGTCGAAGCAGGAGAAGTCGAAGTGCTTCTCGAACTCAACGTCCACCGCGTCCATGCCGCCGCGGTTCTTCTCCACCGAGACGATCACCCAGTCGCGGAACCGCTGCGCCTGGTACGGGTTGAACTCGATGTTGACCTTGGCGACGACGTGGTACTTCTCGTTGAGGATCAGGATGATGTCCGCTTCGTAGTTGATGGCCGATGAGCCGCGCAGGTGGTGGTTGCGCAGGCGGGCAGCCTTGAGGCCCTCCTTGTCCGCGGCCACGATCGCGATCATCGGGACGTCCTCGGACAGGGCGATGTCCTTGAGGCCGTTGACCACGAACGTGACCTTCTCGGCCTCCGTCGGCGGCTCGGGAATGACAGGCACCTTCTGCATGTAGTCCACGACCACCACCAGCCGACGGTCGCCCGAGAGCTCGCGATGCTGGCGCACAAGTGCGCGAATGCCGTCGACCGTGCTGGCGGTCTGGGTGCCGCGCAGCAGGAACAGGTTCTGCCCGTACCGGGCGATGCGGTCGAGCGAGGGGCGCAGCCGCGGGTTGGACGCGAGCTGGGCGATGCCGCCGCCCTCGGACATCCACGTGCCCAGGATCTCCTTGCGTACGTCCTGGATCTTGATGGCGCCGGTGGTGTGGGGAAGGTGCGCGAGGGCCGACTCTGCCGCGATCAGGCGGTTGAGCAGGTAGAGCTCATCGTGCTCGTAGCAGATGTAGAGCACGTTCGCCTGGCCGCCCGAGGCCACGTTGCGGGCCATCTGGAGCGCCATGGTGGTCTTGCCGGTGCCCTGGGCGCCGCCGATGAGCATCAGCTCGCCGGGACGAAGCCCGCCGCCGATGGTCTTGTCGAGGGGCGTGAAGCCCAGCGGAAGGGGCTGGTACTCGCCCACCTTGCCGGACGCGACCTTGTCATTGAGCTCCACGAGGACCTCGATGGCCGAGCGCGGCGCTAGGCTGCCATTCGGTCCGTCGAGCCGCCAAGCCGACTTCGGCATCGGCTCGCTTTCCGTCGTCACTCCCTCAATCCCTCCCGCGTGGGTCCCCATTGCCGCATCCTAACACCCAGACGCGCCTAGGCTCTCTGCCCTGATCGTCCTGCGCTGGCAGGCTAGCTGTCTGCATTCCGGGGCAGGCTCGCCAGCTCGTCCCAGAGTCGGACGATAATGCGCGTGCCGCGCTCGAAGTTGCCCTCGTCGAGCCACTCGTTGGGCGCGTGCGCGTTGCAATTCGGCTGGGGGAAGCCCGCGAGGACAACCGGCAGGCCGAGCACGTGGTCGAACGCCGCGGTGACCGGGATCGAGCCGCCCTCACGGATGAACACCGGGTCCACGCCCTCGACGGCGCGGATGGCACGGGCGACGGCCTGGGTCGCCGGGTGGTCGGTCGGCGTCAGGCTCGCCTCGCCGCCATGGATGTAGGTCGTGGTGACCGTGACGCCCGGAGGCGCCACCTGGGCCACGTAGTCGCGCAGGGCCGCGAAGATCTTCCCCGGGTTCTGGTCGGCCACGAGCCGGGTCGAGACCTTCGCGTGGGCGTGCGCGGGGATGATCGTCTTTGCGCCGTCGCCCTGGAAGCCGCCCCAGATCCCGTTCACGTCGAGCGTCGGGCGGGCCGTCCGGCTCTCGAGGATGGTCCAACCCGTTTCGCCCACGAGCGCGGGCACCGCTGTCTCCTCGCGGAACGCCTCATCGTCGAACGGGAGCGAGGCGATCTGCGCACGGTCGTCTTCGGTGAGCGCCACCACGTCGTCATAGAACCCCGGGATCCGGACGCGGCCGTCGGGGCCCTTGAGCGCGGTGATGATCCGGGCGAGGGCGTTGGCCGGGTTCTCGACCGAGCCGCCGTACTGGCCCGAGTGCAGGTCCACCGGGGAGAGCACGACGTCGATCTGGGCGTACATGATCCCGCGAAGCGCCACGGTGATCGCCGGGACGTTGCCCTCGAAGTACGTCGTGTCGCTGATGATCGCGATGTCGGCGTCGAGCCGCTCGCGGTTCGCCGGGATCCAGTTGAACAGGCTCTCGGAGCCGAACTCCTCCTCACCTTCGAAGACGAACGTGAGGTTCACCGCGGGCGCCTTGCCGACGGCGCGCATCGCCTCGAGCGCCGACAGGTGCATCACGAGCTGGCCCTTGTCGTCGGCCACGCCCCGACCCACGAAGCGCCCGTCGCGCAGGAACGGCTCGAACGGCGCCGTCTCCCAGAGCTCGATCGGGTCGGCCGGCTGCACGTCGAAGTGGCAGTACAGGAGCACGGTCGGCGCGCCCGGCGCCTCGTGGATCTTGCCGTAGACGATTGGGTGGAGGTCCGTCCGGAACGCCTCGACCTCGGTCGCACCGAGGCCCTGGAGCTTCGCCACGATCCAGTCCGCGGCGGCCACCATGTCGGCCGCGTGCGCGGGCTCGGTCGAGATGCTCGGGATCCGGGCGAACTCCAGGAGCGCCGCGGCGCGGGCCTCGCGCGAGGCCACGAGCGCTGCCTCGACGGCCGGGTCGATCGGGGTGGGCTCCGGGGCGCGTGACGAGTCGGTCATGAGGGCTCCTGGCTCTGCTATGGCGTGGCTCGATCCTATCGCGACCCGGACACAGAACGAGGGCGGACCGGGTGGTCCGCCCTCGTTCGGGGTTCTGGGTTGGGTCCCCGCCGGTCCGGTGTCAGGCCGGCTGCGGCGAGGGGTTGGGCACCGGCACCCCGGGGGTGCCCGTTCCGGCGGAGGTCCCTCCGTCGGTGGAGGGGACGATCATGCGGGGGATGCCCGCAAATCGTCCTTCCTTGGGAGGCAGGTCGTCGAACAGCTTCTCGAACTCGGGTCCGTCGACGGACTCCTCGGCGATCAGCTTCTCAGCGAGGCGGTCGAGCCGGTCGCGGTGCGCGGTGAGCACCTCCGTGGCCCGCTCGTAGGCCTTGTCGATGATCGCCCGGACCTCCTCGTCGATCATCTTGGCGACGTCGTCCGAGTAGTCGCGGGACTCGCCCATCGACCGGCCGAGGAACACCATCTCGTCACGCTTGCCGAATGAGAGCGGGCCGAGGCGGTCGCTCATCCCGAACTCCGTGACCATGCGCCGCGCGAGGTCGGTGGCCTTCTCGATGTCGTTGCTGGCGCCCGTGGTCGTGTCGCCGAAGACGAGACGCTCCGAGACGTTGCCGCCGAGCAGGCCCGCGATCTTGTCCTCGAACTCGGTCTTGCTCTGGAGGTAGCGGTCCTCTGTCGGGAGGGCCATCGTGTAGCCCAGGGCCATGCCGCGGCTGATGACCGTGACCTTGGCGACCGGGTCGCACTTGGGCAGGATCCGCTGCACGACGGCGTGGCCGCCCTCGTGGTACGCGATGATGCGCTTCTCGTCGTCCGAGATGACGCGGCTCTTGCGCTCGGGGCCTGCGACGATGCGCTCGAGGGCCTCGGCGAACTCGTTCTGCCCGACGACCTTCTTGTTGCGCCGTGCGGCCAGGATCGCCGCCTCGTTGACGAGGTTCGCGAGGTCCGCGCCGGAGAAGCCGGGCGACTGGCGCGCGACCTCCTCGACCGAGATGTTCTTGTCGAGCGGCTTGCCCTTGGTGTGGACCTTCAGGATCGCAAGGCGGCCCTTCATGTCCGGGCGGTCGAGGATGACCTGGCGGTCGAAGCGGCCCGGGCGCAGGAGCGCCGGGTCGAGCACGTCGGGGCGGTTGGTGGCGGCGACGACGATCACATTGGTGTTCGTGTCGAAGCCGTCCATCTCGACGAGGATCTGGTTGAGGGTCTGCTCGCGCTCGTCGTGGGAGCCGCCGAGGCCGGCGCCGCGCTGGCGGCCGACCGCGTCGATCTCGTCCACGAAGACGATGCACGGCGAGTTGCGCTTGGCCTGGTCGAACAGGTCGCGCACGCGGCTCGCGCCGACGCCCACGAACATCTCGACGAACTCCGAGCCCGAGATGCTGAAGAACGGCACCCCGGCCTCGCCGGCCACAGCACGCGCCATCAGCGTCTTGCCAGTTCCCGGAGGCCCCACGAGGAGCACGCCGCGCGGGATGCGGGCGCCGAGCGAGTTGAACTTCTCGGGGTACTTGAGGAACTCGACGACTTCTTGGAGCTCGGTCTTGGCCTCGTCCACGCCCGCGACGTCCGCGAAGGTGACCACGGTCTTGTTGCCGAGGAACATGCGCGCCCGGCTCTTGCCGAACGACATCGCCTGGTTATTGGTGCCCTGGGCTTGGCGCATCATGAAGAAGATGAACCCGCCGATCACCAGGAGCGGCAGGAGGCCCGTCAGCACGAGCCCGATCCAGGACGTGTCCGGGGTGGGCTTGCGGAAGAACATCTCAGAGGTGGGGAAGCCCTGGCCGCCCGCATCAGCCGCCTTGACCATGTCGGCCGCGACGTCGGTCATGATGGCGTTGGGGACCACGACGGCGTAGGTGGTGTTGTCCTTGAGGGTGACGCTGACGGTCTCGCCGTCCTGGCTGGCCTTGGTCACCTGACCGGACTTGACGTCGTTGAGGAACTTGAAGTAGCCGAGCTGGTTGGGCGGGGTCGAGGACGTGACCCATGTGATGAGCAGCGCGACCGTGCCCGCCACGAGGACGAGCATCACGATCCCGTTGCGCAGGAATTTCGCGTTCAAACGGAGCGCCTCCGGAAAGTCTGGGGCCGGTGGGGACCGGCCGTCGGTCGAGTATAGCGCCGGGCTCCCGGACGACCCTCCGGCCGGGAGACGGTGCGCTTGACTTCAGTACGCGGCCCGGGGCTCGGCGGATGCATCGTGGCGCGAGATCTCGAAAACGAAACCCGCCCGGGCGAGGGGCCCGAGCGGGTGATGAGTGCTGGTGGCTGGGGACAGAATCGAACTGTCGACCGGGCGGTTATGAGTCGCCTGCTCTGCCGCTGAGCTACCCAGCCACGGGCGCGGATTGTAGACCAGATCAGACCCTCCGGTCACGGTGAGGCGAAAAGCCCATTGAGCCGAGCCTGCCCGAGCGACGACAATGGCGCCCTGAGGTTCTTCAACGGGGAGAGATGCGATGGTGAGCGAACAGCCCGGCCAGGGCACCGGACCGGACCAGGGCGAGGCCGCGCCGGCCTGGACGACCCCACCGCCGCCCACGTCGACGGGCGACCTGGGCGGGGCCCCGCAGCAGCCGGCGCCTGCGGCGCCGCAATGGGACGGGCAGCCTGCGCCGGCGCCCGCCTGGGGAACCCAGCCCGCGGCGCCGCAGCAGCCTGCGCAGCAGCCCGGCTGGGGCGCTCCCCCGCCGCAACAGCCCGCTCCCCAGCCGGCCCCGCAGGCGCCCGCCTGGGGCCAGCAGCCGGCCGCCGCGGCCCCGCAGCCCGGGTGGACGCCCCAGCAGCAGCCAGCCCCGGCCCAGCAGCCCGGGTGGAACGCCGCTCCGCAGCAGCCCGTGCCGGCACAGCAGCCGGGCTGGGCGCCCCAGCAGCAGCCCGCGCAGCAGCCCGGTTGGGGCCAGCAGCCCCCGACCACCCAGCAGCAGGGCGGATGGGCCGCCCCAGTCGCCGGTGCCGCGGCCTACGGCGCGCCGCCGCCCCAAGGTCCGGCGCAGCAGCCGGCCTGGGGCGCGCCCGGCGCGCCGCAGCCGGGCTGGCAAGGTGGCGCACCGCCCGCCAAGAGCGGCAACAACGGCTGCCTCAAGGGCTGCGTCATCGCCGCGGTGGTCCTTGTGATCCTCGCGATCGTCGGGATCGTGCTGTTCATCGTGTTCCTTGGCGGTGTCGCATCCAATGTGACCACTGGGCTCGGGGTGGACCAGAACGGCAACCTCAAGGACTGCTCGATCGTGTCGAGCGCCCAGCTCCAGACGGTGCTCGGCAAGGACACCGAGGCCCATCCCCTCGGCGGCATCCTGAACTCGACGATCGGCCTGACGCTCGACAAGCGCGTCCTGCCCGATGCCGACAACTGCTACATCCTCTCGGGCACGAGCACCAACACGACGCAGAACTCGGGCGGGTACGGCCGCATCGCGAAGTACAGCAACGGCGACGCGTCGTCGGTGTTCGACAAGGAGAAGGCCAGCGCGCAGAGCGGCGACTACTTCGCCGTGGACGTGTCAGGCGCTGGCGACCAGGCGTTCTGCACGGGCTGGTCCGACACCTACCCGGCAACCGGCGCGCTGGTCCGCAAGGGCAATGACCTGATCTACGTGAGCTTGCTGATCGGTAGCGACTTCGGGAGCCTGGGCCTCGACCAGGCGTCGAGCGAGACGGGGGTCCCGTACTCGCAGAGGGCCTGCGATCAGGCAGTCTCGATCGCGAAGCTCGCCGTTCCCTGAACCGGTCCGCGCGGACCCGGCGGCGTCAGCTCCCCGAGCTGCCCGCCGGGTTCGACGGATCGCCGCCCGGGCCGAACAGCAGCTTGATCCACTGCTGGAACGGGCTCGGCTTGTCGGTGGTCGCCCCGAGGCGAACGCCGGCGGAACCGGGGGCATCGGGCGCGAGCGACGGCGCGTTGTCCGCGAGCGTGAACGGGATCTCGTGGGCGCCACCCAGACGGTACGAGCGCGCCTGCTGCTCCACGTAGGCCTGGCGCTGGATGAGCGCGAGCTCGGCCTGGAGCGCCGTCACGTCGCCCTGCAGCGCGGCGTTGGACGTGCGCATCGCCTGTGCCTTCGCGGAGGCCTCGCTCGCCTGCCCGACCTGGTGGGCGAACAGCAGGATCACCCACGCGGCGACGAGCGCACCCAGCAGGAGGGCGATGCGACGGCGCGTGAGCCCCGCGACCGGGAGGTCGGCGAGGCTGACCGAGGCCGCCCCTCCGCGCAGGGGCGCCGAGGACGCGGCAGCCTCGGCGGCGTCGCTCTCGGGTGCGGTGGTGCGGTCGGCAGGTCGGGGCATTGCAGGCAGGGTAGCTTCGCCCGATTCTGCTGTCAACCGCGTTTGCGCCTGCCGCTCGACCCTTTTCGGGGGGTGTCCGCGCACGGGGCCCACTCCCGCGCCCGGGGCTCGGCGCCAGCATCGGGCTGCAGAATCGAGCGCCTGTTCGATATGGCTCGCGCGCAGTGACAGCCTAGGTGGCACGCCGCGGGGTCACGGTGTCGTAGACTTCGGTCATTCCGATCATGCGTTCTATTTCATCGGGAGCCCGGCATGCGCACCTATGCCCCTGCCTCAACGCTCGCGGTCCTCGACCAGATCCTGGACGAGCCGTCGCTGGCGCGCGGTGTCGTCCACCACGAGGTGCGCCCGGCGACAGAGGCGCAGTACGCCGAGTGGCCGGCCTGGCTTGACCCTCGCCTGCGCGCCGGCCTCGCCAAGCGCGGTATCGAGCGGCCGTACCTGCACCAGGCGGACGCGATCGAGGCCGTGCACGCCGGGAGGGACGTCGTCGTGGTGACCCCCACGGCCTCGGGCAAGTCGCTCTGCTACACGGTGCCGGTGCTCCAGGCGCTCGCCGAGGACCCGTCCGCTCGGGCCCTGTTCCTGTTCCCGACCAAGGCCCTCGCGCAGGACCAGGTCGCGGAGATCAGCGAGCTCGTGCGGGACGCGGAGCTCGAGGTCTCGTCCGCGGCGTACGACGGGGACACGCCCGCGCCCATCCGGTCGGCCATCCGCAAGGCGGGCCAAGTGGTCGTCACCAACCCGGACATGCTCCACTCGGCGATCCTCCCCCACCACACCAAGTGGTTCCAGCTGTTCGAGCAGCTCCGGGTCATCGTGATCGACGAGCTCCACATGTACCGCGGCGTCTTCGGCAGCCATGTCGCGAACGTGCTGCGCCGGCTGCTGCGGCTGTGCGCCCACTACGGGAGCCACCCGGTGATCGTGTGCTGCTCGGCGACCATCGGCAACCCGGCGGAGCTCGCGGAGGCCGTCACGGGCCGACCGGTCACGCTGATCGACCGCAACGGCGCACCCTCGGGCGAGAAGCACCTGGTCCTCGTGGACCCGCCGGTGATCGATGCGTCCACCGGGGCCCGCGGGTCGGCCCTCACCCTGGCCGAGCGCTGGGCGCTGCCATTCATGCGCGCGGGGCGCCAGACAGTCGTGTTCGGCAAGAGCCGGGTCGCGGTCGAGATCATGCTCAGCAACCTGCGCGAGCGCCTCCGGGCCGACCTCGGGCCGCGGAGCCGGCTGCGCGGGTATCGCGGCGGGTACCTGCCCACGGAACGCAGGTCGATCGAGCGCGGCCTCCGGGACGGCGAGGTGCTCGGCGTCGTGTCCACGAACGCGCTCGAGCTGGGCGTGGACATCGGGCGCCTGGACGTGGCGATCCTCGCGGGCTACCCGGGGTCCATCGCCGGGACCTGGCAGCAGATGGGCCGCGCGGGGCGGCGCGGGGACGTGAGCGTGGCGGTGCTGGTCGCCTCCCCTGCCCCGGTGGACCAGTACGTGGTCCACCACCCGGAATTCGTCCTCGGCGGCCAGCCCGAGGAGGCGCGCCTCGACCCGGACAACCTCCACGTCCTGCTCGCGCACATCCGCGCCGCCACGTTCGAGCTGCCGTTCGAGCCAGGCGAGTGGTTCGGGCCGGGCCCCGCGGATGAGCTCCTCGCGTTCCTCGCAGAGGGCGGCCAAGTGCGCCAGGCGGACGACGGGCGCTGGTACTGGAGCTCGGAGAACTTCCCGGCGTCGGAAGTCTCCCTGCGGTCCGCGGCTCCTGAGAACGTGGTCATCATCGACACGACGCCCGACCGTCCCCGGGTCTTGGGCGAGGTGGACCTGTTCAGCGCGCAGGTCCTCGTCCACGAGCACGCCATCTACATGCACGAGTCGGTGCAGTACCACGTGGACCGGCTCGAGTGGGGCGAGCGCAAGGCGTACGTCCACAAGATCGACGCTGACCACTACACCTACGCCAATCGCGCCGTGACGCTCAAGCCGCTGGACGTGTTCGCCGAGGCGCCAGCGGTCGGCGGCACGCGGGTCCACGGCGAGGTGATGGTCGCGAGCCTGGTGACCCTCTACAAGAAGCTCAAGTTCGGCACGGACGAGAACGTGGGCTGGGGTCCCGTCGACCTGCCGGAGATCGAGCTCCAGACGACCGCTTACTGGCTCACGGCCGAGGGCGCGGCGATGGGCTGGCGGCGTGACGAGCTCGACGTGGCGCTGATCGGTGCCGGCCGGGCGATCCAGGCGGTGGCCGCGGTGCTGCTGATGGTGGACCCGCGCGATCTCGGGCTCGTGGCCCAGGTTCGCTCGCCCCACCACGAGGCGCCGACGATCTACCTCTACGAGGCGATGCCCGGCGGTGTCGGCCTCTCGGAGCGGCTCTGGGCGCGCCACGACGAGTTGGTGACTGGCGCGGCCGAGCTGATCCGCGCCTGCGGCTGCGATGCCGGCTGCCCGGCCTGCACAGGCCCGCGACTCGAGCCTCAGGTGGACGGCAAGGCCCTGGCCCTGCGGCTGCTCGCGTCGCTGGCCGCTCGCCCGGCCTCAGCTCGCGCTGGTGACGGCGAGTCGCGCCCCGCGGCGGCCGTCGCATGACCGCCGAGCCCGTCCCCGCCGTCACCCGCGAGCGGCGACTCGCGAACCTGCGCGCCACGCTGGCTCGTCCTGGCGGCCCGCCGGCCGGTCCCGCGCAGCTCCCCGCCCGCGCCCCGTTCGCCGGCCGGCGCTCGGGCGAGCTCGCGGTGCGGTTGGCGCGCGCGCTCGGCGCCGAGGCGTCGGACACGCCGGAGGGCTGGCTCGTCCGGCGAGTCATTGCGCCCGTCGAGATCCCGGTCGACCGTGAGCGGCTCGCGGTCCTGCCCGGGCACCCGCCCGCGGACGCGCCGCTCATCTGCCTGGACACGGAGACCACCGGGCTCGCCACCGCTGCCGGCACGCTCGCGTTCCTCGTGGGGCTGGCGCGCTGGGACGGGGCGTCCTTCCGCCAGACGCAGCTCCTCCTGCCAGACCACGCGGACGAGCCCGCGCTGCTCGCTGAGATCGAGCGCTGGGTGACGCCGGACGCCTGGCTCGTGACGTACAACGGCCGCGGGTTCGACTGGCCACTGATCGAGGCGCGCTTCCGGCTCGCGGGCAGGGCCGCACCTGCCCATGCCGGGCACCTGGACATGCTCCCGTTCGTCCGTCGCGTCTTCCGCCACCGGATGGAGGACGCGCGGCTCCGCACCGTTGAGGAGCAGATCCTCGGCGTGACCCGCGCCGGGGACGTCGAGGGCTGGGAGATCCCGACGATCTACCTCGATGTGTTGCGCGGCGGCCCGGTCGAGCCGCTCGCGGGCGTCGTGATCCACAACGAGAAGGACGTGCGCTCGCTGGGGCTGCTGCTGGCGCATGTGGAGCGTCGGTACGCCGAGCGCGAGACGCGGCTGGACGCGCCACGCGGCGACCTCGCCGGCCTGGCCCGCGCCTTCGCGAGGGACAGCCGTCACGAGGAGGCGCTCGCCTGTCTGGACGACGCGCTCGCCGGGCCCGGCGAGGTCCGCGACCCGTTCGGCCGGACGCCCGTGAACCGCGCCGGACCGGACCCCGAGGACGCGCGGCCCGGGGCCGGCTGGTGGGAGCCCCGGACGCGGCCCCACTTCGGCGGTCACGCACCGAGAGGCGGCTGGCGTGGAGAGCTGGCGGCGGGCCGCGGCGGGCCGCTGGGCCCCGAGCCGAGCACAG
>Ga0315271_10000446_pt1 | contig 22506 bp, 24 predicted proteins | sample C3_top_MG_FD_204664 | JGI IMG/M metagenome (GOLD analysis project Ga0315271, IMG submission 204664) | Sediment microbial communities from Yellowstone Lake, YNP, Wyoming, USA - C3_top | ecosystem: Environmental > Aquatic > Freshwater > Lake > Sediment | place: USA: Wyoming | collected 2017-08-01
CCAAGGCATCCCCGGAAAGGAAGCTCCATATCGGGAATACGGTTTTGGAGTCGCCGGCAATAAAGCAAAAGTATTTGTCGTGATCAGGGCAGAAGAAGGGGCAAATGAAAAGTTTACTTACCGTGTTGTCCGGCTCGATCGGCACACGTAGGGCAGATGAGGCCGAAGGCCGTTATCCGCCGAATGTGGCCCATGCATCCGGCGGATAACGCTGTGCTCATCCGCCCTACGCCAAATTCATGGTGGAGGCTGTGGCTGCTTTTGCTACCGCTGTTCGCTGCGTGTAGCCCGCCACCATTAACGCAACAGCAGGCGTATGTGTTCGGCACCCTGGTCGAAATCAGCGTATACGGCGCGCCCGAGGCTCAAGCGCGCATAGCAACCGCCGACGTGCTGGCACGCTTCGACGAACTTCATCGCACGCTGCACGCCTGGCAGCCGAGCGACCTGTCGCGGCTGAACGCGGCGCTGGCGAAAGGCGAACACGCCACCGTCACCCCAGAACTCGCGGCGATGCTGCGCGATGCGCAAGCGCTGTCGAAGCAATCAAACGATCTGTTCAACCCGGCCATCGGCGGGCTGATTGCGCTGTGGGGGTTTCATGCCGACACGCCGCAGTCGCAGGTGCCGGATGCCGTGGCGATTGCCGGGTGGGTGGGCAAGCAGCCGCGCATGGCCGATCTCACGATTGAAAACGCTGCGGTATCAAGCCGCAATCCGGCGGTGCAGATCGATCTCGGCGGTTACGCCAAGGGTGCGGCGTTGGACGAGGCGGTGGCCATTCTGAAAGCACACGGCATCGAAAACGCGCTGGTCAACATCGGCGGCAACGTGATCGCGCTCGGCCAACACGGCGATCGTCCGTGGCGCGTCGGCATCCAGCATCCGCGCCAGCCGGGCACGCTGGCGAAGCTGGATTTACTGGACGGCGAAGCGATCGGCACCTCGGGCGATTACCAGCGTTATTTCGAGTCGGGCGGGCGTCGCTACAGCCACTTGATCGACCCGCGCAGCGGCTGGCCAGCAACCGGGATGCAGTCGGTAACGATCCTGCTACGCGGCGCACACGCGGGCACGCGCTCGGATGCGCTGTCGAAACCGCTGTTCATCGACGGGGTGGCGCACCTGGCAGATCACGCAGTCCGGCTGGGCGTGGCCGATTATCTGGCGGTGGACGCCAGCGGGAAAATGCATGTCTCGGCAGCGATGCAGACCCGGCTTCGTTAATCGGTTTGGGCTTGGCGTTTGCCCCCGCTCCCGCAGGCGGGAGCGGGGTGGGGTGAGGGAAGTGCGCAGTCATGCGCGCTAGAATGCGGTTTTTAGTCTGATACTCAAACCATGATAGGCATCCTCATCGTCGCCCACGGTTCGCTCGCCGACAGTCTGGTCGAATGCGCCACTCATGTGTTGGGGCAGCGGCCGCGCGGTCTCGCCACGCTCGATTTCATCGGCCATGCCGACCCAGACGAGCGGCAGAAGGCCTTGCAGGCGCGGCTGGCCGAGCTGGATGAAGGCGACGGCATACTGGTGTTGACTGACGTGTACGGCGCCACCCCCAGCAACACCCTGTGCCGCCTGCTTGAGCCAGCGCATATCGAAGGCGTCTCCGGCGTCAATCTGCCGATGTTGCTGAAGGCGCTGAATTACCGTGGCACGCTGGCGCTGCCGCAACTGGTCGTGCGCATTGTCGAAGGCGGCCGCAACAGCATCAACCATATTTCCGAGGCCATGTGCGATGCAGCAACGGGACGTTGAAATCGTCAACAAGCTGGGGCTGCACGCGCGGCCATCGGCCCGGCTGACCCAGCTCGCGTCGAGCTTCAAGAGCGATGTATTCATGGCGCGCAACGGTCGCCGCATCAACGCCAAAAGCATCATGGGCGTGATGATGCTGGCCGCCGCCAAGGGCAGCACCATCACGCTGGAAACCGAAGGCGAGGACGAAGCGGAAGCGATGAACGCGCTGGCCGGCTTGATTTCCAGCGGCTTCGGAGAAGAACTGGTATGAGTTTCTCGCTGCACGGCATCGGCGTTTCCGGCGGCATCGCCATCGGCTATGCGCACATCACATCGAGCGCGCGGGTCGAAGTGCCGCAGTACATGCTCGACCACAAATATATCCCGGAGGAGCTGGCACGTTTCGACGAAGCCATCCTCACCACCCGCGCCGAGCTGGAAACGCTGCGCAGCCACATCCCGCCCAACGCGCCGGCCGAACTGTCGGCGTTTCTCGACATGCACCTGATGTTCCTCGGCGATTCGATGATCGCCGAAGAACCCAAGCGCCTGATCAGCGAAACCCAGTGCAACGCCGAATGGGCGCTGGCGCAGCAGATGGAAGCGCTGGTGGCGCGTTTCGACGAAATCGAGGACGCCTATCTGCGCAGCCGCCAGGACGACGTGGTGCAGGTGGTGCAGCGCGTGCTGAAGGTGTTGCTCGGCCACCCCAGCCATCTGCCGCTGGACATCGACTTTGACAGCGAACGCATTCTGGTGGCGCACGAGTTGTCGCCGGCCGACATGATCCTGTTCAAGAACGTGCATTTTGCCGCCTTCATCACCGACCTTGGCGGCACCACGTCGCACACCGCGATCCTGGCGCGCGGCATGGCGATGCCGTCGGTGATGGCGCTGCACAATGCGCGCGGCCTGATCCGCGACCATGATTTACTGATCGTCGATGGCCGCGAAGGCGTGGTGCTGGTCAATCCGGATGAGTCGGTGCTGGCCGAATACCGGCTGCGGCAGAACCAGTGGCGCATCGACACCGACAAGCTGAAACGGCTGAAAACCAGCAAGTCGGCCACGCTCGACGGCACCTCGATCGAGTTGCTGGCCAACATCGAACTGCTGGGCGATATCGATGCGGTGAAAGCGGCAGGGGCGCAAGGGATCGGCCTGTTTCGCAGCGAGTTCATGTTTCTCAACCGCCTCGACCTGCCGAGCGAAGAGGAACAGTACGAATTCTACAAGGCAGTGGCCGAGGCGCTCGACGGCAAGCCGGTCACCATTCGCACCCTCGATCTGGGCGCCGACAAACAGGCGCCGTGGGGGCATACCGTGGCCGACAATCCGGCGCTGGGGCTGCGCGCGATTCGCTTGTGTCTGGCCGAGCCGGGACTGTTCCAAACGCAACTGCGTGCGATTTTGCGCGCCTCGCAGCATGGCCGGGTGAACATCCTCATTCCCATGCTGGCCAGTTTTGTTGAGCTGCGCCAAACCCTGCAACACATCGACATGGCCAAGGATACGCTGCGCCGCGACGGGCTGAAATTCGACGAGAGCACGCCGGTTGGCGGCATGATCGAAATACCGGCAGCCGCCCTGTCAGCCGGGTTTTTCGCCGAGCAACTGGATTTTCTGTCGATCGGCACCAACGACCTGATCCAGTACACGCTGGCGATCGACCGCGCCGACGACAGCGTGGCGCATCTGTACGACCCGTTGCACCCGGCGGTGCTCAACCTGATTCAGCACACCATTCGTGCGGGCGACAAGGCAGGCAAGCCGGTATCGGTGTGCGGCGAAATGGCAGGCGACCCGCAGTTGACGCGGCTGTTGCTGGGCTTGGGATTGCGGACGTTTTCGATGCAGCCGGCCAGCTTGCTGCAAGTCAAGCAACAGGTGCTGAGATCGCACCTGGAAGAATTGACGCCCGCCGCGTTGCGGTTGTTGAAGAACACCGACCCGGACAAGACGGCGGTGCTATTGAATCGCCTGAACGCCTAGACGCTCGCTAAGCGGCGAGCTGTGCGGCAAGACGCGTGAGTTCCAGCTTGTCGTGCCGCAGCTTGCTGATTTCCTGCTTGATTTGCGCCATGCGGCTGTGCAGCGTGCCCATGTTTTCCAGAATCCGTTGCAGACTGGCCAGCCGCGTGTCGAGATACTGCTTGTGTTCGCGGATGCGCGTCATCACCGGGTCGAGCGCGATGCGCAGCCAGCGCTCTGCCTCGGTGCGCGCCAGATTGAATGCCTTCTTCGCTTCTTCGGCCAGTCCGGCATAAAAGCGCCGGATCATGAAACGCTTTTCCAGCAGCAGGTTGGCGGGATCCTTGCAGAAAGCCTCGGTCTCGCGCATCAGCGCTTGCAGCCGGTTGCGATAGGCTCCCAGATCCAGTCGCGGCACCTGCATTTTCGGCAAGTTATGCTGGCGATGAAAACCGGTATAGGCGCGATCCAGCGCATCCAGCATATTGTCGGCAAGTTGGGTGGCCTGCTGCAGGCGGGCATTCATCTGCTCGCTCAACTGGCGGATGCCGGTGGTCAGCCCGCGCGTGGTCAGGCTGGCTTCCATGGCGGTGCGGCCGGCCACGCAGATCGCACCCAGGGTGTCTTCCGACAAATGCGACAGCAGATGTTCGCCCTGTCCTTCCACCATTTTGCGGGTGATGCGGAACTGCACGGTGGTGGCGTCGTAACTGTCTTTTTCCTGTTGCAGACTGACGCGCGTTTGCTCGATCAGCTCACGGTTCTTGCCTGACAACTGGGTCAACTGGATCAGTTCGTCGCTGCCGCGCTTGAGCCGCGCGGCCAGGTCTACCCGGCTGTCGTCGAGCAAAACCGTCACTTCGCGGCTGACCGCGTGATACAGCATGTCGCGCCGCGCCGGGATTACTTGATGCGCCAGCAGATATTCCAGCGACTCGATGCCGGAGCGCACGCGCAAGGCGGCATCGCCGCGAATTTTCGCCGCCAGCGCCTTTTGCGCCGACACGGTAAATACCCGGCTGCGCGGCAATTTCAATACGCGCGCGGTTTCCTCGGCCTGGCGTTCGATGGTGGCCTGCACTTCGGCATCGCTCTTGAGCTCGTCCCACAGCATGTCGATCTTGTTCAGCACCGCCACGTGATAATTGGCATGGCGATGCACATGCTTCTGCCAGATTTCCAGATCCGAGCGCGTCACCCCGGCATCGGTCGCCAGCAGAAACATCACCGCATGGGCGTTCGGGATGACCGACAGGGTCAGCTCGGGTTCGGCGCCCAGCGCATTGAGTCCGGGGGTATCGAGGATGGTCAGCCCGGCCTGCAACAGCGGATGCGGGTAATTGACCATGGCATAGCGCCAGACCGGCACGTCCACCGTGCCGTCCGCGCGCAGTAGATGGCGCTCGCTGGCGTCTTCGCCATTCCACAGGCCAAGCTCAATGGCTTCCACCGCCGGCATCGGCCGGGTTTCGGTGAGCTTTTTCAAGTTGTGCTGCATCTGTTGCGGATCGGTCGGATCGAGCGCCACCCGGCACCACTCGATCGGCATGTGCTTGAGCCGCGCCAGCGATTCGTCGCGGCGGCGGGTTTCGATCGGCAGCAGGAGCAGACTCGGGGCTTCGTTCGGATTGGAAAACAGCTCGGTCGGACACATCGTGGTGCGCCCGGCGTCTGACGGCAGCAGGCGCTGGCCGTGATCGGCAAAAAACAGGGCATTGATGAGTTCGGTCTTGCCGCGCGAAAACTCGGCGACGAACGCCACCACCAGCTTGTCCTGACGCAGGCTGGATGCAGTATCGGCCAGCCGCAGGGTGCGCTCGGCGTCGATGCCGTGCTGACGGTCGAGCCAGTTGGCATAGTCGGTAATCGCGGTTGCCAGCCGCATGCGCCGTTCGCTGTAATCGGCGACTTCCTGTTCGAGGTGGATACTCATATTTTTAGATTGTGTTCACACCGATGTCATGCCAGGGTGCATCGACGCCGCACACTGCCACGGTTTTCTGCCGCGAAGATTCTCCCCGTACCAGGCGCACCGCCGACTTGGGTACGCCCAGTTGCGCCGCCAGCCAGGCCAGCAAATGCGCATTCGCCTTGTTATCGACGGGGGGCGCGGCAATCTTTAATTTCAGGCGACCGTCGTGTTCGCCGACGGCAACGGTGAGCTTGGCGCCCGGTTGCACGTGCAATTCCAGCAGCCAGTCGGCGCCGTCGCGGTGCGCCCAGATCGGCGGTTCAGAGGGAGCCAAGCAGCGCGCGCTCCAGTGCCATGAGCGGCACCATCAGGATCAACTGGCAGAGCAGGAACAGCACCAGCGGCGTCAGATCGACATTGGCGATTGTCGGGACGATACGCCGCAGCGGCGCCAGAAACGGCTCGCTCAATTCGTACACCACCGGCATCAGCGGCGAGCTGGTATTGACCCACGACAACACCGCGCGTGCCAGGGTCAGGCCGATAATCAGGTAAACCGTCAGGCTCAGCAGCCGCACCGCCGCCAGTCCCAGCATCACCGGCCACACCTGGCCGCCTGCCAGCGCAAACGGAAACCCATCCAGCCAGTAGCCCGACGCCACCACTCCCAGTTCGACCAGCCAGGCCAGCAGCAGACACGCCCAATCCAGGCCGAACAGTCCCGGCACCACGCGGCGCAGCGGCTTCACCGCAAAATCGGTGACGGCGACGATGAATTGCGCGAAGGGATTGCGAAACGGCACCCGGAACACCTGCATCATGAAGCGCAGCAGCACCGCAATCACGAACAGATTGCCCAGCGTCTGGATCAGGAAAGCCAGTGCGCCAGCAATCATGCGAGCCGCCCCAGCTCGTCGCCCAGCTCGGCGCTGCGGCGGCTGGCCGCCGCCACCGCCTGGCCGATGGCGAGCTTGACCGCCGCCGCTTCCAGCGCGGCGATGCCGCGCTCGGTGGTGCCGCCCTTGGAGGTGACGCGTTGCCGCAGCAGCGCCGGTTCCTCACGCGATTCCAGCGCCAGCTTGGCCGCGCCAAAAAAAGTCTGCAACGCCAACTGGCGCGCGGTGGCGGCGGGCAGCCCCTGCGCCACTGCCGCCGCTTCCAGCGATTCGATGCAATAAAATACATAGGCCGGGCCGCTGCCCGACACCGCGGTGACCGCGTCCAGTTGCGTCTCGTCGTCCACCCACACCACGCCGCCGACCGCGCGCAATACCGCTTCGGCTTGTGAGCGCGCCTCCGGGTTGACGGCTGACGCCGCGAATAATCCAGTGATTCCGGCCTGCACCAGCGCCGGGGTGTTGGGCATGGCGCGCACGATGCGCTCATGGCCGCCCAGCCAGCGCGCGAGGTCGCCCACCCGCACCCCGGCGGCAATCGACACCACCAACTGCCCAGTGAGGCGTGTCGCCAGCGCGGCCGCCACCTCGGGCAGGGTTTGCGGTTTTACCGCCAGCACGATCAAGGGATGCAACCGCGCCTGCGACAGATCGGTGTGGGTCACCACGCCAAAGCGCGCCGCCAGTTGCGCCCGCGCGTCGGCGTTGATTTCCACCACCTCGATATCGGTTGGCTGCGCGCCGCTGGCGATCAGGCCGCCGATGATGGCGGCGGCCATGTTGCCGCCGCCGATGAAGCTCACTTTATGCATGTTTGTTCCTCTCACCAAAGAGTGCGGTACCAATCCGAACAATAGTCGCTCCCTCCAGAATTGCGGCTTCCAGGTCGGCCGACATCCCCATCGACAGGGTGTCGAGCGCGTGGCCGCGCGCGACCAGGCCATCGAACGCCTGCCGCACCAGCCGAAAGGCGGCACGCTGAATGGCTAAATCTGTCGTCGGCGCCGGAATCGCCATCAGGCCACGCAACTGCATTCCAGACAGCGCAGCCACAGCATCGGCCAGGGCCGGCAGTCCGGCAAGCGTCACGCCGCCCTTGCTGGACTCATGGCTGACGTTCAGCTCGATGCACACCTGCAACGGCGGCAGGCCAACCGGGCGCTGGGCGGACAGCCGTTCGGCAATTTTAAGGCGGTCGATGCCATGCACCCAACTGAAGTTTTCGGCAATGGCGCGTGTCTTGTTGCTCTGGAGCGGCCCGATGAAATGCCACGTCAGCGGCAAATCACGGCATTGCGCCTGTTTGTCGAGCGCTTCCTGCACGTAATTTTCGCCGAATTCGTGCTGGCCGCAGGCGACCAATGCGCGCACCGCAGCGGCATCGAAGGTTTTGCTCGCCGCCAGCAGCGCGACTGCCGCTGTCGCACGTCCGGCGGATGCCGCTGCGATACGCTGTTGCACCGCGCGCAGGCGCGCGCACGGCGCAGCAGCATCAGACTCAAGTTGGGCGGATTTCAGGCCGTTATCCATTGCGCTTATTATCTTTCAAAACCCCTACCGAGGCGCACGTGGATATTTCCGAACTGCTGGCTTTTGCCGTCAAGAACAAGGCTTCCGACCTGCACCTTTCATCGAGCCTGCCGCCGATGATCCGGGTTAACGGCGATGTTCGCCGCATCAATCTGCCGCCGATGGAGCACAAAGACGTGCACCGCATGGTGTACGACATCATGAACGACAGCCAGCGCAAGGTGTACGAAGAAACGCTGGAACTCGACTTCTCGTTCGAAATCCCCTCGCTGGCGCGCTTCCGGGTCAACGCTTTCAACCAGCAATACGGCGCAGGCGCGGTGTTCCGCACCATTCCCTCCAAGGTGCTGTCGCTGGAAGAATTGAATTGCCCGCCCATTTTCAAGGAAATTTCCGACCAGCCGCGCGGCATCGTGCTGGTGACCGGGCCGACCGGCTCGGGCAAATCGACCACGCTGGCGGCGATGATGGATTACGTCAACGAAAACCAGTACGCGCACATTCTCACCGTCGAAGACCCGATCGAATTCGTCCATCAGAGCAAGAAATGCCTGATCAACCAGCGCGAAGTCGGGCCGCATACGCTGTCGTTCAATAACGCGCTGCGCTCGGCATTGCGCGAAGACCCGGACGTGATCCTGGTCGGCGAATTGCGCGACCTGGAAACCATCCGCCTGGCGCTGACCGCTGCCGAAACCGGCCACCTGGTATTCGGCACCCTGCACACGTCTTCCGCAGCCAAAACCATCGACCGCGTGGTCGACGTGTTCCCGGCGGCGGAAAAGGAAATGGTGCGTTCGATGCTGTCGGAATCGCTGCGTGCGGTGATCTCGCAAACCCTGCTCAAAACCAAGGAAGGCAACGGCCGCGTGGCGGCGCACGAAATCATGATCGGCACCCCGGCGATTCGTAACCTGATTCGCGAAGGCAAGGTGGCGCAGATGTATTCGTCGATCCAGACCGGCGGCAACATCGGGATGCAGACGCTCGATCAGTGTTTGCAGGATCTGGTGAAACGCAATGTGATTGCATCGGGCACGGCGCGCGCTGCGGCACAGAACAAAGATTCGTTCCTGGGTTGAGGACTGAACAATGAATGCTGAAAAAACCGTCCACGACCTGCTGCGCCTGATGCTGGCGAAAAATGCGTCCGACCTGTTCATCACCGCCGGTTTTCCGCCTGCGATCAAGGTCGACGGCAAGATCACCCCGGTGTCGAACCAGACGCTGACCCCTGCGCACACCAGCGAACTGGCGCGCTCGATCATGAACGACCGGCAATGGAAAGATTTCGAGGCGACCAACGAATCCAACTTCGCCATCAGTCCGCCCGAGATCGGCCGCTTCCGCGTCAATGTGTTCGTGCAACAGGGACGTGTCGGCATCGTGATGCGGACGATCATCACCAAGATTCCGAAAATGGACAGCCTGAATCTGCCGCCGATCCTGCGCGACGTGGCGATGATCAAGCGCGGTCTGGTGATTTTTGTCGGCGCCACCGGCTCCGGCAAATCGACCTCGCTCGCCGCCATGGTGGGCTTCCGCAACGAAAACGCCGCCGACCACATCATCACGGTCGAAGACCCGATCGAATATGTGCATGAGCACAACAAATCCATCATCACCCAGCGCGAAGTCGGCATCGACACCGATAACTGGTTCTCGGCGCTGAAGAACACCCTGCGTCAGGCGCCCGACGTCATTCTCATCGGCGAAATTCGCGACCGTGACACCATGGAATACGCCATCGCTTTCGCCGAAACCGGTCACCTGTGCCTGTCGACGCTACACGCCAACAGCGCCAACCAGGCGCTCGACCGCATCATCAACTTCTTCCCGGAAGAACGCCGCGACCAGTTGCTGATGGACTTGTCGCTCAACCTCAAGGCCTTCATCTCGCAGCGCCTGATTCCGCGCAAAGGCACCACGGGCCGTGTCGCCGCCGTCGAAATTCTGCTCAACTCGCCGCTGATCGCCGACCTGATCTTCAAGGGTCACGTCCACGAGATCAAGGAGCTGATGTCGAAGTCGCGCGAACTCGGAATGCAGACTTTCGATCAGGCGCTGTTCGATCTCTACGAAGCCGGAATGATTTCCTACGAGGATGCGCTGCGCAATGCCGACAGCCTCAACGACTTGCGCCTGAAAATCAAACTACACGGCCAGGAATCGAAAGGCCGCGACATGATGGCGGGACTGGATCATCTGGATATCGTCTGACCTGGATGCACCGGGAAGACGCGCGCGCTGATTAGCCCCGAGGCCGCTCCGCATCAATCATCAAATATGACGTACTGGTCGCGCCCGCCGAGCTTGCCTGCATAGAGCGCCCGATCCGCCCGCTCGACGGCATCCTCAAAATGTTCGTTTTGTTGCGCCGGCGTCAGCCCCAGCGTAACGGTCATCCTGATCGGTTCGACTTCCGGCGACAGCGGCATCGTCACGTTGCGTACCCGGTTGACGATCCGCTTCGCGGCAACGGCGGCGGCTTCCGGCGACTGGCACTGCATCAACAACAAAAATTCTTCTCCGCCAAAACGAAACAGCGGCTCATGCGGCCGCAGGATGCTTTTCAAGGTGTCTGCCAGGTGCCGCAAGGCCATATCGCCTACCGCATGACCGTGGTTGTCGTTGATGCGCTTGAAATAATCCACATCGATCATCACCACATAGAGCTGGGTTGCGTCGCGCAGGCATTTCTTCTGGATTTGGGTGAACTCATCTTCGATGCCATAGCGTAAGGGCAGGCCGGTGAGCGGGTCGTGACACATGGCGCTGGCAAGAAACTGCGTCTTGAACCAGGCCATCAGCCCGATCAACTCGGACTGGGTCTGTTCAAAGGCCTCCAGATCAGCGTTTTCGCCGGGCTGGCCAGCCAGAATGTGGGCGCACATGGAGCGAATCGCGTCATGCATGGTCCGATGCACGACGTCTATGCGGTGTGTTTTGTACGGATCCAGTGCCTCGAAATGGGGTTTTTGCGACGAGAACCAGTGGCCAAAGCGACAGAGCATGTGCGCCGTGTCAGCCAGCACATCTTCCCCGGGCGAGGTGTGCAATACCGCGCAACGCATCACGCGACGCGTCCAGTCCATGTGCGCTTCCACCGCCGTATCCAGCTCGGTAATGAAGTGCTTGATTTCGCCAGAAAGATCGGGCATGTATCCACTCCGGGTTGCTTGTGCGCAACCCCGTCAAATTTGATCCTGAGACACTTGTCGAAGCGTCGTCCAGCTTCTCTCTGTCATATCGGGTCGGATTGCCCTTCTCTGTAGCGCGGCCTCGCACCTCAGCCCGGCGTGGCCGCCTTGACCGGCCGCATCGACCCGGCAATCAGCTTGTATTGCAAAAACCGGGTTTCGATCGGCCCGTTGAACAGCGGGATGCGGCGGCTGGCTTTCAGCCCCATCAGTTTGGGCAGCAGCGGATCGCCGGAAATGATCCACGCCTCCCAGCCGCTGAAATTTTTCTTCAGCCAGTCGCCCAAGCGCGGATACCAGTCGGCCAGATCGTCGGCCTCGCCCAGCCGCTCGCCGTAGGGCGGATTGGTGACGATGGTTCCTGCAGGCAGGGGCGGCGTCAGGTCGAGCGCATCGGACAGCTTCAGCTCGACGGCGTCGGCATAGCCGGCGGCGGCGAGGTTGTTCTTCGCCTTGTCGAGCACCCAGCGATCCTGATCCGCGCCGAAAATCGGCAGATGTTTCAGCGGCTTTTCCTGCGCGTGGGCTTCGGCTTTGATCCGCTTCCACAAGGCCGCATCAAAGTCGCGGTAATGCTCGAACGCAAAATGCCGCGCCCGCCCCGGTGCGCGATTGAGCGCCATGTCCGCCGCTTCGAGCAGGATGGTGCCGGCGCCGCACATCGGGTCGAGCAGCGGCGTGCCGGGCTGCCAGCCGGACAACAGCAATAGCCCGGCAGCAAGGTTTTCCTTGATCGACGCCGCGCTCGCCTCCACCTTGAAGCCGCGCTTGAATAGCGGCACGCCGCTGGTGTCGAGATAAAACGTCACCGCGTCGGGGGTGAAGAATGCGTACACCGGCACGTCGGGCGCATCGGTATCGACGCTCGGGCGTTCGCGCGTTTCTTCGCGGAAGCGGTCGCAGATGGCGTCCTTGATTTTGAGGGTGATGAAGTTGAGGCTCTTGATCGGCGCATTCTGCGCGCCGACTTTCACCGCGATGGTTTTGCTGACTTCGAACCACTCCGGCCACGGCAGGTCGAGCGCGGCGCGATAGATATGCTCCTCTTTCTGATAACGGGTGTAACCCACTTTGCGCAGAATCCGTGTCGCAATCCGCGACGTGAGATTGGCGCGCATTTCGGCGGCGGCGTCGGCCATGAACAGCACCCCGGCGGGCAGTTGCCGCACGATTTTTCCACCGGCGGAAATGAGTTCGGCCTCCAGCAACGCCTCCAGCCCGCGCGGGCAGGTGGCGAAATGGCTGGCTGGAGGCAGTGCCTCGCGCTCGGGGCGGACGGGATGGGCGGGCTTACGACGAGACTCAGATTTCAAGGGATACTTTCAAAAGCTTTATCCGCGAAGGACGCGAAGAAACCTTCAAGGCGTTTCCTGGTTTTTACTTCGCGTCACTTCGCGTCCTTCGCGGATAAAAAAAGTTAAAACGGCTTCAACACCACCAGCAGCACAATCACCAACAGCGCAAGCACTGGGATTTCATTAAACCAGCGGAACCAAACATGCGATTTCGTGTTCTGTCTCGCTTCGAACTGGCGCAGGCGTTTGCCGCACACATGGTGATAGCCGACCAGACCGGCAACCAGCGCGAGCTTCGCCCACATCCAGTTCATGCTGAACGGAAAATACGTCAGCCACAACCAGGTTCCGGTCAACAGCGTCAGCCACATGATCGGCGTAACAAACCGATACAGCTTGCGCGCCATCAACAGCAGGCGGTCATACGCTGCGTCATGGGTTTCCATCGCCAGATTGACGAACAGGCGCGGCAGGTAAAATAGCCCGGCAAACCAGCTCACCACCATCACGATATGCAACGATTTCAACCACAACATGGATAAACAGACCCTGATCAAAAAATGGACGCCAAGTCCGCTGACCCTGATTTTACTGGGTTTGATCGCCTGGCTGTGGTTTCGCCCGCCCGCTGATGTCAGCGAGGAGAATCTCGCCACGTCACCCTGGCAGGTCACGCTGCCCGATGGCCAGTTGTTGACCAGCGATTCGCTCAAGGGCAAAGTCGTGCTGGTCAATTTCTGGGCGACCTGGTGTCCGTATTGCCGCAAGGAAAAGCCGGTGATCGACAGCTTCTGGCAAGACACGCGCGACAAGGGATTCGAGGTCATCTCGATCAGCATCGACGACTCGCCGGAAAAAATCGCCGCCTGGATGCACGACAAAGGCTATGCCTTCATGGCCGCGCCGACCAACGCCTCGGTCGCCGCCGCCTTCGGCAATGTGTCGAGCGTGCCGACTTCGTTCATCGTCGATACCGACGGCCACATTCGCCACAAAGTCGCCGGGCAGTTGCACTATGCGCGGCTGGAAAAACTCGTTACGCCGCTGCTGAAAGCAGGCCCGCCATGACCGAACGCAGATTGACTGAACTCGAAACCAAACTGGCGTTTGCCGAAGACCTGATCGACACGCTGAACCAGACCGTGGTGCGGCAGCAGGCACAGCTCGACTCGATGCAGCAACAGTTACGCTTGCTGCATCAGCGCATCAAAGATTTCACCCCGGATGAAACGCGCAGCGTGCGCGACGAGGTTCCGCCGCACTACTGAATTCCGTAGGGTGGGCACGCATTTGTGCCCACGCGGTCAGCGGCGGCTATCCGTGTGGGCACAAATGCGTGCCCACCCTACACAACTACACTGCAATCTTCACCACTACCTTGCAGATTGCGCCGTTGCTCACCAGCGGCGCGTGCGCATCGTCCGGGAAAAATAAACAGAACGACCCCGGCGGCGTAGCGATCCAGCTTGACGGCGCATCGTTGAAAAAGCGGATATCGCGCGCTGCGTTGTATTCCGTTGCCGCATCCACGCATTCGGCCAGCGGCTTCCATCCCATTTCGTCGATGCCTGCCAGCACCAGTTGAATGTCGATGTAACGGCGGTGGCATTCCAGTTTCGCCTCCGCCCGGGTGCGGCCTGGACATGCCTCGACGATGGCAAAAATCTGTTCGCCCTGCACGCTGTGCCTGCCGGGCGCCAGTGCCTTCAAATCGGTGCCGCGCAGGAATTCGAAAGCACGCGCAAACAGCGGGTGCAGCGCAGCGTAACGGTCAGCGTGGGCCAGCGTGTCGAGAATCATGGGCAGTAAAAATCAGGTGGGTCATGCGTTTATTGAGCCGTTGCAATCAGAGCCTTTTGCACTAACTGTTTGTCACGCACATACACCACTTTGTTCTTGGTTTGCATGTCGAACAGCCCAATCCCTTGATACAAGTCCTTAAGTTTGGCGTAGCCGTAGTTACGTGAATCGAATGAAGCTTGTTTGGAAATATGGCTACCGACCCCACTCAGATTCGCCCACCCTTCGTCATCTGCCGCAGCTTCGATAGCTTTACGCAACAGGCTGACCAGTCGGGTGTCACTTTTGAGTTCCTTGGCGCTTAATTTGGCCGCGACTGTTTTTGGCGCTGGTGGAGCGGCGCTTCCATTATCGGCCACCGCCATCGCCTTGACGTCGGACTCGGCTGGTGTGCCCAGGTTCTCAAGATAAAGAAATCTGGAGCAGGCGTTGACAAAAGGCGATGGCGTTTTTTTCTCGCCAAAGCCAAACACCTTCAGGCCGTTGGCGCGAATGCGCATCACCAGTGGGGTGAAATCCGAATCGCTGGACACGATGCAAAACCCGTCCAATTGTTTGGTATACAGCAAGTCCATCGCATCGATAATCATCGCGGAGTCAGTCGCGTTCTTGCCCTTGGTATAGGCGAACTGCTGCATCGGCTGGATGGCGTATTCATGAAGCACTGCCTCCCATGCCTTGAGATGCGGACTTTTCCAGTCACCATAGGCGCGCCGTATGTTGATGACCCCTTCCTTGGCCAGTTCGTCGAGAATTTCGTCGATCTTGCCAGCGGGACTGTTGTCGGCGTCGATCAACAGTGCAATACGGGACTCGTGCGTCATGATTTGCCTCGGGCTTTGATAATTTCAAACCTCAGATTTAACGGCTGATCGGCTTGTAGCGAATCCGCTTCGGTTTCGCGCCTTCTTCGCCCAGGCGCTTGCGTTTATCCGCCTCGTATTCCTGATAATTGCCAGGGAAGAACACCACCTGCGAATCGCCTTCGAACGCGAGGATGTGGGTGGCGATGCGGTCGAGGAACCAGCGGTCGTGCGAGATCACCAGCACGCAACCGGCGAATTCGAGCAGGGCGTCTTCGAGTGCGCGCAGCGTCTCCACGTCGAGATCGTTCGACGGCTCGTCGAGCAGCAGCACATTGCCGCCTGCGATCAGGGTCTTCGCCAGATGCAAGCGTCCGCGTTCTCCGCCGGATAAATTGCCGACCAGCTTCTGCTGGTCGCCGCCCTTGAAATTGAAGCGCCCGAGATACGCGCGCGACGGAATTTCGTAGCGCCCGACGGTGAGGATGTCGCGCCCTTCGGCCACTTCGTCGAACACGGTTTTGTCAGCGGACAAGGCATCGCGACTTTGATCGACGAACGCCAGCTTCACGGTCTGGCCGATGACGACTTCGCCGCTGTCGGACGTTTCCTGCCCGGCGATCATTTTGAAGAAAGTCGATTTGCCCGCGCCGTTCGGACCGATGATGCCGACGATGGCGCCGGGCGGCACGGAAAAGCTCAAGTTGTCGATCAGCAAGCGGTCGCCGAAGGCTTTACTCACGTTGTTGAATTCGATCACCTTGTCGCCCAGCCGCTCGCCGACTGGGATGAAAATTTCCTGCGTCTCGTTGCGTTTCTGGTATTCGACCGAGTTGAGTTCTTCAAACCGCGACAACCGCGCCTTCGATTTGGCCTGACGCGCCTTGGGATTCTGCCGCACCCATTCGAGTTCCTGTTTCATCGTCTTGATGCGCCCGAGTTCCTGCTTGCCCTCGGTTTCCAGCCGCGCTTCTTTTTGCTCCAGCCAACTGGTGTAGTTGCCCTTCCACGGAATGCCGTGGCCGCGATCGAGTTCCAGTATCCACTCGGCGGCGTTGTCGAGGAAGTAACGATCGTGCGTCACCGCCACCACGGTGCCCGGATAACGCACCAGATACTGCTCCAACCATTCGACCGATTCGGCATCGAGGTGGTTGGTCGGCTCGTCCAGCAGCAGCATGTCGGGGTTGGACAGCAGCAACTGGCACAGCGCGACACGGCGCTTTTCGCCGCCCGACAGATTGCCGATCACGGCATCCCAGGGCGCCAGCCGCAAGGCATCGGCGGCGATTTCCATTTGCGTGTCGAGATCCGACCCGGCGGTGGCAAGGATCGCCTCGCAGCGCGCCTGTTCCTCGGCCAGCTTGTCGAAGTCGGCATCGGGTTCGGCGTAGGCGGCGTAGATTTCTTCCAGCTTGTTTTTCGCTTCAACTATCTCGCCCAAGCCCGCTTCCACTGCCTGCCGCACCGTGTGCGTCGGATCGAGCTGTGGTTCCTGCGGCAGATAGCCGATGCGGATATTCGGCATCGGAATCGCTTCGCCTTCGATGTCCTTATCCACCCCCGCCATGATGCGAATCAGCGAGGACTTGCCGGAGCCGTTCAGACCGAGCAAACCAATTTTTGCGCCCGGAAAAAAGCTCAGCGAAATGTCTTTCAGAATCTGCCGCTTCGGCGGCACGATCTTGCCGACGCGGTTGAGGGAGTAAACGTATTGCGCCATATATGTAACCTGTGTAACCCGTAAAATTAACGATCAAAACCCACATCAGAAAACCGCTTTGCCAAACCATCCAAGGTCATGTTCCCTGCAATCTCGTCATGTGGAATCAGCAAGTAGTACCACGGCTTGCCCCCATTTTTTGCCGCATGATCCGATGCATTTACGCACCAGTTGATTGCCGCTTCTTGCTTGGCGAGGACAACCGGATCGTCCATTTGATTGCTCGCCTTGGGTTCCAGCATGTAAATCATGTCGGCAGTCTCCGCCACGAAATCAGGCTGGTATTCCAGGTGATCCGCCCCTTGCCGGTAGTAAATCTGGAACTGCCCTTTGGCGGGCTTGAACCACTTGATGGTGTCACGCTCCAGAATCACGGCCAGTTTGCGTTCCGAATCGGAATCAAATTTCTGCACCGGATAGAGGCAGCGCTCGAATCCTCCAAACAGGTATTTCGCCATATTGCTCTTGTCTGCCGGTGCAATCCGGTAGTCGGCAGGCGGCTCTTGCGCGGTGCAGGTATACGCGCTCGGCTTCAGTTCGGTAAACAATTCCAGCAGGGAATTCTGTAATGGGGTCGCGGTGAGCAGCAGCTTGTGTTTGCCGGCCAGCGCCAACTTCAGCGTATTGGCAATGACGTTTGCTGGCTTGTAGACGTTGCGCAGCCGGTGTGCTTCGTCGATGACAACCAAGTCCCAAGGCACGGCATGTACGTCGCCAGCTTTGCTCTTGGCGAACTGATAGGAGCAGATGACGATTTCGGGTGCTTCGAACGGGCGAAACTGACCTTGCTTGATTGCAGCGTTATAGGACTTGGCTTCAAGAATCCGGCACGGCAGGAAAAACTTTTCCGCCATCTCCTGATACCACTGCTTGCGCAGATTGGACGGCGTGATGATCAGAATACGCCGCTTGCGCTCCGCCCATTTTTGCGAGAGTACCAGCCCGGCTTCGATGGTTTTTCCCAGACCCACTTCGTCCGCCAGCAGCGCGCCCTTGGATAAGGGCGACTGGAAAGCAAACAGAGCGGCATCCACTTGATGCGGATTGAGATCGACCTGCGCATCGACAAGCGCCCCGGCCAGCTTCTCAACACTATCAACCGGGCAGCGACGAGTCAGTTCATGGGCGAAGTATTGGGCGTGGTAGTCGGTTATCAACGGCAAGTTTTATTCGCGAATAATTGAAAGCGGCGGGCTTGCCATTGCGCTACACGTTTTTTTACTGCATGGGCAATCTGGATTATTGCTTGATTTCGCTCGGACAAGCAGCGACAGCACAGTTGAGGGCGGTGCGACTCTGGAATTTCATGACAGCTCCTTGTTGAGTAAGACCCTGAGTTTGACGAAGTCGAGTTCGCCGATTTTCTGTTCGAGTATCTGGCCTTTTTTGCCAATGATGAAGCTGGTCGGGGTGAGGCGAACATCGTTGAACGCGCGGGCGTGGTCGCCTTTGACGTCGAGCGCGACCGGAAACGGCAGTTGCCGGGTTTGCGCAAAATTCACCACATGGCTGGGCGGATCGTAGGACATCGCCACCGCGATGATCTCGAAGCCCTTGTCCTTGTATTGCTTGTAGGTTTCGATCAGGCCGGGCATTTCCTTGATGCAGCCGGGGCAGGAGGTTGCCCAGAAATTCACCAGCACGACTTTGCCGCGCAGACTGTCGAGCTGGATCGGCTTGCCATCCAGGGTGACAAAGGTGGCGGCGGGTGCGGCGGGTTTGGAGAGCATCGCATAGGCGAGCGCGGCGATGACCAGGACGGCGATGGTGATGAAGTGGAATTTGGTGAGTTTCATGAGTCAGAGTTAGCGGTTAGCGATAGGAGCGGGCGAGCGCGACGTAGTGTTGCGCGGAATAGTTGAAGTAAGCGATTTCGTCGTCAGTGAGCGGGCGCACCTGCTTGGCGGGGCGACCCAGATACAGATAGCCGGATTCGAGCACGCGGCCTTCCGGCACCAGCGAACCCGCACCCAGCAACACGTGTTTTTGCACTACGGCGCGGTCGAGAATGATGCTGCCCATGCCGATCAGGCATTCGTCTTCGATCGTGCAGGCGTGCAGGATGACGGTGTGGCCGACGGTGACGCGGCTGCCTACCGCCAGTGCGCCGCCCGCCGGATTGGCCGGGGTTTTGTGTGACACGTGCAGCACGCTGCCGTCCTGGATGTTGCTGGCGTCGCCGATGGCAATGCTGTTGACGTCGCCGCGTATCACCGAGCCGGGCCACACCGACGCGTCTTGCCCGAGCGTGACTTCGCCGATGACGGTGGCGCGCGGATGCACCCACGCGCCGGGCGCGAGTTGCGGGTGATTGCCGTGGTGCGGCGCGATGTGGTCTAAAGCCATGGCTTGCTTGGGGTTGAAAACCGGGGGGAGCGGTCTCAAATTATAATCGCTGTACGCCGCTGCTTTTCCCCCGCGCCTTGCGTCCTTACTGTGAAAGACTTTTCATGACCGCCCCGATGGACAATCCCCTGCTCGATTTCTCCGGCCTGCCGCGCTTTGCCGAATTCAAACCTGAATTTGTCACCCCCGCTGTGGACACGCTGCTGGCCGACTGCCGCGCCGCAGTCGAACACGCGATGGACGCCGCCACGCCCGCCGAATGGGACGCATTTGTCAGCCCGCTGGACGACGCCAACGAAAAACTCGGTCGCGCCTGGGGCCAGGTATCGCACCTGCATTCGGTGATGGACTCGCCCGAGCTGCGCGAGGTGTACAACGCCAACCTGCCGAAGATCACCATCTACTTTGCTGAGCTGGGGCAGAACGAGGCGCTGTTCGGCAAGTTCAAAACGCTCGCCGCCAGCGCCGGGTTTGCCGCGTTGAACAGCGCGCAGCAAAAGATTGTGGACAACGAACTGCGGGATTTCCGCCTCGGCGGGGCTGAATTACCCGCTGAGCAAAAAGCGCGCTTCATGGATTTGCAGGAAGCGCTGGCGGGAATCTCCGCCAAGTTCGAAGAGAATTTATTGGACGCGACCAACGACTACGCGCGCTACGTTGAAGACTCCGCCGAACTCGCAGGCGTGCCGGATGACGAACTCGCGGCGATGCGCCAGGCCGCCGAAACCGACAGCAAGCCGGGCTGGAAAATCACCCTGCACATGCCATCCTACCTGCCGGTGATGCAGTACGCCGACAACCGCAGCTTGCGCGAAACCCTGTATCGCGCCTACGTCACCCGCGCGTCGGAATTCGGCAAGGCCGAACTCGACAACACCCCGCTGATCGCGCAAATCCTCAAGCTGCGCCGTGAAGCGGCCGAATTGCTGGGGTTCAACAGCTACGCCGAAGTCTCGCTCGCCACCAAAATGGCTGACACGCCCGCCGAGGTGCTGAAGTTTCTGTCCGACCTCGGCGCGCGCGCGCGGCCTTACGCGGAAAAAGATTTCGCCGAACTGAAAGCCTTCGCTGCGTCTGAGCTCGGCATCGCCGACCTGCAGGCGTGGGACAACGCCTACGCCTCCGAAAAACTGCGGGTCGCGCGTTACAGTTTTTCGGATCAGGAAGTGAAGCAGTATTTTCCCGAGCCGCGCGTATTGGCCGGGCTATTCAAGCTGGTCGAGACGCTCTACGGTCTGCACATCCGCGAGGACAGCGCGCCGGTGTGGCATCCGGACGTGAAGTTCTACACCCTCACCGACCACGCCGGGCAAAAGGTCGGCCAGTTCTACCTCGACCTGTACGCGCGCGCCTCCAAGCGCGGCGGAGCATGGATGGACGACGTCATCACCCGCCGCAGAAAAGGCGCATTGACGCAAACTCCGGTGGCCTATCTCAACTGTAACTTCGCACCGCCGGTCGGCGACAAACCCGCGCTGTTCACCCACGACGAAGTCATCACCCTGTTCCATGAAACCGGTCACGGCCTGCATCACCTGCTGACGCAAATTGAAGAGCTGGGCGTGTCCGGCATCAACGGCGTCGAGTGGGACGCGGTCGAACTGCCGAGCCAGTTCATGGAAAACTTCTGCTGGGAATGGGACGTGCTGAAACACATGACCGCGCACGTCGAATCCGGCGCAGCGTTGCCGAAAGACCTGTTCGACAAAATGCTGGCAGCGAAGAATTTCCAGGCCGGTCTGGGTACGCTGCGGCAGATCGAATTCTCCAGCTTCGACATGCGCCTGCACGACGACTTCGACCCCAACGGCGGCAAGAGCGCGATGGATTTGCTGAACGAAATCCGCAAGGAAACCGCCGTCATGCTGCCGCCTGACTACAACCGCTTCCCCAACAACTTCTCGCACATCTTCGCCGGCGGTTACGGCGCGGGCTATTACAGCTACAAATGGGCGGAAGTGCTGTCGGCAGACGCCTATGCGATGTTCGAGGAGAACGGCGTGTTGAGCCCGGAAGTCGGCCATCGTTTCTGGAGCGAAATCCTGGCGCAAGGCGGCGCGCGTCCGGCGCTCGAATCGTTCAAGGCTTTTCGTGGCCGCGAGCCCACCATCGACGCACTGTTGCGGCATAACGGCATGGCATGAGCGTGGTTGTTGACGCTTCAGCGGCTTTAGTGCGCAGTTGTTGCCGACTTGTCGGCTTTACAACTGCGGCTTCCCCCTCGCGGGGACAACCACGGCCTGTCCCTTGCGGGTAAAGTTTGGCTCGCGCATGGCCGCTAACTCCCGGTGATGTACGTTTCCCGGGAGCGCGGCATGAAAGCAGGATTTGTCTTGATGGCGGTGTGGATGGCGGCGGCAAGCGCAACGCTTGCCGCCGCTCAACTCTATCAATGGAAGGATGCGGAAGGTCGCACGGTCTACAGCGATCAGCCGCCCCCGGTCAGCGTCAAAAATGGCCAGCAAAAATCGTTCAAGGGCAGCGTCATCGATGGCAACGAGCCTTACGCTGCCAAGACCGCGCGTGAAAAATTCCCCATCACCCTGTATGCCACCGCCTGCGGCGCACCTTGCGACCAGGCGCACAAACTGCTCACCGATCGCGGCGCCCCCTTCAGCAGCAAGGATCCGCAAGCCAGCCCCGAAGCCCAGGCCGAGCTGCAAAAATTGACCGGCAAGCTCAGTGTGCCGGTGCTGGTGGTCGGCAGCGACAAGATCGACGGCTTCGAGGCCGGCCAGTGGAACGCAGCACTCGACCGCGCCGGTTATCCAAAATCCGCCCCGCCCGGCAGCAAACCCGCGCCCGCAGCCGCAGCGCCCAAAACCTGAACCCGCCGCAGCCGCTCGACGGCTGCGGTAAACTCGGCGGCATGAAAATCGCCGCCTGGAACGTCAACTCGCTCAAAGTCCGCCTGCCGCAACTGCTGGACTTTCTCGCCACCCGCCAACCCGACGCGGTGTGCCTGCAGGAAACCAAACTCACCGATGAAAACTTCCCCCGCGCCGAGATCGAAGCGGCGGGCTATCGAGTGGTGTTTGCCGGGCAGAAAACCTATAACGGCGTCGCCATCGTCAGCCGCCTGGAGGCGACCGATGTCGTGGCCGGCATTCCCGGCTTTGACGATGAGCAAAAGCGTTTCATCGCCGCCACCGTCAACGGCGTGCGGCTGGTGTGCGTCTATTGCCCCAACGGCCAGAGCCTCGATTCCGACAAATATCCCTACAAGCTCGCCTGGTACGACGCGCTCATCGCCTGGCTGCAAGATGAACTCGCGCGTCACTCCAAACTCGCCG
>Ga0315271_10000447_pt1 | contig 22503 bp, 23 predicted proteins | sample C3_top_MG_FD_204664 | JGI IMG/M metagenome (GOLD analysis project Ga0315271, IMG submission 204664) | Sediment microbial communities from Yellowstone Lake, YNP, Wyoming, USA - C3_top | ecosystem: Environmental > Aquatic > Freshwater > Lake > Sediment | place: USA: Wyoming | collected 2017-08-01
TCCATCAACCAGGGAAACTTTGCCGCGACCCAGGTGCTCGCCGGAATGGGCAACGCCGGTTTTACACCCGACCAGGCCCTCGGGCAGGTGAACCGCCTGCTCGATCAACAGGCCTATATGCTGGCCGCGAACGACGTGTTCTATGCTTCGGCGCTGATTTTTCTGACACTGGTCCCGGTGGTCTGGCTGTCAAGGCCCAAGCGTGTGAGCGCCGCCAGCGCCGATGCGGCGGCCGCGGCTCATTGATCAGTTGAGGACAGAGCTGAAGATCTGTCCCGCAAATAGTTAGAAATGCAGCACACCGGCGTAGCCGGTCATCTCCAGGTAGCCGCGGCCGACCAGTCGGTCGTGGCTGTCGAACACTTCGCTCAGGCCCTCCCAGTAAACGGCGCCGGTCGAGCTGCGGCTGTCGAGTTCCTGCGTGTCGAGCACGGCCTTGATGGTGTAGCGATCGACGGGCGTTTGCACTGACCACTGCACCGGGTAGCTGGCGCGCGTCAGCGGGCTGGTCCAGTGCCGCACGGCCTTGAAGATGACCTCTCCGCGCTGAAACACGTGCGGCGCAGCGCCGATGGCGGGACTGCGAAACGAACCGCCATCCCAAATCGCCCTGCCTGCTTTGTCGCGCAGTTGAAACGCCGTCAAGGCACTGCCATCGAGGAGATTGATGCCGATCCAGTCCCAGCCGACTGCAGACGGGTCGAGCAGTGCGTTGCTCCATTCGTGGTCCAGCCAGGCCGTGCCCTGCACCGGCAGGGCCTCCGTGCCCAGGCCCTGGGTGCCGCTGACCTGAAGCTGCGGCAGGCTGTAGTAAAAGCTGAACTGCGGCTCCTGCGGCCCCTTGCGCGAGCGACCGTGATCGCCCTGCAGCAGCAAGGGCTGGCTCTCGCGCAAGGACAAGTCAAGCTGAAAATCGCTGCTCGTCGCATACAGCTGGTACCTTGAGGCGGTGTGTTGCAGCGACCAGCCGCGCAGCTTGACGCCGGTATCAAGCGGATTGGTCTGCGCCACCTCGAAGCCTTCGCGCGCAATACGCTGATCGTGCCGGAATTTTCTTCCTGCAACGTCGGTCACGGCGGCATGGGCAAAGATCAACTGCTTGGCTGCAAAGGCCGATGTCATGCCTTGCGTTGCCGCTACGCGGGATCGAAAGAACGTCAGCTGAAAGCCGAACTCCCGCTGCCCCGACAGCAGGCGGCCCGTGACGTACCACCACTCGATGGCGAAGTCAGGATGACTGCCCAGGTCGCGCGGAAACTGTAAGTCGCTGTGCCCGGCAGCGCGGGACGGCAAGGGTCCAAGCGTCGTCGCCAGGCCTGATGCCAGCAACAATCGTCGCGAGATACCTGTGGATGATCGCAGCATGGGGCTGATCGTACAGCGGCTTGCGGCAAGGTCCTGCCCCATGTCGTGATCGGCCACATCCAGCTCGGTGTCATCGCTCTCAAACGTTATCGGCAGACGCTGGATTGAGGGCGAGGCCTGCTTTCGGGTTCAACGCAGCAATCTTGCACTCCGATTCCGGGTATGCGCGCCAGCGCACTGAACTGCCAGATCGATGTGCGTAAGCTGAGTTCCAGTCGTGAAGCCGACCGGATGTACGGCCCAGTGCCAAGTGTTCAGTCGACCTAAGCGCGACCTTGTCGAAGCGCTGGCCTGATCTGTTGACGCTCATCATTGTTACCAGGAAATGATCAATTCTGGGGGTTTGTCGACTGCAAAGTTCCCACTACCCGTTAGGTAAACACAAGGAAACATCATGAGCTTTTCGAAACTGCTGGTTGTTGGGGCGGCGATGCTCGCGCTGGGTGCATGCACGGGTCCAGCCGGTCCGCAAGGGGCGACCGGTGCCACAGGCTCCACAGGCTACACCGGCGCTACGGGTAATACCGGAAATACCGGAAATACGGGCAGTACCGGCGCCACCGGATATACCGGCGCAACGGGCAACACGGGCGCAACCGGCGGTGCTGGCGCGACTGGAGATACCGGCGCGACGGGATACACGGGTGCTACGGGCAATACCGGCGCCAAAGGCAACACCGGTGCCACGGGTGCCACGACGGCTGGCACCGTCGTGATCGTACCGGCGAAATAAGCGACTTGGGGCTTGGACCCCAGCCCGCTGCGGATGGCTGCAGAGCGGTCCTGCGCAGACGGGTGTCGTTAAACAATCCCAAGGAGTTTTTGTGAAATATTCAATCGTATTGGCAGCAGCGCTGGCGGCCGTGTCGCTAAGCGCGTGCGAGCGTGCGGCGGTGGTGGTTCCGGCACCGACGGTGGTGACCGTTCCAGGGCCGGCAGTTGCGGTCCCGGGACCCGCCGGCCCGGCTGGCGCCACAGGTTCCGCCGGAGCCACTGGTTCCACAGGGGATACAGGCTCGACCGGAAACACCGGCGCGACCGGAGGCACCGGTTCGACTGGCGCGGCGGGGGCCACTGGAGACACCGGGGCTACCGGTGCGCGTGGCAAGACCAGTGGCGACACCGTGATTTTGGTGCCGCCAGCCAAGCCCTGAGCGCTCCGCCGCTGAAGTTGGGGTTTCAGTTGCTCTAGCTCACGCTTTCATCCCGAACCGGGTCGGGGGCGCGACGGCAATAGCTTGCCGGCTTTGGTGCACGTGTGCTGAAACTCAAAACACTTGGGTAAACTGCCCAACATGCAAACCGACATGATTGACTCGGGCACGGCCAAACTGTGAGCACAGACGCCACACCTTGGGACTCGCTCAGCGGGCAGTACCGGCTGCATCCGGGCAGCGCGCCCAGCATCGTCGGTGCGAGACCGGTGCTCGGCGCCGGGCGACTTGGCAGACTGCTGCAGGGGCAGCGCGGCGAACAGGTCGGGCGTACCCTGAGCAGTGTGTTCACCCTGTGCGCCCATGCCCATCGCGGCATGGCCGACACGGTGCTCGCCGCTGCGGCGGGCGTGCCACTGTCCGAAGCAGTGATTGAAGCGCCGGTTAGGCTCTTGCTGGAGACCGCACGCGACCATCTGCGCAGCATGGCGCTGGACTGGCCGCAAAGATTGCCGGATTTGGGGACGGGTGCGCAGCAGATCGACTGGCTGCGTGGTTGTCCCCTAGCGCTCGGCACAGCGCGCCCGCCAGCCGATGCGGATGCAGCGTGGCAGACCTTGGCGGCCTTGCGCGTCTGGCTGGAGAGCGCAGTCCTGAAGCAAGACGTGACGCGCTGGCTGGCAGACCAGCGGGACCCCGATGCGCTGGCGTGCTGGTGCAACGCCAATGCCGAGCGATTGCTGCCGGCACGCTGTCTGGCGGCCTGGTATCCGCTGGCCCACACCTTGACGCCAGCGACGCGCTGCCTGGACCCGCTCAATGAAGATCCAACCTTGCAGACGGATCAGCTGCAGCAGTTGGCGCAGAGACTGGCCGATGAACCGGACTTTGTGCAGCGACCGACCTGGCTCGGCCAGTGCGCCGAAACCGGCCCATGGACACGGCTGCGGCATCGGCCGACGCGGCAGTCGATCCGGGCCAGTGCCTGGACGCGTTTGAACGCGCGCTGGATCGAGCTCATGGAGCTTGCCGCCGCCGATCCGCACACGCCAGAGCTGGACAAGACGCCGCTGCTGGCCAGCGGCGCCCTGCGCCTTGGCGCAGGCCGGGCGCTGGCCTGGTGCGAAATGGCGCGTGGCCTCTTGCTGCACTGGGTGCAGCTCGACGCCGATGGCGCCGTTCAGGACTACCGCGTGCTGGCGCCGACCGAGTGGAATTTTCATCCGGCAGGCTCCCTGGCGCAGGCCCTGGCTGCGTTGTCCCCTGGCGATACGGCTACGGCACGCACACTGGCAGCCGCCTTTGACCCTTGCGTGGCCTGCACCGTATAGACTTGCCGCATGCGGTGGAACTTACATTGAGAGATTGAAAGCACGGTGGATGAACAAAGACGATGTCTGGCTCTTGGCTAGAACTGGCGCAGCGGGGTGTTGATGCGCACCGCATGGCGTGTCTTTTTGAATGGCTACGATTACCTGGTGCTGTATCTCGGCCTGGCCTGGCTGGGGACACTGTGCTTGGCATGGACGCCGATTGCATTGGTGATCTACCCGCTGCTGTCCAAGCGCCGGGGGCGATCGCTGGGGCGCCACGTCATCATGGCCGTGTTTCGCTTCTATCTTGCCAGTCTTGCCGTGTCGCGCCGGTGCAGCTTTGACCTGCAGGCGCTCGATACCCTGCGCAATGAACCACCGTTGATCATCGCGCCCAATCATCCGTGCCTGCTCGATGCCGTGATGGTGATTTCACGCTTGCCGAATGTCGCCTGCGTGCTTAAAGCCGATCTGATGAACAATATTTTTCTCGGTGCCGGCAGCCGACTGGCGCGCTACATCCGCAATGAGCCAGTGCGGCGCATGGTGCAACTGGCAATCCAGGATTTTGATTGCGGTAGCCATCTCTTGCTTTTTCCCGAAGGCACCCGCACCACCGCGAGCCCGGTCAATCCGCTCAGGGGCAGTATCGCGCTGATCGCACATCGCGCGCAGGTGCCGGTCCAGACGGTACTGATAGAAACCGACTCAATGTACCTGAGCAAAGGCTGGCCGCTGTTCCGCAAACCGACCATGCCGATCCATTACCGCGTGCGCCTGGGGCGGCGCTTTGATCCACCGCAGCATAGCCAGCGCTTCATGACTGAACTTGAACACTACTTTGCCCATGAGCTGGTACAAGGCTCGGCTTTTTACCCACCCGGATTCAATTCCCGTTCGCCCTCATGATGGCTGCCTCGACCACGCATCTGGTCCTTATCCCGAGCTACAACCCCGGTGCCAAGGTCTATGAAACCGTGCGCGCGGCACGCCACTACTGGACCCCGGTGTGGGTGGTGGTGGACGGCAGCGATGACGGCAGTGCCGAGGGCCTGACTGCGATGGCAGCGCAAGATGCCGGCCTGCGCGTGGTGCTGCTGCCGCGCAACCAGGGCAAGGGCGCGGCGGTACTGCATGGCCTGGAACAGGCGGCGGCAACGGGATTCAGCCACGTCCTGACCATGGATTCGGACGGTCAGCATCCGGCCGAACTTATTCCGATCTTCATGGCGGAGTCCTCGAGACAGCCCGCGGCCATGGTCTTGGGCGTGCCGGTATTCGAGGCCAGTGCGCCGAGCCTGCGCGTGAAAGGCCGGCGTGTCTCCAACTGGTGGGCCAATCTGGAAACGCTTTGGGCCGGCATTGGCGACTCCCTGTTCGGCTTTCGGGTCTACCCCATTGAACCCTTGCGGCAGGTGATGCGGGGTCAGCGCTGGATGCGCCATTTCGATTTCGACCCCGAGGCCGTGGTGCGCCTGTGCTGGCGCGAGGTCAAGCCGGTCAATCTGCCGGCGCCGGTGCGCTACTACCGCGCGGACGAAGGTGGCGTATCGCACTTTCGCTACCTGCGCGACAACGTCTTGTTAACCTGGATGCACCTGCGCCTGTTCATCGGTTTTGTGCTGCGCTTGCCGGTCTTGCTGGCAAGACGGGCGCGGGGGCGTTCCTAGAACTTTGCGGGACAGATCTTCAGCTCTGTCCCCAACTGATTAGCCTTCTTGACCGCCTGATATTCTGAAAAAACGCCGATTTCAAGATGGCGCCTGACCTGAGTCAAGCCCGCGGCGCTGAGTGTGGCCAGGACTTGTTCCGGCGGCACGCAGGCTTCAATGCTGTCCCAGTGGTAGCGCCAGATGGTCGCCGTATCTTTTTGCCTGGAAACCAATCGTGTCAGCAAGGGCAGCACGTTGCGCATATAGCTTTTGAGCAGCCATCTGGCAATACGGTTTTGCGCCTGGGTAATTTCAAGCAGGCATAGACGGCCACCGGGTTTCAGCACCCGTCCAAACTCGGCAAAGGCCACGCTCAGATCGCTGATATGGCGCAGCGCGTAGCCCATGCTCAAGAAGTCAAAATGATTGTCAGGAAAAGGCAGGGCCTCGGCGCGACCTTCGACCAGCACCATGGTGTCAGGCAACTTGGCGGCGGCCATCATGCCGGGGCTGGGGTCGACCCCGGTGACCAGGGCAGCATTGCCAACCAGAATGCAGGCTTGCGCTGCGACCAGGCCGGTGCCCACGCCGACATCGAGCACTTTCATGCCCGATTTCAAACCGGCGCGAACAAGCGCATCGCGCCGATAGCGCGAACCCGTTCCCAAAGCAAATAGCGTCTCGATGTTGTCGTAATCCGCGGCAGTCTCGTCAAAAATCCGGCGCAAATAAGCTTGCCTATCCTGCTCGGTCTGGTAGTAGTCGGTCAGCGGAACATGCGGTGCATGCGCCACCGGAACAGGTTCAGAGCTATTCATGTTGCCGCCGCCTCTAAATGATGCCGCCGTTGATGGAGATGATCTGTCCAGTGATATAGGCTGCCTGCGTCGAGGCCAGAAAACCAATCAGATCAGCGACTTCGTCAGGAGTGCCGGCGCGCTTCATCGGCACCAGGCGTGCAATGGCCTGCGCATCGAACGCGGATTCGCTCATGGCGGTGTCGATGATGCCGGGTGCCACCGCATTGACGGTGATGCCCCGGCTGGCGACTTCCTGCGCCAGCGACTTGGTGGCCGAGTTGAGCGCGCCCTTGGCAGCGGAATAATTGACCTGACCGCGATTGCCGGTCAGCGCAGCGATCGACGACACATTGATGACGCGCCCCCAGCGGCTGCGTATCATCGGCATCATCAGCGGCTGGGTGACGTTGAAAAAGCCATTGACGGTGACATCCATCACCCGGTGCCACTGCTCGGCGCGCATGCCCGGGAACACCGCGTCGTCATGGATGCCGGCATTGTTGACCAGAATCTGGATCGGCTGCTGTTCAACAAGAGGGGTCAGCACAGCGGCGACCGCCGCGCTGTCGGTCACGTCGAAGGCCAGCAGCTGCGCACTGCCACCACCGGCAGCAATGGCATCGACCAGAGACAGCGCGGCTTGCAGGCCACGATGGGCATGAATGTAAACGTGGCAGCCATCGGCAGCCAGACGACGGCAGATGGCCGCGCCGATGCCGCCGCTGCCGCCGGTAACCAGTGCATATTTCATGGAGCCTCTCCTGAAGCAGGTGGCCGTGCCTCAGCGTTGAGCACCACTGCGGCACGGCCATCAAGCAACAACTGTCCCGCCGCGCTGACCTTGAATTGGTAAAGAATATTGTTGTCGCTGCGCGTGATGCAAGTGGCTTGCACCCGCAAATCGGCGGCGATGTCGTCGAGCCGAGCCACGTGCAATTGTGTGCCGCGCACGCTGACCAGATAACCCAACCGTGGGCTGGCGCTGTCCAGTGGCGCCAGCAAGGCACCGTGCACGGCCATGGCCTGCGCAGCGTATTCGATGCCGCAGGCGGCACCCAGCCGATGGTTCGCGCGCAAGGGATTGTCTGCAGCGCGGTGGCTGCTGGCGCGACACTCGATGCGCTCATGATCCCAGGCTTCGACCTCATCGAGCAGGCACATGGTGCCCTGGTGCGGGATGTGGCGGGCAATCCAGTCGTGGTCGAGCCGGGCGGGGTTCAGCATGGCGTCACAGTCACGGCCAGGCGCGTGCTGTCCAGGTAATCGAGCACGACGCGGCCGTCTTGCCGCAGCGCCATGGCGCAGAGCAGCGGCAAACCGCGCGCGGCGGGGATGGCCTTGCGCAAGGCTTCCAGTGCGGCATCGATGAGCCGGTCGGATTCGGCCTCAACCAGGCTGACGCTGATTTGCGCCATCGCCTGCGCGCTGCGCTCGGGTGCCAAAACCAGTGCCATGGCAAAAGCATCCGGAATCGGGCGGGCACTGTAGAGCGGTTCGGGATAAGCGGTGTCGCAGGCCAGCAAGAGGGTGCGCGTGTGATCGACCACCACCTGGATCAGCGCTTCGAGCAGACCGGCGCCGAAGCTGGCGTCAAAGGCAGCCAGCACCGACGAGGTGCTCATCGCGCCGGTAGCGATGCTCCAGTAGCCCGAGGCCGTGTTGTGCACGGAATTATGAAAGCGGGTCGGCGAGATTTGCCGGTCCTGCGAGGCCAGCATTTCACAAAGGGCGTGGCAGTTTTCCCCGTCACCGCCAGACGAAGTAAACACGCTGGGCAGGCTGGCCGCGTCGAGTCCGGCTTGCGTGACGGCTTGCAGCCCGGTTGCCAGGGTCAGTTTGACGATGGCGCCACTGCGCCGGCGTTCGGCCGCTGGAAGCAAGGCCGGTGGTGGCAACAGGGTCTTGATCGGCTGATAGGGCTGCTGCCCGCCAAGAATGGCCTGGCTGCTGGGCCAGTCGGTTAAACCCGGTCCCAGCAAACCGATGCCTTCGATGTAGGCGGTGAGCGTCATGGTTGGGCCCTCCGTCCAAAAATCAGGCTGCAATTGGTGCCACCGAATCCAAACGAATTGCTGAGCACGCGCGTCAGCGGTTGCTCACGATTGTTCAGCAGGTAGTCAACTTCCAGCGTGGGATCGAGTTGCTGCGTGTTCAGCCCGCCGGGCAGCAAGCCGTTTTGCAAAGCCAGCGCGCAAATCACTGCTTCCACAGCGCCGGCTGCACCCAGAGTGTGACCGGTCGCACCTTTGGTGGAACTGCACGGCGTGTGCGGGCCGAACAAGGCCGCAACTGCTCTCCCCTCGACCGCATCGTTGGTCGGCGTAGCGGTTCCGTGCAGGTTGATATAGTCGATGTCCGTCGCCTGCAATCCCGCAACTTTCAAAGCATCCTGCATCGCCATGCGCGCGCCCAGACCGTCCGGATGCGGCGATGACATGTGGTACGCATCGCTCGATTCGCCAATACCCAGCAGCAGCACAGCAGCGTCATCCGACTGCTCCGGCGTGCGTTCCAGCAGAGCGAAGGCCGCGGCTTCACCAATCGAAATGCCATTGCGTTGGGCGTCGAAGGGGCGACAGGGGTGCTCTGACATCAGGCCCAGCGAGTTGAAGCCGTACAGCGTCGTCAAACACAGCGAATCCACGCCTCCCACCAGGGCCGCGTCAATCAGTCCGGCGGCCATCATGCGTCGCGCCGAAGCGAAGACCTTGGCGCTCGACGAGCACGCCGACGACACCACCGCCGCCGGACCGGTGAGACCGAAATAACGGCGCGTGAAATCGGCAACGGAGAAAGTATTGTGCGTGCTGGCATACATGAAATCGGCGGGCAGTGCGCCTGTCACCGGGTTGCGGCGCCGGTAAGCCAGTTCGGTTTGCAGAATGCCGGACGTGCTGGTGCCGAGGAACACACCGATCCGCTGTGCACCATACTTTGCGCTGGCAGCACGCACCGCCTCGGAGAAGCGATCCTGCGTCAATCCCAGCAAGGCCAGCCGGTTGTTGCGGCAATCAAAATCGGCCAGTTGCGCGGGCAACTGCACCGCATCCACCCCGGCCACTTCGCCAACAAAAGTGGCTAGATCCACCGTATCAAAAGCACACGGCGCCAGCCCGCTGCGATGCTGGTGCAGCGCGTCCAGCGTCTGGTCCAGGCCGCGACCAATGCTGCTGGTCGCGGTGAAATGGGAAAGCCAGAGAGGGTCCAAGGAAAAGTCATCCTGTCGTGAGTAGAGGAAATTCCTAACAAGTTCCCGCGTTGGTTTGAATCACACAGAGGGATGGTGGACTGTACCGCTTGCGCGCTTGTCCGTGCGATATCGCAATGAAAGACCGGCGGCCAACACCCCCAGCACCAGACCAGCCAATACATCGACCGCCACGTGCTGGCGCGTGGCCAGTGCGGAATAGACGATGCCGACGCACCACAGCCCATTCGAGCCGAGCAGCCACAGCGGCGCGCCAAAACGGCGCAGCAGGTGCTGCAACCAGATGCCCGAAAAAATGGCGGTGGCGACGTGCAGCGAAGGGCAGGCGTTACCCGAGGCGTCCATGCTTTTGAGGAAAGCCACATCGGGATATTGGGCCCAGTCGATACCGGCTGCCGGCACTGCCGTGGGCCAGAAGTAGAAGACCAGCAGCGCCAGCAGGCAGGTCAGGGCCATCGCCAGGCCATAGCCATAAACCTCGCGCCGCGTCGCCAGCAATGTCGGGGGCAGGGACACATAGACCCACAGGGACAGGTACATGGGCAAGGCCAGGGGCTCAAAGCCGATCAGGCGGTCCAGCAGGGTGATGGGCATTACCGTGGTCGGGTAGGTCGGGGCTTTGAGCAAATAGAAGTAGGCACCGAAAAACAGGCTGATAAAGAGCATCGTCCCGATGCTTTTGAGGGCGATATGTCGGGGCATGACCGCTGCGGCTTGACGGTACCACGGCGTCTGCGGATTGTTCATGAAGAGGCTAGCCGCAAAGTCACAAAACGCAGTTCCGCTGCTCTGGCTGCGGCCAGCACCGTAGGGAGTACTTCGAGGATCACCGGGATGCCGCCGGGCGTGCGCGCCGCATTGCCATCGTGCACGAGCAAGATGGCGCCCTTCTGCAGACCGCGCAATAGCCTGGTTCTAACGCGCTCGGCGTCGCCGATCCGGGTGTCGAAACCGCGCGCCGACCAGCTCGCAAGACGCAAGCCCATGTTGGCGAGCACCGGCTCGAGAAAAGGATTGCGCAAGCCCGCCGGGGCACGAAAGAACAAGGGGCGCTGGCCGGTAATTGCGGTGAGTGTGTCCTGGGCGGTCTGCAATTCACGCCGGATGCCCGAACGACCCATCAGTGAAAAATGATGGCGGTGCTGCTGGCTGTGGTTTTCCACCGCATGGCCACGACGCACGATATCGAGGCACAAGTCCGGGTAGCGAGCGGCCCTTTCGCCGATGCAAAAAAAGGTGGCTTGAACAGCATACTGATCCAGCAGATCGAGTACCTGCGGCGTGACGACTGGATCGGGGCCGTCGTCGATGGTCAGGGCGATTTCATTTCGGGACCCGGCGGCGGCGGGCAATTGCGTCCAGTTCGGTCCCAGCCAGTGGCTGCGCGGCCACAACCCGAGCAGCGCGAGCAGCGCATGATTGACCAGCACGGCGCCCAGTGCCCAGCGCCATAGCCCGGGCGCGGTGATCACCGCCAGCAAGGCCAACCCATGCAGCACGAAGCTCGCGCGGATGATCGGCGTCGGTTGCCAGCGCGCGCTAGGCATGGGCTCTTCTCGCGAATATCGCCGAATAGACCAGCGCCAGGATGACGCCCGGCGCGACGGTGACGCCCATGGCCTGCAATATGGACAGCTTGGAAAACGCCAGCAAGCCAAAGCCGGCGACGGTGGTGAGGTTGGCGAACAGCATCGAGGCCAGGGTGCGGGGTGAAACAGGGTCGTCAGCGCGGTCAAAAAACAGGGCGTAATTGGACCCTACTGCGACCACCAGCAGCATACCGACCAGATGCAGAATGATCAGTTGCTGGCCCAACACGGCCAGCCCCGCCGTGACCGTGATGACAGCAGCGACCAGCGGCGCGACGATGCGCAGCACGCGCAGGGGCGAGCGAAGAATCCCTAGCAGCAGTCCGACAATCGCCAGCAGCCCGCCAAGCGACAGCACGATGACCTCGTTCAAATAACCCGAATACAGGTGATCGGATTCGTCTTTCATGTCCACGAACAGAACATCGGGCGAGGCGGTGGCATCCATGGTATTGAGGGCAGCGCGAATTCGGCTGGCGTTGATGCTGCCACCCTGCGGTGCGGTAAGCGGCAACAAGGCGCTCCAGTGGTCATCTTGTCGGACCAGCAGGGCATCGACGGCCATCGCCATCGAGGTCTGCTCCAGATCGGCTGCTTCCAGCAAGGGCTGGTTGCGCGCGGCTGCGACATCGGCCAGAAAGGGCTTGAACAGTTGCGCACGCACAGGAAAGCCCGCGACCGCCTGTGCCAGCCGCACTTCCAATTCGGCCGGGGAAGGCAAGCTGGCCTGGCGGGCGCGCTGTGTCGCGGTGCTGGGCAGATAGCGACTGGGGCTTTCGAATCCGGCGAGTTCGCCTAGATCGACCTGGCCTTGCAGCAGCGTGGAGACCTGTTCGGAAGAACTCAGCACGGCTTCGCGGCTGGCGCCCGAGACCACCACCAGATAACGCACATCGGGCGCACCCATGTCGGCGCGCAGGCTCGCATCCAGGGCCACATCGGCTTGCGAGACCGGGCTCAATGAGGCTATCTTGTCATTCCACAAACTGGCGCGCTGCATTGCCAGGGTAGCGCAGGCCGCCAGCAGCAGCAGCGCGACGGCCCAGCGCAGTTTTGCTGCGCGCCGGACCAGACCGGACAGGGCAAGGCCGATCGCCGATACATCGTGAATGTGAAAGTTGGCCGGCAGCAGATGCGGCAAGACGAAGCGGGTCACCGCGGCGGCGGCGATCAGGCCCGCAATCGAATACAGCCCGAGTTGCGCCAGGCCCGGAAAACCCGAGAGCAGCAGCGAAGCAAAGCCGAATATCGAGGTCAGCACACCCAGGCGCACAGTCGGCCAGAAGCGCGTGATCCAGCTCTGCGGGTTTGAACTACCTTGCTCTGATTGCACAAACAGGTAGATGGAGTAATCCACCGCCTCGCCGATCAGCGCAGTGCCAAATCCCAGGGTGATGCCATGCACCGCCCCAAAACCCAGACTGACCGCCGCGATGCCGGCCAGGGCACCGCTGACAACCGGCAGGAAACCCAACACCAGTGCCGTAGCGGAGCGATAGACCAGCAATAACAGCGTCGCGATCAGCGCCATGCTGATGACGGACAGGCGGCTGACCTGACCCTTGATGGTGTCGCGTGCAGTCACCGAAAACACACCGGGGCCCGTCATCAGCAAGCGCGTCGCCGGGCTGGCGCCGGATGCCCTGTCAAACGCTTGCCGGATGGCGGCCATGGCGCGTTGCTGGGCGTCGGTGTCGGAACCCGAGGCGCGCGTCTGCATCAGCAGCAGGGCGCGCGTGCCGTCGCGCGAGCTCCAGGCGCCGTCAACCATGGGCGGGCGCTTGCCGGGATGGAACTGGTCGAGCAATTGCGCCATTTCGCCAGTCGGGTCGCGCGGCAGCAGCGACTTGACCAGCAAGCCCGCTGGCGAGGCGAGCAGGTCGATGCTGTCGCTCAGGGCGGCGCGCAGGCCGCCTACGCCAAAGCGTGCGGGTGTCACTGCGGGGCTGAGCAGGTAGCGGTTGTTGAAGAGGTAGGCACGGTCGCGCTCGGCGCTGACGGGTTCGCCATTGTTGACGCTGACAAAGGCGGGATCAACGCGCAGGCGTAGGGCGATCTGTTTGGAGAGCCGCGCACGGGTGGGTGCATCCGCGCCTTCGATGCCCACCAGAATCAGGCGCGAGGCCAGGCCGTCGCGGATCTGCTCCAGCAGCAACTGCTGGGCTGGCGTGGGGTTGCGCGGCAAGAAGGCCGACAAATCGGTCGTGAACTGGCTGCGGCTGATGACGACGCCACAGGCGAGCAACAACGCCAGCCATAAGGCGATCGCTGTGCTGGCGGGCCGCGCTCGAGTGAACCTCACGGCGTGGCCAACTTCTCGATCAGCATCAGAGAACTGTCGCCGTCGGCCTGGCTGATTTCGATGCTGCGCACGGCGTCGCGCACGCCGGTGATGCGGATGCGCCTGACGACGGCCAGCATCTTTTCATCGGTCGGCAGCAGGTGCAGGGTCCAGTGTTCGGCGCTGCCGTCCAGGTTCAACCGGTAATTGCGTTCCAGCGCCTTGCGGTCACCGGCCAGGGTGCCACGGATGCTGTCGATGAAAGCCGCCAGTTCGGGGTAGTCCTGCAATTGCAGTTGATGTTTCCGGCGGCCGCGCTCGATGATCAGGCTTCCGGCATCCACCGTCATGGATTCAGCTTTGGGCTTGAGTGTGCGTTTTTCCAGGTGGTCGGGTGCGCTGTAGAAAAGCTCGCCGGAAGATTCCACCGGCTTGTCGAGCATGGCGATGAACTTCTTCTCGACAAAGCTGGCATGGCTGGAGCGGGTTTGCGCCAGGCCGCGCATGAGTTGGTCAATATCCCAATCGAGGGCTTGACTGATGACGGGTGCCAGCATCAGCGCCAGCGCGGGGATGAGGTGCCGCATCTTCATGATGTTGGCGGCGCTGGAGTGACTGCCGGCTGCCAGAAATCGAAAAAATTGAACCAGTTGTACGGCGCCGCGCGGCAGTAGTGGTCCAGGAGCGCGGCATAACGCGTGATGGCCGCTCGCACGGCGGCATCGCGCTGCCCATGCTCAAGGGTCGAAAAATCCGCCAAGGCATCGAAATGGATGGCGTAGCGCTTGCCGCCCAGATACAGCCCGGTCATGAAGACCACCGGGCGCCGCAGCAGTGCGGCCATGCGGAATGCGCCGCTGGGCAAGTGGGCCTCAGCGCCGAGGACTTGCACCGGGACCAGAGCGTCGTTGCCCGGGCTGCGATCGGCCAGCATGCCGACCATGCCGCCGGCGTCGAGCCGCTCACGCACCTGGAGCATCGAATCAAGGTGGCCCAGGCCAATGATGTCCTGCAGCGCTTGCGGATTGATGGCAGCCAGCATGGCGTTGATCTTCTTTGCATTGTCCTGATGCATGAGCATGGCGACTCGCACGTCCGTCTCCTTGCGGCCCAGCGCGCGGATCACTTCAAAGCTGCCCAGGTGGGCACCCAGCAGGAACAAGCCCTTGTGATCGGCCAGCAGACGCTGCAGCAGGTCCTCGCCGTGCACTTCAAGATCAAACACGTCGAAGCGGCGGTTGACCAGATAAACACGATCATGGATGGTGGCGGCAAAGGTAAAGAAATGCCGGTACAGATCGCGCCAGCGCGCCGGTCGACCCAGGGCGCGCCCGAGATAACTGCGCGAAGCGCGCCGACTGGCCGGCGCAAACAGCAAAAAATAGGCAGCGACCAGGTGCAGCACGCCGCGCGCAGTGCGCCGCCCCAGATGCAGGGAAATCCAGGTCATGAGGCGCAACATCAACATGTTGCTGCGCTCCGGCGTATCTGCCCATGTCATGCGGGTGATCCCGGCACGACGGTGCCGCTGGCAATTTTGCGCCTGCCGGCCACGATGTCGAAATGCCGCGTGCCGCTGGCCGAGACGCTGTGCTGGATCAGCAATTCATCGCCGGGACGCGCCGGGCCCAAAAACTTGAGCGAGCTGATCTGGCAGCGTTCCAGTGCCAGCCCGCTGCTGTCGGCAATGATGTGAAGCGCCAGGTCCAGCAGCACGACACCAGGCAGGATGGGGTTGGCGGGGAAATGCCCGGCCAGGGCGGGATGATCCAGCGGAACTCTCCAGTGCGTGGCCTTGTTCATGCGGATTTGCGTGCGTTGTGGGTCTGAATCAGGGCCCGCAGCGTGGCGTGCGGCAGTTTTCCGGTGCTGTTGCGTGGCAGTGCGTCGACAAACAGCAGCGGCCGGGGCAGGAAGACCGGGTCAATATGTTCACGCAGCGCCGCCATCAGCTGTGACGCGTCCAGACCCGGAGCCACGACACAGGCGGCCAGCCTTGTTACCTTGTCAGGGCTGCCTTCATCGGGCATATAAAAAGCGCCGTCCAGCACACCGGGAATGGCGCTCAGCATGTGATTCAGGCTCGACAGCGAATGCCGTTTGCCTGCGATATTGACCAGATCCGCGATGCGCCCGTGCAGTAAGAAATGCCCGTCGGTCACGGGCTCAATCACGTCGTTCAGAGCCGTCAAAGTCTCGACGTGAGCGCCGCAAGCTCGCACACCGTCACCCTGCACGATCAGTCTGATACCGGGAAACAACTGCCATTGCGCGGTCTGGGTTGAGCGGCGGCTGGCAATCTGGCCGGTCTCGGTACTGCCATAGATTTCGAGCAGGGGAGCGCGGCAACGGGCCTCAACGTCCTGCGCCAGCTGGACCGACAGCGGCGCCGTGGCGGACAGGACCAGTGCGATCTCGGGCAGCGCCAGCCCCGCGTCCAGCAAGGCGCGCAGATGCACGGGCGAGGACACCAACACGCGCGGCGTGGGCACCGCCGCCAGCGCCTGGCAAATGTCGGCCGGGTAAAACGGCTGCCCATGGCTGAGTGCGTTACCGCTTTGCCAAGCCATCAGCACCGTGGACTCAAACCCGTACATGTGTTGCGGCGGTACCGTGCCAACCAGGGTGCAGCGCATGTCTTGCCGCAGCCCCAGGCGCAAGGCCTCGGCCCGCACACAACTGACCAGCGCACCCCAGGTCTTGGGATGCGGTTGCGGGGTACCGGTTGAGCCTGAAGTGAATACCACGGCGATGCGACGTCTGCTGTCGATTTGCGGAATGGAAAGCGCGTCGGCCTGGTCAAGATCCATGACCGGGTAGCGCAGCAGCGGCAGGTCCACCGTGCACAGTTCGGTATCGGTCAAACAAAACACATCGGGTGCAAAAACCTTGATCTGGCGCACCACTTCCGGTGTGTGAGTGGGCGGCAGCAGACTGACTTTGCCGGCCACAATGGCGGCGGCCAGACCCACGCTAAAACGGTACCTATCGCTGCACATATTGAGCAGGTGATTGCCTGCCGGAAAGCGGGCAGCAAGCTGGCTGACTTCGGCCAGGAACTGGCGCAGCGTGACCGCGCCAGCGGCGCGCCAGGCGATGATGCTATCCGGGAAAACGTGGGATACCAGCGGCAGTGAAGGCATGACTAGAAACGTAACATCTAGCGTGGACGCGCCGGCGTATTCCGGAACGCCCGCACCGCATCGAGGATGTTCATATTCTGCGCTTCCGGCAGCACGTATCTGCGCACCCCGTATTCGGCAATGAACATCAGCGCGACCAAAGGCAGCGTCAGGAAATTTGCGAAGATCGACCAGGTGGGCAACGGCGCCAGAAAGAACAGCAAAGTTGACGCCAAAGTCATCGCGGCAAAAAACAGCGACCAGGCGAGCGTGACCTGACGCGTGTAGATTTGATGCCGTGGTGTCAAAGGCGCGTGCATCGCCTCGGCAAAGCGAGTGCAAAGGGGCTGGCGCCCAGCCATCAAAGTGCGGGCAAAAGTCATGAACAGTATCAGTTGCATGGCCATATTTTGCAGCCAGTAAACCAGGCCGAAATGGCGTTCAAGCGCCGGCCATGCAAACCACAGCACGCCACACGACAGCAGCGTTGCGCCCAACATCGCGAGGCGCCGAGCTGACCGCCAGGCCAGCAGCAGAGCAATCAGCAGCACGGGCGCAATCGCTACCAACGCGCCCAGGTTGGCGCTGTGCCCCGACTCATTGGTGTAATGCGCCAGCAGCGGATAGCCGACCAGCAGCGTCACAATCCCGAGCCAGCGCAGCATGCGACGCGCCATCAGTGGGGTCTTTGCGCTGCAATGTAGTCACACAGGCTGCGCAGCGAGCTGAAGATGTGCTGGTTGTCTGCGCTGTCTTCACGCATCTGCAGACCATAGCGCTTGGAGATCACCAACGCCACTTCCAGCACGTCGATCGAGTCCAGACCCAGGCCATCGCCATACAGGGGCGCATCAGCGTTGATTTGATCTGCCGTGACATCGAGGTTCAGACAATCGATCATCAGTTGAGCGACTTCGCGTTGCAAATCGGGGGTACTCGGGACACTGGGGTTTGGCGTATCTTGCATGGTATTGATGGACATGTAGTGAGCTAAAGGCTGTAACTGGTCAAACGCCTGCAGTGGGTCGCAATGCTGGTAACAGGCGTTGCCGGTCTGATCGGGCATATTATTACTGCCCGGCGGGCAACTGCGGCAACAATTTGGCCGTCAGAGCCTGCGCGGTATAGACTGCTGCAAGCGGGGAGGGCAACGATTCATGAAACTGGGGACGACATGACGCTCAATGTGCTGTGGCTGCAGGCGGGCGGTTGCGGCGGCTGCAGTCTGTCGCTGCTCGGCGCCGACACGGTCGATTTCCCGGCGCACTTGCGTGACAACGACATTGACATGCTGTGGCATCCGGCGCTGTCGCTGGCTGATGAGCACGACTTGCTCGATCTCATGCAGGACTGTTTCGCGGGTCGTGTTCGCCTGGATGCGCTGTGCGTCGAAGGCGCCATGCTGCGCGGCCCGCAGGGCAGCGGCCGCTTCCATCTGCTCTCCGGAACCGATGCGCCGATGATCGATTGGGTGCGCAAGCTCTCCGGCGTGGCAACGCATGTGCTGGCGATCGGCAGTTGCGCCGCCTGGGGTGGCATCAGCGCCACCGGCAGCAACCCGACCGACGCCTGTGGCCTGCAGCACGAAGACGAGCGCCAGGGTGGTTTGCTCGGAGCCGGCTTTCGCGCCCGCGGTGGTCTGCCCGTGATCAATGTGGCGGGTTGCCCGACGCACCCGGGCTGGGTCACCGATACCCTGATGGCGCTGGCCGCCGGTTTGCTGACACAAGACGATCTGGACCCGCTCTGTCGTCCGCGTTTTTATGCCGACGAATTGGTGCACCACGGCTGCACGCGCAACGAGTATTACGAGTACAAGGCCAGCGCAGCCAAGCCGTCCGATCTGGGCTGCACGATGGAAAACATGGGTTGCAAGGGCACGCAGGCGCACGCCGACTGCAACACGCGGCTGTGGAACGGCTATGGCTCGTGCACGCGGGCCGGCTATGCCTGCATCAGTTGCACCGAGCCCGGCTTTCAGAGCCCGGGTCACCCGTTTCACCTGACGCCCAAGCTGGCGGGCATTCCGATCGGTCTGCCGATCGACATGCCCAAAGCCTGGTTTGTGGCGCTGGCCTCGCTGTCCAAGAGTGCGACGCCCAAGCGCGTCAAGAAAAATTCGCACAGCGACCATCTGGCCGTGCCGCCGGTGTCGCGCAAGACCGGGTTGCGATAGGACGGAACATGAGCCGATTGATCCTCGGACCCTTCAACCGCGTCGAGGGCGATCTCGAAGTCCAGCTCGAGGTGCAGGAGGGCAGGGTGGTCGAGGCGCGGGTCAATGCCCCGATGTTCCGTGGTTTCGAGATCATGCTGGTCGGGCGTGACCCGATCGACGCGCTCACCATCGTCCCGCGCATCTGCGGCATCTGTTCGGTCTCGCAGTCGGTGGCCGCGGCCAAAGCGCTGGCGGACGCTTGCGGTGTCGTGGTTCCCTCCAATGGCTTGCACGCGACCAACCTGATGCTGGCCTGTGAAAATCTGGCCGATCACCTGACGCATTTCTATGTCTTCTTCATGCCCGATTTCACGCGTGAAATTTATGCTGGTCGTCGCTGGTATCGGGAAGCCCAAAAGCGCTTTGCGCCGCTGGTGGGCAGCGCCAGCGGCGCCGGCTTGCACAACCGTGCCGCGCTGGCGGCGCGCGCGCGCTGGCTCGAACTGATGGGCGCGCTCGGCGGCAAGTGGCCGCACACCGGCGCCATCCTGCCGGGCGGCAGCTCGCGCGCCATCGAGACCACCGAGCGCGTGCGCCTGCTCTCCCGCCTGCGCGAAATGCGCGCCTTTCTGGAGCAGACCCTGTTCGGCACACCGCTGGAAGAGGTGGAGGCTCTGGACAGCCTGAGCGCCCTGCAGCGCTGGCAGTCGCGCGCGCAGGGCAGCGACATGGCGCTGTTCCTCGACATCGCCGCCGATGCCGGTCTGGCCACTTTGGGAGCGGGACCGGGCCGCTACCTGAGCTACGGCGCCTACGCCCGGGTCGATGGCGGCCACGCGCTGTCTCGAGGTGTCTGGGACGCTCCTCTGCAGCAGTGCCTGGCGCTCGATCCGACCGGCATCAGCGAGGACATGCGACATGCCTGGCTGGCTGAAGGCGAGGGCGGCCAGCCCTTGCACCCGATGCTCGGTCTGACGCAGCCGCAAGCTGACAAGCCCGGTGCCTACACCTGGAACAAGGCACCGCGCCTGGCCGGGCAGGTGATGGAGACCGGCGCCATCGCGAGGCAACTGGTCGATGGCCAGGCCCTGATCCGGGCCGCGGTTCTTGTCCATGGCGGCACCGTGTTCACACGGGTGCTGGCGCGTTTGCTGGAAATCGCGCGCATCCTGCCAATGATGGAACAGTGGTTGCTGGCGCTGCAGGCGCGCGGGCCCTACCACCAGGTCCAGGCCATGCCGGCGCAGGCGCAGGGCATCGGTTTGTCGGAGGCGGCGCGTGGTGCGCTCGGGCATTGGCTCAAGATCGAGAACGGTCGCGTTGCGCACTACCAGATCGTGGCACCGACGAGCTGGAACTTCTCGCCGCGCGACGCTGCCGGCACGCCGGGCGCGCTGGAATCGGCACTGGTCGGCGCGAGCGTCGACAGCGCAGACGGCGAGCGCGGCCAGAGTGTAGCGGTGCAGCACATCGTGCGCTCCTTCGATCCGTGCATGGTCTGCACGGTGCATTGACAAGAAGGTCCGAGCCATGCCCGTCCCACCGCCCTCACCGCTGCTGCACCTGCCCCTGGGCGAACTCGAGGGCGTCGACGAGGCGACCTGGCTCGATGTGATCCAGAAGATGGACGAGGTCTACTCGAAGCTGGTCAGCGATGAGGTCGAGCTCGAAGAAAAGAACGCGCAACTGGAGCAGTCGCAGCAATTCATCTTCAGCCTGCTGTCGGCGATGAGCGACGTGCTGATCGCCTGCAACGAGGACGGTCTGATCGAGGAGACCAATGCCGCCTTGTGCATGCTGGTAGGCCGCAGCGAGGAATCGCTGCGCGCCACGCCGGTGCTCGACCTGCTGGCCGACGAGCAAAGCGTGCAGCGCTGGCGCCTCGCGATGTACCACTCGGCCTCGCGCGATGGGACGGTGGTCGAAATCAACCTGCGCGGCGCCGACGGACAGGTGGTCGCGGTCGACCTCAATTGCACGCCGCGCCACAACAGCGTGGGCCGGCAGGTCGGCCGTGTTCTGGTGGGGCGACCGCTGGGCGAGCTCAAGCGCGCCTACCACCAGTTGCGAGAAGCGCACGAGGCCCTGAAGCTGGCGCAGCAGCAGTTGCTGCATTCCGAAAAGATGGCCTCGCTGGGTCGCCTGGTGGCCGGTGTCGCGCACGAGCTCAACAACCCGATCAGCTTCGTGCTGGGCAATGTGCATGTGCTGCAGCGTTATGGCACACGCCTGAGTCGTTACCTGGATGCCGTGCACCAGATCGAACTGCCGCCCGATCTGCTGGCGCTGCGCGAGGAGTTGCGCATCGACCATCTGCTTAAGGACCTGCCATCGCTGATGGAGGGAACGCTGGAAGGCGCCCAGCGCACCACCGACATCGTCAGCGGTCTGAAGCGCTTTTCAACGCCGGTCCGCGAGGAAGTGACCGAGGTCGAAATCAACGCAGTGGTCGAGCGCGCCATCCACTGGGTGAAGAAGGGTACGGCGCCGCGCTTCGAGATCCGCTGGACTCGCGGCGAGGACTGTATCGTGTCCGGCAATGCGGGGCAGTTGCTGCAGGTGATGATGAACCTGATCCAGAACGCCTACGATGCGGCCAATGGTGACCCTGAAAGAACGCCGCAACTCGAGATTAGCTTGCAGCGCAGCGACACGAGTATGCATTTGCGCTTTGCCGACAATGGCCCGGGCATTGCTCCCGAGCATCTGTCACGCGTCTTCGATCCCTTCTTCACGACGAAGAGTGTCGGCAAAGGCACCGGGCTGGGCTTGTCCATCAGCTATGGCATTGTGGAACAGCACGCGGGTCGGCTGTCGGTCGAGAATCTGCCGCAGGGCGGCGCGCGGTTCACGCTGACCTTGCCCCTCGCCAGGCATGAGCCTGCGAGTCCGTCACGTGGATAATCATTGCGAAGATTGAAAGACGAACCATGACCATCGAATCGAATGCCCTGGCGCGCCGCGACTTCCTGAAGGTCGGCGCCGGCTTTTCCATGGCGCTGACGCTCGCGGGCACGCTGGGCGCGCTCGGCGGCTGTGGCGAGGCGGCCAAGTCGCCCGCCAAGAGTTACGCTTTCCTGCAGGAAGGCGACCTGCAACTCTTTGGCGCGCTGGCACCGGCGGTCGTCATGGACCTCCTGCCCCTGGACGCTGCCCAGCGCAGCGCACGCATCGGCGACGTGCTGCGCAATCTCGACGGCACTCTGAGCACGCTGGACCTCGCCGCGCGGCAGGAACTGCGCAAGCTGCTGGACCTGCTCGCGGTCGCGCCGCTGCGCTACCTGCTGACCGGCGTCGGTGCCTGGAACCAGGCCAGCATCGAAAGCCTGCAGGCGTTTCTGGCGCGCTGGCGCAGCAGCCGCTTCGCCACTCTCAACGCGGGCGGCAACGTCCTGGTCAAGCTGATCTCGGCGAGCTATTACGTGCTGCCGGCGAGCTGGCCGGCGTCGGGCTACCCGGGGCCGCTCGCGCACATGTACAAAGCAGTCAACTCCTGAAAGCCGACCATGGCCATTTCTGATATCTACGCCGAGGGCATCGCGTCGGGCTGGAAAGTCATCGACGCAGCGACCTTGAAGGCAGCACAGACGCTCGAGGCCGACGTCGCCATCATCGGCAGCGGTGCGGGTGGCGGCGTCGCCGCCGAAATCCTCAGCCTCGCCGGTCTCAAGGTCGTGCTGGTCGAGGAGGGCGCTTTAAGAACCTCGGACAGTTTCAAGGACATGGACGAGGCGCGCGCCTATCGCGAGCTCTACCAGGAAGCCGCCACACGCGCCACCTCGGACGGCGCCATTTCCGTCTTGCAGGGCCGCACGGTCGGCGGCACGACGACCGTCAACTGGACATCGAGCTTTCGCACGC
>Ga0315271_10000448_pt1 | contig 22494 bp, 29 predicted proteins | sample C3_top_MG_FD_204664 | JGI IMG/M metagenome (GOLD analysis project Ga0315271, IMG submission 204664) | Sediment microbial communities from Yellowstone Lake, YNP, Wyoming, USA - C3_top | ecosystem: Environmental > Aquatic > Freshwater > Lake > Sediment | place: USA: Wyoming | collected 2017-08-01
CCCATGACAGATTACCTTTGTTCGTTCGGTAACCTTTAACTTGAGGCAACGTATCCATCAGACGACTGCGTTCGGTAACTTTTATCTTGAGGCAATTCGGAACCCGCCAGCGTTTTGGCACTCTCTTATCGGGAGTGCTAAAATGGCACGCAAGGGAGGTTACACACGCATGAACCAGGCAATGTCTTTACCGATACCCGCAGCCCACAGTCTGGAAAGCTATCTCCAGACGGTTAACCGCTACCCCATGCTCAGTCTGGAAGACGAGCAGCGGCTGGCGCGCGCCTGGCACGACGATCAGGACGTGGACGCGGCACGCCAGTTGGTGGTGTCGCACCTGCGCGTGGTGGCAAGCGTAGCGCGGCATTATCTGGGCTACGGCTTGCCGCAGGCCGACCTGATTCAGGAAGGCAATGTCGGTCTGATGAAGGCAGTGAAGCGGTTCGACCCCGATCGCGGGGTGCGGCTGGTGTCGTTCGCTTTGCACTGGGTGCGCGCGGAAATCCACGAATACGTGCTGAAGAACTGGCGGCTGGTCAAAGTGGCGACCACCAAGTCGCAGCGCAAGCTGTTTTTCAACCTGCGCAGCCTGAAGCAGTCGCTCAACACCATGACGCTGCAGGAAGCCGACAGCATGGCGCGCGAACTCAACGTCAGCCGCAAGGACGTGCTGGAAATGGAAACCCGGATGTCGGGGCACGATGTGTCGATCGACCCGATGGTGGATGACGGTGAAGAGGGCTACAGCCCGCTGGCCTATCTGGCCAGCCCGGACGAAAATCCGGCGCAGCAGTTCGAGCGCAAACAAACCGAACGCCTGCGCAGCACCGGTCTGACGCTCGCGCTGGAAAACCTCGATGAACGCAGCCGCCACATCATCAAGGCGCGCTGGCTGACCGAAGGCGAGGCCGCAACGCTGCACGAGCTGGCCGCGCATTACGGCGTGTCGGCCGAGCGGATCCGCCAGATTGAAGCGCGCGCGCTGCAAAAAATGCGCGACGTCATCCCGGCATAACATTCCGACCTGCAAAATGACTAAGCCCCGCCGCTTCGATCGAAGCGACGGGGCTTTGTCATGGGGGATATGGGCTTAAATGATCCGGCACATTTTATTCCGGACTGTAGGTCGGCCTTTAGGCCGATTTGTCGGGCTGAAGCCCGACCTACATTCACGGATAATTCGTACCGAATCAATAGGTCAGAACAGCCAGGCAATCAGTACCGAAAAAAGGCTGATCCATGCCCAGACGATCATTCCCACCACCAGCACCATCGGGAAACCCTGAAAAGTCAGAAGCTGTTTCATTGCGTGTACTCCATTTAAAGTTAACGAATTTTAATTTACTTATCTTTGCTGCTCAAGCGGCGCGTCGGTAGCAGGGGATCGTCGTCGTCCATCAGGATGCGCTCGGCAGGGCCTTCCAGATCGTCGAACTGGCCGCTTTTGATCGACCAGAACACGCCGACAATAATCAGCAGCACAAAAATGCCGGACAACAGGAATAGAAAGCCCATGATGCCGTTCATGGCGCGGCCAGCTCCTGAATGCGGCTGAAGCGCAGCGTGCCAGCCTGCATCAGGCGCAATTCCAGCAACCAGCGACCTGTGGCCGGCAGCGTCAGCACGCCCGCGTAAACGCCCGCCTCGCCTGCGCTCAACGGCAGGGTCAACGCAGGTGCGGTGGCGCCGGGGCGCAGCAGGCGTACTTCGGCATCTACCTGTTCGACCGGCAAACCGGTGCGATCCTTGACGCGAATCCGGAGCGGGCGGACATTGCCTGCGCCATCCAGCCCGGACACGTCGACCTGCCAGCCGAGCATCGATTCACGATGCGCTTCGGAAAGCTCGGACGACACGGCTTTGGCTGCGCCTTCGCCGTGCGCAACGACCCCGGAAAACCCGCTGTAAACCGCGCCGCCATCGCTCCCCAACCACCAGCGCGCCAGCGGCTCGGGCAAGCCTTGGGTGGCGATTTGCAGCAGCGCGGCATTGATAAAAACCAGTCCAATGAAAAAAGCGATCAGCAATTTGGGCACCCAGTGCATACGCCCGCTGCTGCTGCGGCGGCGGAACTGGGTGAAGGCAAACAGCACCAGCGCTGCGGCGAGAAAAACCGAGATATGAATAGCGACCACATCGAGCCCGGGCCAGCGACCGACGATGAGGACAAAATAGCCGGCCAGCGGAACAACCCCTGCCAGCGCGGCGCGCAACATCGGCGACAGCCCCCTGAATGCGCCGCCAATGGCATACAGAGCCAGCACGGCGACCAGGCCGCCAAACAGGGTGGTCATCGTATTCATGGGCGCTGGCTCGGGATATCGAAACGGACGGCCTCAGTTCGCGCTTCGGCGGGCTTGCCCTGCGGGGTGATGATGAGTTCGAAATGCTGCGTGTGCGCCGCCAGCGCGGGCGGCAGCCGCACGCTGGCCTGCACCAGACCGCTGTGGCCGGGCTTGACCGTAATTTCGCGGAAGTGGCCGAGATCGAGCGCACCAGACGGGATGCCGCGTGCAGTGATCGAATAGAGTTGATCCTGCCCCGACTTGTTGGTGATGCGAATCTGGTAGCGGTTGCGGATGTCGCCATTTGACAGCACGACATACAGCGGCTGGCGGATCTGGTTGACCGCGCGGTCGAAGCTGCCCCGGGTAGCGATGCTGTAGACGAGATAGGCGCTCATCAAAACCAGCGCCACGCCGTAACCGATGATTTTCAGCCGCTTCCAGTGCAATTTGGGCGCGGCGGGTGTGGCAGCGGCCAGATTCTTTTCCGAATCGTAACGAATCAAACCGCGCGGAAAATCGAACGAATCCATGATGGTGTTGCAGGCGTCGATGCACAGCCCGCACGAGATGCATTTGTATTGCAGACCGTCGCGAATGTCGATGCCGACCGGACACACCTGCACGCACAGCCCGCAATCGACGCAGTCGCCCAGACCTTTTTGCTGCCGTTCGGCCAGCGTGCGTTGCCCCGCGCGCGCGGTGGCGCGACCATGCGCCGCCTCGCCGCGACGGACGTCGTAATGCACGGCCAGCGTCTCGGCTTCGTACATCACGCTCTGGAAGCGGCCATAGGGACAGACATAGGTGCAGATTTGCTCGCGCATCAATCCGGCAGCGGCGTAAGTGGACGGGGTGAGAATGCCGATCGTGATGTAGGCCGCCGCAGCCGCCTGCCCGCTGAAAAAATTCAGTACCAGTTGCGGCGCGTAGGTGAAGTAGGCGGCAAACGTCAGGCCGGTCCAGAACGACGCCAGCAGCCACAAGGCATGGGTGCCGCCGATCTTGAGGATTTTTTCGCGATCCCACGGCTGGCGAAACAGGCGCACCCGCGCCGGGCGCTCGCCCTGAATCGTGCGTTCGATCCAGATGTAGAAGTCGGTCCACAGCGTCTGGAAACAGAAATAACCGCAAAACGCGCGGCCCACCAGACCGGTGACGAAGAACAGCAGGATGGCGGCGATAAACAGCAGCAACGCCAGCCAGATGACATCCTGCGGATAAACCGTCAGCCCGAAAATCAGGAAGCGGCGTCCCAGCACGTCGAACAACACCGCTTGCGCCGGCGCGTCCGGCCGCGACCAGGGCAGCCACGGCAACAGGAAATAAATCGCATAGGCCAGCACCAGCACCGAGGTCTTGAAGCGGCGAAAACGCCCCTGCACCGAGCGGGTGAAGATGGGGATGCGCTTTTGGTAGAGTCCGAGCTGGTCTTCTAAACCTGTTTGCATGGTGTGGTGGTCGATTAACGGCTAACTCGCGCAGCGAAACTTTATCCTCCTCACCCTCCGGGGGAGGGCGGGGCGGGGGAAGCAAAAGCCCCCGCGAACGGGGGCTTTTCTCATTTCATCAGGCTGCGGTCTTATTGCCCGCCGCCCAGCTCATGAACGTAGACGGTCAAAACCTTGATTTGTTCCGGCGACAGACGGCCCGCCCACGCCGGCATCACGCCTTTGTTAAGGCCGTTGGCAATGACATTGCGAATCGCAGCGACCTTGCCTTCAGCGCTGGCGGCGGACGGTACAGCGGCCCACAGCCAAGTGTTATCGGCCAGTTTGGGGGCGCCGATATCCTTGCGGCCAGCGGCATCCACGCCGTGACAGTAATAGCACGCGGCGGTGTCGCTGTGGAACAGCGCATCGCCGGCGACGGCCTTGGCGGCATCGTGGCCGATACCGGACAGGCTGGCGACATAGTTGGCCAACTGGCCGATCTGCTCGCCGGACAGCACTTCGCTGAACGTCGGCATGTAGCCGCGACGGCCACCCATCACGGTTTCATGCACCTTGTCGAACGAGCCGCCATACAGCCAGTCGTCGTCGGTCAAATTGGGGAAAAAACCGACCTTGCCCTGGCCGCCTGACTGGTGACAGGGCGCGCAGTTGTCAGCGAACAGCGCCTTGCCTGAAGACAGGATGAAGCCGGTCATTTCCGGATCCTTGGCAATCTGCTCGTAGGACATCGCCGCCACTTTGTCGAAATAGGGCTTTTGCGCCGCTGCCGCCTGGTTCATGTCTGCCAGATACAGCGCACGGGTATTCCAGTTGTGAGTTTTGGTTTCGCCTGCGCTATTGACGTAGGTGATGTCCGACACCCCGCCCAACCAGCCTTTGCCCCACGGCCACGACGGGTAGATGGTCCAGTAGATCAGGGCAAACACCACCGTGGCGTAAAACGTGTAGACCCACCATGCCGGCAACGGATTGTTGTATTCCTGCAGGTCACCGTCCCAGGCGTGGCCGGTGGTTTGTACGGTTTGCGATTCCATTTTTTGCTGCCGAGGTTTTTGCTCGCTCATTGCGTGTCCTTCGTGTTCTCTTGTTCGCCCGGCTGGTCGTCCAGAAACGGTATGTTGCGGTAGGTTTCGAGTTGCTCGCTGCGCTTTTTGCTACCGTAGACGTAGATGACGATGCCGACAAAGGTGAAGAAAAAAATGATCAGCGCCACCGGCTTGGTGTTTTCAGGTTTCGAGAACCACATCAACCATTCCATCTGCAAGCCTCCAGTCTGTTACTGATCGCCGCAGCCGATCAGCGGTTGTCGACGAATGCATCGTCGTTGTATTTGCTGAAATCGACCATGGTGCCCAGCACCTGCAGATAAGCCACCAGGGCGTCCATCTCGGAAATGCCGGAACGGTCACCGTCGTAGTTGCCGAAGTTGGCCTGTTCCAGCAGATTTTTTTGCGCGTCGGGAATGTGCAACTGGGGCGCAACCGTCGCGCCGAACTTGGCCACGTTGGCGTCGTATTCGGCCTGCGTCAGCGAATAGGGCACACCCACCTTGCGCAGGGCTTTCATCCGATCCGCCAGGTCAGAAATATCCAGCGGCGTGGTCAGCAACCAGGGGTAATTCGGCATCACCGACTCGGGCACCATCGAACGCGGCGCAGTCAAGTGCTGCACATGCCATTCATTCGAATACTTGGCGCCTACCCGCGCCAGATCGGGGCCGGTACGCTTGGAACCCCACTGGAAGGGGTGGTCATATTGCGACTCGGCCGCCAGCGAATAGTGGCCGTAGCGCAGCTTTTCATCACGGAACGGGCGGATCATCTGCGAGTGGCAGAGATAGCAGCCCTCGCGGACATAGATATCGCGGCCACGTTGTTCCAGCGGGGTGTAGGGACGCACCCCGTCGACCTTTTCGATGGTCTTGTCGATGAAGAACAAGGGCGTGATTTCCACCAGGCCGCCGATGCTGATCGCCAGCATGGTCAACACGGCCATCAGGCCGATGTTGGTTTCTATCCATTCGTGTTTGAAATTGAAGTTCATTCTTTATTCCCTGAATCAGGCACGCGCCAGTTTGGCGGCCAGCTTGGCTTCCAGTGCGGCGTTCTCAACCTTGCCCTGACGGATGGTCATGAACATGTTGACCGTCATCAGCACGGTGCCGGTGAGGAAGAACATGCCGCCGATGGCGCGCATCGCGTAGAAAGGATGCATCGCGGCCACAGATTCGACGAACGAGTATTGCAGGTTGCCGAATTCGTCAAACGAGCGCCACATCAGTCCCTGGGTGATGCCGGAAATCCACATCGCCACGATGTACAGCACGATGCCGATGGTGGCCAGCCAGAAATGCCACTCCACCAGCTTCTGGCTGTAAATCTTGGTGTCCCACAGTTTGGGGATCATGTGATACAGCGAACCGAAGGAAATCATCGCCACCCAGCCCAGCGCGCCGGAGTGAACGTGGCCGATAGTCCAGTCGGTGTAGTGCGACAGCGCGTTGACTTCTTTCAGCGACATCATCGGGCCTTCGAAAGTCGACATGCCGTAGAACGACAGCGCGACGATCATGAAGCGCATCACCGGATCGGTGCGCATTTTGTCCCACGCGCCCGACAGCGTCATGATGCCGTTGATCATGCCGCCCCACGAGGGCATCAACAGCAGGATCGAGAATGCGGCGGCCAAGGACGAGGTCCAGTCCGGCAGCGCGGTCCAGTGCAGGTGATGCGCGCCGACCCACATGTACATGAAGCCGAGCGCCCAGAAGTGGACGATCGACAGGCGATAGGAGTAAATCGGACGCCCGGCCTGCTTCGGCACGAAGTAATACATCATGCCGAGGAAGGCGGCAGTAAGGAAAAATCCGACCGCGTTGTGACCGTACCACCACTGCGTCATCGCATCCTGCGTGCCTGCAAACAAGCTGTACGACTTCATCGAGAACAGATTGACGGGCATCGCCAGGTTATTGAAGGTATGCAGCAGCGCGGTCGCCAGGATAAAGGCCAGGTAAAACCAGTTGGCCACATAGATGTGCGGCTGCTTGCGGCGCATGATGGTGCCGACGAACAGAATCAGATAGGTGACCCACACCACTTCGATCAGGATGTCGATCGGCCATTCCATTTCGGCATATTCGCGCCCCTGCGAATAACCCATGACATAGGACAGCGCCGCCGTGACGATAATGGTCTGCCACCCCCAGAAGGTGAAGCTCGCCATGCCGTCTGAAATCAAGCGGGTCTGGCAGGTGCGTTGCACTACATAGTAGGACGTGGCAAACAGCGCCGAGCCGCCGAAACCGAAAATCACCGCGCTGGTATGTACCGGGCGGAAACGGCCGAACGAAAAATAAGGACTGTCGAAATTGAGCAGCGGCCACGCCAGTTCGGAGGCGATGTAGACGCCGACGAACATGCCGACCACCGCCCAAACGAGCGACATGACGGCAAACTTTTTAACAATATCAAAGTTGTACTGCTCCGCCCCGGAATATGTGCTTACCGCCATCGACCGCTCCTGTTGTACCGAAATAGCGCGCCACACCATAACCATCACGGCGCGCCTCAAACAGCATATGCTTATATTAAAAAACTGCGGGATTATATGTCAGCCCGTCCGGGCACTGCAAGATGAAACCCGGCTCAAGGCATCGCCAACAGGATTTTCAGGTCGTGGGCAATCGCGTCCGGGCTGCTGCCATAAGGGATCAACAAACGCAGACGCCCTTGCGGATCATAAACGTAGGTGCCCGCGCTATGGTCAATCAAATAATCGTCCGCGCCCTTCACCGAAGTCTTTTGATAGACCACTTTGTACTCTTTCGCCAAGATTTTCAGCGATTCTTGGTCGGTGAACATGCCGAGGAAGTCGGGATTGAAAGCGGGCACGAACAGTTTCAGGAGTTCCGGAGTATCGCGCTGCGGATCGACCGTGACGAAAATAACTTGTACCCGCTTGGCCTGCGGCCCCAATTGCTGGAGGGCTGCCGCGAAATCCGACAAGGTGGTGGGGCAGACGTCCGGGCAATGGGTGTAGCCGAAGAAAATGGCCGCCACTTTCCCCTTGAAGTCCGCCAGGGTGCGAATCTGTCCGTTGTGATCGGTGAGTGAGAAGTCGCGCGCAAAGGCGGCGCCGGTAATATCGGTTGCCTGAAACGCGGGCGGCGGCGGGGCTGGCTGGCAAGCCGCCAAGGCCAATGCGGCCGCAGCACAGATTGCCGCAAGTCTGCCAGTCACGCTTTTAACTGCTCGAACAGCATCCCCGGCACATCGGCCAGACGGTATTTGCCGGTTTCAACCGCCTTCGCCAATTTTTCCAGGGTCGTCTCCTGCAGCAGGCTGATGATTTTTTTCTTCACCGGAACCCAGCGAAAATGCAGCGGGCAAGCCGTTTCATCGCTGCATTTTTTCAGCCCCAGCAAACAACTCTGGGTGAATGCGGGGCCTTCGGTCAACAGCAAAATCTGCATCAGCGTCGTTTTCTCGCCGCCGTCACGCAGACAAAACCCGCCCAAACGGCCACGAAACGAAAACAGCAGATTGCCCTTGGCCAGACTTTGCAGGATTTTGGCCAGATAGGGCGCGGGCACGCCCAGTTGGGCGGCGATATCCTTGTTCAGCACGGGCGCGGCGCTCGGCTGGGTCGCCATATAAATCAGCGCCTGCACGGCATATTGACTGGTTCTGGAAAGGATCATCGCGCCCGGCTCGTCTCAAATTCAGTTGATGAATATAAAACAAACCTGTCCGAATATCTAGAGAAAGGTTTTTTAATCCATATAAATCAAATGGGTAATTTGAAATAGTGATCGAGCAGCATCACGGCAAATAACACACTCAAATACCAGATCGAGTAACGGAAGGTTTCCCTGGCGAGCGCGTCACTGTATTGCCGATATAAACGCCAACTGTATGCAATGAACCCGCCGCCCAGCAGCACCGCGCCCGCCAGATAAATCCAGCCGCCCATGCCGGTGCCGACCGGCAGCAGGGTGACCGCGAACAGCAGCAGCGTGTACAGCAGCAGATGCAGGCGGGTATAGGCTTCGCCGTGGGTCACCGGCAGCATTGGCAGACCCGCCTTGGCGTATTCGTCGCGCCGATACAGCGCCAGCGCCCAGAAGTGCGGCGGCGTCCAGGCGAAGATAATCAGGAACAACAGCAGCGCGTCATGGTGGACTTCGCCGGTGGCCGCGGCCCAGCCGAGCACCGGCGGCATCGCGCCGGACGCGCCGCCGATGACGATGTTCTGCGGGGTGGCGGGTTTGAGAATGGCGGTGTAGATCACTGCGTAGCCGACGAAGGTGGCGAGCGTGAGCCACATGGTGAGCGGGTTCACAAAGACATTCAGCAAGGTCAGGCCGATGCCGCCCACCACGCCGGAAAACACCAGGGTTTGCGTGTTGGTCAGCTCGCCGCGCGGCAGCGGACGGGCGCGGGTGCGCGCCATCACGGCGTCGATTTTTTGCTCGATCAGACAGTTGAACGCGGCCGCCGCACCCGCCACCAGCGCGATCCCCAGCGTGCCCGCCCACAGCACGTTCCAGCTCGGCCAACCGGGGACGGCGAGAAACATGCCGATCACCGCAGTGAACACGATCAGGCTGACTACGCGCAGTTTGCACAGCGCCAGAAACTGCTGGCAGCGGCAGGCCACGCCCTCGATCATCAAGGATTCCATAGTTATCTCCTGCGCACCTTAAAATTCAGCCATACCAGACTGGCCAGCAACAGCGCTGCGCCCGCGTTGTGCGCCACCGCCACCGCCAGTGGCAAACTGAACAGGACATTGCTGATGCCCAGCGAGACCTGCAACACCAGCAGTCCGCCGATCATCAAACCCATGCCGGCATAACCCGGGGTACGCAGCAGGCGCAGCACCAGCCAGCCCAGATATATAGTCACAACCAGCGCCATCAGCCGGTGCGTCCAGTGTATGGCGGTCAACGCCGCCATCGGCAACAGCTCGCCGGAAGCGGTCTCACCCAGCTCGCGGCGCAGGGTGAAGCCATGCGCAAAATCCATCGCCGGCATCCACCCCCCCTGACACAAGGGGAACTCGGTGCAGGCCAAGGCCGCGTAGTTAGTGCTCACCCAGCCGCCCAGCGCGATTTGCGTTACCACCAACGCCAATCCCCATCCCGCACCGCGCCGCAAGTGATCCACGCTCGCGAAATAGGCGTGACTGGCCTGGCCACGCTCGCGCAACCACAACCACAGCAGCATGGACAGCGTGGCCATGCCCCCCAGCAGATGCGAACTGACGACCAGCGGTTTGAGCAATTGAGTAACCGTCCACATCCCCAGCAACGCCTGAAACACGATCAAACCCAGCAACAACAGCGGCAGGCCCATCCCGCCATTCGTCTCGCGTCGCCTGTGCCAGGCCAGCGCCGCAATGGCCAGCACCAGCAGACCCAGCGTGCCGGCAAAGTAGCGATGCACCATTTCCTTCCACGCCTTGGCGTGCGACACCGGGCCATCGGGGCGCGCAATGAGTTCGGCATTGATGGCGTCGGCCGCGTGGTGCGGCGTCAGTGCGCCGTAGCAGCCGGGCCAGTCGGGGCAGCCCAGACCGGCGTCGGACAAGCGCACGTAGGCGCCCAGGCTCACCACCCCAAACGCCAGAAGGAGCGCAACCAGAATAAGTTTGCGATAAAACATCATAAGTCAGCGTGTTTGAGTCAACCGATTTGGGAGGCTTTGAGCAACAGCTTGAGGTCTTGCATGATGCGTTTGGCATCCGGCTGGGCGGGAAAGCGCAGCATCAGATTGCCCAGTGGATCGACCAGATAGATATGCTCGGCTGCATTTTTTACGGCGGGAAACTGTGACACGAAACTTGCATCCGCCGGTCGCCACGCTTGCAGGCCGGGGTGTTCCCGCAGCAGCGCCGCATCGGGCACACCGCTGCCGGTCACCACCCACAAGCGCTCGATGCGTGATTGATCCTTGCCCTGGGTAATCCGGATTTGGCGCATCAGATAGAGCTGCTGCGCGCAGGCCGCATCGCAACTCGCCGCCCCCACATGCACCATCACCCATTTTCCACGTAGCGCATCCAGATTAAAGGGCGCGCCATCGAGCGCGGTCCCGGCAGTTTGCTGCAAGGGCGCGACCTTCAGCAGTTCACCATAATTGGTGTGTCCCGCTGGCCGCCAGCCAAAGTAAGCCAAGTAAGCGGCCACCACCGGCGCCATGAAAAAAACCATCAACAACAGAAATTTACTACGCGAAGTCAATTGCATACTCAAAATCATTCCAGACGTCACGCGTCATTCTCACGATACCGTTTCATATTCATCACCAGCCACAACACCGCCAGTGTCGTCGCCAGACTGTACCACTGGAAGGCATAGCTGAGATGCATGCTGACGCCGGTATCGGGGCGCGGCCAGACACGCTGCAGGCCATCATTCTGCGCGCTGGTCTGCAACAGCAGCACCGGTTGCAGCGTCAGGTGCGACTCCGCCGCATAACGCGCAAAGTCCAGATTCTGCCAGACCCGCCCCTGCGGCGCAGTGTGCGCCAGCTCGACGTAACGACTGTGCGGATCAACCGCCATGCCTTCGAGTTTCACCAAACCACGCGGTATCGGCGGGTGCGGTTGCTGTTCCCGCGTACGCCCTGCCGCGATCCAGCCGCGATTCACCAGCAGAGCCATCTGGCTACCTTCGATTTTGAGCGGCGTCAGCACGTGATAGCCCGCCACGCCGTCCTGCACCCGATTGTCGATCAAGATGGTATGCGCATCATCAAACACCCCCTGCGCTTCCAGCTTGCGATACAGCAGGTTGTCCCGTTCCAGCAGAGTGCCGCCGATGTGAATGGGCGACTCGTGCGAGGCCGCGTCGTAACGCGCCTGCAAGGCGCGCTTGCTATCGGCGCGTTCGCTCTGCCAGTTGCCCAACCACAGCGTCAACGCAAAGAAAAATAGCGTGGCCAGCGTCGGCCACAGGGTGGGCGTAAACTGCCACGCGCCGATCCGCAGTTTCAGTAAATGCATCGTGCCGACAATCCGGTTAGACTGAGATTTTGCCGAGCGACCCAATCCATGCGCATCTTTGCCCTGCTATTCATTGTCCTCATCCTCAGCAGCCTCGCCAGCGCCCTCTACTATCTCATCAAGGACAAGGGTCAGTCCGACCGCACCGTCAAAATGCTGACCGTGCGGATCGGACTCTCGCTCGCCCTGTTCGTTTTTCTGATGGCGGGATACTACTTCGGCATCGTTCCGCAAACCGGGTTGCGCTAAATTGATACCCGCAAAAAAGCCGCCAGAGGCGGCTTTTTTAATTTTACGCAACGCCGCCAGAGGCGACTTTTGCGGGCGCATACCGATCAAATCAGCCAATACACCAGGATGAACAGCAGCACCCACACCACGTCGACAAAGTGCCAGTACCAGGACACCGCTTCGAACGCAAAGTGGTGATCTGCGGTGAAATGCCCGGCGATCGAACGCAGCAGCATGATGAGCAGCATCGTCGTTCCTACCAGTACGTGAAAGCCATGGAAGCCGGTCAGCATGAAGAAAGTTGCGCCATACACGCCCGCGCCCATGGTCAAACCCATTTCAGTGTAGGCGTGATGATATTCATAGGCTTGCAGGCTGACGAAGAGCAAACCCAGCGCCACCGTCATCGCCAAACCCGCGATCAACTGGCCGCGCTTGTTTTTCTTCAATCCCCAGTGCGCCCAGGTCACGGTCACACCCGAGGTCAGCAACAGCAGGGTGTTGATCGCGGGCAAACCCCAAGCATCCATCGGAGTGAACTTGAGGCCATCTGCCGTCAATCCCGGCCCCGCAGTCGGCCACGCCGCTTTGAAGGTGGGCCAAAGTTGCTCCATCGTGTCACCCTCGCCCAGCCATGGCACCGAGATCATCCGGGTATAAAACAGCGCGCCAAAAAAGGCGGCGAAGAACATGACTTCGGAAAAAATGAACCAGCTCATCGACCAGCGGAACGAGGCATCGACCTGTTTGTTGTAACGCCCGGCTTCGCTGTCGCGGATCACCTCGCCAAACCAGCCGAACATCATGAAGAACAGAATCGCCGTCCCTGCCAGCAACACCCAGCCGCCGTGGTCGATCTCGCGCATGGTCATCACGCCGCCCACGGCCATCAGCAGCAGCGCGACCGAGCCGGTGATCGGCCACAGCGATGGTTGCGGCAGATAATATTTTTCGGTTTGTGCCAGGCTCATGTCTTCCCCTCTTCCCTTGTTTATTGGTCGTTCACTTCAAGAACTGGCTCACTTCAAAAAATGCATGGCCAGATACACCACCAGCAACATCGTCGAAACAAATGCCAAGCCGCCGATCAACCCGGCGATGACAACCTGCGCCGGGGTCAAGCTTTGCGCATCGCTATCGTAATCACGCCGCTTGCGCACCCCAAAAAAACTCCAGAACACCGCAAGCACCACCTTGAGGTTGCTTTTTTCAGCCATGCAACGGCGCTTTCTGCAACCCGGTTGTCTGCACCTTCGCGTCGATGCCAAAGAAGGTATACGACAGCGTCACGGTTTGCAGATCCTTGTCAATCGATGGATCCAGCACGAACAGCACCGGCATCCGGCGACGCTCGCCCGCCGCCATTTTTTGCGGCGTAAAGCAGAAGCACTCAATCTTTTTGAAGAATGCCGCTGCGCGCGCCGGTCCGTAACTCGGTACTGCCTGCCCCACGATCGCCTGATCGCTGGTGTTGACCACTTCGTATTCCACCTGCACCAGTTGCCCCGGATGCACCTTGAGGCTGCGCTGCATCGGCTTAAACTGCCACGGCAACGCGGCATTGATATTGGCGTCAAGTTCCAGCGTCACCCAGCGGCTGTTATCAACCTGCGTGTTATTCACCAGGCTTTGCTCGGCGCCAGCATTAATACCGGTGGCTTCGCAAATCTTGTAATAAAACGGCACCAGCGCAAAGCCAAATCCGAACATGAGCAGCGCCACGACTACGAGCTTACTCAGGGTTTTGGCATTGCCCACAGCCATGGTTTATTTCAGTCCGGCGTACAGCGTGAACACAAACAGACCCAGCGCGATTACCGCCAGCATGATGGCTGTGCGGTATTTGCCGTTGCGCTTGTCCGCCATGTTTGCGAGTTCCCCGCTCATTTCACCACCGGCGCAGTTTCAAAGGTGTGATAAGGCGCGGGCGACGGCAGCGTCCACTCCAGACCTTCGGCGCCTTCCCACACTCGACTGCTTGCCTTGACCCCGCCTTTGGTCGCCTTCAGCACCACCACCAGGAAAATCAACTGGCTGAATCCAAAAATGAAGGCGCCGACTGTGGCGACCTGATTGAATTCGGTGAACTGCAGCGCGTAGTCGGGGATACGACGCGGCATGCCGGCCAGCCCCAGGAAGTGCATCGGGAAAAACAGGATGTTCATGCCGATCACCGACAGCCAGAAATGCCATTTGCCGAGCGTCTCGTCGTACATGTGGCCGCTCCATTTCGGCAACCAGTAATAAATGCCGGCGAAGATCGAGAACAGCGCGCCCGACACCAGCACATAGTGGAAGTGCGCCACCACGTAATAGGTGTCTTGCAGTTGAATATCGACCGGCGCAATCGCCAGCACCAGGCCGGAGAACCCGCCGATGGTGAACAGGCAGACAAAGGCGATGGCGAACAGCATCGGCGTCTCGAAAGTCATCGACCCTTTCCACATGGTGGCCACCCAGTTGAACACTTTGACCCCGGTCGGCACCGCGATCAGCATGGTCGAGAACATGAAGAACAGTTGCGCGGCAGCGGGCATCCCCACCGTGAACATGTGGTGCGCCCACACGATGAACGACAGGATTGCAATCGACGCCGTCGCATACACCATCGAGGCGTAGCCGAACAGCGGCTTGCGGGCGAAAGTCGGGATGATGCTGGAAACGATGCCGAACGCGGGCAGGATCAGGATGTAGACCTCGGGGTGGGCGAAAAACCAGAAAATATGCTGGAACATCACCGGGTCGCCGCCGCCCGCCGCGTTGAAGAAGTGGGTGCCAAAGTTGCGGTCGGTCAACAACATGGTCACCGCGCCCGCCAGCACCGGCATGGTGGCGATCAGCAGATAGGCGGTGATGAGCCAGGTCCAGCAGAACAGCGGCATCTTCATCAAGGTGAGGCCAGGGGCGCGCATGTTGAGGATGGTGGTGATGATGTTGATCGAGCCCATGATCGACGACAGGCCCATGATGTGGACGGCCAGAATCGTCAGGTCATAGGAAATGCCGCCCTGGATGAACAGCGGCGGATACATGGTCCAGCCGCCCGCGACCGCGCCGCCCGGCAGCAGGAACGAGGTCATCAGCATACTGCCCGCCACCGGCAGCAGCCAGAACGCCCAGTTATTCATGCGCGGGAACGCCATGTCGGGCGCGCCCAGCATCAGAGGCACCTGCCAGTTTGCGAAGCCTGAAAACGCCGGCATGATGACGCCGAAAATCATCAACAGGCCGTGCATGGTGGTGAGCTGGTTGAAGAAGTCCGGGTTGGTGAGTTGCAAGCCGGGCTGGAACAATTCGGCGCGAATCAACAACGCCATCGAACCCGCAGTAAACAGCATGATGAGCGCGAACCACAGATAGAGCGAACCGATGTCCTTGTGGTTGGTGGTGGTCAGCCAGCGCATGATTCCCGTCGGGGGGGCGTGGTGTCCGTGATCGTCGTGGCCGTGGGCGTGTGCTGCATCAGTCATGATTGGGCTCTCCTTGCGGTGATTCATTGTGCGGCAGGGGCGGCGGCTTCCGCACCCCCGCGCGCGGCGGCGATCTGGGCGGGCTGGGCTGCATCGCCGATCTTGTTGTCCCAGGCATTACGCTGGTAAGTGACGACAGCGGCGATGTCAGCGTCGGACAACTGGCCGCCGAACGCCGCCATCGCGGTGCCGGGCCGGCCATTCAGCACGGTGCCAATATGGGCGTCGATCGGGCCGGTGGCCACTTTCGAGCCGTTGATGGGGGGGAAGGTGCCGGGCAAGCCCATGCCGTTGGCCTGATGGCAGGCGGCGCAGTTGGCGGCATAGATTTTTTCGCCACGCGCGGTCAACTCGGCGACATCAAAGGTTTTGCCGTTGTCGGCCGAGGCGGTCGTTGCCGCGCCTTTCTTCTTCGCCAGCCAGGCCTTGTAGTCTTCTTCCGATACCACTTCGACCACGATCGGCATGAAACCGTGATCCTTGCCGCATAGTTCGACGCACTGGCCGCGATAGGTACCGATCTTGTCGGCCTTGAACCAGGAATCGCGGATAAAGCCGGGAATCGCATCCTGCTTGACGCCAAACGCAGGTACCCACCACGAATGAATGACATCGTTGGCGGTGATGAGCAGGCGCACTCGCTTGCCGACCGGCACCACTACCGGCTCGTCCACTTCCAGCAAATAGTGTTCACCCTTGGCGGCCGTACCGACGATCTGGTCATGCGGAGTCGCGAGATTGCTGTAAAAGCTCACACCGTCGTTGAGGTAGTCGTAGCCCCACTTCCACTGATAGCCAGTGACCTTGATTGTCATGTCGGGGTTGGTGGTGTCCTTCATGTCGATCACCACTTTGGCCGCCGGGTAAGCCATGCCCATCAGGATGACAAACGGGATCACCGTCCAGATCACCTCGACCGTGGTGTTTTCGTGGAAATGCGCAGCCTTGTGGCCTTTCGATTTGCGATGCGCATAGAGCGAATAGAACATCGCGCCGAACACCACGACGAAGATCCCCAGACACACCAGCATGATCAAGTTATGCAGTTGAAATACGTCCCCTGCCACTTTGCTTGCCGGTGTTTGCAGGTTGAAAGCGTATTCCGCCAGCGCCGCCTGACTGCTTGCCAGTGCCGCCCCCGCTATCCCTGCCCGTTGCCACATGCTCTTCATCGCGCTCCCCCGTCTCGTTCCTGTTATCAGTCGTTGTTGCGGCGTGTTGTTGTTATGCCTGCAACTTGCTACGTAAGGTGGCGGCCAGTTGCTGGCGCGCCTCATCACTCAAGTAATGTCCAACTTCTATTTCATGACCATGCGAGCTCACGCTTACATGGCAATTCCTGCCCGGCGCAGCACAGTCACATTCAACTCGCACCCACAAACGATTCATTTCGCGGCGCCCGGTTTGCGTGCCTTGCCGCCATTCCAGCAGCACCGCGTCACCATCGACGATGAGCGACTCGTAATCGCCCTCCCGGCTGCGCAATTCGCCCAGCGCCCAAGCCAGCAGCCCTATTTCAAGCCCCGCAAACGGCAGAATCAGCCAATAGCCCAAGGCCGCAAAACCCATCGCCACGCCAAAACACAGTATCACCAGACTCAGGAACAGCAGGCGTTGCTGCGTGGGTGTCAGCGCGCAGCGGGGGCGCGAGTGGAATACAAACGCACCTGCCGACCTATGTGCAACGCCTTGCGTATCCACCTGCTCCCTATCGGAAAAAAGCAAACCGTGTGCGGCAATGTGACGCGGACAGTAACACGCCAGCGCTCGCCTGAACAAGCTGCGCGACCGTTTTAACTTATTGATTTATTTATAAAATATCGTTATTACAGACTATTCTAAGATACTAATTATTGGGCGGCGTCAGCCATTGCGGCATGTCTGCAAAAGGAATCGCGGCAGAAGCGAAAGCCTGCACCCCCAGACACGGCGCGGGCAACCGCGCACGCAGCGCATCCAGATTGGCGGCCTGTTGCACCATCGCCGGGTCGATGTGATTACCGACCCAGCCTGCCCACGGCAGGCGCCGATGGGCAATCGACTCGGCGGTCAGCAACGCATGGTTGAGGCAGCCCAGGCGCAGCCCCACCACCAGCACAATGGGCAAGCCGAGCGCCTGCGCCAGATCCGCCGTGTCCTCGCGCTCGTTTAGCGGCACCCGCCAGCCGCCTGCGCCTTCGACCACCACCACGTCGGCAGCGGCAGCAAGCCTGGAATATGCCGTGGCGATGACCGGCAGTTCAATGCGCACCCCCGCCTGTTGTGCTGCGATATGCGGCGCGACGGCTTGCTCGAAGCTGTAGGGATTCACATCGCAAAGATCGGCTTCGACATTGGCCGCCTGCAGCAGCGCCACCACATCTTCATTCAATTCACCCGGCGCACAGCCCGCCGCCACCGGCTTCATCGCCGCCACGCGCAAGCCTTGCGCGCACAGCGTGTGAATCAACGCCACCGCCACCCGCGTTTTGCCGACGCCGGTATCGGTGCCGGTGACGAAAAAGCCTTTCATACCGAGCCCAGTTTGTGGCGGCGCTGGCCGATATTGAACTGAATCACCTGACGGCCGTCTGCGCGCTGCGTTTTGTCGCCCGCCCAGGCGTGGCCGTAAATCACTTCATAGGTGGCGGGCAACCGTCCATCCACACGCTGCGTTTCATACGCCTGCTCCAGCCTCGACCAGGCCGACTTGCCCAGCAGCCCGCGCTTGCGCGCAGTCGCGGCGTTGTGCGCGCCGATGCCCTTGAGATCCGTCATCAGCGTTTTGAGATCGGCGTAAGTCAGCGTCAGCATTTCCATTTCCATCACCGGGCCGGTGAAGCCCGCGTTGACCAGCATGTCGCCGATGTCGTGCAGGTCGATGAAACGATTCACGTGCGGCGCGTCGTCGATGGATGCAAACGCAGCGCGCAATTCCTTCAGCGTGTCGGGGCCGAAGGTGGCGAACATCAGCAGCCCGCCGGGCGCCAGCACCCGATGTAAGCCCTTGAGCGTAGCGTCGAGATCGTGCGCCCACTGCAAGGCCAGATTCGACCAGACGAGGTTGATGCTATTGGCCGCCAGCGGCAGGCGTTCCATGTCGGCGCACACCCGATGCGTGAGGGGCGAGGGGTGCCCCCGCTGCGCGGGGATAAAAGGGGTGAGACGGGACAGCGCGCGCTGCGCCCAGCCCGGTTGCGGCAAACGTGTGCGCGCAGCGTGCAGCATGGCGGGCGCCAGATCGAGCGCACACAATTCCGCCTCGGCATAACGCGCGCGCAAACGTTCCAGTCCGTAACCGGTACCGCAGCCGAGATCGAGCACGCGTGAGGGTTGCAAGGTCATGAAATCGAGCCGCTCCAGCAGGCGGTCGCATACCTCGCGCTGCAACACTGCATGCGCGTCGTAGCGGGCGGCGGCGTGATCGAACGCGCGCCGCACTTCGGCGAAATCGAGTGGGTCTTCAGTCATGTGCAAACGCACCGATCGCGGCAGCCACTTCCTCCGCGTGCGACAGGTTCAGCGCATGTGCGGCGCGGGAAAATTCAATGTGCTGCGCAACGGGGATGTGCGCCGCCAGCCAGTTGCCCGCGCCTGGCGGCGTGAGTGTGTCGAGCGCGCCGTGCAGCACCAAAGCCGGCTGTGTCAGGCTGGATAACTCAGCGCGCAAATCGGTGTCGCGCAACATCGCCAGCCCGCTCGCCAGCGCTTCGCCATCCACCGGCGGCGCGGCCAACAGCGTCTGCCGCAATTGCTGCAACAGGTTTTTTTGTCCGGCCATGCCGCGCGTTTGCAGGCTGAGAAAACGCAGCAAAGTTGCCTGTGCATCATTCAGCAGATCCGCGCCGAATGCCTGCAAATCGGCATCCGCCATGCCCGCCTCCCAGTCCGCAGCGGCGACGAATTTCGGCGTGGACGCCAGCAATATCAGACGCGTAATGGTGTGCGGGTGATCGAGCGCAGCCCGCATCGCCACCTGTCCGCCGAGCGACCAGCCGAGCAGCGTGGTGCGTTCGGGCAACTGCTGCGCCAGATCGTCGGCCCAGCTTTGCAGGGTGTTGTGCGTCAGCGCCGCGCGCCCGCCATGCCCCGGCAGATTGAGCGCGCGCAGCTCGAACACGTCCGCCAGCAACTCAGCCAGCGGATCGAACGCCCGCGCATTCATGCCCCAGCCATGCACCAGCGCGAGGACAGGTTTAGGCGACGGCATGCAGCGCCTCGACCAGTTGCGCGACATCGTCCGCGCTGTGCGCCGCCGACAGCGTGATGCGCAGCCGCGCCGTGCCCGCCGGCACCGTCGGCGTGCGAATGGCGGGCACCAGCAGGCCGCGCTGCGACAGGGCGTGCGACAGCCGCACGGCGTCGGCATTGACGCCAATCAGCAGCGGCTGGATCGGCGTGACGGACGGCATCAGCGTGCCGAATTTGAGGTCAGCCAAACCTTCACGCAGTTGCGCAATATGCTGATGCAGGCGTTCGCGCCGCGCTGCGCCCGCCTCGATCTGGCGCAGGCTTTCCAGCAGGCACGCGGCGAGCAGTGGCGGCGAAGCGGTGGTGTAAATGTAGGGGCGCGCTTTCTGGATCAGCCAGTCGATCACGCTTGCGTGCGCCGCCACCGCCGCCCCGGAAACGCCCGCCGCCTTGCCGAGCGTGGCGAGATAGATCACGCGGTCGCTCGCGCGTGCGCGGTCGGTCAGGCCGCCACGGCCGTCGTTCAGCACGCCAAAGCCATGCGCGTCGTCGAGGTAGAGCCAGGCATCAAACCGCTCGGCCAGATCGAGCAGCGCATCGACCGGCGCACTGTCGCCGTCCATGCTGAACACCAGATCGGAGACGATGAGCTTGTCCTGTGCGGCGCTGTTGGCGAGCCGGCTTTCGAGTTGCGCGAGATCGAGGTGGCGATAGCGGGTGAAGGTCGCGCCAGACAGTTGCGCGGCATCGACCAGCGAAGCGTGGTTGAGCTTGTCGGCGAACACTTCGCCGTAGCGATTCAGTAACGCGCTCAGCACGCCGAGATTGGCCAGGTAACCGGTGGAAAACAGCAGCGCCGCGGGCTTGCCGACGAAGCTTGCGAACGCGGTTTCGAACTCGTGATGAAACCGGTGGTGGCCGCTAATGAGGTGCGCCGCGCCCGCGCCGACGCCGCATTGATCGAGCGCGCCATGCGCGGCCTGAATCAGCGCCGGATCATTGGCCAGGCCGAGGTAATCGTTGCTGCAAAACGAGATGACGCGCTGGCCGTTGATCGTGACATGCGCGCCCTGTGCGCCGTCGAGCAACAGACGCTTGCGTTCGAGCGAATCGGCTTGCAGCGCCGCCAGCCCCTGCTGCAGGCGGGTCAGCGCGGCGTGCGTCACAACGCGGTCAGCCCCAGCGACTCGAACAAATGCTGGTCGCGCGCCCATTCCGGGTTGCCGGTGGTGAGCAGTTTCTCGCCGTAGAAAATCGAGTTCGCCCCGGCGAGGAAACACAGCGCCTGTACCGCGTCGCTCATCTGCTGGCGGCCCGCCGACAGCCGCACGAAACTCTTCGCCATGCAGATGCGCGCCACCGCGATGGTGCGCACGAACTCCAGCGGATCGAGCGCCTCGGTGCCCGCCAGCGGCGTGCCTTCCACCTGCACCAGCAGATTGATCGGCACCGATTCCGGCTGCGGATTGAGCGAGGCCAGTTGCGCAATCAGCCCCGCGCGCTGGCTGCGCGATTCGCCCATGCCGACGATGCCGCCGCAGCACACATGCAGATCGGCCTGGCGCACCCGCTCCAACGTATCGAGCCGATCCTGGTACTGGCGAGTGGTGATGATGTCGCCGTAGAACTCGGGCGCGGTGTCGAGGTTGTGGTTGTAGTAATCGAGCCCGGCCTCTTTCAACTGCTCGGCCTGGCCGTCTTTCAGCATCCCCAGCGTGGCGCAGGTTTCCAGCCCCAGCGCTTTGACTTCGCGCACCATATCGAGCACCGGATCAAGTTGATGCTGCTTCGGCCCGCGCCATGCCGCGCCCATGCAGAAGCGCGAGGCGCCTGCGGCCTTGGCGGCTTTGGCGGCAACCAGCACGTCATCCAGATTCAGCAGCCCCTGGCTTTCTACACCGGCGTCGTAATGCACCGACTGCGGGCAATAGCCGCAATCCTCGGAGCAGCCGCCGGTCTTGATCGACAGCAGCGTTGAAAGCTGTACGCGATTGGGATCGAAGTGGGCGCGATGCACCGTTTGCGCCTGATACATCAGATCAGCGAACGGCAGCGCGAACAGGGTTTCGATTTCGGCGACTGAACGCCGACCCTCGGGTTGAGTCATGTCATTCATTAATTGCCACCTCAATGGTCATGTCCTGCCACGGCTCACGCGCCGCTTGGTAAATATCAAACAACGCCCACGGCACGATAATCAATACTGCCAAGCCCAGCACCAGCATCAGTCCCTGCCAGCCACCGAGCAGGCCGTAAATCGCCGGGCCGATCACCACCAGACTGCCCATCACGCCGTAAAACCGGTAGCCTGCCCACTTGTTGTAATGCGCAGCACGTGGGTTGGGATGGTGAGCAATGCTGGCGTACACAAAAATGGACGCGCCGAGCCAGAGCATCACCGGCGGCAGCGACAGCACAAACGGCAAAAAACCGATTTTGTGGCCGGCAAGCAGTTTGCCCAGCAGCAGCGCGGCGAGTGAAACCAGCAGCGCCGCGACGGTAATCATGTTGAACAATTGCGCAGCAAAACGAGAGGATGAGGCAGCGATGAGGCGTTTGGCTTTCATGGGCGGGATTGTCGGGGCGTGCCCCATGCCTGTCAAATCATGGGCTCCATTATCTTGAACATCCGCTCAATTTTTAGTCGCGCATTCATACGGCATTGCCTGCTCTGCACCGCAGCCTCCGGCGAACAGCCTCTGTGCAATGCCTGCCGCGCCGACCTGCCCTGGCACCGCCAACCGCAGTGTCCGCAATGCGCCACCCCCACGCCCGGCGGCCAGGTCTGCGGCGCCTGCCTCAAACATCCGCCCGCGTTCGACCACAGCCATGTGGCGCTGGCGTATGCGTTTCCGGTCGACCAATTGATTCCGC